>Ga0194132_10000078_pt1 | contig 176019 bp, 150 predicted proteins | sample TA2KigOf80mmetaG_FD_148612 | JGI IMG/M metagenome (GOLD analysis project Ga0194132, IMG submission 148612) | Freshwater microbial communities from Lake Tanganyika, Tanzania - TA2015054 Kigoma Offshore 80m | ecosystem: Environmental > Aquatic > Freshwater > Lake | place: Tanzania: Lake...
GGGCTCGGCCCGTCCGGCTTCGGGTGCGTCGCTCCAATTCGGTCCGCTCGGCGGGCGTCAAGGCGATCGGCTGGGTGTCCATACCAGCCAATATAGCACTAAACACTTATCTGGTACAGTCCACTAGTCCGCCCGCAGCGCGACGATCGGATCCACCCGAGTGGCGCGGTGCGCGGGCACCAGCGAGGCCGCGAACGCGGCCCCCAGCAACGCGGCCGTCACGCCCCCGAAGACCACCGGGTCGAAGGGGCTGACGCCGTACAAGAACGTCGCCAGGCCCCGTGATGCCAGCGACGCCAACGCCACCCCGACGACCGCTCCGATGCCACAAACCGTCATGGCCCCGGCCAGCACCAGCCGGGTGATGTTGGCCGACCCGGCACCGAGCGCCCGGCGGATCCCCATCTCTTGGGTTCGTTGCGCCACGGCGTAGGCGATCACCCCATACACGCCGATGACGGCCAGCAGCAGGGCCATCGCCCCGAACACCGTGAGGAGGGTGGGCATCACCGTGATGTTCTGGAGACTCTCGCGAAAGTGGGCCTCCATGGTCTTCACTTCATAGATCGGCTGAGCCGGGGCCAGCGCCCGAACCTCCTCTCGAACCGCCGGAACGAAGTCTGCCGGCGGCCGCGACGTCTTGACCACGAAGCTGAGCCGACGGAAGACCGACTGGGCCACGGGCAAGTAGGCCACCGGCGGCGCCGGATCGTCGAGGCCGAATTCTCGGGTGTCCTGCACCACACCCACGATCGTCCACCACTGCCCATACACCCTGATCCGATTCCCGAGCGGCTCCCGTTCGAGCCAGTGCCGCCGTGCCAGGGTTTCGTTGATGAGCATGACCCGGCCAGCCTCGAACCGATCGGCGTCGTTGAAGTCCCGGCCGCGCTTGAGGGTCACGCCGATCGCTTGGAGGTAGCCGGGGGTAATGCCCCGAACCTGCGTGATTGGACTCCGCCCCGGCTCCGGCTCGGGCTCACCCTCCACCAAGTACCATCCTGCCGAGCCGCCGGAAAAGGGCAACCCGCTCGTCGCCCCGACCGCGGTGACCCCCTCCAGTCCCGCCAGCCTCGTTCGCAATTCATCCTGGAATCGGAGCACTCCGAGGCTGTCCGGATACTCCTTCTCCGATAACGCCGTCCGGAACGAGAGCGCGCTCCGGTAGTCGAACCCTGCCTCGACCGACTGGACGGCGATCGACCCCTTGATCAGTAGCCCGGCGGAGATCAGCAGGACCAACGCGAGGGCAACCTCGAACCCGACCAACCCCGCCAGCATCCTGCCGTGCCGCAACCCAGTCAGGCCCCGGCCTCCGTCACGGAGCGAGACGGCCAGGTTCGGCTTGGCGGACCGAAGGGCCGGCGCGATCCCGAACAAGAGGCCCGAGGTCGCGCTCGCGGCGACGGCGAAGCCGAACGCCACCCAGTCGATCGTCAGCAGGTCGAGTCCCGGCGCGTCCGCCGGAACCACCCCGCGCAGCCATCGGATTCCCGCGAAGGAAAGTCCCAGCCCCAGCAACCCGCCCACCGCCGCGAGCACCATGCTCTCGGTCATCAACTCGGTGATCAGCCGAGTCCGATCGGCCCCCAGCGCCGACCGCACGGCTAGCTCTCGGTCCCGGCCGGCGGCCCGGGCCAGGAGCAGGTTTGCGACGTTGGCGCAGGCGATCAAGAGCACGAAGAGCACCGCGAACATGGTGATCGTCGCGGCCTGCCGGGGAGTGTCCTCCACGACCTCCCGGATCATCGGGATGACCTTTCCCGAGATACCCGCGTTGCTGGCGGGATGCTCGGCGGCCAGATGCGCGGTGGTTCGGACCAGCGCCGCGCCGAGCCGTTCGATCGGAACACCGTCGTCGAGCCGTCCGATGACCCTGAGGTAACGGGTGCCCCGCGGCTCGCCCGGGTTGGCGACGAGCGGCACGAAAACCTCGGCCGAGTTGTCGCCCCACCGAAAGCCTGGGGGCATCACCCCGGCAACCTGGTAGGGCTCGCCATCGAGCAACACGGCCCGGCCCACCAGCGCGCTATCCGATCCGAACCGCCGACTCCAGAATCGATGGCTGAGCACCACGACCCGCCCCGCCCCGGGGGTCTCGTCCGCCGCGGCGATCCCCCGGCCGAGCATCGGGCGGCTGGACAGGACCTCGAAGAACCCGGCCGAGACCCGCTCGCCGAAAATCCGCTCCGGCCGGTCCCCCTCCGCGAAGTTGAAGCTGGTTCCGCTGTTCGCCGCGAGGCGGGCCCCGTCGAGCTGGCGGCGCCAATCGAGAAAATCGGCCACCGAGATGGACATCTGGTCGAAGCCGCGGGTCGAATCGGTCCCCCACAGTTGGACCAGGCGGTCCGGCTCCGGAAAGGTCAGTGGATTCCAGATCAGCCGGTTGATCGCGGTGAAGATCGTGACGTTCGACGCGATACCTAACGCCAAGGACAGCGAGGCCACCGCCACCAGCCCGGGGCTGCGCCGGAACGATCGCACCGCATACCGCAGGTTGCGCCACACCGTGTCCATGTCGAGATGCTCCAGCGAGGTTACCGGGAACAGGCTGGCCTACGGCCGGGCGATGCCCCCGGTTTCGGGGTGCTGCCTTGGCCCGGTGCAACCTTTCCCGGCCAAACGGCATCCAAACGAGTACCAACGCGGCAGTGGAACGGCGCCATGACGACTAAAGCCACTAACGATCGATTCGAGACCTACGAGGTGTTCGACGAGCGCGGCCGCTCGGTGGGCCGGGTCATCCTGCCCCGCTCCCGGCGGATGTTCGGGGCGGAGAAAGGCACCGTCCTCCTCACCCGACAGCCTCCGAAGACCAGCCCGGTGCCGGTCAAGCCGCGAGCCGCCTAACCGACCGGACCGATCGGGGCGGGTATAGATTCAATCCGTGCCCCGATCGTTCCTGCCGCGCGCCCGCTGGGCGATCGACGCAGAGCTGACCCTCGCCGGCAGCCTTTTCGCCCTCCAGCCCCCACTCGCCGACAACCTGACACCCGATGCGGCGGCCGATGCCGCCCGACAGGCCCTCGACAAGGGCCTTCCCTGGCAGGCCACCAGACTCCTCGCCCCACTGGTCCACAACCCGGAAACGACCGCGCCCGGATCCCTCTTGCTCGCCAGCCGCGCGGCGGCGCAATGGGAGGGCTGGGGAACCGTCACCCGACTCCTGATCCGACGCCCCTGGCTCGATCTCGACTCGACCGGTGAAGGGCATGCCCTCCTCGGTCGGGCCTTGCTGGAGCGGGGCGAGGCGCCGCTGGCGCTCCGCCACACCCGCAAGGCGGTAGCCATGGCAAGGGCCGCCCCCAGGGGCGAACGCTGGGTCTGGCACGCCCGGGCACTGGACCGCCTTGGGCAGCTCGATTCGGCCGAGGCGGCCTACCGAGCCGCCGCGGACGCGCTGCCTCAGCTCGCGGAGTGGCTCTGGCTTCGGGCCGCGGGCGTCGCCGCCGACTCCGCCGCCCGAAAGGAGCTCTACGACCGGCTCCGAACACCGGCCGCCCGGAGCCGAATCGCTTGGACCGAGGCGCTTGCCTGGGAACGCCGGGGAGATTCCGTCAGGGCCGCGCGTCGCTACCGGGCGCTCGGCGCCCGGCTGGCCGCCGCCAGGCTCGATCTCGGCGGCGACAGAACCGCGAGACGCCAGGCCCGAACCGAACTCCTCGCCTTGCTCGCTCCGGGACGGCCCCCGGAGGAAACCGCCGAGGCGATCGTGCTGCTCGACCGCACCGGACGGCTCGGACCCCAGGACGGCCTTCGGGTGGCACGTCGCGCTGCCGCGATCGACCTCCTCGAACGGGCCGCTCGCGGATTCGAAGCGCATCCCACCGGATTGAGCGACCGCGATCGGTTCAGCTACGCCACGGTCCTTTCCCGGCTCGGCAGGTTCGAGGAGGCTTTGCCGCTGTTCGACGCGGTCAGAACCCCCGACCTCATGGGCGATGCCCAGTACCAACGGGCTCGAATGCTGATCCGCAACGGCCAGACCGACCGCGGCTTGGCGGCCCTCCGGACCATTCCGGCACGTTTCCCCGCCGATTCCGAGCCGGCCGCATCCGCCCTTTTTCTTCTCGGCGACCTCCACGCCGATCGCGGCGCCGACGACTCGGCCCGCCGCCTGTTTCTCGAGGCGAGCCAGCGGTATCCGTCGACGCCGTTCGGCCAGCGGGCCGGCCTGCAGGCCGCCATGATCGCCTGGCTCGACGGGGACAACCGAGCCGCGATCGAGGAGTTCGATCGGATCGCCAACGCGCCCAACCACTCGGAATCCCTGGCGGCGGCGTTTTGGGCGGCCCGGAGCGTGGCGCGGCTCGGGGACAGCGCCCAGGCAAGCCGGCGGTTCGCCGCGGTCATCCGGCGGGCCCCCGAGAGCTACTACGCGGCCCGGTCGATCGGGCGGCTCGGGAGCAGGTCGCCGATCGACCGGGGAGCGCAAGTCGATCGCGGCGATCCGATCTCGCCCGCGCTGGCCCGGGTTCGAGCGTTGGGTGCCCTGGGGCTCCGACTCGAGGCCCGCTTCGAACTCGAAGCCATCCTCGGCAATCCGGGATCCGGAGGCGAAGCGATGATCGCGACCGCCCGGGAGCTCGCTCGAGCCCGGTGGCACGCCGAAGCCCTCCGGGTGGCGTTGCGAGCGCAGGCGGCGGGGGGGTCGGGGTCTGGAGCGATTTGGGAGCTGCTCTACCCGCTTCCCTTCAGCGACCTCCTCCACGCCAGCGCGGGCCGGAGCCGAGCCTCGATGTCGCTCGTTGCGGGCGTCATCCGGCAGGAGTCGCGGTTCGACCCGGCGGCCCGAAGCTCGGCGGACGCACGCGGCCTGATGCAGGTCCTTCCCTCGGTCGGGGCGGCGGCGGTCAGACCACTCGGGATCGAATGGGATCCCTCCCTCCTCTACCAGCCCGACCTCAACATCGACCTCGGGGTTCGCCACCTCGACGAAGCCCTGGCGCAACTCGATTGGCCGGAACGCGCGGTCGCCGCCTACAACGGCGGCATCGATCGGGTTCGCCGCTGGCAGTCGATCCGGGGCACCCGGGACGATCCCGAGGTGTTCGTCGAGCGGATCCCATTCACCGAGACCAGGGACTACGTCCGCAAGGTGCTGGCCAACCAGGCGATCTACGCGGCGCTCTACCCCGAAACATCGCGATGAGCCACGACCCCTATCTCGCGCTCCGCTCGAGCGGGTTCCGCCGCTACCTGAGCGGTCACGTCCTCGCGGTGCTCGGTCAGGGCATGTTGGCGGTGGCGGTGGGCTGGGAGCTGTATGAACGGACCCGGTCGCCGTTTGCGTTGGGCTTCGTCGGGCTGGCTCAGGTGCTCCCCCTGGTGACCCTGATTCTCCCAGCCGGCCAGATGGCCGATCGCCACGATCGCCGGAAGCTGCTGATCGCCGCGGAGGCGACCATCGCCATCGCGGCCCTCGGCCTCGCCGCGGCGTCGGCTACCGCCGCTCCAATCTGGGTCTACTACCTCGCCCTCGTGGTGCTCGGCATCGGGCGGACTTTCCAGCTCCCGACCAAGCAGGCGATCATGCCGAACCTGGTCCCGAGCGAGGCGCTCACCAACGCGATCGCCTGGAACAGCGGCGGTTGGCAAGCCGCGGACGTCATTGGCCCGGCTCTCGGCGGGTTGGTGCTGGCCTGGACCCGGTCGGCGGTGGGGGCCTACCTGGCCTGTGCCGTCGCCGCGCTGGCCTTCGCCGCCCTCCTGGCCCGCTCCACGGTGATCCGTCACTCGCCCCCCAGTACGCCACCCCGGTGGGCCGACTATCTCGAGGGTATCCGTTTCGTTCGGCGCTCGCCGACGTTGCTGGCCGCCATGTCGCTCGACCTGTTCGCGGTGCTCCTCGGCGGCGCCGTCGCCCTCTTGCCGATCTTCGCCAAGGACATCCTCCACGTCGGTCCCGCCGGATTGGGCTGGCTTCGGGCGGCCCAGTCCCTCGGCGCGGTCAGTATGTCAATCGCGTTGGCTCACCAACCGCCGTTTCGGCGAGCCGGGCCGGCGTTGCTGGCGTCGGTCGCGGCGTTCGGGGTCGCCACGCTGGTCTTCGGGCTCTCGAAGAGTTTCCCGCTGTCGCTCGCGGCGCTATTTCTCGCCGGGGCTTTCGACGCGGTGAGCGTGGTCATTCGGCTGGCCCTGGCCCAGATCACCACGCCCGACGCCCTCCGAGGCCGGGTGTCGGCGATCAACACCCTGTTCATCGGAATGTCGAACGAGCTCGGCGAAGCGGAGTCGGGGTTTCTGGCCGGCCTGATCGGCCCGGTGGCCGCGGTCGTGGTGGGCGGCGTCGGGGTGATCGCGGTGGTCGGCGTGGTCGCCCGGACCTGGCCGGAGATCCGCCGGCTCCGACACGTCGGCTCGGCGGCGTAGTCAGGCCCCACTATTAGTTATTGGGCCGCCGGCTCAGCCGAACAGCTCTCCCAGTCGGTCCGGCGCGAGCGGCCGGTCTCGGTCCAGCAGGCCGGTTGCCTTGGCCGCCATGCCAAGGACTTCGCCGGGCGAGAGTCCGGCTCGCCTCAGGTCGTCGAGGCCGGGCGCGCCGTCGCGCTTGCTCAGCTTCTGCCCCGTCGGGGCCATGATCAACGGGTGATGGAGAAATCGGGGCGGCTGCCGGCGACCCAGCATGGTCCCCAGCATGATCTGCCGGCCGGTCGAGGCCAGCAGGTCATCGCCCCGAACCACCAGGTCCACTCCGTGCGCCTGGTCGTCCACCACGACGCAGTACTGGTAGGTCCAGTTACCCACACCGTCCCTGACCAAGAGATCGCCGCACTGTCGAGCGGGGTACTGAGTGACGGGGCCATGTCGAAGGTCCTCGAAGCTCACCGTCTCGTCCGGCAGCACCACTCGTGTCCCTCGGCCGGGCCCGGCCGGGAGGTTCCTCGTTCGGCAGGTGCCCGGGTATCTCCGCTCCGCTCCGCTCGCCGCCGGACCCGCGGCCTCGGCGATGGTCCGGCGGGAACAGCCGCAGTGGTAGAGCGAACTGGCGGCGCCGAGGCGGTCGAGCGCCGCGGCGTATCGCGCCTCGTTGTCGCTCTGGCGGAATTCCGACGTCGTCTCGGTCAGCAACGAGGATATCGATCGCGGCTCCGCCTCGAGGCCCAGCCAAGCCAGGTCCTCGACGACCGATGCCTCGAACTGTTTCCGGGACCGGCCCCGATCGTGATCCTCGATGCGAAGAATCACCCGCCCGCCTCGAGCCGCCGCGATGCCCCAAGTCCAGACGGCGTTTGCCACGTGGCCCAAGTGGAGCCGGCCAGTCGGGCTGGGCGCGAAGCGGGTGACCGGCTTGGCGGGAAGGCCGTTCAGGTCGATCTTCATCGATTCACGAACGGGGCACCCGGCGAGCGCCGGCCCGGGTCTGCAACCTGGGGCCGGTTTGGCGCATCCTGCCGTGACACAGAGATGACCATGAATCCGTCGTCAGGAGTCACCACCGTGCGAACGTTCCTTGCCACCGCGGCAACTCTCCTGGCCACCAGTCCTCTGGTTGCCCAGACTTCCGTCGCGCTCACCAAGCCCGATGCGGAGCTGGCCGAACCGTTTACCAGAATCCGGAGCATTCGGGAAACCCCGAGCGGGAAACTGCTGGTGAGCGACATGCAGGACAAGGTCGTCCAGCTGGTCGATTTGGGAGCCGGCACGGTGACGAAGGTCGGCCGGGAGGGTCAGGGCCCCGGCGAATACGCCCTTCCGTCGGACCTCTATGCCATGCCGAACGGCGAAACCTGGCTCAACGACCTCCTCGGTCGACGTTTCCTGGCCATCGACGCGAGCGGCAAACCCGGAAAGAACTTTCCCCTCCCAGGCAGCGGGGGCAACGGTCCCGGCATCGTGATCGGACTCACCGGCGGTGGCAGCGACGGGGCTGGCCGGATCTACTACCAGGCTCCACCGTTCAACCCCGCGAATCCCAACGGCCCCTCTCCCGACTCCCTGGCCGTCCTGCGTTGGGACCCGGCCGCGGCGAAGACCGACACCGCCGCCTGGATCAAAGGCCCCCGCGCCGAGGTCACCTCGAGTGGATCGGGTAGCGGGGCCCGGTTCACGATGCGATTTGGCACCTCCAAAGTGTTCGCGCCGCAAGATGCCTGGGGCGTCGCGAGCGACGGTGCCATCGCTCGGGTCACGCCCAACCCCTATCGAGTCACCTGGTACCACAACGGCAAGCCGGTCGCGGGGCCCCCGGTGTCGTACACCCCGCTCAAAGTCACCGAGGAGGACAAGCAACAGGTCATCGAGGCCCGCAAGCGGGGCCCCCGCCCGACCATGATCGCGATCGGCGGCGACAGACGGGCCGTGAACCCCGGCGACATCCGACTTCCGGATCCCGAGTTCGAGGAAACCAAGCCCCCGTTCAGCGGAAACAACAGCGTCCTGGTGACGCCCGAAGGCGAGGTATGGGTGCTTCGGACCAGGCCCGCCAGCGACAAGACGCCCAGCTACGACGTGTTCGACCGGACCGGCAAGCTGACCCGCAAGGTGACGTTGCGGCCCAGCAGCGCGGTCGTCGGCTTCGGGAAGGGCACCGTCTACGTGGTGCGGACCGACGACGACGACGACCTCCAGTATCTGGAGCGGTATCGACGTTAGGCACAACTCGGCGAGGGCCCGCCGCCCGAGGGCGGGCCTCGCCGCGCGCCGTCAGCCACCATCGGCCCGCGGAGCGCCCCCCGACCAGCGCTTGAACCACTCCATCAGGTACACCTGGGTTCGCATCCAGTTCGAGGGTTTCGATCCGGTGCCGTGGTACTCTCCCTCGAATCGAACCAGGGCCGTCGGGATCCCCCGGACCTTGAGGGCGGTGAAGTATTCCTCAGTCTGCCCCATCGGGGTGCGCAGATCGAGTTCGCCCGTCATCAGAAGGGTCGGCGTCTTGACCTTGCCGACGTGGAACAAGGTCGACTGTTTGAGCCACGGCATCGGATCTTCCCAATAGGGCTTCTCGAACCAGTTGAACCCGAACAGCGGGATGTCGGCGGTGCCGGCGAAGCTCATCCAGTTGGTAACCGGACACAGCACGGCCGCCGCCGCGAACCGATCCGTGTGCGCGATCGTCCAGCTGGTCAACACGCCTCCGCCGCTGCAGCCGGCCACGAACAGCCGCTTCTCGTCGATGTAGCCCCGCCCGATCAGACTGTCGACCCCCGCCATCAGATCGTCGTAGTCGACGCTCGGGTACGCCTTGTCGATCGCGTTCCCGAAATCGGTGCCATAGCCAGTGCTGCCCCGTGGATTGGTGTACAGGACGACGTAGCCGTTCGCCGCCAGCGCCTGGTAGCTCGGGTTGAAGGCGACATTGTACATCCCATGCGGGCCGCCATGGATCTCGAGCAACATCGGCCACTTCCGGTCCGGCGTGAACGACGGCGGCTTGACGATCCAACCCTGAACCCGGGTCCCGCCGCTCGACCGATACCAGATCTCTTCGACCTCGCCAAGCCGTGTCCCGGCCAGGAGATCGGCGTTGACGCTGGTGAGTTGGACGATCTGCGACGGCTTCTTGAGATCGATTCGAATCACGTCGGGTGGCGCCTGAGAGTGGGTCCGCACCGCGACCGCGGTTCCCCGTCTGGAGAGCGACACGCCGGTCACCATGTGGGTCCCGACCGTCAGTTGCCGAATCGGTCCATTGGGCGGCGCCAAGTACAGGTTCGAGGTACCCCGGTCGTCAGCGGTGAAGTAGAGGCCGCTTTGATCCACCCCCCACGCGAGCCCGGCCGGCGTCCGGTCGAACCCCTGGCTCCGAAACGTTGCTGGCCCGCCGCCAGCCGGCATGGTGTACAGATCGGCGACCCGGTACGTCTGCTTGGTGAACGGGAAGCCGAGGAACGCGATCGTCTTGCCGTCGGGCGAAACTGTCGGGCTGGTCCAGAAACCATGGGTGGTCGTGAGCCGTTTCCGCTCGAGCGTCGCCAAGTCGACCCAGTACAGGTTGGAGACTTGTCGCTGCCGCTCCGCGTCGGGGTCGTCGTTCCCATCCACCACCAGCGCTCGGCCGTCCGGTAACCAGTCCCACCCCACCGTCCCCGGGAGACCGATCCCCCGGGCCCCGACGTTCCACTCCCCGCTGGTCACCTGCCGAGGGGTCCCCCCGGTGGCGGGCACCACGAAGAGATGGGTATAGCCGTCGACCAGCCAGCCGCGGCCGTCGGCCCGCGAATGGAGCTTCTCGACCAGCCGAGGCGCCTTGGTCCAGGTCGCGCCGGCAGGCGGGGTGGGCAGCCGGACGTTCCAACTGGGCCCGGTCGGCACGACCATCGAGAACCCGAGCCACTGGCCGTCGGGAGACCACTTCACGTCGCCAGGCGGCTGGTCGAGTCGGGTGACTTGGGTGATGGCCCCCTCGGCATCCATGGTCCGCACGAAGATCTGGGTCCCGGCCGGCTCGCCTTGCGCGAGATAGGCCAGCCGAGTCCCGTCCGATGACCATCTCGGATCCGAACCGCGAACGAGGAAACGGAGGTTGGTTCCATCGCCATTCATCAGCCACAACGTCGATTCCCAACTGTCCTTGCTCTTGTCGACGGTGCGCCTGGCAAAGACGACCAGATTGCCGTCGGGCGAGATCCGAGGCGCGGCGACTTGTTCGTAGTCGAGGTACCGTTCGACCGTGAAGAGGGTGTCGGCCGGTCTGACCTGGGCGGCAAGCGACGCCGCCATCGATACCGCGCTCAGAACCGTGATGCTCCATCGAACCATGAATGGCCCCCGGGTAAATTGCTCAGTCGCTCTTGATGAAGCTACCGTCCTGCAACTCCCGAAGCGCCTGCCGAAGCTCGCTCTGAGTGTTCATCACGATCGGACCGTACCACGCTACCGGCTCCTTGAGAGGCCGACCCGAGACCAAGAGAAACCGTACCCCGCTCGGTCCCGCCTGGACGGTGACTTCGTCGCCGCTGTCGAACACCACCAGCGAACGGTTGCCCACTTCGTCCCTGACGATGGAATCGTCCGGCCGCTCGACCAGCACGCCAAATGGCTCCGAGGCGCCCCGAAAGGACGCGGTGCCCTCGAACAGGTAGGCAAAGGCGTGGCGATAGGTGTCGATCGGCAGGGTACGACGAACGCCCGGCGGTACGAACACGTCCAAGTAGCTCGGCTCCGACGCGATGCCGTCCACCGGGCCGGTCTTGCCCCAAAAAGTGCCACAGACCACCCGCACCCTGGTCCCGTCATCGTCGACGATCTCGGGAATCGCGGCGGAGCCCACGTCCTGATATCGTGGCCTGGTCATCTTGAGGGAACTGGGCAAGTTGGCCCAGAGTTGAAACCCGTGCATCCGCCCGGCGGGGTCGCCCTTCGGCATCTCCTGGTGGAGAATGCCGCTCCCCGCGGTCATCCACTGGACGTCGCCGGCTCCCAGCGTGCCGACATTACCGAGGCTGTCGCCGTGCTCCATTGTTCCGGCGAGGACGTAGGTGATCGTCTCGATCCCGCGGTGAGGGTGCCACGGGAAGCCAGCCTGGTAGTCCTTCGGCCGCTCGTTGCGGAAGTCGTCGAACAACAGGAAGGGATCGAATTCGGAGGTATCGCCAAAGCCGAAACCGCGCCGGAGCTTGACCCCGGCACCTTCCAGGGTCGGCTGGGCTTCCACGATTCGTTTGACCGGACGAATGGACATCGGAACCTCGCGTTCGAACGTTCCTCAAGCGTAGGCAATCCGCCGTCCCGTCGCAAATTGGCCAGCCGCGCCGGCTACCTCACGGGGTCTGCGACCGGTATTTCGCGAACCACCCGTGCAAGGTCGTCATCTTGGCCATGGCGTGGCTTGGCCGACCCCAGATCCCGTGCGCCTCGCCGGGAACCCGCACCAGCACCGACTCCACCCCGCGCAGCTTGAGCGCCTTGTAGTACTGCTCCGACTCCGACATCGGGGTCCGGTAGTCCTCCTCCCCGGTCATGATCAGGGTCGGGGTGGTGACGTTCTTCACCACGGACAGCAGCGATCGCTTCTCGTAGTGCTCGACGTGATCCCAGGGAAACCCCGGGAACCAGTGCGAAACCCCCATCGCGGACATGTCGGCGGTCAGCACGAAGGAATACCAGTTGATCACCGGGTAAAACGCCAAGGCCGCCTTGAACCGGTTGGTGTTTCCGATCATCCAGGCTGTCAGCACCCCACCGCCACTCCCGCCGGTCACGAAGAGGTTGTTGTCGTCGACATAGCCTTTCGCGATCACCGCGTCCACCCCGGAGTTCAAGTCGAAGAAGTCATCGCCGGGGTAGGCGTGGTGGATCAGGTTGCCGAACTCCTCGCCATAGCTGGTGCTGCCACGAGGATTGGTATAAAGCACGACGAAACCCTCCGCCGCCATCAGTTGCTTCTCGACGTCGAACCGGGGCCCGTAGTTCGCGAAGGGACCACCATGGATCTCGAGGATCAGCGGGTACTTCCGGGCCGGGTTGAAGCCAGGCGGCTTGATGATCCAGCCCTGGATCCGGCGCTGGTCCTTGGAGGAATTCCACCAGAGTTCCTCGACTTGGCCCAGCTCCCGGCCCGCGATCAGGTCGGCGTTGAGCGCGGTCACGTTCCGCTGGGCTCCGCCCGGCCGGATCACCGCCACGTCGCCAGGCACCTGAGGGGTGCTCACCGTCATCGCGATGCTCCCGTCGCGGGCCGTGGAGAAGGTGCCGCCGCCGTACCCGCTGCCGCCGGTACCGAGGTCCCGGCCCAGAACCCTGAAGCTGCCGTCCAGGGCCATCAAGGCCACCCGGGTCACGCCCTGCTCATCGTAACTCAGATAGATCCCACGCCCATCGGCCGCCCACTCGATCTCGTTGATGCTGTTGTCGATTCGGCTCGAAAGGACCCGCCTGGCGGTTCCGTCTCGGTTCATCAGGTACAGCAAGGTGTTCTGGTAGCCCTGCTTTCGATCGTCGAATCCGGTGTAGGCGATGGTCCGTCCGTCCGGCGAGATCGCCGGGGACTGGTCCGGCCCGAATCGATCGGTCAGCTGCTTGAGTTGGCCGTCCGCCACCGATACCTCGAACAGCTCGCTTTCCAGCATCGTCTTTTCGGCGTCGGCCTTTCGACGGGCCGGGATCACGATGGCTCGACCGTCCGGGGACCAACTCGGCGATCCGACCCCGAACCCACCGCCGCCGTGATGGTAGTTGCCGCTGGTGAGCTGGCGCGCGGTCCCGCCTTCGGACGGCACCACGAACAGGTGGGTGTAGCCCGGCGGAATTTCGCCGACGCCATCGAACCGAAACACCAACTTGTCGGTGTACTTCGCCGGGGGCGCCCACTGGGCGCCGGCCGGCGGCGGCGGCAGCTGACCGATGACGAGCGGCGCCTCGGAGACCAGCTTGAAGAAGGCAATCCAGCTGCCGTCCGGCGACCAGGCCAGCCCGCTGGGCGGCTCCTGGATCCGAGTGATCGCCGCGGTTTGTCCGTCGTCCATCCAACGGACGTAGATCTGGGGACTGCCCTCCCGATTGGAGACGTAAGCCAGACGCTTCCCGTCCGGCGACCACCGCGGCGACCCATCGTTGTACTTGCCGGTCGTGATCGGGCGGTTGTCCGTCCCGTCCGACTTGACCAGCCACAGGTTCGAGTAGCGGCGGTCCGTCATCACGTCGAAGTACTCGCGGACGTAGACCACCGACTGCCCGTCGGGCGAGATCATCGGGCTCGAGGCATACTCGAGCTGGAAGACGTCCATCGGGCCGAGCTTGGTTTGCTGAGCGGCGAGACCAGCCGCGGGCCAAAGCCCGAGGGCGGACCCGACCAGGATCAAGCGAGCGAACGTCACGGCATTCCTCCGGTATGATGGCGAAGCGACTGCGGGAGCCGTTGAGATTGTATCCAATTTGACCGCTCGGGGCTAGACGCGTCGCCGGCCCAGTTCCATGAAGACCCGCGCCAGGATCATGTCGATGCCGACTTGGTTGCGACCGCCCTGGGGGAGGATGATGTCGGCGTACCGCTTCGACGGCTCGATGAAATCGAGGTGCATCGGCCGGACCGTCTCGAGATACTGCCGAATCACCCCTTCCATCGTTCGGCCCCGGTCCGCTACGTCGCGCTCCAGCCGGCGGATGAACCGGATATCGTCCGGGACGTCGACGAAGACCTTGATGTCGAGGAGCTCCCGAAGGCGCGGATCGACGAAGAGCATCAGGCCATCGACGATCAAGATCTCCTTGGGTTCGACTCGCTCGGTGGTCGCGGCCCTGGTGTACCGGGCGAAATCGTAGCTCGGTTTGTCGATGGCCCGGCCTTCCCGAAGCGCGGTGAGGTGGGCCACCAGAAGCTCGGTGTCGAAGGCATCGGGATGGTCGAAGTTGACCAGGCGGCGCGCCTCGAGCGACAGATGGGCCAGATCGAGGTAGTAGGCGTCTTGGTCGAGAAAGGCCGCGTCGAGACCGAGCGCCTCGAGAATGGCTCGGGCCACCGTCGTCTTTCCGGAGCCCGAGCCACCCACCACGCCGATCGTCAGCGGCCGAGTCGTCACGGGTCAGTCGTCGGCGTGCCTGAGCCGATCCTTGTTCTCCGCCGCGACCTTGGCCGCCACCTCGCCCGGTGCCTCGGCGTACCCGTGGAACTTCTCGCGGTGAGTCCCGCGGCCATGAGTCATCGAATGGAGCGCGGTGGAGTATTTGAACAGCTCGGCCTGCGGCACCAAGGCGTTGACCTTGGTGAGCCGGCCGGAGGTGTCGGTCGAGAGGATCTGGGCCCGTCGAGGCGAGAGATCGCCCAGCACGTCGCCGAGCATCTCGCTCGGCGTGAAGACCTCCACCATCATCACCGGCTCGAGCAGCACCGGGCGAGCCTTGGGCGCCACGTTCCGGAAGCCGAGGATCCCGGCCATCTTGAACGACATTTCGTTGGAGTCGACATCGTGGTAACTGCCGTCGAAGCACTCGGCCCGGAAGTCGACCAACGGAAAACCGGCCAGGGAGCCACGGGCCGCGGCTTCCTGAATGCCCCGATCCACGGCCGGAATGAACTTGTTGGGAATCACCCCACCGACGATGCTGTCGACGAATTCGTAACCGGACCCACGGGCCAACGGAGCCAAACGGATCCAGCAGTCGCCGTACTGACCGCGGCCTCCCGACTGCTTCTTGTGTTTGCCTTGGCCTTCGGCCACGCCCTTGAGCGTTTCCCGGTAGGCCACCTTCGGCCGGCCAAGTTCGGCGTGGACGCCATACTTTCGCTGTAACCGCCCGAGCAAGATGTCGAAGTGGCGCTCGCCCATGCCGTGAATCAGCGTCTGGCCCAACTCCGAGTTGTATTCGAAGTGGAAGGTCGGATCTTCTTCGTGGAGTTTGTGAAGGCCGGCGGCGAGCTTGTCTTCCTCGCCCCGCTGCTTGACGATCACCGCCATGGTGGCCTCGGCCTCCGGGAACTCGATCGGGGGCAGGTGCACCGGGTGATCCTTCCGGCAGAAGGTGTCGTTGGTGTGGGTGTCCTTGAGCTTGGCGACCGACCCGATGTCGCCGGCGAACAACTCCGGCACTTCGAACCGCTCGCGCCCCTGCTGGACCGACAGGTGACCGAGCTTCTCGGTGACGCTGTGCTCGTGGTTCCAGACCTCCTCACCGTTCTTGAGGTGACCGGTATAGAGCCGGAACAGGCTGATGTCGCCGACGTGCGGCTCGGAGACGATCTTGAAAACCCGGCCGACGAGTGGGGCATCGATCGGCGTCGGCACTTCGGCCGGCGAGGGGAACAACTCCACCATCTCCGTCAGCAGGGTCCGGACGCCGAAGAGATGTTCGCCGCTGCCGCAGAACAGCGGCACGATCTCGCCCGCGGCCATGGCCCGCTTCATCGCGGGAACGACCTCGTCTCGCGACAACGGTTCCCCGCCCAGGAACTTTTCGATCAGCTGATCGTCCGTCGCGGCGACCGCCTCGGTGAACTGGTCGGCGTATCTCGAAAACACCTCCTGATACTCGGGCGGAACGGGTCCTTCCTCGAACTCACCGGTCTTCGAACCAGCCTTGAACATCTGGCACGTTCCGGTGAAGAGGTTGATGATCCCGTGGAAATGCGGTCCGTCGCCGACCGGGATCTCGACCGGGAGGACCTTCGGGGTCAGGTGTTCTTTGACGTCGTCGAACACCTTCTCGAAGTTGGCGTGCTCTTTGTCCATCTGCGACACGAACAGGATCCGGGGCAGGTGCCGATGGTCACAGGCCTCCCACACCTTCTCGGTGCCCACCTCGACTCCGCTGGTGCCACTCAGGACCACGACCGCGGCATCCGCCACCGACAGCGCGGACGCCACTTCACCATGGAAATCGAGGAACCCCGGGGTGTCGAGCAAGTTGACTTTGGTATCCATCCACTCGGCGAACGCCGCGCCGAGGCTGATGGTGTGCTTGCGGTCGATCTCGTCCGGTGAGGTATCGGTGAGCGTGGTGCCGTCTTTGATGCTGCCGTGGCGCTTGCTGGAGCCCGCCACGAAGGCGAGCGCGTCGACGAGGGTGGTCTTCCCGGCGGAACCGTGGCCGACGAACGCCACGTTCCGGATCGCACCCGTGCCATAGGTCTTCATACGGGCCTCCTTCACCGGTCTGGGGTCTCGTGATAGTGGCCGCGGCATCGGGCCTTGTCAAATCGACCGGCGCAGGACCGTTCAGCGGTTCGGGGGGCCCGGGGTAGACGGAAGGCCGGCTTGGGGACGTGCTCGAAGACCAGGTGGGTCGCCAGGCGAACCCCGCCTCGGTGGCCTTCGCCTCCAGGATGGCGGCGCTGACCGCGGCACTGCTCGCTGCCCGGCAAGACGGCCGGCCGGTGGTCGCCAGGCGGCCCCCCGGGTTGCCGGGCCGAGACCCACTCGGTCTCGTGGGCACCTGAATGGATGGCGCCTGGGCGGTCGGGGCGTTGGAACCGATCGGAGCAAAGCGCGGCCGCGGAGGACATCCTCGCCGGCACTCAGGCGGTCAGCCTGGGATCGACCGACACCCTCATCCAGCGCCCCGCCGCCCTGACCCATCACCTCGTCGAACCGTCGACCCGGGCCGCGGCCGGAATCTTCGCCCGGCCTGTTGCGGCTGTCGGCGGACTCGCGCACCACCAGGATCCCTGGTCCGATCTCGAGCGAGCGTTAGGCACCGCCCGTCGGGGCGCTCCCCCTCCGACCTCCCCCGACCGCTGAACCGGCCGGATCCGGCGACTCTATCGAGGGAGTGACCGGGCGGCTATTGTTGACGGCCATGCCCAAAGCCGCCGGCAAGAAGACGAAGCCAGCCGCTGCCCGGGACCCGCGCGGACTCGCGGCCACGGCCCTGGTCGAGCCGGCCCCGCCGGCCGAGGTCGCCCGGTTGATCGCCGTCATCGAGACCGACGGCGGCCGGGTCATCGGCAGCTACCGCGACCCGCTCGGTGGACACTGGCAAGTGCTCGCGGGCCTGCCGATCGACAAGGTCGCGCCAACCCCCTATCAACGGGACCTCTCCGAGACCCACGTCGCCCGGCTCGCCGACGCGATCGAGCGGCTGGGCCGGTTTGTCGACCCCATCGTCGCGGTCCGCACGGACCACGGCGGCTACTGGACCCCAAACGGCAACCACCGCCTGGCCGCGATGCGGAAACTCGGCGCCAAGGCGGTGGTCGCGCTGGTCATGCCGGACCGCCAGATAGCCCACCGCATCCTCGTGCTCAACACCGAAAAGGCCCACAACGTGCGGGAGCGGGCCATGGAGGTGATTCGGCTCGCCGAGGCCCTCGTGGACCTCGATGATCGCCCGGAGCGAGACTACGAGACCGAGTTCGAGGAACCCTCCCTGCTCACCCTCGGCCTCTGTTACCAGCGCAACGGCCGGTTCTCTGGCGGGGCCTACCATCCGATTCTCAAGAGGACCGAGCAGTTCTCCACCGCCACCCTTTCCAAGGCCCTGCAGCGGCGCCGGAACCGCGCCGACCGCCTCATCGCCCTGGACACGCTCGTCGCGAAGGCGGTCGCGGCGCTCAAGGAGCGGGGTCTCGAAAGCCCGTATCTCAAGGCGTTCGTGATCGCCCGCCTGAATCCGCTCCGGTTCAAGCGGGGGGCCAAGGCCGATCCCGACGATGTCATCGAGCAGATGACGACCGCCGCGGCAAAGTTCGATGTGTCCAAAGTGAAACCCGGTCAGATTGCCGCCGCCGGCGGGCCGCCCGACGAGTGACCCTTCCACCGCGAACGACTTCCATCCGATGACTAGCGATCAGCGTGGCATTCGGCTCGCCGTGCTCGTGGCGGCACTCGGCTACTTCGTCGACATTTACGACCTCCTCCTCTTCAGCATCCTCCGAGTTCGAAGCCTGATCGACTTGGGTGTCGCCGCCGCCGGCACCGCGGGCGGCGGGCCGGACGTGCTGACGGTCGGGGTCCGGCTGATCAACCTGCAGATGGCGGGCATGCTGGTCGGGGGCGTCCTCTGGGGGATTCTCGCGGACAATTTCGGCCGCCGATCGGTCCTGTTCGGCTCGATCATCATGTATTCGCTGGCCAACATCGCGAACGCCTTCGTCCAGACGGTCGATCAATACGCCTGGCTCCGCTTCATCGCCGGGATCGGGCTGGCCGGTGAACTGGGCGCGGGGATCACCCTGGTCGCGGAAATCATGTCGAAGGAGGGTCGCGGCTGGGGAACCACCTTGGTTGCGAGCCTCGGCCTGCTTGGAGCCGTGGCCGCGGGGTTGGTCGGCGACCTCTTCCCTTGGCGGACGGCGTATCTGATCGGCGGCGCGCTCGGACTCTCTCTCTTGGCGCTGCGGATCGGGGTCCGCGAGTCGACGATGTTCGAGCAAACCAAGCGAACCGCCACGAACAAGGGAAATCTGCTGCTGCTGTTCACCGATCGAAGTCGATTGGTGCGGTACTTCGGCATCATCCTGGTTGGGGTGCCGCTGTGGTACGTGATGGGAATCCTGGTCACCTTCTCACCCGAGTTGGGCCAGGCCATCGGGCTGCCCTCGGCGCCCAATCCGGGCCGGGCGGTGCTGTTCGCCTACCTGGGCGCCACGGTCGGAGACCTCGTCTGCGGGTTCTTGAGCCAGCGTTATCGCAGTCGGCGCCGGGCCATTGCCACCTTTCTGGTCTGCTGCATCGCCGGAGTCGTCGTCTATTACCTGATCGGGGGCCGTTCGTTCACGATGTTCTATGCGGCCTGCTGCCTGGTGGGCGCGCTCTCGGGCTATTGGGCGGTGCTCGTCACCATGGCGGCGGAGCAGTTCGGGACCAACCTCCGCGGAACGGTGGCCACGACCGTTCCGAACTTCGTTCGGGCCTCGCTGATTCCCGTCACCTGGCTCTTCCAGGCGTTGAAGACGCCGCTCGGCGTGGCCAACAGTGCGATCGCCGTGGGAATCGTGGTGTTTCTCACCGCGTTCCTGGCCCTGGCTTCCCTCGACGAGACCTACGGTAAGGATCTCGATTACGTCGAAAGCTGAAGCGAGCTTGCCCTGACCGACCGGAGCAAAACGGTGATCTACCAAAGCCGCTATCCCGCAATCGCCCTCCCCGATGTCCCGTTGCACCAGGCGATCTTTTCCGCGATGGGTCGGGCACCGGACCATCTGGCCATGACCTCGGCCGCGACCGGTGCCACGGTGACCAACGCCGAGTTGATCGACCGAAGCCGTCGGTGCGCTGCCGGGTTACGGGCCATCGGGTTTTCGGGCGGCGACTGCCTCGCCGTCATCGCGCCCAATTGCCTCGACTACCCGGTCGCCGTTCTCGCCACCTCGGTACTGGGCGGCCACGCCGCGCTCCCGAATCCGCTCGGCACCACCGAGGAGTTCGCCGGCCAGCTGAGCCGAACCAAGGCTCGGCTCGTGATAACCGTGGCGCCGCTCCTCGAGCGAGTCGCCCCGGCGGCCCGGGCGGCGGGGATTGCCGACATCGTCGTCATCGGCGACGCCCCCGGCGGGATGAGGACCTTTGCCAGCCTGCTCGCCAACGCCCCGCTCGACCCGCTCCCGGATGTCGACCCGGGCAGCCTGGTCGCGTTGCCGTTTTCCAGTGGCACCAGCGGCCGCCCCAAGGCCGTGAAGTTGACCCACCGTAACCTGATCGCCAACATGCATCAGTTCGCGGTCGGGATGCCCCAGGCGGACGGCTGCCGAGTCCTCGCGGTCCTGCCCTACTTTCACATCTACGGCCTGGTCCTCATTCTATTCACCAGCCTCTGGCGAGGGCGCCCCCAGGTGGTGATGCCGCGCTTCGAGCTGGAGGGGTTCCTCGAGACGATCGCGAAATACCGGGTGGAACTGGCTCCGTTGGTACCGCCGATCATGGTGGCCCTCGCCAAACACCCGCTGGTGGACCGGTACGACCTCTCCCACCTCCGGTATGTCATGACGGGAGCCGCACCGTTGGGCGGCGAAGTCGAGCGCGCGGTTGCAAAGCGGCTCGGTGTCGTGGTCGGCCAGGGCTACGGGATGACCGAGGTGTCTGGCGCCTCGCACCTCCCCCAACTCGACCCGGCCCTGTTGCGCTCCGGGACGGTGGGCTTCCTGGTCCCGAACATGGAAGCGCGGATCGTCGACCCGACCACCAGCCAGGACCTTCCCGCCGGCGAGCGGGGAGAACTGTGGCTGCGAGGGCCCAATGTCACCGCCGGTTATCTCGACGACCCGGACGCCACCGCGAAGACGCTGACCGCCGATGGCTGGCTCAGGAGCGGAGACATCGCGGTCGCCGACTCGGACGGGTATTTCTCCGTGGTCGATCGCCTCAAGGAACTGATCAAGTACAAGGCCCACCAAGTGGCCCCGGCGGACCTCGAGGCGGTTCTGTTGACCCACCCCGACATCGCCGACGCCGCCGTCATTCCGAGCCCCGACGACGAAGCCGGGGAGGTCCCCAAGGCGTTCGTGGTTTCTCGGAGTCCGCTGACCGCCGAGGCGGTCATGAGCTACGTCGCCGAACGGGTCTCGCCGATGGACAAAGTTCGCCGGGTGGAATTCGTCGACTCGATCCCGAAATCTCCATCCGGGAAGATCCTCCGTCGGGTACTGGTCGAGCAGGAACGGCGGCGGCACGGCGCGGCCTGAGTCCACCTTATCCACTCGCTTCCGAGGGTCTTTCGATGCCGATCATCGATTGGGCTTACCTTCGCCCCGGTTGAATCACCTGCAAGCGAACGCAAGGGTTCCTTGCGAAGAGTAAGACAACCGTCGCGACGACCGTCGACGCCAAGAAACGGACCATTCCCGGCAAGGACGCGCTCAAGGTCCTGGATGGGGTGGACCACCTCTACGCGGCCAAGGGCAAGAAGGTGGCGCACCTGGATCTCACGACCGGCAACGCCACTCGTGCCGAGATCGCAGCGCTGATCATCGGTCCGAGCGGCAATCTCCGGGCGCCGACCGTTCGGACGGGGCGCACGGTGTTGGTGGGGTTCGACGAGGGGACCTACGCCAAGATCGTGAAGTAGCTCAGAGCTGGCGGATGGTCGTGGCAAGCTGGCCGACGTGCCGATAGGCATGTTCGGCGGCGTGGAAGAGACACCCGATCACGGTCGTCGGCAGCTGGGCCCGCCCGATGGCTCGTGGTTCGGTGAGGCTCGCGGTCGCGGTCGCCTCGAGTTGGACCAGGCCGGCTTGAAGCACCGCTTTGGCCCGCGCCAGTAGCTCGGCCACCGAGGCGGCCGGATCGTCGTGCGATTCCGCGGTGAGGCGGGCCTTCTGCTCATCGCTGAGCTGCTCGCCCCGCGCGTAGCTCATCAGCCGATCGGTTGAGCCGGCCAAGTGCTTTAGGTGCCAACCGATCGACGCCGCCCCACCCGGCTTGGTCCACAGCGCGTCGGCGGGAATCAATGGTGCCAGCCGGTCCAACTCCTCGCGGCTGTGCAGCAGGGAATGGGCCGCCGGCTGCAACATCGGATCGATACCGGGGACTGGACCGCGCAGCCAAGAATCCGGGTGCGTCATGACGGAAGTTCGCCTTTCAGGATTGTGGTGAAACGGTCGCTATCGATGTTGCCACCAGAGACGATCGCGACGACCCGTTGGCCGGAGTATCGACCTTGCCGGGCGGCCGCGAGCGCGAGGGCTCCGGCGCCTTCGGCGACCAAGCGGGCGCGCTCGGCCAACACCCGCACGGCGGCGGCCGTGTCGGCCAGCGTCGCGGTCTCCGCGCCCGCGAGCAGCCGGCGGGCCAGCGGCCACATCTCGGGCAGGACCGATTTCCCTCCGGCCCCGTCGACGAAACTGGGCCGGTAATCGATGCCGCGCGGTTCGCCGGCGGACCACGAGGCGGCAAGCGGCGCCGCCGTCTCCGGTTCCACCGCGACCACCCGGGCCCGCGACCCAGCGGCCGCCAGGCCCGCGGCCACCCCGCAACTGAGCCCACCCCCGCCGAACGGGGCCAGCACGACGTCGACGTTAGGCAGGTCTGCCGCGATCTCCCAACCGATCGTGGCGTTGCCGGCGATCACGGCCGGGTCGGACACCGGGTGCACGAACAGGCCGTCGGCGCCCTCGAAGCGGCGATCCTGCAAGACCCGCCACCACCGGTCGAACGGCACTTTGTGGATCTTGGCGCCCAGCCGTTGGATCGCGGCGATCTTGGTGGTCGGGGCATGGTCGGGCACGACGACCGTGCACGGAATTCCCCGCGCCCGAGCGCACCAGGCCACGCCCTGGGCCATGTTCCCCGCGCTCGCGGTGACGACGCCGCTAGCCAGGGCCCCGGGGTCGGCGGCGCCCAGCGCGTTCCCCGCCCCCCGGATCTTGAACGATCCGATCGGCTGGAGCGACTCCAGCTTGAGCCAGACCTCGCCGGAGCCGTCGTCGAAGCGAATCAGCGGCGTTCTGACCGCCAGGTCGGCGAGCCGCCCGGCGGCCGCCAGGACGCCGTCCCGGGTGGGCTCGACCACTCCCTAACGACCGCCTGCGTTGGCGTCCGCCGTTTCTTCCACCGGGATCGGGATATCCTCGCCCCACAGGTACTTCCCGAACCACGACCAGTTGTGCCATACGGCGGCCAATTGCTCCTTCGGCTTGTTGATCCCGTGACCGAACCCCTTGTAAATGATCAACTCGGTCGCGACGCCCTGGTCCTGAAGGCCCTGGTACAGTTCGTAGGCGTTCTGGGTCGGCACCCGCTGATCGAACTGACCGTGCTGAATCAGGGTTGGGGTCCGAGCCCGTCGGATGGTCGTCATCGGCGAGGTCTTGAGGTAGATCGCCGGATCGTCCCAGGGGGTGGCCTTGAGGTATTGGCGGGTGAACGGGTGAATGTCGGTGCTGACATAGTACGTCACCCAGTTCGAGATCCCGGCCCCGACCGAGATCGCCTTGAATCGGTTGGTGTTCGTGGTCAGGAACGCCGAGATGTACCCGCCCTGACTCCACCCCATCGCGCCCATGCGCGCCGAGTCGGCGACGCCCTCCTTGATGAGAAAATCCACCCCCGACATCACGTCCCACATGTCGCCGACACCCAGGTTGCGAACGTTGAGCGAGCGAAAGGCCTCTCCGTAGCCGGCCGACCCCCGGTAGTTGGGCCGGAGCACCACCGCCCCCTTCGCGACCCATTGGGGAATCGGATAGACGTAGAACGGCACCGGCTGCGGGAAGTCGATCCCGGTCGGTCCGCCGTGGATCACCACGAGCAAGGGGTATCGCTTCGACGGGTCGTAATCGCGGGGCTTGTGGAGCACGCCTTCGATCACCGTTCCGTCGCGGCTTGGCCAGCTGACGACTTCGCTGGAACCCAGTTCCCAACCGGCGATCTGAGCGGTGAGGTCGGTCGCCCGGGTCGGCTCACCGCCGAGCATGTCCACCTGCCACAGTTCGGAGAGCGTCATCGAGTTGGCTTGAGCCGTCACCACGGCCGTCCGACCGTCCGCGGCGAAGTCGATACCCTGAACGAAGCCAAGCCCCTCGCGGCCGGGGATGACGTCTCCACCATCCGGATCGACGCGGTAGACGTGTCGCTCGGTCCGGTCGAACCCGACGAACCAGAGACCCTGCGCGGTCCACGACAAGTTGCCAATCTGCTCGTCGAAGCCAGTCGCCAGGCGGGTGGGTGGACCGCCCGTCGCGGGGACCTTCATCAGCTGATTGTTCCTGAAGAAATTGGCGGTCGTATCCCCGGCGTTGGTCGTGAAGGCGACCCACTGGCCGTCCGGCGACCACACCGGCCCGCCGTCGAAGCCCGGCCGGTTGATCAACGGGATGACCGTCCGATCCGCCACCGTCACGATCGAGATATCCGCGGTCGACGCACTGGTCACCAGCGGATCGCGGCGATGCTCGTAGGCAATGCGATCGCCTTGCGGCGACCAGGCGAACCCGCTCACCGTGCCCGCGCCAGCGTCGGTCAGCCGAGCCGGCTTGGGCAACGAAGCCGAATCGCCGACCCAGCGGGTTGGGTCGGCGTCGACGACCCAGAGGTGACTCCGGCGGTATTCGGTGTCCTCGATGGCCCATTCGCCGTAGAGGGACTTGAGCTTCTTGACCTGGTCACTCTCCGGTTCGAGCGCGAGCAGCGCGATCCGGCCCCCGGCCGGCGACCATCGGAAGTCGGCGACCCCGTCCACCAACGAGGTGACCTTGATGGCCTCTCCCCCCGCGGCCCGCATCACGTAGAGCTGTTGCTTATCGCCCCGGTCGGCCAGGAAGCCGAGCCATCGGCCGTCCGCCGACCACCGCGGGGAGGTGCTGCTTCCTTTCGCGGTCCTGGTCAACTGAATCGCGCCATCGCCCTGGCGCCATAACCACACCTCGGTGTCGAAGCGGTTCTCCTTCCAGTCGGTGCCGCGGACCGTGTACGCGATCGCCCGGCCGTCGGGCGAAATCGCCGCCGCGCCGACGGCGGCCAGGTCGATCACCTGGCGGAACGACGGTCCGGGGACCTGGGCCTCGACCTGGGTCACGGCCAAGACGACGAGCCAGGCGACGTTCCTCATTTGCGCTCCTTCCGCACCATCCGAAGACCCCCAATCGCGATCGCCGTCACCGTCCCCTCGGCGTCACGAACCGTGGCGAACACGTTGCCGTTGTCGAGACTGATCAGGGTATCCAGCGCGGTGAACGCCAACTCGCCCTGACTCCCACGGCCGACCAGATCCGCGGTGAGCCGGCTACCCTCACGGCTGATCTTGAACTCGAACTGGAACGCCTCGCCCTTCAACTCGTAGCTGCCGGCAACCTTGTCGAGAGCCGCGGTATCCATCGCCAGCACCGTGATCTCCTTGGGCCCGAAGTCCGGCCACTGGTAGACGGCGGCGATTCCCTGGAGGATCTCGGAGATCAGGTCACCTCCCTGCTCCCCGTTCGCCATCACCGCCGCGCCCTGCCCGGTCTCTGGGAAATAGAGCAGCTCCGCCTTGAATCCCTCGTTCGACCCGCCATGACTGAACCGGAATGCGCTCCTGGTTCCTTGCAGCATCGGTCCCAAACCGGACGATTCTTTCTGTTTCGTGAGCATCTCGCGGGCCATGTCGCGACCGAGCAGGCCACCCTCGGCGTTTCGTCGCGACGCCGCGATCGCCATGGCCCATTTGAGCAGGTCGGTTGGCGTGGTCCAGAGGCCCGCGGCCGCCAACTCGGGGTAGACGTGGGCCCGGCCCGGGATGACGCTGCCATCGGCACCGTGCCCGGCCGCGGCCACGCTCTCGAGGGCCGCGGGCAACGGCTGGTCATACCCGCTGTTGTTCATTCCGGCCGGATCGAGCACCAGCCGTTTCGCCGTCGCCTCGAACGGCTCCTTGGTCACGTCCATGACCACCAACTGCATCACGGTCGTGCCGCCACCGGAATACCGCCATCGCGAGCCCGGCACGGTATCGACTCGGACCGGGCCGGTATTCGCCGGCCGCCGGCCGTCGAGAATCTCGGGCACCGTCGGAATCGAGTCGCCCGGCCGATAACCCGGAAACCCGTGGACCGTCAGGCCCGCGCTGTGAGAAGCCAGACGCCGCAGCGTCACCTTGTGCTCGCTGGTGAACCGGTTCTCCGGGACTTTCCAACTGGTGAGGTAGCTGTTGACGTCCTGATCGAGGTTGAGCACCCCTTGCTCGACCAGCCGCAGCATCGCGGTGGCGGCGACCGGCTTGCTGATCGACGCCGCCTGGAAGCGAGTGGACGGGGTAACCGAGTCCGGCCGGTCCGCGGCGGCCAGTCCGAAGCCCCGCGCCCACACCAGGCGCCCGCTGTCCACCACCGCGATCGAAACCCCGGGCACCTTGTACCTCGCCATCCGATCGACGAGTCGATACGGACTGGGAGTCGTTCCCGCGACCCGCACCGGCGACCACAGTTCCGCCGCGACCCGATCGGCCGCGCGCTGGGCGAGCTCGTCCGCGGAGGGTGCCCGGGCGCACCCGGCCAACGCCAGCAACGACCAAAACCGAGCTCTCATCGCAATGCTCCGCGGAACGAAAGGATGCCTGACCTGAGAAGCTAACGCCGTCGACCACCGGGGCGAGGGATCCTCCGCCCGCCCCCTTTCCGGTGACGGTGGGGATGGACCCGGTGCCCCGCCCTGAGCAACGCCCTCACCGCGTCCAACGACTCGGCATCGATCGGCGGCTCCCCGCCCCGAATCACCCGAAACCGGACTGGGCGGTCGAACGGAGGCAGGTCGGCGATGTCGAGTCGGCGCGCCTGGCCCTCCCGAAGACGGACCCGGACGACGCCAACGCCCCGCTCGATCTCGTAATCGAGCGCGGTGGCATCGCCCAAAAGCGGGATCGCCGAGGGGAGCGCATCGAGTCGGGCCTGCTCCGGCGGCGGCACGAATCGATCGACATCGAGATCGAAGCGACCGCCCTGGAACGACGCCCAGCTGCCCACCCCCGCCATCGACTCCACCAATGCCTGGCGCACCGCCTCCGGCGAACCGCCCGCGATCCGACCTCCCGAGCGGCGATACCACTCGTCGACCCGCTGGGCCGCCCGCCGAATTCTGCCGTGGTCCGGGTGCGCCACCGAACCGTCGAGCAGCCCGTTCGCGAGCACCTCGCGGGCGCTGCCGAGCAGCTCCGGCGGAATCGAGCCGGGGATCGGGACATCCGCAGCCTCGAGTTCGAAGCCGAAATAGGTCACCCGGTACCGGGCCACCAGGCCCTGGTGCTTCCGTGGTCCAGCCACCGCCACGGTTGGCGGGCCGCGGCGGGCATATCGCCGCACCGCGTCGTAGGGAATGGTGGTCCCGTCGATCGACGCCCGCGGGGTGCCGAACCGATCGGCGAAGAACCGGAGCGAGCCCGCCACCGCGCCCCACCCGGAGGCAAGCGACGACTTGCCGACCCGCACCTCGTAACCATCGGCGGTATGCTCGTCGATGACGAGGTCGAATGGCATCACCCGCGCGACCAGCTCGATGAAAGCCGCCTTGAGCTGGGTGCTGGCGTACGGCAGTCCTCGAGGCAGGGTGAGGTCGAGCGATCGGACCACCGAGGCCATCCCCATCGCGGCATCCTCGATCGACTTGATCAACACGCCGCGCTGCTCGCCCCAATCGGTGATTTCCGGCGCGAACAGGTGCCGGGGGAGACCATGAACCGCCCCGACCGTTCCAAACCGGTTGACCGCCTCGGCGTAGAGGTTGTATACGGTGAGGTGGTCGCTCCCTTGGATGGCGACGCCCCGGAGATCCCGCTCCTCCCTCGTCATCCGGTGCAGCGAATCGACGTTCGACGCCACGGCCAAGACCGGAATCAGCTCCGCCTCGGCCTGGACCAGCAGCTCCCCCCAGGCCCGGTCGACCGGCATCGCCTCGACCTCGCGGCCAAACGGGGTCAGCCGGCCCTCGGACACGAGGCCTCGCTCAGTGAGCGTGGCAACCGCGGCCCGGTAGGCCGGCCGATCGAGCGGTACCGGGAGGTCGAGATCCGTCGCGTCGACGCCGAGAGCCGCACAGGTGAGCGCCACTCGCTCGGCGTCGCCGGCGAGCTGAAACTCCGGCGGCGTCGGTCGGAGGTCGTCGAAGCGAAGCGGCCGATCGGTCAGCACGGTGACCTCGCCGCGGGCCACCCGGCCGTGGACCCGGCCAGCCATCTGGAGTATCTCATTGGCGCCGAGATACAGCCGATGGAGCACGTTACGACCCCGGTCGACCACGTTGCCATACCGGGCGTCGTAGATCACCACGGTGTCGAGACCGGGAATATTGAGAGCCGACTGTCCCGCGGCGGTCATGGCGAGGAGAAAGGGTTTCTCGACCTGGCCCTCGAGAAAGGGTCGGATCGCCCGGATCGGCTCCCCGCCGTGATAGAAGGCGGCGTTGAGCTTGTTCCACCGCACCCCGAGGTCGGCCGCCAGCCGTTCGACCTCGGCCCGCGTCGGAACGAACACCGCCACGCCCCGGCGTTCCTTGATCAATCGGCGGATGTAGCGGTCGTCGAGGAACTCCCCGACGTCCTTCGGCACCACCTCGACTCGCGCCTTGAGGGCCGGATCGAACGCGCTCGATTCCAGCACGTGGGCGCTGGCGAGGTAGCTGGCGTAGAAGGCCGGGTCAACCGTGGCCGAGAGCCAGATGAACCGACACCCGGCCCGCTTGCCTAACGCGAGACACAGCTCGAGTTCGGCCGAGGTCTGGTGAATCTCGTCGACGATCAGGGTATCCCGAGCCGTGATCAGGTCGTCTTGAAACCACCGTCGGGCGATCCCGGTGGTCACGACGACGACGTTCCACGATGGGGTCTCGGGCGTCGCCTCCCGCTCGCGATTGACCACGCCGTATCGGAGCGTCTCCCCCAGAATGGCCTGGGCGATTACCCGACACGACAGCGTCTTGCCGGTCCCGGTGCCGGCGACGATCCCAAAACCGGCTCCCGCCGCCGCCCAGGAGACCAGTTCCCGCCCGTGCTCCCGAACCAGGAGGGTCTCGATCTCGGTGCCCAACGCCAGTTCGATCGTCTCGCAGGCCGCTCGGGTCGGCGCGATGATGATGACCCTACCTCTCGGGTGGATGGCGGCCCGATACGCGGCCGGGTCGACCGGAAGGTGGTGATCGCGGCGCGGATGCACTGCGCCGTTACACTCCGAGCGCTTTGCGCAGCAAGCTGATCTGCCCCAGGTGATAGGCGTCGTGCTGGACGATCCCGTGAAGCGTCTGCCACTGGGTCAGGCCGGTCCCGCTCTCGCGGTTGCGCTCGTCGCGGACCGGGTGGTGGAGTTGCGCCGGCGACGATCGCCGTACCAGGGCAACCAGATGCTCGTGCACCCGCGTCATCCGAGCAAGCTCGTCGCGCCAGGCTTCCTCGGTCGCCGCGCTCGGTGGCGCGGGCCAATCCCCCTCCGCCGGAGTTCCGGCCGGCTCTCCGCGGAGCCGGGCCAGGACTTCGCCCTTCCACGCGGTCATGTGGCGAACCAACTCCCAGATCGAATGGGCTCCCGCGATCGGGGACCTGGCCGCCGCCGCGGCGGGCAGGCCATCGAGGATCGACAGCACCGAGGACCCGAACCACGGGTCGCCCCGGTAGGCCCGCTCGAGCTGATCGACGATCTTGTCGGCTTCCGTCACGGCTCGACCTCGACGACCATCTCGATCTCCACCGAGATGTTCCTTGGCAACGAAACCATCCCGACCGCGGAGCGGGCGTGCTTGCCCGCCGGTCCGAACACCTCGACCAGCAGATCGGAGCAGCCGTTGATGACCTCGGGGTGCTGGCCGAAGCCAGCGGGCGCGTTGACCATCCCGAGCACCTTGACGATCCGCCGAACCTTGGCCAGGTCGCCGATTTCCGCCTTGAGCGACGCGAGCAGGTTGATGGCCACGTTCCGGGCCGCCTGGTAGCCCTGTTCCACGGTGAGATCCCGGCCGACCGTCCCCGTGGCCGTCGGTCCCCACGGCTGCGCGGGCCCGTGGCCCGCCAGGAATACCAGATTGCCGGTCCGGACCGCCGAGACATAGTTGGCCAGGGGCGGACCGACCGCGGGCAAAGTGATTCCCAGTGCCTGGAGCCGGGCCTCGGGAGTGGACTGGGCGGCGGCGAGCCCCGTCACGACGAGGGCCGGCGACAACGCCACCAGAACGCGAAACCGCATCGAAGAACCATCGCGAAGAAGGGATTACCAATGCTACCTCCACCGGCTCGGGGCGAGAAGTGTCCTCGTCCGAGGACACCGATTTCCCGACGACGAACCGCGCGCCAACACCCTATCCGGCGAAACCCCAACCGGTTAGGGACGCGGCCGGCTCGGGCACGGTCGCTGCAATACCGGCGAACGTCAACAACGGTTCGGAGGGTCTCGTGCGTGCCTCATTCTTGTTGCTGTGGATCGCGGTGATTTCGTCCGATGTCGCGGCGGCTCAGCCCCGATCGGATGCCCGCCGCCCGCGCCCTGGCTACCCGGCCGTCGAGTCCGCGGAAAGCGCTTTCAACTTCGGCCCATGGTTCCGCTACCGCTATTCGGCCGATGGAGATCAAGAGACCTTCCGATCGTACTTCTCGAGGATCAGCTGTGGCAGCTGCCGATTCGGGCGTTGCTCCGATCGCGAGTGGGAGGCGACCCGCCGCTGCCAGGAACGGGCCCGGGAGATCGAAAAGAAGGAAGCCGAATGGCGGAGGGACGCCGAGCACCGCCGCGACGAGTTCGAGCGCGACATGGCGAAACGGGAACGCGAGTTTCGGAGGAAGGAAGCGGAGCGCTACCGAAGACACGAACGCGAAATGGCCGAGCGCTGGCGAGAGTTCGAATATCGGCGATAGATTGACGGCTCGTTCACGACCCGAGTCGAGCGATGCTCCGTCCGTCGATGCTGGCGGCGGCACTAGCCGCCGCCAGTTGCGCTCCACCGCCCCCCAGCTCGCCCGCGAACGCCCCGGGTGGCTATCACGACAACAGCGGCCGCGACGATGTCCTGTCCGGCGGCGTCAAGCTGATTCCGATCACCACCCCCAAAGGCAATTTCAAGGTGTGGACCAAACGGATCGGCAACAACCCGCGGATCAAAGTGCTGCTGCTCCATGGCGGGCCCGGTCTGACCCACGAGTACTTCGAAGCCTTCGACAGCTTCTTTCCGGGCGAAGGGATCGAGTACTACTACTATGACCAGCTCGGATCCTATTACAGCGACCAGCCGAAGGACCCCGACCTGTGGGAGATCCCGAGATTCGTGGAGGAAGTGGAACAGGTCCGGAGCGCGCTGGGCCTAACCCGGGACAATTTCTATCTCCTCGGCAACTCGTGGGGTGGGCTACTCGGCATCGAGTACGCCCTCAAGTATCAGGACAACCTGAAAGCGCTCGTGATCTCGAACATGATGGCGAGCATCCCGGCGTACAACGACTACGCCACCAACGTCCTGATGCCGGCGATGGACCCGGCCGTCCTCGCCGAGATCAAAGCCATCGAGGCGCGGAAGGACTACCAGAACCCGCGTTACATGGAGCTATTGCTCCCCCATCACTACGCCAAGCACATCCTCCGGTTGCCGGTCGACCAGTGGCCCGATCCAGTCAACCGGGCGTTCAAGCACCTCAACCCCGACGTCTACATCCCAATGCAGGGTCCGAGCGAGTTGGGCGCCAGTGGGAAGATCCTCACCTGGGACCGAACCAACGACCTGGCCAAGATCACCGTCCCGACGCTGGTCATCGGGGCTCTCCACGACACCATGGACCCCAAGCACATGCGATGGATGTCGGAGCAGCTCCCCAAGGGTCGGTACCTGGAGTGCCCGAACGGCGGGCACTTGGCCTGGTACGACGACCAGGCCGTCTACTTCGACGGCCTGATCAAGTTCATCCGGGAGGTCGACGGCGGAGGGCCGTAGCGACTCAGCCGGCGCCCAGGATCATCCCGGCGCCGACGGTGGCGTTCGTCGCTTCGTCGATCAGAATGAAGCTTCCGGTGGTGCGGTTGCGGCGGTATTCGTCATACAGCAGTGGGACGGTGGTCCGAAGCGAGACCCGGCCGATGTCGTTCATCGCCAGGTGGGTGGCGCTTTCGTCTCGCGACAGGGTGTTGACGTCGAGGCGATAGCGCAGCGCCTTTACCTGACACCGGGCGGCCCGGCTGGTGTGCTTGATGGCGAGTGTCGTCCGCGCCGTGAGGGTCCGTTCCGGCGAGAACCAGCAGATCATCGCCTCCACGTCCTGGGATTGGGTCGGCATGTTGTTCGGCCGGCAGATCATGTCGCCGCGCGAGATGTCGATCTCGTCGGCCAGCCGCATCGTCACCGACTGCGGTGGGAACGCCTCCTCGAGCGAAACGCTGGCGGAGTCGATCCCCGCCACCGTGGTCCTGAAGCCCGACGGCAGCACCACCACCTCATCGCCGGGACGGAAGATCCCACCGGCAACCTGTCCGGCATACCCGCGGTAATCGTGGTACTCGTTGGACATCGGGCGAACGACGTACTGCACCGGGAAGCGGGCGTCGATCAGATTGCGGTCACTGCCGACATAGACGTTCTCGAGGTGCCAGAGGAGCGTCGGACCGCTGTACCACGGCATCTTGGCGCTGCGCTCGGTCACGTTGTCGCCATCGAGCGCGGAAATCGGAATGAAGGTCAGGTCGGCAAACTCGAGTTTGGCGGCGAACTCGGTGAACTCGGCCTTGATCCGCTCGAATACCTCGACCGCATAGTCGACCAAGTCCATCTTGTTGACGCACACCACCAAGTGGCCGACTCGGAGCAACGACGCGATCACCGCGTGACGGCGGGATTGCTCCAGCATGCCCTTTCGGGCATCGATGAGAATCAATGCCAGATCGGCCGTCGAGGCGCCCGTCACCATGTTCCGGGTGTACTGCACGTGTCCCGGGGTGTCGGCGATGATGAACTTGCGCTTCGGGGTCGAGAAGTAGCGGTAGGCGACGTCGATGGTGATCCCCTGCTCCCGTTCGGCCCGAAGGCCGTCGGTGAGCAGAGCGAGATTGACGTAGTCGAACCCGCGATCCCTGCTGGTTCGCTCCACTGCCTCGAGCTGGTCTTCGAAGATCTGCTTGGCGTCCAACAGCAGTCGACCGATCAGGGTACTCTTGCCGTCGTCGACGCTGCCCGCCGTGGCGAACCGGAGGAGTTCCATCAGAAGTACCCCTCCTTCTTGCGGTTCTCCATCCCGGCCTCACTGATCCGGTCGTCGGCCCGGGTGGCGCCCCGTTCCGTGAGCCGGGATGCCGCGACCTCTTCGATGATCGCTTCGATCGTCACCGCGGGCGATTCGACCGCGCCGGTGCAGCTGGCGTCGCCAACCGTTCGGAAGCGCACCGTACGTCGCTCGACCGCCTCGGTCGGCAACACCGTCACGTACGGCGTGACGGCGAGCCACATCCCGTCCCGCTTGAACACCTCCCGTTGGTGAGCGTAGTAGATCGACGGCACCTCGATCCGCTCGCGGGCGATGTACATCCAGACGTCCATCTCGGTCCAGTTCGACAGCGGGAACACTCGGATGTGCTCGCCCTTCTTGTGACGGCCGTTGTAGAGTTGCCAGAGTTCCGGTCGCTGGTTCTTGGGGTCCCATTGACCGAACTCGTCCCGAAAGCTGTAGACCCGCTCCTTGGCCCGCGCTTTCTCCTCGTCCCGCCGCCCACCGCCAAACACCGCGTCGAAGCGGTGCTCCTCGATCGCGTCGAGCAAGGTGGTCGTCTGGAGCCGATTGCGACTCGCCTTCGGGCCGGTTTCCTCGACGACTCGACCCCGATCGATCGACTCCTGGACCGACGCCACCACCAGTCGCACCCCGGTTTCCGATACCCGACGATCGCGATAGGCGATGACCTCGGTGAAGTTGTGCCCGGTGTCGACGTGCATGATCGGGAAGGGCAGCTTGGCGGGCCAGAATGCCTTCTCGGCCAGGTGGAACATCACGATGGAGTCCTTGCCCCCGGAGAACAGCAGCACCGGACGCTCGAACTCGGCCGCGACTTCCCGCATTATGAAAATCGACTCAGCCTCGAGGGCATCGAGGTGGGAGAGCTGGGTCTTCATGAGCCCTTTGGTTCGGTCACTCGTCGCCTACGGACGCCTCGGACACCCCTGCAAGCATCGGGCCTGACCGGCATGACGGGGTGAGCTTCGATCCCGACCGCGGTGCCAGCTCCAGCTTGGTCCAGCGATGGCGACATAAGACGTTGTGGTACATCATCTTACCATCGTAGAGCCTCACCGACTCCTGGCGAATGCCTCGATCATCTCGACTACCTCGGCGACGGTGGACCGACCGCGGTCTTCTCGGTACCACTTCATCTTCCCGGCCTGGAACTCCTCGTCAGACAGTTTGGGCTTGTGTTCCGCCACCCAGTCCCGAAGCGGGGCCGGCCTCTCGATGAACACTCCGACTTGAGCATCCCGCTCGTCGAGGATGACGATCGTCGGGGTGGCGGCCCGTCCGTCCTGGGTCCGGTGCCTCTCCATCACCCATTTCCCCTTCTTCGAGTCCACGATCCGCAGCTCCAGATTGGGCGCTTGCTCGACCAGTCGAGCCAAGTAGGGCACCGTGTTGGCGGAGTCCCCACACCAGTCCTCGGCCACGGCGAGGATCCGCCATTGGCCCGACACGGCGGCCACCCGCGCCACCATGGCGGAGTCGGGAAGGCCGTTCTGGTAATTCTCTCGCCACATGTCTTTGCGAGCCTTGGCCGCATCGAAGAACTCGGCCCAGGTTCGCCCGCCCTTGTGGAGATCGATCAGCGAGTCGGCTGGCTCCCGGGTCGGTGCCACCGCGAGTGGGGTGCAGGACAACGCGAGAGCGAGCAGCATCGGCATCTCCAGGAGTTCGAGTCGCGGAATTTCTCAGCCTCGGGCCCTGAAAACAAACAACCCCGCCGTCGCGGGGCTGTCTGCAACCCGGGCTGGGAGCCTGGGTATCGGGACCGGCCGAGTCTCAGCAAGGGGGCTGAGGAAGGAGGGTGGCCGGTCCAACTTCCTGCTAGTGGTCGTGCTCCCACTCGCCGTCGTGGTCATCCCGGCGGGTGCGGTCGTCCCGATCCCAGTCGCGGTCGCGGTCGCGCCGGTAGTCGCGGTCGTACTGGTCGTACCGGTCGTACCGGTCGTTCCACCGGCCGCGCCGGTCGTAGCGGTAACGATCGTCGTCCCGATCGCGATAGTCGTCGTACCAGAAGTACCGGTCGTTGTCATGGAGGACTCGCACCTCCTCGAGGCCCCGGCGATAGCGATCGAAGTAGAGCCCGCAGTGACGGTCGTAATAGACGACGACCAATCGGGCGTTGCGATGCTTGCGAGGGTTCCAGCCGTGACGACGTTCCACCGCGATTCGGGTCGGGTAGACATGTACGACCCGGGGCCGCGGGCGGCCGTAATAACCGTAGCTTCGATAGTAGGGCCGGTCGCCAATCCGAATCGTTCCCACCACCGGACCGGCCCCGATGTGAATGTCGGCACCAACCCGCTGCGCCTGAGCCGACTCGACACCACCGACTAGCATCGCCGCCAGTCCACAGCCGAGTATCTGGGTCTTCGCTCTCACCGCTGGCCTCCCGTTTTCGTGGACCGCGCCTCCGTTCGACTGCGTTGCCAGGACTGTGCCACCATCTAAGTGTTATTGTTTCAAAAGGTTATACCAGAACAACCCGCTGTCTGAGTGTCCTTGCCCGAGGACACTTCGGGGACACTCGCGGACCTTGGCGCCCGAGGCACCTCGGCTGCGACCGAGGTACCATGAAGGAGAATCGGGACCCCGGACTGGTTGGCCCGCCGGCACCCCGGCAATACCTTTGGCCCCAACTCGCCCCTCGAGCGTACCAGGAGTGCAGCGACACCTTTTTCGAATCGGACCACGAGCTGTTCCGGAACGCCGTCTGGGCGAAGGCCGGCGCTCGAGGATTCCTTGGCCTGGACGTCGTCGGGCGCAGGTTGGTGGCCGGTGACTGATTCCGAGGCGGCGCGGCGCGAGCGGTACGGGTGGTACGTCGTCGCCGTCCTGATGCTGGCGTACGTCTGCTCGTTCATCGATCGACAAATTCTGGCGCTGATGGTCGGTCCGATCCGGCGGGACCTCGGCATCAGCGATACCCAGATCAGCCTGCTGATGGGGCTGTCGTTCTCCCTGTTCTACAGCGTCCTGGGCCTCCCGATCGGCCGGTTGGCCGACCGTGCCAATCGGCGCAACATCATCGCGGCGGGGATCGCCGTCTGGAGCGTCATGACGGCGCTCTGCGGGGCCGCTCGGAACTACTGGCAGTTGTTCCTGGCCCGCGTCGGGGTGGGCGTCGGTGAGGCCGCGCTTTCGCCGCCGGCGTATTCGATGATCGCGGATTGGTTCCCCAAGGAGCGGCTTGGCACCGCCATCGGCGTCTATTCCCTCGGGATTTATCTCGGCAGCGGCATCGCGATGATGCTCGGCGGCTGGATTACCGGAGCGGTCGCCGGTGACCAGAGTTGGACCTTGCCACTCGTGGGTGAAGCCCGGCCGTGGCAGGTGGTCTTCTTCGTGATCGGCCTCCCGGGGCTCCTGCTGGCGGTCTGGGTCGGCACCCTCGTCGAGCCCGCCCGGGGAGCCACCAGTGACACCGTGGTGACAGCGGAGGCCGCGAGCCTCGGGTCGGTTTGGGGTTACGTTCGCCAGCACGCCGGCGCGTTCGCCGGCCACAATCTCGGCTTCGCCTTCATCGCCTTAGTGAACTATGCCTGGGCCTATTGGGTTCCGACCTGGCTCCAGCGGGCCCACGGCCTCACGGTCCAACACATCGGCCTGGTGTACGGGCTGTGGACCGCGACCTTCGGCGTGGCCGGCGTCGTGGCGGGCGGCTGGCTTGGCGATCGGTTGGCGAGGGCCGGCTACCGCGATGCCAAGCTCCGGGTCGGCCTGATCGGTATCGCCGGTGAATTGGCCTCGGCGCTCTTCCTGTTCGCGCCAACCGACATCGTGATGATCGCGATCATCCCCTCGACGTTCTTCGCGTCGTTCGGCTTCGGGGCGGCGGCGGCCGCGATTCAGGAGATCTCCCCGGTACCGATGCGGGCCCAGACCTCGGCGATCTATCTCTTCTCCATCAACCTGATCGGGCAAACCATCGGTCCGTTCGCGGTTGCCAGCCTCACCGACTCGGTTTTCCGGGATGATATGGCCATCGGGAAATCGATTCTCTGGGTCACCGTCGTTGGGCTGATCATCGCGGCGATCACCTTCCTGGCCGCGCTGAAACCCTTCCGCAGAGCGGCTCTCGCCGTCAGAGAATGGCGTCCAACGTAGCCGGCGCCGATTCGGGCCTCGAGCCGATGCCCTTCGTGACCCCCGCCGACATCCTGGCGGGCCATGCCGAGTTCATCGGCGACAAGACCGCCATCGTGGCCGGAGCCGTTCGGCTGACGTGGCGGGAACTCGATGCCAAGGTGTCGCGGGTCGCCAATGGACTGGTGGCGGTGATTCCTCGACCGGGTCGCCACCCCGATCCGAAGGTGCTGCGGGCATGGATCAACGATCGAGTCACCAGACCCCAGCGGGTATCGCGAGTGCGGTTGGTCGATCAATTCCCGCGAAACGCGTTAGGCAAGATTCTCAAGAAAGAGCTGCGAGCGACGTATGCCCCATAGCGTCTCGGTCTCCAAGGACTACCTCACCTTCTCGGCGGCGCACTTCCTGACCATCCCTGGCCACAAGTGCGAATCGCTCCACGGCCACAACTACGTCGTGTCCGTCACGGTGCACGGCCCGGTCGACGAGGCTACCGGGTTCGTGGTGGATTTCGCGGTGCTCAAAGCCATCCTGCGGCCGGTCATCGACGGCCTCGACCACCGGGTTCTGGTGCCCGGTCGTAACCCGGCGGTGGTGGTCCGTGAGGAGGGGACCATGACGTCGGTGGAGTACCGCGGCGACCGCCGGTTCATGTTTCCGACGGCCCACGTTGCGGTGGTGCCGATCCGCGATACGACCGCGGAACGGCTGGCGGAGCTGCTCGCCGACGCGGTCGTGGCCGGACTCGCGGCGCACGGTTGCCGGTCGGCCGCGGCGGTGCTGGTCGAGGTCGAAGAGAGTCCCGGCCAAAATGGCCGCTACGAACGAAGAATCTCGGAGGGACGATGACGGCTGCTGACTCCCCATTCGACGGCCCGGCGATCGCCGCGAGCCTCGCCGCGCTCCCCGGCTGGGAGCATGTCGACGGCGTGATCCGCCGGACCTACCAGACCGGCGGTTGGCGCGGCTCGCTGATCGTGGCCAACGCCATCGGATTCATCTGCGAGGCGGCCGATCACCACGCCGATGTCCTGGTGACCTGGCCCCGGGTGACGGTGTCCCTTTCGACCCACAGCGCGGGCGGAATCACCGCGAAGGACTTCGAAGTCGCCCAGCGAATCGAGCGACACTTGACCTGGAAGCCGGCGCTGGATTCGAGCCTGACCGGGCCAGTGGAGCCGTTGGTTCGTTAGGCGGCCGGCCGGCCGGTGGGATCAGTCCCCGAAAGAGATCCCGAGGTTCCGGGCGGTGAGAATGATGCCGCCATCGAGCGGCACCAGCTTCTGACGACCCATGACCTCCGCGATCGGGATCCGGCCCACCGTCGGCGGCGTGAACACCACCACCTTGCCGAAGTCGCCGTCCCCGATGGCCCGGACCGCGGCCGATCCGAAGCGAAGGGCCAGGAGTCGATCGAAGGTCGTTGGCGAACCGCCCCGCTGAAGGTGGCCCAGGACCAGGCTCCGGGTCTCCTTGCCGGTGCGCTCGCGAATCGCTTCGGCCACCTGAGCCGCGATCCCGCCGAGGCGCTCCACCGCGCCGGTCTTCGCGGCCTCCAACAAGGCCACCTTCCCGTTCGCCGGCTTGGCTCCCTCCGCCACGACCACGATGGAAAAATGCCGACCCGCCGCTTCGCGGGCTCGGATCTTCTCGCAGACCTTCTCGATCTCGAAGGGGATCTCCGGAATCAAGATGACGTCGGCGCTGCCGGAGAGGCCGCTGTGGAGCGCGATCCAGCCGGCATAGCGGCCCATCAGTTCGACGACCATCACTCGATCGTGGCTTTCGGCCGTGGTGTGGAGCTTGTCGAGCGCATCGGTCGCGGTCGCCACCGCCGTGTCGAAGCCGAAGGTTGACTCGGTACCAACCACGTCGTTGTCGATCGTCTTGGGAACCCCGACCGTGGGAATTCCCTTCTCCCAGAGGTGGTGGGCGATCGTCAGGCTCCCGTCGCCTCCGATCGCCACCAAGGCATCGAGCCCGTGCCGGCGGAAGGAGTCGACCAGTTCCTGGGAGCGATCGACCTCGAGCACCGAGCCATCCGACTGCCGGGTCGGCCATCGAAAAGGATTGCCGCGATTGGTGGTGCCGAGGATGGTGCCGCCGAGGTGGGTGATGCCCCGCACCTGCGCCGGGCCGAGTGGCATCAGTCCACCGCTTGGCGACCCCCGTCGGCGGTCGGGACCGTCGTACTTCTGGCCATAGGCGAAGGAGTAGCGCCCGCCCCGTTCGTAGAGACCGTCGTAGCCACGCCGAATCCCAAAACACACCCAGCCACGCTGGTGGGCCGACAACACCACGGCTCGAATCACCGCATTGAGGCCCGGTGCATCGCCGCCGCCTGTCGAGATACCTATCCGCATCGCACGCCCCCCGGACGTCTCGGGATTCGCTGCCTCGTGCTCAGGCCAAGAGCCGGACGATCTCGCCCGGCTCGGCGTGGCGCTTGAGCGCTTTCTTCGAGAAAACCAGCCTCCCGTCGGCCGTCACCTCGAAGACACCCCCACTACTGGGGACCATCTTGATATCGACGTCGGGGTACGCCTCCTTGAGTTCAGCCGCCACCCGGGCGGCTCGCGGGGCGTAGTTTCACTGAACGCAATACTGGATCGAAACCTGCATCGCTACTCCCGGTAATTGTCTCTGGGGACGCTCAATGCTAGTCGACCGCGCCAGCCGGGCCAAGGTGGCAGATCGCTTGTCAGGGCAGCCTAAGTCTCATATCTATAACACCATGCGCCTCTGTGTAGCGGCGGCCGCTCTGCTCGCAATCGCGACACCGGCGGGAGCGCAGAGCGCCGGGACCCTCGAGTTCTCGGCCCTCGGCGTCTGGCACAACAAGACCACCACGATGGACGCCCTTCGCGGCTTCGGGTTCGGCTCGCGAGTGGGGGTCTGGCTACCAGCCGGCTTCGAGCTGGAAGGTCAGGCCGATGTCACCCTGCCGGCCAATTCGATCGTGGTCAATCGCTTCAAGTTGTACCACCTGGCCGGCAGCCTGGTGTTCAATGTCCCGGCCGGGTCGGCGAGTCTGTACCTCCGGGGAGGCTACGGCAAGCTTCTGCCGAGGGGCTGCACCTTCAATGGCCCGTGCAGCTCACATGGCGCCGCCACCGGTGGGGCCGGGTTTCGGGTCCCTCTTGGCGGCGGCCTCTTCCTCCGAGCCGAGGGGATGTATCGCACCCGGACCGTTTACGACTATCGCAGCTTCGGCGGCAGTGTGGGCTTCAGCCTGTTGTCCCGAAGCGCCGGGCCCACTGGACTCGGACCCGACGACGATGGCGACGGGGTGGCCAACCGGCGCGACCGGTGTCGTGACACACCCCGAGGGGCGCTGGTTGACACTCGCGGCTGCGCCACCGATAGCGACCGGGATGGCGTCGTCGACGGCGTCGATCGCTGCCCGGCAACGCCGGCCAACACCGAGGTCGACCGGTTCGGGTGCCCGGCGCGCCGCCCAGATTGACCCTTCCGCGGCGGGTCGCCTGGCTGGCGGGGGTCGGTTGGTTGCTCACCCTTCCCGCTGCCGCCGTCGCTCAGCCGGCCGGTCGATCGACATCCTCCCCCGACTGGGCTCACCCGGGCCGGGACCATTCCCTCACCCGGTTCAGCCCGCTCGCGGAATTGACGCCCGCCACGGTCACGGGCCTCCGGCCACTCTGGGCCTTCAGCACCGGCACGCTCCGGGCCCACGAGGGGAACCCCTTGGTCGTTGGCAGCACGATGTTCGTCCAAAGCCCGTTTCCTAACTCGATCTTTGCCCTCGACTTGGCCCAACCGGGCGGGCCGGTCATCTGGACCCACTCGGTCCCCACCGCGGTGGCCCGGCTGCCGATGCCGGCCGGGTGTTGCGACGTCGGCAATCGCGGCCTGGGCTACCACCCGAGCGGGAAGATCCTGGCCACCCTGCTCACGGGAGACCTGATCGCGCTCGACGCCAAGACCGGACGGGAGCTGTGGCGGACCAAACACGCCGATCACCGAGTGGGCGCCACCGCGCCGGGACCTCCGCTCGTGGTCAAGGACCTGGTGATCGTCGGCACTGGCGGCGCGGAGTACGGGGTTCGCGGCTACCTGGCGGCCTATGACGTCACCACCGGGCAGCTGAAATGGCGCGGGTACCACACCGGGCCGGACGCCGAGATTCTCCTCGAGGGCGACGGCAACAATCACTACCCCAGCCACCGGGGGCGAGACCTCGGGGTCAGCACCTGGCCCGGCGACGAATGGAAGCGGGGCGGCGGGACCGCGTCCGGCCCGATCTCGTACGACCCCGAGCTCAACCTGATCTTCTACGGCACCGACCACCCGGGCAGCTACAATCCCGCGGTGCGGGCCGGCGACAACAAATGGACCGCGGCGATCTTCGCTCGGGTGCCGGAGACGGGCCGGGTGAAGTGGATCACCCAGCTCACGCCTCACGACGAATGGGGCTACGATGCCTCGAACGAGAACATCGTGGCCGACCTCGCCATTGGCGGCGTGGCAACCAAGGCCTTGGTCCACTTCGACCGGAACGGGTTCGCCTACGTCATCGACCGGGCGTCCGGGAAACTCGTCAGCGCCGAACGGTTCGGCCCGGTCAACTGGGCGACTCGGATCGACCTTCCCACAGGGGTGCCGATTCGAGAGAGCCGGTTTCGGGTCTCGACGACCAAGACCACCGGAGTGTGCCCCGGAGCGATCGGTGCCAAGGGTCTTGCCCCGTCGGCTTTTTCGCCGGTCGCGGGCCTGTTCTTCGTACCGATCCTGAACGTCTGCATGGACATCCAGGCAACCCCGGTCAGCTACACGCCCGGCCGGCCTTACACCGGCGCCACGATCCGCTTCAGCCGCGGGCCTGGACCGCAGTTGGGGCGACTGGTTGCCTGGAGCGCGGCTACGGCCACCGTGGCATGGCAGACGACCGAGGCGCTGCCGGTGACGAGCGGGGTGCTCGCGACAGCGGGTGGTCTGGTGTTTTACGGAACCATGGAGGGATGGCTCAAGGCGCTCGACGCCAAGACCGGGCTCGAGCTTTGGCGGTTCAAGACGCCCTCCGGCATCGTCGGCAATCCGATCACGTTCGCGGGCCCCGACGGGCGGCAGTACGTCGCGGTGCTATCGGGGATGGGAGGCTGGCTCGCCACACCAGGCAACGGACTCTTCTCCACCCTGGCAGGCATCACCAATCCCGGCGGCGTCCTCACGGTCTTCGGTCGCTAGGTGACCCCGCTTCGGGCCGTCCTGGCCCTCGCCGCCATCGGGACGCTGGCCCAGCATTGGCCCCAGCTCTCGCGGTCCAACGTCAGGCACCCCGGAGTGTTTCGAGCACCGCCGCTAGCCGAGAGTTCCGGCGCGGCCCGTAGCGCGGCCCATCCGGGGTTCTTCTGGTCGATCAACGACTCCGAGAATCCAGCCTCCCTGTTCTTGGCCGATACCCTTGCCCGGGTCCGCGGATTCGTGCGCCTGGCGGCACCGAACCACGACTGGGAGGCGGTGGCCGTCGGCCCTTGCCCGACCGGAACCTGCGTCTACATCGGCGACCTCGGCGACAACCGGGCGATTCGCCGCACGGTGACGGTGTACCGCGTCCCGGAACCCTCGATGCGCGAGGTCGACGACCACCCCACCATCGTGCCGGAGTCGCTTCGGGTCCGGTACCCGAGCGGCCCTGACGACGCCGAGTCCCTCGTGGTAACGGGTGCCGGGGACCTGGGCATCGTCACCAAAGGCCGGGCCGGGCGACCGCGGCTGTGGCGGGTCGGCGCCTCGGCTTGGGCCAACGGTGAAGGAGTCGCCGAGTTTGTCGCCGACCTCCGGATTCCGACCAGCCTGCTCCTGGGTCACCTGGTGACCGACGCGGCGTTGAGCCCGTCCGGGGACACCATGGCGGTTCGGACCTACCGGAACCTCTACCTGCTGGGTCGCGCCGCCGGCCGCCCGCTCCCGACGGAGCCGCTCGGCGTCTGCCCAATCGGCGGTCTCGACCCCCAGGGCGAGGGAATCACCTGGTGGAGCAAGGGCACCTGGCTGATGACCAGCGAGGTCACCCGATTCGCCCCCGGCTCCATTACACTGTTGGAATGTCATGGTTCCGCGCCCGGTGGTGGTGGCTAGCGCTGTTGGCGGCGGTGTTGGCGATCGGCCTGGTCGAGCGCCCCCGCTCACAGCGGCCACCCCATCGGGCTGAATGGCTCGAGGCCGATGGGATATCGCTCAGGACGGTCCGGGCCGGCCGCGGAGATACCACCCTTTTCCTGATCCACGGATTCGGAGAATCGCTCTTCACCTGGCGGGCGGTCTTCGATCAACTCGCGGGCCGGCATCGGGTGGTCGCGGTCGACCTGCCGGGTTTCGGCGGGAGTGAGAAGCCGGACTCCGGGTACACTCTCGACTCGATGACGGACCACCTGGCCGCCTTTGTCGACCGGTGGCTCGACCGGCCCCTCGTCCTCGTGGGCCATTCGATGGGCGGCCAATTGGCTGCCTCGCTCGCCGCCAAACGACCCGACCGCGTTGCGGCGGTGATATTGATCGCGCCGGCCGGCTGGGCGGTCGGCCTCGGCGGAATCGCCGACACGATCAGTCCAACGAAGGCTCGGGCAATCGGCTGGTATTTGTCGAGCCGGGCTTTTCTGCTGCCGGAGCACGACCTCGATTGGCTGGAGGAGCCGCCCGGTCGTGCCGACTACAGCCTGATGACCGACCCGGCCTACCGGCGATCCACTGAGCGGGTATTGGGCGATTTCGACTTCAGCGGGCTCCGAGATCGGTTTCGACTGCTGACTCAGCCAGTCCTCTTGGTGTGGGGTGAGCTGGACCCCGTGATTCCCTACGGCATCGCCGACTCGATTCGGGGCCAGCTTCGCTGTTCCAAACTGACAAGTTTTCCGACAGCTCTCCATAGGCCACAAGTCGAACTTCCTGACACTACCGCGAGCGCCATCCTCTCGTTCGTCGCCAATCCGAGCTGCATCCCTAGTATTCGCGATTGACAACTACTATTTTCGCGCCGTTTTCGAGGCTCGTCAGATCGGACCACCAATCGCGGGAGTGACCCCTGGACATTCCTACCCACCATCGAGTTCCGCTCTCGTGGCTCCTCGAGCACGGTAACGACACGATCCGCTTGCGGGCCCAGCAGGAGTTCGCGCCGGGCGGCCTGACGCCCGAGGCGGCCGATGGGCTGGGAACGGCGATCGCCGAAGCCAAGCTCAACGCGGCCCTGATCAAGAAGCAGAAGGACAACGGCCTGTGGGGCGGGAACCTGTTGGCCTTGGCGCCATCGGCCAAGGACGGAATCAAGGACATCGGGACCGTGCCGCAGTACCGCCGCCTGGTGCAACTGGGCGTCCCCAAGACGGGCAGGGCCTTCAAGCTGGCCGAGCGAGTCTTGTTTCGCCTGTTGTCGCGGGACGAAGATCCGTTTTTGCAGTTCGAGTTTGCCAGGCTCGCGAAAGAGGGCGGCACCGTCATGGAGTGGGCTCGCGAGCACATGCGCGAGGCCGCGACCGCCGCACTCGCGGAGGCGGGCTATCTCGAGGATCCCCGGATCCGTGGCGCGGCCCACCGGGTCGCCAGCAACGTCTCCGCCTTTCTGCGGAGCCCGACCGCCGACAAACCCTTCGTGCGCTCCGGGGCCAAGACCATCCTCGATCCGGAGGCCCACCCACCAACCTGGTACTCGGTCGCGATGATCGCGGCGCTGCCAAACCTGCAGCGCGAACGGGCCGGGTTCACGGAACGACTTGGTCAGTACCTCTCGGCGCCAGCGCCCAAGAAGGCGTTCGTCGTCCAGGCGGGGAAGAAGTCGATCAAGCCCGACTATCTCCTTCTCGGCGACCCGATCGAGGCGGACTCGAAGGGCAACGCCAAGGACATCCCGGTGGCTCTCTACGTGATCGAACTGTTGGCCCGGCTCGGTGCGCTCCATACCGCCCCGGTTGCCACCAAGGTTCTGATCCGCCTGCTCGGCGATTGCGACGGCAACGGCGTGTGGTTGCCAAAGGGCCTCAAGAGCTTGCCCAAGGCGAGTCACAAGGCAACGTATCACTGGTATCCGCTCAACCCCGAAACGAAGGCTCCGGAGTCGCGATCGGTCGACATCACCTTCCGCCTAGCCCTGGTCGCCAAACTCCTGGGCTGGCACCTCGAGATCCGCTAGGACATGCCCGGCAACCTCGATCTGACCGGTTTTGGCTTCACCCCGACGGAGAGCCTGGTCTACGAGGTTCTGATCCGCCACGGGCCCGGCACCGGGTACGCCATTGCCCGCTCCGCCGGTCTGGCGCGGGCAAACGCCTACAGCGCCCTCGAGGGCCTGGTGCACAAGGGCGCGGCCCGAGTCGAGGAGGGGCGGCCCAAGCGCTATCGGCCGGAGCCACCGGCGACCCTGATCGCTCGAATCGTGGAGCATCAGGGCCGCTCGCTGGATCAACTCAGTGCTGTCCTGGCCGAGGTTTCGACACCTCCGAGCCCCACCCTGGTCGAGTTGACCTCGCTGCGCGGAACGGCTCAGCTGGTTTCCCACGAGATTGCTCGGGCCACGAGCCGGGTCGGACTGGTCGCCCCGGCCGACCTGTTTCCCGGTCTGACGCCGGCCTTGCGAAAGGCGGCCGCCGCCGGCGTGGCCCTTTCTTTGGGATCGACCCGCGGAATCGACCTGGGCTTCGGACAAGTCGTCGAAATGGCTCGCTCAATTCGCTGGCCGGGTGAGCCGATAGTGTTGGTGGTGGACGGGCGAGGCGCGATCCTGGCGGCCCGGCTGGACGGATCCGACCGGGTTGTCGGCCATTGGGGAACGGATCCGGTGCTCGTGGCCGCAGCGGAATCGGTGGTCGATTTGCTCCGGGGGTAGTGTTGTGACCTCACCCAGCCCAGGCGGCGCGGCCGAGTTCTTCGAGGAACTCCGAAAGGAGTATTTGCTCGAGGCGCCAGCTCGGCTCGGCGAGATTCGGAAGGATCTCGACGCCCTCAAGGGTGGGGAACCGGACGCCGCGAGGTCGCTCAAAGTTCGTTTTCACCGACTGGCCGGATCCGGGGGCAGCTACGGGTTCCCCGACATCAGCTCCTCGGCCCGCCGCGCGGAACTGTGGGTCATGGCCCACCCGGATGCGACCGCCGCGAACAGCGCCGTTCTCGGCGAGATGGCGGTCGAGATCGCCCTGGCGTTCGATCGTGCAGCCGAGACACTCGGGCTTCCGACCTCGGCGCCCAAGCCTGCCGCGTTTGGCTGGACGGCCGCGGTCGTTGGCCACTTGGGAGACCTGGCGGATCGAGTCGAGGCCGCGCTGGCCGACGCCCAATACACGGTTCGGCGATATTCGGAGGACGTGGGGCCCGGCGATCGGCCCGTCAGTGAACGCCCAGACGTGATCGTGATAGTGGCTGGAACCGAAAAAGAGACGACCGACGCCGTCCAACGCTGGACCCGCGGCTCGCCCCGACCGATCGCGGTCTTACTGGTCGGATCGCTCGATGCCATCGACCCGCTCCGGCACCCGTACTCGGCGCTCGATGACTTGATCTCGCCGGACCGTGTCGAGACCGACTTGCTGGCGAGGGTCCGGGCCCTGGGTCGGTCCGAGTCGACCCCACGCTCGGTCCTGATCATAGGCCAGGACCGGGAGCCGGTGACGGGGCTGGTTCGGGCCCTCGAGGGCAGCCAGGTTCGAGTCGAGCTGAGGCAGGGAGGGGTCGCCGCCCGCGATTTCCTCACTCGCCAGGCACCCGAGTTGATCGTGGTGAGCTCCGACCTTCCCGATACCACCATGCCGGCCATTGTCCGCTGGATCAGGCGGCAGCCGAACCTGCGGCTGACGCCAATCGTCGTGTCCGAGGTCGCACCGAGCGGCCAGGTGCGGCTGGCCGCGATCCGAGCCGGCGCGGACGACGTGGTGTCCCTGCAGGAGCCGGCGGAGGCCACGACCCAAGTCCTCCTCGCCCGAATCGAGCGAAGCCGCGACGTCCGCAGAACGGCTCACCGGGACGACCTCACCGGGCTGCTCAACCACGAGGCGATGATGGAGGAGCTCGACCGGGCCCTGAGCCTCGCTCGTCGTACCAACGAGACGCTGGCATTTCTCACGATCGACTTGGATCATTTCCGCCGAACAAACGAGGAGTTTGGGGCGGCGGCCGGCGACGCGGCGTTGATCCACGTGGGGCGGGTCATCGCCGGCTCGGTTCGCTCGAGCGATCTGATCGCCAGAATGGGTGGCGAGGAGTTCGGGGTACTGGTCCGGCGCTGTCAAGCCGAGGATGCCGGGCGGGTCGCCGACAAGATCCAAACCGCGATCCGAGATACCCCTTGCCTGTATGGTGGCGAGACAATCGCGGTCAGAGTGTCACTCGGGGTCGCCTGCCATCCTGAGCACGGATTCGGGGCCGCTGAACTCCTCCGAGCCGCCGAGCGGGCGCTCGCGGCCGCCAAAGCGGCCGGCCGCGATCGAACCGTGGTCGCGAGCTAGTGCGGGTAGCTCACCGATAGCGGGGTAACATCCCTCGGGTTGTCGTCGCCGAAGAGCAGCCGGCCTTCCTTGAACGAGGCCCCCCGTAGCGTCAGGGCGAGCACTTCGCCCAGCTCGCTGACCGGATGGATCTCGATCTTCTTGCGAACCTCATCCGGCAGGTCGACCAAGTCGGCCTCGTTCTCTTTCGGAATCACCACCTTGGTGATCCCAGCCCGAACGGCTCCGAGCACCTTCTCCTTCAGTCCGCCGATCGCAAGGACTCGGCCGCGGAGGGTAATCTCCCCCGTCATCGCGATGTCGTGCCGGGCCGAACGACCGGACAGGGCCGACACCAACGCGGTGGCCATGGTGACGCCAGCGGACGGTCCGTCTTTCGGGATCGCGCCGGCGGGCACGTGGATGTGAATATCCCGATCGAACATGTCCTCCCCGATCCGAAGACCCGCGGCGTGGGAGCGGGCATAGGTCCACGCCGCCCTCGCCGATTCCTTCATGACGTCGCCCAGTTGGCCAGTGAGGACCAGCTCGCCTTTGCCCCGCATCGTCGAGGCCTCGACGAACATGATGTCGCCGCCGGCGGGAGTGTAGTACATGCCGGTGGCAACGCCGACCGCGTCCTCCCGGGCCGCCTTCTCGGGGTGGACCTTGGCCCGACCCAGGAAATCGTCGACCATGTCCTTGGAAATGGAGATCGGACCTGAGGCCTCCTGAGCCGCGATCTTGCGGGCGACCTTGCGGGCCACCTTGCCGATCTCCCGCTCGAGTTGGCGGACACCGGACTCGCGGGTGTACTCGCTGATGACCACGCCGAGGGCATCGTCGTCGATGGTGACCGGCCGCCCCGTGAGCCCATTCTCCTCAAACTGACGGGGGATCAGGTACTTCTGGGCGATGATCCGTTTCTCGCCTTCGGTGTAGCCCGAAAATTCGACGCTCTCCATTCGGTCGTGGAGAGGACCGGGGATGTTCTGGACGAAGTTCGCGGTGCAGATGAAGAGGACCTCGCTCAGATCGAACGGCACCCCGACGTAGTGATCGACGAAGCTGTCGTTCTGCGCCGGGTCGAGGACCTCGAGCAGGGCCGAGGCCGGGTCGCCCTGGAAGGAAACGCCGAGCTTGTCGACCTCGTCGAGGAGGAAGACCGGGTTCTTTGTCCCGGCCTGTTTCAGGCCCTGAATGATCCGTCCCGGCATCGCGCCGACGTAGGTGCGCCGGTGACCGCGAATATCGGCCTCGTCGCGGGCGCCCCCCAAGGAGATCCGGACGTACTTGCGCCCCATCGAACGAGCAATCGACTTCGCCACCGAGGTCTTGCCGACGCCGGGCGGGCCAATGAACAAGAGAATCGGGCCGCGAGCCTTGTCGTCGGGGTTGCCGGCGACGGGCTTGGCGAGCTTGGCGGGTTCGAACTCGCCGGTCATCGTGGTGTCGCCGTCGGCCGCGGCCGCGACCTTGTCGTCCCGGGCGCTCTTTTCCGCCTGCTCGGCTCTCTCCTGGGCCTGCTTGAGCTGGCGGACCGCCAAGAACTCGAGCACTCGGTCCTTGACGTCGCCTAGGGCGTAATGGTCGGCCTCGAGAATCTCGGCCGCCGCGTTCAAATCGAGATGCTCGTCACTCCTGTTGTTCCACGGCAGTTCGGCGATGGTCTCGAGATAGGTCCGAATGACCTGGGTTTCCATCGACTCCCGCCCGATCCGCTCCAACCTGCCGAACTCACGGTCGACTTCCTTGCGTGCTTCCGGTGGAAGGTCGAGGGCAGCGAGTTTGGTACGGAGTTCCTCGAGCTCATCGGACTCGTCCTCCTCACCCAATTCCTTGCGGATCTGTTTCATCTGCTCTCGCAGGAACATTTCCCGCTGGCGTTCCCCGAGCTCTTCCTGGACCTGGGACTTGATCTCTTCCTGGGCGTCCAGAACGGAGATTTGCCGCTGGACGTGCACCAAAACCCTTCGGAGCCGCTCTTCGACCGACAACGTTTCGAGGAGCACCTGGCGCTGGTTCGCGTTGACGTCGATATACCCGGCGACCAGATCGGCGAAGCGGCCAGGCTCGGTCGCGGAGCTCAAGACTTGCTGTACCACCTCTTCGGGAAGCCCCGACTTCTGGCCCAGTTCCGCCGCCCGCTGGCGCACTTCCCGATGGAGAGCAAGGAAGGCCGGATCTTCAGGGTTGAGGGGGGCCAGCTCGTCGGCCTCGCGGACGATCGCCTCCAGGTAGCCGTCTTTTTCCCCAAGGTGCAAGGCGATGCCCCGGCGCTCGCCGGAGAGCAGCACCTGCATTCCGGACAAGCCCCTCGTCAGCTGACCAATCCGGGCGATGGTCCCGATGGTGTAGAGCCCGTCGGACGAGACGGCCTCGGTGTTGTCGCGTTGGCAGAGTGTGAAGATCAATTTTTCGGGATGGTTCAGCGCCGCTTCGATTGCGCGGACCGTCCCCGGCCGGCCGGCCCCGATCGGCGTGGTGATCCCTGGGAACAGGACCAACTCGCGGAGAGGCAGCACCGGTAGAGTGAGGCGTTCGGTCATCTCTCGTTCGTACCTCGAGTGAATCGTCGACTCCGACAAGGTTAGAGACAACCAGGGGAGCCGGCTACCCTTTGGGCATCCGGTGTGCCAGGGCGCGGGTCTCTGAGGCTAGCTCGTTTTCGGGCAACAATTTACGACTGAAAGACTCGGATTACTGGGGCCGCGGCGCGGCACGGGGCCTGCCCAAGCGCCAGGAGCCGTTCGCGTGATCGGCCAGAATGGCCGGTTGGGGCCGGGACCATTGGAGTCGTCCGGCGCCGGCTTGGGCGTTGCCCCGAAAGCCCACCTGCGCCAGATTGGTAAGCTCTTGCGGCTTCACATTTTCGAGGGTTCCAGACTCCAGGGATGACCGAGCCGATCGATTCCGGAGACCGACCTCTTGCCCAGCGCTTGAAGGATGCGCTCGGCGACGCGTACACGATCGAAGGGGAGATCGGGCGCGGTGGAATGGGCGTGGTCTATCGTGCTCGCGATGAACGCCTTCATCGTCGGGTGGCGATCAAGGTCTTGCCGCCAGAACTGGCCTTTCAGAAGGACATCCGCGAGCGGTTCACCCGGGAAGCGCAGACGGCCGCCCGGCTGTCCCACCCCCATATCGTCCCGATTCACGACGTCGGCACCGGCAGCGGCTTGGTGTACTTCGTGATGGGCTATGTCGAAGGCGAGTCACTGGCGTCGCGCATCAAGCGACGGGGCAAGCTGCCATCCGAGGAAGCTCGCCGGATCATGCGGGAGACGGCCGACGCGTTATCGGCCGCCCATGGGCTTTCGATCATTCATCGCGATATCAAGCCGGACAACATCCTCCTGGAGGGGACCCGGGGTCGGGTGATGGTGACCGACTTCGGAATCGCCAAGGCGGCTTCCTCCAGTTCCGGGGCGACCCTGACCGGCGTTGGGGTCGCGATCGGGACACCACAGTTCATGAGCCCCGAACAGGCTGCCGGGGAACGAGAGATCGATGGTCGGTCCGACATCTACAGCTTGGGAGTCGTGACCTATCAGATGCTCACGGGCGAGCTGCCCTTCAACGCCCCGACGGTCGCCGGTATCCTGATGAAGCAGATTACCGAGCCGGCGCCAGTGCTGCACACCAGTCGGACGGACGTGCCCGAGGATCTTTCGCTGGCGGTGGCTCGCTGCCTGGAGAAGGATCCGGAGAACCGCTGGCCGACCGCCGATTCACTGCGCCGGTCGCTCGAGAGCCGCACCGTAGGCAACTACCGGCCGACGAACACCGGAATTCGGGCGGCCGAGCGCCCGAGCACCAGAACGAGCGCGACCCGCCCTCGTCCAACCTCCGACCGTGGCCGGTCAAGCCGGGCTGGGCTGCCGGCCCCGGCGGCACCCCGGGGAGGCCGCGCTCCGTTGGCTCCGCGCCCGGCCGGGTCGGCCCGGCCGGCATCACTGGCCGGCGGGCAATGGGTTCGCAATGACCGGGGCGAATGGGTTCGCGCGCCCGGGAACGAAGAGAGCCCCATTCCGGATACCGGCGAACCGAGAATCGTCCAGAAAGTCAGAGACCAGTTCGCCCGCTGGGCCGCGGTCTCCGGCGGCTGCTTCTTGCTCAACGTCGCCACCGGGCTCGATGTACCCTGGTTCCTGTTCGTCGCCGGCGGGATGGGCATCCCATTGCTCAAGAGCTACGCGCAGCTGTGGCAGGCCGGATACAGCTGGCGAGACGTGCTCAACCGACCGCCGGCGCCCGACGCGATCCAGGCACCCGGCGGCAAGGGCTCGAAACCCCGCCGGAGCCTGGCCGCCCCGCGTGAGGCGGACCACGGTGGCTATTTCGAAAAAGTACGGCAGGTGCACTCCGACCGGGCGGCGATTCTGGCGCTGATGGAGAAGCTCTCGCCGGCCGACCGGGAGATGCTACCCGAAGTCGTCGAGACGACCGACGCGCTGTATTCCCGCGCCCTCGATCTGGCGAGGACCCTTCACGATCTCGATCAGGGCCTCGACCTCGAGGCGCCGGATCGCATCAAGGCCCGGATGACCGAGCTGTCCGACCAGCCACAAAGCGAAGAGCGCGACCGGCAATTCCGGATGCTCGAGCAACAGTTCCGGACCGCGTCGGAGTTGAACGGCCGCCGGCAGGCGATTGCCGAGCGGTTCGAATCGAGCGTCTTGGCGATCCAAAACGTCCGCTACGACCTGATTCGAGTCCGTTCGTCGGGTGTGGGTGGCGTGATCGGCACGCTCACCCAGGCCACTCAGGCCGCCCGGGCCCTTTCCCGTGATGTCGACCACTTGATCGAGGCGGCGGCCGAGATCAAAGAGGCGACGAGTTGACCGAAGGCTTCCAAGCCGATCAGTACTGGGAGCGACGCCTTCGAGATCACTTCAGTCTCGAGGGCGTCGGGTATTTGCGGCTCGGCCGCCGCTTCAACGAGTGGATGTACCGGGTTCGGGGGGAGGTGTTCGACCGCATCGTCGAGGAGCTCGCCCTCCCAGCGGGCGCCCGGGTGCTCGACGTTGGCTCGGGCACCGGCTTCTACGTCGATCGATGGCTGCGCCGCGGATGCCGGGTCACCGGCGTCGACCTGACCGATATCGCCGTGACTACGCTCGCCAGCCGGTTCCCCGGCGCCGAGTTCGTCCGAGCCGACATAGGCGACGACTTGCCGCCGGCCCTGGCGGGGGAGCGTTTCGACGTGGTGAGCGGCTTCGACGTCTTCTTCCACATCGTCGATGACGGGCGATTCCGCCGGGCGATCGGCAACGTCGCCACCCTCCTCCGACCGGGTGGGGTCTTTCTGTGGTCGGACAACTTTCTCCATCACGGAACGGTTCGGGTTGCCCACCAAGTGAGCCGGCAGTTGGTCGACATCGAGCGGGACCTCGGTGCAGCCGGGTTCGAGATCGAGCGCCGAGTCCCGATGTTCGTGCTGATGAACTATCCGGCCGATACGAGATCGCGGCTGAGGCAATGGACTTGGACCGCGCTGATGATGCCCGCGATGGTCAGTGATCGTTTGGGCGGGGCGCTGGGCGCTCTCCTGTATCGGATCGAGCGCCGACTCGTGGCCCGAGCAGCCGAGAGCGCCAGCACGGAATTGATGGTCTGCCGGCGGCGTTAGCTCGGCCCGCCCTTCTGGGGCTTCCACCACATCGGCACCCCAGTGACCGCCTGAACCGCGAAGGCGGCGGAACAGATCACCCCAGGATCGGCGTGGCGATCAAGCCCGGCCACCGGTGGGTCCACAGCCACAACGTCCCGCATGACGGTGCTATCGGGGTCGAGCACCTCGGGCCAGGAATCCGGCCAGACCCGATGGTTCCTTGGCGAGGGCTTCGATGTCGGCAATCTCGATCGGGATGGAACGACTCAGCCACTCGTGCCCCGACTCGGTGACGACGAGATCGTCTTCGAACGCGGCATGGGGTGCGTTAGGCGGGAATACCCCTTGCTCGATCGAGAGCGCCATCCCGGCCTGAAGGGGCTGATCGTAGTCGCCCTCGTCGTGAACGTCCATCCCGATGAAATGGCCGATGCCGTAACGATAGTACTTGTCGTAGCCACCGCTTTCTCGCAAGATCCGCTCGGCGAGCCGGTGCAGCTGCCACCAGGTGACGCCTGGCCGCACCGAGTCGATCACCGTCTTCTGGACCCTGAGGGCGATCTGGTAGATCTCTCGCTGTCTCGGCGAGAGCCGTCCGTCCACCGCGATGTTCCGTTGGATATCGGCCGAGAAGAAGTTGAACTCGGCCCCGGTGTCGGTGTGGATCACGTCGCCGGACCGGATGGTGTCGCCGGAGGACCGCGACTGATACTGGATGAAGCCCTCCGGGATTTCGGCCCGTTCCACCGGACCACCAGGCGGATACCGTTTGACCTCGGTCGGGAACCCGAGGTCGGCCCCGTGGAAACGGTAGACGAAGTCCATCACCTCCATCACCTGGCTTTCGGTCACGCCCGGCTTGGCGGCACGGAACCCCTCCTTGATCCCCTCGCCGGTGATCCACACCGCGTGCCGCAAATTGGCCAGGGCCCAAGCGTCGTGGAACATCCGGATCGGGTCGAGCAGATCGGAGGCGTCGCGGAGATCCATCTCCGGCGAAAACCTCCGAAACCGATCGAAGATCGCCAGCCGTTCGGGCTCCGGCATCCCGAGGAGGAAGAACCGAGGGTAGTTGAGGTAGAGGGTCTTGGTGGTGTTACCCCATCGTTTGGCCAAGGCCCGTGGCAGCGGCCAGCGGCGTTGCTGGGTGATCCGCCAATCCCGAATGTCCGTCATCGCGACCGAGAGGTCTTGTTCCAAGGCGGTCAGAGGCCGGACCTCGGCGATTCCGGTGACCCGCTTGGCGGCGGCGAGGTCGCCGGCCGTGTAGAGGACCACCCACTCGGGCTCCTCCGTCGTACCGGGCACCAGCAGCAGGGCCGACTCGACACTCGCGAGCCCGGCCATCCCGGTGAGATAGGTGAAGTCGTGGTTGTCGCTGGCGGGGACCTGAAACTCGAGCCGGCGGGGCTGAACCGTCTCCACTGAATAGACAAGCATGGCACCTGACGGAATCGACTGGAGGACCCGGGCGCGCCGCCGCCCGAGAATCTCCCGGAGCACCGCCGGATCGGGGTTCTTGACATCGATCAAGCGCGAGAGGGAGTCCTCCCGCCGGAAGTCGTACCCAGGCGGTGGGCGGCGCTCCGCCGGCGCGGGGCGGTGTCCCGCCCCGCCGAGGGTTGCGGCGGCGACCGCCAGGACGGCGAGCTTGCTCATCGAGCCCATTTGATCCTCGTGTAAGCGATTCGAAATCCGTGTCGTTCGGCGTTGCGCTGCGAACCGCCGCCGGGCGCCGCCACCATCATGGCGAGGTCGCATCCCAGCCCGGCAGCGTGACCGAGCCGGGCGCCGAGCAGCGCCAGTTGGGCTCCCCGCCGGCGGGCCGACGGAATGGTGCTCGCCCCGGCCAGCAGCGCCACCCCGTCCACCAGGATCATTGCACCCGTCGCCACCGGGACCCCGGCGTGCTCCGCGAGGAAATTGGCGCCGCTTTCGCGGTAGGCGGAGACCCTGGCGAGACCCTCCATGACGGCACCGAACTCGGTGAACTCGCTCCAGCCCTCGACCGAAAGAGCGGCCCATCGATCGCGTTCGCTGTCGTCGGCGAGGCGGGCGGTGGTGGCAGCGTCGGGTGGCGACGGCCACCGATCGGTGGGGGCGATCGGTCGGTACAGCACGCTCGAGTACTCGATCGGCCGGTAGCCGCGCCGATGAAGGAGGGCCGGCAGATTGCCTAACGCGATGGGGCAGGTCTCGTGATGGACCGGGGCGCCGTGGCGGTGGTAAAAGGCCTCGATGTGGTTCAAGTCATCGTCGGTCGGCGCCCGCCGCATTCCCAGACCGAAGGTCTGGGTACACGGCGAGTCGACGCCGTCGAACATGGCAGAGACGCCCCCGCGTTCGATCCACTCAGCGCCCGACTCGGGGAACAGCTTCGCTCTGGCCTCGACGAACCGGGCGTTGGCTGCCGCCTCGGCGCCCTCGAGCCGGCGGGCGAGGGCGAGATCGGCGAACACGGCCGTCGAGGTCACCACGGTCAGAACCGGAGCAACGCCTCCACGGCCGCCTTGATGCCCTCGGTCTGCGGAATGGTTACGTCCTCGATCTCCGGGGCGTACGCCACGAAGGTGTCGGTCGCGGCCACTCGCCGGACCGGAGCATCGAGCCAGGCAAAGGCTTCGTCGGCGATCCGGGCCGCGATCTCGGCCCCGTAGCCCCACGAGATGGAATCTTCGTAGACGACGACCACCCTGCCCGTCTTCCGGACCGAGGCGTACACCGTTTCCCAATCGACCGGTGACAAAGTCCGGAGATCAATTACCTCGATACTGCGGCCGTGCTCCTCCTCGAGCGCCTTGGCCGCCACCAGGGACCGCTGCACCGTCGCTCCGTAGGTCACCACCGTCAGATCGGTGCCCTCCCGCACGACCTTGGCCTTGCCGAACGGGATCATGAAATTCGGCCCGGGGTTCGGGGCCTTGTTGTAGGTCTGCCGATAGAGGTGTTTGTGCTCGAGGAACAGCACCGGATCTTCCGACCGGATCGCGGTGCGGAGCAGCCCGTTGGCATCGAGCGCGGTGGCCGGGCAGACGACTCTGAGGCCCGGGACACCGGTGAAGATCGCCGCGCCGGTTTGCGAGTGGTACGGGCCGCCGCCTTTGAGGTAGCCGCCGTAGGTCACCCGCACCACGACCGGAGCGGGCCAGGCGTTGTTGGACCGCCAGCGAAGCGTCGCCAACTCGTTGCGGAGCTGCATGTATGCCGGCCAGATATAGTCGAAGAACTGGATCTCGACGACCGGCTTGAGTCCTCGGGTGGCCAGCCCGATCGCGCGCCCAATGATGTTGGCCTCGGCGAGCGGCGAGTTATAGACCCGGTTGCTCCCGAACGCTTTCTGGAGCCCGTGGGTGACCTTGAAGACACCGCCCTTGCCCTTGACCTGACCCAAGTACTGATCCCGGCTGACATCGGCGACGTCCTCGCCGAACACCAGAATCCGGGGGTCGCGGGCCATCTCATCCTTCATACAGATGTTGAGGAGATCGACCATCGTGGTCGGCTCGCCCGAGAACTTGGGATCGTCTTCGGTGTCGAATTGTTCCGAGGTCGGGTCGACATCCGGCGAATAGACGTAGCGGTGGACCGTCTCGGCGGCCGGCTGGGGCGAGGCGAGCGCGGTGGCGGTGGCGACCTCGACTTCGTCCTCGACCTCTTGTTTGATCCGCTCGATTTCGGCCTCGGTGGCGATGCCTTGGACGATCAGATACTTGGGGAAGGTGACGATCGGATCGCGGCTCGCCTCTTCGTCCCGCTCGCCCGGCGGCTTGTAGTTCACCTCGTCGTCGGAGAGGGAGTGACTGTAGGGCCGAATGACGTGGGCGTGCACCAGCGCCGGTCCCTTTCGCTGCCGGGCGTAGTCGACGGCCTTCTGGAGCACGTCGTAGGACGCCAGCGGGTCGCAGCCGTCGACCTCTTGAATGAACAGCCCGGGAAAGCCGGTCAGCAGCTTGGACACCGACCCTCCCGCCGTGTTGACCTCGACGGGCACCGAGATGGCGTACTCGTTGTCCTCGACCAGGTAGACCATCGGGAGCTTGAGGTTGCAGGCCGTATTGAGCGACTCCCAGAACTCGCCCTCACTGGTGGTTCCATCACCGGTGGTGACCAAGACCACTTCGTCACCGTGGACCGGCCTGTCCCCATCCGGAAGCGTGCTGTTGGAGTAGCGGAGCCAGGCTTCGGCCGCGCCGACGGCCTGAAGGAACTGGGTCCCGGTCGGGCTCGAGGTGCTGACGATGTTGAGCGATCGGTGACCCCAGTGCGAGGGCATCTGCCGGCCGCCCGAGTTGGGATCGTCGGCCGCGCCGACCGAGGACAGGAGCATCTCAGTGGCGGTCATCCCCATGCCGAGGCAGTAGGCGCGATCGCGGTAGTAGAGATACGACCAGTCGTACCCGGGCCGAAACACCTTCGCCGCGGCGGCCAGCACCGCCTCGTGCCCGGCGCCGGAGATCTGGAAGAAGATCTTGTTCTGTCGCTTGAGTTGGACTTCCTTGTCGTCGATTCGGCGCGAGAGCAGCATCACCCGATAGAGGTCGAGCAGATCGGCCTTGTCGAGTCGAGCGGCAGTCCGGGCGCGAGCGCTGGTTCGGGTCGCCATGAGTGATCCGAAGGGTGAAAGACTGGTTGAAATATTGGCTGGAATTTAGTCGTCCCCCGGGGGGACCGCGACCCGGGGCGAGGCCTCAGCCGCCGCCGGTGGCCGGCGCCGAGCGGCGCCGAGGAGAACGGCGAGCAGGACGAGCAGGGGCACCGGGGGCACCAGGCCCGGGACCCGGGCGAGTGACGCGAGGCCAATCAGCACCGGCCCCGTCGCCAGGGCCACCGCGACACCGCCTAACGCCGCGGCGGCCGCCGACCGGCGCAACCCGATGCCGGCGCCGAACAGGAGGGTCGCCGGCAGGAGGCCCGCCAACGTCTGCAGCTCGCGGCTTTCGGCCAGCATCGCGACCGTCGGCCACCCGGTCGCCCCGGCATGACGAAGCCGCACGGTCGCCAAGGCCGCCGCCGCAAGGGAGGCCGCCGCGCCTCCCACCAGCCCACCGATCGGCGATCCGAGCCCCCCGCCAGCAAGGCGGCGGCCCCAGAACCCGAGCAGCAAGGCGAACGGGCTCAGCACCAGCGCCGCACCCGTCGGCCCCGTCCCTCCCACCCATGCCAGGCCCAGGCCAGCGAGCACGGCCGCCAGGCCAAGGACGATCGGCGCCATTCAGCGCATCTTGGTGAGGCGTCGAATGGCCTCCAGTCGCTCCAGGGCGCTGGTGCCCGGCTTGGGGGCGGCGGGAGTCACCATGAACAGGTCGCGGATGTCGAGCAGCACCTCCATCGACAGCTGATCCCGCACGAACGCGCAGTCCAGGTCCGCCATCCGGCGTTCGTCGGCGGTTTCCCTGGCCCGGTCGTAGGACTCTCGATAGATGGTTTCCAGGTTGGCGAGAATCTGATCGCGAGAACGCATCGAAGTTCCCTGGTCCGATGAAGTGGGAAGGGCCGGGATATGTTTCAGGCCTGGTCGGTAAAGATACCAGTTCCCCGAGTCGGAGGTGTCATGTCTCTCGAAGGAAAGAGCATCCTCTTTTTCGCAGCCCCCTGGTATGAGGATCTCGAGCTGTGGTACCCCAAGATCCGGCTCGAGGAAGAGGGAGCGGAGACGGTGGTGGCCGGCCTGGGCGAGAAGACCTACCAGGGCAAGCGCGGCTACCCGGTCACCGCCGACGCCAACGTCGATGACCTCGATGCCGCCGACTTCGACGCCCTGGTGATACCCGGCGGGTACGCGCCCGACATCCTCCGGCGATCGGCCAAGGTGCTCTCCCTCACCCGGGAGATCAATGCCGCGGGCAAGCCGGTGGCCTTCATCTGCCATGCCGGATGGGTCCCCATCTCGGCCGGGATCGTTCGGGGAAAACGGGGAACCAGCGTCGGGGCCATCCGCGACGACCTCGTCAACGCCGGGATGCTCTGGGAAGACAGCCCCGTGGTGGTCGACGGGAACCTGATCTCCTCCCGGACCCCCGCCGACCTTCCCCAGTTCTCCCGCGCGATTCTCGCCGCCCTGCGATAGGACCAGCCATGTCGCTTCGCGATTGTCAGACCCGGGTCGATGCCTGGATCTCACGATTCGAGGAGGGGTATTTCCACCCGCTCACCAACATGACCCGCTTGACGGAAGAGGTCGGCGAGTTGGCGCGGGAGGTCAATCACCGGTTCGGGCAGAAGACCAAGAAACCCGACGAACCCGAGGGCGACCTCGGGATGGAGATGGCGGATGTCCTGTTCGTGATCATCTGCATGGCGAATCGGGAGGGGATCGACCTGACGGAGGCGTTCGACCGGATGATGGCCAAGGTCGATCAGCGGGACACCACCCGTTGGACCTTGAAACAGCCCTGATGCGACTCTACTCCGAATTCGCCCAGTGGTGGCCGCTGCTTTCCCCGCCGAGCCATTACCCCGAGGAGGCGGCCCACCTGCTCAGCCTGCTGCCGCCGCCCGACGGCAGTCGCCCGACCCTCCTCGAGCTGGGTTCGGGCGGTGGCAGCCTCGCCCATCACCTCCGGTCGCGATACCGGCTCACGTTGACCGATCTATCGCCCGAGATGTCGGCCGTCAGCCGAGCGGTCAATCCCGAGGTCGAACACCTGGCCGGGGACATGCGAACCCTTCGGCTCGACCGGCAGTTCGACGTGGTCCTGATCCACGACGCCATCGGCTACATGCTCGATCGAGGGGCACTCGACGCCGCGATCGGTAACGCGGCCCGGCATTGCCGGCCCGGGGGCACGGTTGTGGTGCTTCCGGACGAAACCAAAGAGACCTTCGAGCCGGGTACCGAGTCTGGCGGCGAGGATGTCGAGGACGGGCGAGGCCTTCGCTACCTCGAATGGTGCTGGGATCCGGACCCATCGGACACCGAATACCGTGTCGCCTACGCGCTGGTGTATCGGGAGGCGGACGGGACGGTCCGCCACGGGTTCGATCTCCAGCGACACGGGTTGTTCTCCAAGGCCGAATGGGACGCGACCTTTGCCGCCAACGCCCTGGCGGTTCGCTCGGTGATCGACCCCTGGGACCGCATGGTGTTCGTCGGGACCAAACCGTGAGCCGCGCTACTCCCACTTCCGAGGCGAGGAGGTGAGTTCCTTCAGAAGGATCCGGTAGCCGTCGTAACGGGAGGGCTCGACCCGACCCACCTCGACGGCAAGCCGCACCGCACAGCCGGGTTCGGCGAGGTGCTGGCAGTCCGGAAATCGGCAGCGGTCGACCAGCGGGCGGAACTCGGGAAAACACCGGGCCAGCTCCCGCGGCTCGATTCCCCAGAGCCCAACGTCGCTGAAGCCGGGCGTGTCGACGAGGTAGCCGCCACGCTCCAGCGGCACCATCACGGCCGTGACGGTGGTGTTCTTGCCCCGCTGGATCTTGGCCGAGATCTCGCCGGTGCGCTGCGGCAAGCCGGGCTGGATCCGATTCAAGAGGCTCGATTTCCCGACACCCGAGGGCCCGGTCAGCAGGGTGACATGGCTGCCGATCTCCCGCGCCAGCTCGTCGACCCCCTCGCCGGTCCGGACGCTCACCGGCCATACCGGATAGCCCGCCGAGCGGAAGCGGTGGCTCAGGTCGGCGTGGCTGATGAGGTCGATCTTGGTGATCACGATCCCGGCCGGGATGTCGTTGGCTTCGGCGATGACCAGCAGCCGGTCGATCAGGCCGAGGTTCGGCTTGGGGCTCGCCACCGAGGCGAGGACCAGGACCCGGTCCAGATTGGCCGCCACGGGCCGGGCCCCTCGGCGATTGGGACTGCGCCGCTCCAGCACGTTTCGGCGCGGTTCGATCGCCACGATACCGGCCACGCCATCGGGCCGGTCCAGGGTGACCCGGTCGCCGACGACGACTCGGTCGCGATCTTCCTGCTTGGCCTTGCCGCGGAGGACGGCGTTGAGAACGCCGGTGGCCGTCGCGACCCGGTAGCTCGACCCCGAGCGGGCCAACACCAAACCGCGGCGGGCCACCTTACCAGCCCTCGGGTCGGGCGCGGATGGCCTCGTCCAGCGCCGCCTTGACGTCGAACAGCGACAGCGCCCCGAGCCGGGCCTCCGCCTCCGCTGCCGTCGCCCCGAACGCCAGGTACGGCGTTTCGACGTGGCCGATGGGGTGGGCTCCGGCGGCGTCCCAACGGATGAACAACAGGGCAGCGCCGAAACGGCCCTCGCGGTCCGGCTCTTCGGCCACATAGGGCGCGCAGGAGTAGGCGTGGCCGTCGACCCCGCCGAACGCCGCGGCCCGGTCGTGCTTGGCCATATAGCCTCCGAGGGTCAGGTCCCGAGGCGCGACCACGTCGATACCTTCACCCGGTAGCCCATGGTAACTCGTTGCATAGTATAAGTTTAATCGATCTGTTGTCGAGGCAGCGTGAGCCGAGCCTCGGAGCCGACCCGGTCCGTCCGGTTGGCCAGGGTCAGAAACCCGTTGTGCGCCTCGGCAACCTGCCGACACAATACGAGCCCGATCCCCGATCCGTTGGGTTTGGTGGTGTAAAATGGCACGAAGAGGTTGGTGGTCGAGGAAAGGCCTGGACCCTCGTCTCTGACCACCACCTCGACGGTGGCCTGGTGATCGGACCATCCGATCGACACGGCGCCGGCACCGGCCTCGAGGGTTGCCTCGACCGCGTTCTTGACGCCGCAGGAGCGGCGGATCGTGGCGCTGGTGGCCGACGGACTGACCAACAAGGAAATCGCCGCCGCCCTGGAAATCTCTCCGAAAACGGTCAAGAACTACCTCTACCACATCTTCGAGAAGCTCGGGATCCAGCGCCGATCGCAGGCCGCGGCCCTTCACGCCAAGCGGCAGCTGCGCCAGGTTCAGGAGTAGTATCGCGACCCACCTCGGGCGTGCTCGAGGAGTGCCTCCGCCGGGGCGAACCGAGGCCCCAGTCTCGCCGTGAGGCCCTCGAGCCTCGCGACGATCCGATCGGCACCTTCCTGGTCGATCATTCGGAGCGGCCCACCGCGGAACGGCGGGAACCCGATTCCGAACACGGCGCCGATATCTCCGTCGCGGGGACAACGGATCACCCCTTCGGCGTGAGCGCGGGCCGCCTCGTTCAAGAGGACGGAGACCAGACGCTCGGCGAGCCCGCCTGGCTCCACCGCGGCGAGCGGCTTGACCCCGATGAGCCGGTAGACCGCGGGGTCGGGATCAGCCTTCTTCCCATCGCGGTAGAGATAGAAACCCGAGCCCGTCTTCCGGCCGAATCGCTTGGCGGCGAGGAGGGTTTCGACAGCCGGCGACGAGGCCAAGCGGTCGCCGAAAGCCTCCCGCATCACCCCTCCTCCCTTGGCGGCGACATCGAGTCCAACCTCGTCCAGCAGAGCCAGGGGACCGACGGGAAACCCGAAGCGGACCATGGCCCGGTCGATTACCTCGATCGGAACACCCTCAGCGAGGAGATGGCCGGCCTCGACGATATAGGGCGCCAGGATTCGATTGACCCAGAAACCGGGGCGGTCCCCCACGACGATCACGGTCTTGCCCAGCCGCCGGCCGAATCGGACGGCCGTGGCAATGGCCTCGGGGTCGGTTGGCGCCGCCGGAATCACCTCGAGGAGCGGCATCCGGTCGACCGGCGAGAAGAAGTGCATCCCGAGCACCCGCTCCGGATGGCGGGCGGCCTCGGCGATCCGAGCGATCGGAATGGTCGAAGTATTGCTGGCGATCACCGTCCCCGATGGCACGACCGACTCCAGCTCAGCGACGACCTGGCGTTTGACCGAGAGATCCTCGAACACGGCTTCGATTACCAGATCGGCGGCGGAAAACCCGGCATAGTCGGTCCCGCCGGAGACCAGCGCGGCGATCCGCTCGTACTCGAACTTCGAGATTCGCCGGCGGCCGAGCTGTGCTCTTGGGATTGCCAGCGCCGCCATGATGCCCTTCCCGACTCGTGCCAGGTCGGCGTCCTTGAGACGGACCTCCGCCTTGGCCGTCCCGATCGCGGTTCCCGCGATGCCGGCACCCATGAACCCCGCCCCGACGACGCCGAGGCGGCTGACCTCGCGCGCGGCCGTCCCGGCCGGCACGCCGTCGTCTTTCTTGAGGGCGTTGGTGGCAAAGAAGATCCCGACCAACTCCCGGGAGACCGGCGACACCGCGAGGGCGCCGAACGCCTTCGCCTCAGCGGCCAGTCCTGCCGCCATGCCTCGCTCCATGCTGGTCGCGACCACCTCGATCGCCGCGAGCGGTGCGGGATAGTGCCCCTGGGTCTTGGCGAGCACCTGCCGCCGAGCCATTCGGTACACCAGCAGGCGCCCTGGCAGTGACCGATCGAGCAGGGCCCCGGCGAGGCCGCCCCGCCGCCGGCCTCGAATCGCCTCGCCCGCCGCGAGTCGCTTGGCCGCCCGGAAGGCGGTTTCGAGCAGGATGCTCTCCGGCACCAGTTCGTCGACCAACCCGAGCGTAAACGCCTTGGCGGCCCGCTCGCTCTTGCCCGCCAGGATGAGATCGAGCGCGGCCCGCAGCCCGATCAACCGGGGCAGTCGGCTGCAGCCCCCCGCCCCGGGAATGATCCCGAGTTGCACCTCCGGCAATCCGAGCTGGGTCTTGGGATGGTCGCTGGCGACCCAGTAGCGGCAAGCCAGGGCCAGTTCGAGGCCGAGCCCGAGACAGGTGCCGTGGATCGCCACGACCACCGGCTTGGCGAACCCGGCCACGCCGTCGAGAAAGGCGTGGCCCTGGCGGCTGGCTGCCTCGGCCTCGGCCGCGCTGGTGAAGGCGACGAAGGCGTTGATGTCGGCGCCCGCGACGAAGCTGTCGGGCTTGCCCGAGCGGAGGACCACGGCCTCGACCCCGGCCTCGGAACGGAGCTCATCGAGCACCGCCTGCAATTCGGCCGCCGCGCCCGGACCGAACGTGTTGACCGGCTCGCCCGGCACGTCGAGCGTCACGATGGCGACCCGATCGCGAACCTCGGTGGTGGTCACGGGCACGCTACACCTGCTCCAGAACCATCGCGAAACCCATCCCGCCCTGGGCGCAGATGGAGAGCAAGCCGAACTGCACTTGCCGGCGGATCATCTCGTTGGTGAGGGTCGTGATGATCCTCGCCCCGGTCGCCCCGAACGGATGGCCGATGGCGATCGAGCCGCCCATCACGTTGGTCCGGTCCCAGTCCACTTCGCCCACCGGAGCCGCTCGCCCGAGCCGCTCGGCCCAGGCTCGCGACCCCCACGCCTGCACATTTGCCAGGACCTGGGCCGCGAAGGCCTCGTGGATCTCGACCAAGCCGATGTCCGTCCAGACGAGGCCGGCTCGGTCGAGCGCGAGCGGTACCGCGAAGGCCGGTCCCATCAGCAACTGCCACCCCGGGTCGACCGCCGCGACCGCGTAGCTCTTGACGACCACTCGTGGCGCCAACCCGAGGGTCCGAGCCCGCTGGTATTCCATCAGCAGCACGGCGGCGGCACCATCCGTGAGCGGCGAGGCGTTCCCGGCTGTCACCGAACCGTACTTGCGGTCGAATACCGGCTTGAGGGCGGCGAGGGCCTCGAGGGTGGAGTCCGGTCGAATGCCGTTGTCGCCGGTGGTGACTTGGTCCATCCCGGGTCCGCCGAACCAGGGGGCGATTTCCGCCCCGAGCCGTCCGTCGTCGATCGCGGCCGCGGCGCGGCGGTGGCTCTGCAGGGCGTACTCGTCCTGGGCCTGCCGGGAGATCCCGTTCAGTTTGGCCATCTTCTCCGCCGACTGGCCCATCGACTCGCCGGTGGACGGCTCGGCGATCGCGGGGGCGACCGGCACCAGATCGCGGGGTCGGACCGACCCGAAGAGCCGGAGACGTTCGGTCAGCGACTTGGCCTTGCTGGCGGCGACCAGCACCTGACTGAATCGCCGAGAATGGAGAATGGGAACATCGGAGAGCGTCTCGACTCCACCGGCGAGCACCGTGTCGGCGTGACCGAGGACGATCTGATCGGCACCGGCGGCGACCGCTTGGGCGGAGGAGGCGCAGGCGAGGTTGAGGCTGTGGGCCGGGACATCGCGCGGGAACTGCGGCAGGAGGCTGACCTCGCGCGCGACGTTAGGCGCGCTCAGGTGCGGCACCACCTGGCCGAAGATCACTTGGTCGACCTCGTCTCCGTCGAGGCCGCTGCGCACCATCAACTCCCGCGCCGCGAACCGGGCCAGGGTCACCGGGGTCGTCTCCCGGAAGATCGACCCGGCCCGGGCGAAGGGAGTCCGCACTCCGGTGAGGATCGCCGCCCGCCGACTCGCCACGATTACTTTGTCCGCTGGGCGACGACGCTGGCCACCGCCGCCCACTGAGCGTTGTCCGCCGGTTCGAACGCCTCCCGGCCAAACCGAACCGTGAGGGGCGCCACCAAACCGGCGATCTCGCCGAACTTGAGTAAATGGGCTGGCTGTTGTGGACCCCAGCCGAGTTGTCGCTGAATCTCGAGAAAGGTTTCGAACAGCAGGACACCCCCGGGCTTGACCAAGCCGGCAACGAGTGGCATCCGTTGGCGGTCGAGGTAGTTGAACAGCAGTACGACATCGAACTGACCGAAATCTGGCCAGGTTCTTTCGAGATCGGCCTCGACCCAGCCGAGGTCGGCCCGTCGCCGCTTGGCCTCGGTCTGACCCTCGCTGAGCCGGGAGGGGTCGCGATCAACCGCGACGACCTCGGCCCCAAGAAGGGCGGCGGCGATGGCGTGTCGACCGGCCCCGCAGGCCAAGTCGAGCACTCGGCGGCCAGGGCCGATCAGTGAGGCATGGCTGGTAAACCAATAGCTTGGTCGCTGCTCGAACCCCGCGGCCGGAGTGGGCGTATCGATGGACAGAGAATGAATCCTTCCGCTCGTGCGACTGTCTGGGACCTATCGAGCCTCGAGCACGATCTTCTGATCATCGGTGGCGGCGCTACCGGCGCCGGCATCGCGAGGGAAGCCGTCTTGAGAGGGCTCAAGGTCGCGCTGGTCGACCGTTACGACTTTGCCGGCGGGACCAGTTCCCGGTCGAGCCGGCTGATCCACGGCGGGCTTCGCTATCTCGAACACCGCCACTGGAGCCTGGTGCGGGAGTCCCTCCGCGAACGGGCGGTGCTCCTCCGGACCGCTCCCCACCTGGTGCGCCGACTCGCCTTCCTGTTTCCCGGATTCCAGGGAGACCGGGTCCCGCGGTGGAAGACCGAGATCGGCCTGATGCTCTACAACGTCCTGGCGCTCGGCGGTAATGTGCGCCGGCACCGGGCTCTGAGCAAGCGAGCCGTCCTGGAACATGAGCCGCTGCTCAGGGAAAAGGGGCTCGTCGGCGGCGCCCTCTACTGGGATGCCCAGTGCGACGACGCCAGGCTGACCCTGGCCACCATCCAATCGGCCGCTCAGCACGGCGCGATGGTCGCCAATCACATGTGCGTCACCGCGTTGGATCGGGACGCGGAGCTGGTCCGCGGAGCGGTGATCGAGGACCAGCTCACCGGCGCCACCGCCACGGTCCATGCCAAGGTCGTCGTCAACGCCACTGGTCCCTGGAGCGACCAAGTGCGGGCTCTCGAATCGGACCGGATCCGCCCCCTCCTCAAGACCACCAGGGGCGCCCACGTCATGGTGCCCCGCTCCCGAATCGGACACCACCACGCCATCACGTTCCTGAGCCCGGTGGACGGTCGGGTGATGTTCGTAATGCCGTGGGGCGATCGGTCGTACCTCGGCACCACCGACACCGACACCTCGGAAGCGCCCGATCACGTCGCCGCCACCGAAGCCGACATGCTGTACTTGATCCGATCCACCAACGCGATCTTCCCTTCGGCGCGGTTGGCGATCGAGGACGTCTCGACCTCCTGGGCCGGCCTTCGACCCCTGATCGACAGCGGCCCGGATGCCCGGCCGAGCGACCGGCCGCGAGAGCACCTGATCGAGGAGAGCCCGGCCGGTGTCATCAGCATCGCGGGCGGCAAGCTCACGACCTATCGCCGGATGGCGGTCGAGGTCGTCGACCGCGCCAGGGCCCGGCTCGACCGCGGCCCGCTCCGTCGCACCGATCCGATGAAAAGCCGAACCGCCACCGAGCCGCTCCCGGGTGGGGAGCCGATTCGAACCGAGGATCTCTTCACCAAGGGCGTCGCGAAGGGGCTCTCGGAGCCCACGGTAGCCCATCTGGTCGGCCAGTACGGCTCGGCGACGCCCGAGCTGTACCGATTGGTGTCGGAGTGGCCCCAGCTCAAGGACCCAGTCCACCCCCAACATGGCGCCATCGGAGCGCAGGTGATTCACGCGGTCCGCCAGGAGTACGCCCGGCGCCTCGACGACGTGGTGTTCCGTCGTCTTTCGCTGGTGCACGAAACGCCTGACGCCGGAGTCGCCGGGGTAGAGCGGGCCTCCCGGATCATGGCGCGGGAACTCGGCTGGGACGAGGAGCGCCGCCGAATCGAAGTCGAGCGCTGCCGCGAACAGATCGCCACCATCCCGACCGGCCGGCCGTTATCTTCCCGCTGACCGGTTAGGAAAGAGTGTGATGGCCGACCAATTCCCGGACCCCAACGTTTTCGAGACCGCCAACGCGGGGTTCGCTCAAGCGCTCTACGAGGAGTACCTCCGCGATCCATCCTCGGTCGGAGCCGAATGGCGCCGGCTGTTCGAAGCCGGCCGGGTCGGCGAGCGGCCGCCAGTCGCCACCGGCAACGGGAGCAAGCCGGCAGCCGAACCGCCCGCCGCCGGCAACGGGGCGGGCGCGGTGCCCCACGGAACCGCCATGAAGGGCCCGGCCGCGAGGCTCGCCGCCAACATGAACGAGAGCCTCTCGGTGCCCACGGCCACCACGTTCCGGGAGATCTCGGTTCGGGTCTTGGAGACCCGCCGAGCCGAGCTCAATGCGGCGCTCAAGGGGGCGGGGCGAAGCGAGAAGCTCTCGTTCACCCATCTGATCGGGTATGCCCTGGTTCGAGCGGCGGTCGCGCATCCGGTCATGACCCACACCTTCGCGATGGTCGACGGCGTCGCCAATCGGGTCGCGGCCCCGGGCGTCAACCTGGGCATCGCGGTCGACGTCGAGCGCAAGGATGGCTCGCGGGGGTTGGTCGTCCCGGTCATTCGGCAGGCCGATCGGATGGCATTCGGCGATTACCTGTCGGTCTACGAGGGTCTGGTCGAGAAGGCGCGCCTGGGCAAGTTGATGCCGGACGATTTCGTGGGGGCCACCATGACCCTCACCAATCCTGGCGGGCTTGGGACCGTGGCGTCGGTTCCTCGGCTGATGGCCGGTCAGGGCAGCATCATCGCGGTCGGAGCCATCGGATTCCCTCCGGAGTATCTCGGTGCCTCCGCCGACCAGCTCTCGGCGCTCGGGGTGAGCAAGGTGATGATGATCACCAGCACCTACGACCATCGGGTGATCCAAGGCGCGGAGTCCGGGAGCTTCCTCCGCACCATGGAGCAGTTGCTCCAGGGTGAGGAACTTTTCTATCAGTCGATCGCCGAGTCCCTCGGCGTGAAGCTCGGGGGCCCGATCGCGGCCGCGCCCCCCCGTCCCGAGCGCCCCAGCATCGCCATCCCCATGTCGGCCGGTGACGCGAGGGTGCCGGCGGATCTCCGAGACGTCGCCGCGGCCATGGCATTGGTCAAAGCCCTCCGAACCCACGGGCACCTGGCCGCGCGGCTCGACCCGCTCGGCAGCGAACCGATCGGCGATCCCGCCCTCGACCCCGGCCCCCTCGGGCTCAGCGACGAGGTGATGCGCCGGATCCCCGCGGCGGTGCTGCGGGTGGCGGTGCCGGGCGATACCCTCGCCGACGCGCTCCCGAATCTGGTGGCGACTTACTGCGGCAACATCGCCTACGAGGTCGAGCATCTCGCCAGCCACGAGGAGCGGGTCTGGCTCCGCCAACAGATCGAAGGCGGCGGCCACCGCCGGATGCTCGACCCGGACCACCGAATCGAATTGCTCGACCGGCTCATTCAAGTCGAAGCGTTCGAGCGCTTCCTCCACAAAGCCTATCTCGGCCAGAAGCGGTTCTCGATCGAGGGCCTCGACCTGGTGGTTCCGATACTCGATGCCGCCATCGACATGGCGGCCGATCAAGGCGCCCGGGAAGTGGTCCTCGGCATGGCTCATCGAGGACGGCTCAACGTCCTGGTTCACACCCTCGGTCGCCCCTACGCGACGATCTTCGCCGAGTTCGAGGGGAAGAAGGCCGGGAAAGAGGGTGAGGACGAAGGGACCGGCGACGTGAAGTACCACCATGGCGCCGAGGGCGCCTTCGTCACCAAGTCGGGCCGGTCGATCACCGTCTCACTGGCCCACAACCCGAGCCACCTCGAGTTCGTCGGCCCGGTGGTCGACGGCCGAGCCCGGGCCCATCAGACCCAACGGCGGACCGCGACGGGCTATCACGATCCCACCGCCGCGCTGCCGTTCGTGATCCACGGCGACGCCGCCTTTGCCGGCCAGGGCGTCGTCCAGGAGACCCTCAACCTCGGGACCCTGCGCGGCTACCGAACCGGCGGCACCGTTCACGTCATCGCGAACAACCAGATCGGCTTCACCACCGACCCGCTCGACTCGCGGTCCACGAGACACGCCAGCGACCTGGCCAAGGGCTTCGATATCCCCATCATCCACGTCAACGCCGACGATCCCGAGGCTTGCCTCGCGGCGATTCGGCTGACGATGATGTACCGGGAACGGTTCCGCGGGGACGTCGTCATCGACCTGGTCGGCTATCGACGCCACGGCCACAACGAGGGCGACGAACCTGGCTACACCCAACCCAACCTGTACGAGCGGATCAAAGGGCATCCGACGGTGCGCGAGCAGTACGCCGCCCGGCTCGTTGCCGAGGGCGTCCTGACGGCGGAGGAAGCCGCCCAGCGCTACCAGGCGGCCTACCAGCATCTCGTCGATCTGCAGCACGGATTCAAGGCCTCGCAGGCCCACCCCAAGCCTTCCGAACCGGCTCCGGCCCGGGTCCGCCTCGAGGATCCCCCGACCGCGGTCGACGGGGCGACACTGGTGGCGCTCAACGAGGCCCTGCTGTCGTTTCCCGACGGCTTCCAGGTCCACCCCAAGCTGAAACGACAGCTGGACCGTCGTCGAGTGGCGATCGGGCCGGAGGGAGGGATCGACTGGGGCCACGCCGAAGCGCTGGCGTTTGCCTCGCTGCTGGCGGACGGCGTGCCGGTCCGGTTGACCGGCCAGGATTGCGAGCGGGGCACCTTCAGCCACCGCCACGTGGCGCTCCACGACGCCGCCACCGGTCAGCGGCTCATCCCGATGCAACAGCTGCCGGGTTCGCTCGCGTCGTTCGAGGTCCACAACAGCCCCCTCTCGGAGCTGGCGACCCTCGGCTTCGAGTACGGATATGCCACTGCCGCGTCCGAGGCGCTGGTCGTCTGGGAGGCCCAGTTCGGCGACTTCATCAACGGCGCCCAGGTGATCGTCGACCAGTTCATCGCCGCGGGGCTGTCGAAGTGGGGGGTCACCTCCCGGTTGACCCTGCTCCTCCCGCATGGCTACGAGGGGCAAGGGCCGGAGCATTCCAGCGCCCGGCTCGAGCGGTTCCTCCAGTTGGCCGCCGAAGGCAACATGCGGGTCGCCAACTGCACCACGGCGGCCCAGTACTTCCACCTGCTCCGCCGGCAAGCTCGCCGGAATCGGCAACGCCCCCTGGTGATTTTCACGCCCAAGAGCCTGCTTCGGCTGCCCGCGGCAACCTCTCGGCTCGAGGAACTGGCGGCCGGACGCTTCGAGCCGGTCCTCGACGATCCGGCGGCCAGATCCCGCGGGGCCGAAATCGGCCGGGTGGTGCTCTGCAGCGGCAAGGTCTACTACGACCTGCTCGCCCGGGCCGAGACGGCCGGGAGCCGACCGGCCCTGGTCCGGCTGGAGCGGCTCTACAGCTTCCCGGACGATGAACTTCGGTCGGTCCTGGCCCAGTACCCCAACCTCCGCGAGGTCGTCTGGTGCCAAGAGGAGCCGCGGAACATGGGAGCGTGGGGATTCGTCGAGCCACGGCTCCGGGCGCTACTGCCTAACGGCGCTGTCTTGCGTTACGTCGGCCGGCCGGAGCGAGCCAGTCCCGCCGAGGGCAACTCCGCGGCGCATACCGTCGAGCAGGATCGACTGACGACCGAAGCGGTCGCCTGAGCCGTCGGCAACCGGCCGGTTGACACCAAACCGGCCGTTCTTCGTATGAGCGGGGGCGACCGGCATTGGGACGGTCGGCTTCCGTCATCGCACAGCGAGGAGAGCGCCGAATGGGGTTCATTTGGACGATCGTGATCGGGTTCGTCGTCGGGATCCTGGCCAAGGCCATCGTGCCCGGCAAAGAGGGGGGCGGATTCATCGCTACCACCCTGCTCGGTATCGGCGGCGCATGGTTCGGGTCGTGGTTGTTCGGGCTGTTCGGCTTCGGACGGGTCGGGTTCGTGGGTTCGGTTATCGGTGCCGTCCTGCTGCTCTACCTCTTCAAGTGGTTCTCGAAGCGCAACGCCAGCTGAGGGAGTCCGGGGCGGGCAGATCCGGCGGGGCCCGCCCCGCGGTCGGGGCAACGCCGCCGATCAGAGCGGCTTTTCGACCAGTTCCCGAACCGTCTGCTTGATCCCGTCGGAGAGGTGCTCTCCGTAGTGGAGCAGGAACACTCCCCGCGACCTCCGCGCCAGGATGAACCCAAGAAACGGCATGTCGGCCTTGGCGGCGTTGCATACCTTGCATGCCAGCACCAGGTTGTCCGATCGGTCGTAGGCGGTCTTGCCCTTGCGGGGCTGGACATGGTCCAGGGTAATGTCCTCGGCGGGGTAGCTGCCTCCGCAATAGGCGCACACCGGCCCGTGTCGCTCCATCAGGGTGTCCCGAAACCCCTGGTACGATTTGCTCCCGGTCCTGCGCAATGTCTCCGAGCTGCGGGCTTGGGTGCTGGCTCCGGCGCGTCGGCGCCGATTGGTTCTTGGCAAAGGAGGCGGTGTCCGATCGGGTAAGTGGTCCGGTAATCTAACCGGGCAGCCCCAAAGAAAGCCCAGGGGAGGCACTCCCACGCCCGTTCGCCCACTGTTATTCTTCCCCGTCCCGACACTCGCCATTCCGCCTGCGTTTGCCTGAACCTTCGTCGTTGGAAGGGAGCGCGCTTCTGACGGTCACCGCCCCCATGACCCGATCCATGCCATCCGCCGCCGAACCCGCGGGGTTCGAACCCACCGCGTGGACCGCCATCAACACCATTCGCACCCTCGCGATGGACGCGGTCGAACAAGCCAACTCGGGACACCCCGGGACACCGATGGCCCTGGCGCCGGTGGCCTATGTCCTTTGGACCCGTCACCTCCGGCACGACCCGAGAACGCCCGACTGGTCCGATCGCGACCGCTTCGTGCTCTCCTGCGGCCACGCCTCGATGCTGCTGTACTCGATCCTCCACTTGACCGGGTACGACGTCTCGCTCGACGACATCGTCAACTTCCGGCAGTGGGGCTCCGCGACACCGGGCCACCCCGAGCGCGGCCACACCCCAGGCGTCGAAACCACGACCGGCCCGCTCGGCCAGGGCGTCGGCAATGCCGTCGGGATGGCGATGGCCGAGCGCTACCTTGCCGAACGGTTCAACCGGCCGGGGCACCAGGTCGTCGACCATCGAGTCTGGGCATTGGTTAGCGACGGCGACCTGATGGAAGGGGTTGCCAGCGAAGCCGCTTCGCTGGCGGGGCACCTTCGACTCGGCAAGCTCACCCTGATCTATGACGACAACCGAATCACCATCGACGGCACCACCGAGTTGAGTTTCTCCGAGGACGTTGGCCGCCGGTTCGAGGCCTACGGTTGGCGGGTGACCCGAGTGGACGACGGCAACGACCTCGCGGCGATCGACGCGGCCCTCCACGACGCTGGCAACCAGTCCGACCGCCCCAGCCTGGTGATTCTCCGGACCGTCATCGGCGACCCGGCACCCAAGAAGCGCAACACCCCGGAAGCGCACGGGGCCCCACTCGGGAAGGACGAGGTCGAACGCACCAAAGCCCTGCTGGAGTGGCCTCGAGATCCGTTTCACGTTCCCGACGCCGCCCGAGAAGACATGGGGCGGTGCCTGGCGCGCGGCGAGGCGCTCCACCGCGCCTGGCTCGACACCAAGGCCGCCCACGAAACGGCGCATTCCGATCTTGCCGCCGAATTCGGCCGCTGGCTTTCGGATACCATTCCGGTCGACTGGGACCAGGTCTTGCCGGCCTTCGGGCCAACCGATTCGCTCGCGACACGCCAGGCATCAGGGACGGTGCTGAACGCCTTGGCCCGCGCCTACCCTTCGCTGATTGGCGGGTCGGCCGACCTCGCCGGAAGCACCGGCGTGGCCATCAAGGGAGCCACGACCTTCAGCGGCGCCGGCTCGGGACAAAGTGTGGCCTGGGGTATTCGGGAGCACGCCATGGCCGCCGCGATGAACGGGATGGCGGCCCACGGTGGCGTGCGGCCGTTCGGGAGCACCTTCCTGGTGTTCGCCGACTACATGAAGCCTTCGATCCGGCTCGCCGCCTTGATGCACCTGCCCGTGATCTACGTCTTCACCCACGACTCGATCGGTGTCGGTGAGGACGGCCCGACCCACCAGCCCATCGAGCACCTGGCCATGCTTCGGGGCATTCCCAACATGGTGGTGATCCGCCCCGGCAGCCCGGCGGAGACGGCCCAGGCCTGGCGAGCGGCGCTGGAACGGCACGACGGTCCCACCGCCCTCATACTCACCCGCCAGAAGCTCCCGCCGGTCGACCACTCCCGGCACTCCGCGGCGGGGTTGCTCCGTGGCGGCTACGTCGTCTTCGAGCCCGCGGGGCCTCCCGAGGCTCTCGTACTGGCGAATGGTTCCGAACTGGCGGTTGCCATCGCGGCCGCGACTCGGTTGTCGGACAGCGGTCTCCCTACCCGGGTCGTGTCGCTCTCCTCTTGGGAGCGGTTCCGATCGCAACCGCCGTCGTACCGCGACGCGATCTTGCCCCCGGCGCTCCGGGCTCGGGTCTCGATCGAGGCCGCGGCCACCTTCGGCTGGCAGGCATGGCTCACCGATCGCGGTGAAGCGATCGGGATCGATCACTTCGGTGCCTCGGCGCCCGGCGATCGTTTGTTCGCCGAGTTCGGGATTACCGCCGAGCACGTCGTCGACGCGGTTCGCCGCGTCCACCAACGGAGCGACTGACCCATGTCCAATCCCCTGGTCGGCTTGGGCCAGCTGGGCCAAAGCCCATGGTATGACTTCATCACCCGTGAGCTGATTCGCTCCGGAACGCTGGCCCGGCTGATCGCCGATGACGGTCTCCTCGGCATGACCTCGAACCCGACCATCTTCGAGAAGGCAATCGCCTCGAGCGGCGATTACGACGACGATATCCGGACCCAAGCCGCGGCCGGGCTGGACGCCAAGGGGATCTTCGAGACGCTCGCGGTCAAGGACGTTCAAGCCGCCTGCGACGTGTTCCAACCGGTGTTCGTGGCCACCAAGGGCCGCGACGGCCACGTCTCGCTCGAGGTGTCACCGGCCCTGGCCCACGACGGCCCGGCCACGGCCGCGGAGGCCAAACGGTTGTGGGCCGCGGTGAACCGGCCCAACGCGATGATCAAGATCCCCGGCACCGTGGCCGGTCTTCCCGCGATCACCGACTGCATCGCCGCGGGCATCAACGTCAACGTGACGCTGTTGTTCTCGGTCGACCGCTATCGCCTCGTCATCGACGCCTACGCCCTGGGGTTGGAGAAACGCCTCGCCGAGGGGCTGCCAGTCGACGGGATCGCCTCGGTCGCGAGTTTCTTCGTCAGTCGAGTCGACGGGCGAATCGACCCGATGCTCGATGCCCAGGGCGACCCCGATCGGATCCGCGGCACCATCGCCATCGCCAACGCCGCGGCGGCCTACCGGGCGTTCCGAGAGACGATCGCGACACCCCGTTGGGCCGCCCTCGCCGCCCGCGGGGCCGCCCGCCAGCGGCCGCTGTGGGCCTCGACCAGCACCAAGGACCCCAAGTACCCCGACACTTACTACGTCGAGGCCCTGGTGGGGCCCGACACCGTCAACACCCTGCCGCCCGAGACCTTCGCCGCCTACCGGGATCACGGTAATCCCGCGATCAGAATCGACCAGGCCGTCGCGGAGTTTCCCGCCCGGCTCGCCGCGTTGGCGAAACACGGGATCGATCTTCGGGCCGTGACGGATTTCCTGGAAACCGACGGCGTCGCCAAATTCGCGGCCTCCTTCGATTCGCTCCTTGCCGGGATCGATGCCAAGGCGGGAGCGTTGACTCGGTAACCGCCATGATTCCGGCTCTTCGTCGGCTCAACCTCACCCATTGGATCCTGATCGGCACGGCGGTCGGGGTCGTCGTCGGCTACCTCGACTTCGCGGTGTGGAAAGAAACCGATCTCGCGGACACGGTGCGCCCGTTCAGCAACATCTTCATCCGGATGATCAAATCCATCGTGGCGCCGCTCCTGTTCGCCACCCTGGTCGTGGGTATTGCGGGCCATGGCGACGACCTCAAGAAGGTCGGTCGCCTGGCGTTGCGGTCCATCATCTACTTCGAGGTGGTCACCACCGTCGCGCTTTTCGTCGGGCTCGCCGCCGTCAATCTGGTCCGGCCCGGCGACGGCGTGACCCTGTCCGGTTCCGCCTCCGAGGCCTCCCAGTTCGCCAACAACCAGCCGACCCTGTCGAGTGTACTGGAGCAAACGGTTCCGGCCAGCATCGTCGACGCGATGGCCAAGAACGAGACGCTGCAGATCGTCTTTTTCGCCATCCTGTTCGCGATCGGGCTCGTCCAGGTCAAGGGCCGCCCGAAAGAATTCATGCTCGAGGCCCTCGAGAGCCTGAGCCAGGTGATGTTCAAATTCACCGGGCTGGTGATGAAGTATGCCCCGATCGGAATCGCCGCCGCGATGGCGGTGACGGTGGGGAAGAACGGCCTCGGCGTGCTGCTGAGCCTCGGGAAGCTGGTGGCGACGCTCTATGGCGCGCTGGTGGTCTTCGTGGTGATCGCCCTGGTGCCGGTGGCCATCCTGGCCCGAATCGACCTGCGGCGGTTCTGGAAGTGGACCAAGGAGCCGTGGCTGGTCGCGTTCACCACCGCCTCGTCTGAGGCGGCCCTGCCGATGGCGCTCGAAAACATGGAGAAGTTCGGGGTGCCCCGCCGGGTCGCCTCGTTCGTCCTGCCCACCGGGTATTCGTTCAACCTCGATGGCTCGACGCTCTACCTGGCGTTGGCGTCGGTCTTCGTGGCCCAGATGGCGGGCGTCGAGCTGACCTTGGGCACCCAACTCTTGATGATGCTGACCTTGATGCTGACGAGTAAAGGCGTCGCGGCCGTGCCCCGCGCCGCGCTCGTCATCCTCTCCGGAACCCTGACCCAGTTCGGGCTTCCGCTCGAGGGCATCGCCGTGATTCTCGGGGTCGACGCCTTCATGGACATGGCCAGGACGTCGGTCAACCTGCTCGGTAACTGCCTCGCCTCCGCGGTGATGGCTCGCTGGGAGGGCGAACTCACCAACCCGGAGGCGGCGGAGGGGGCGGGGGCGGAGGTGGTTGAGTCGTAACCGGAGGATCGGTGGTCGACTGCACCTTGACCGACACCGTGTCTACCTTGGGCTTCTTCTCTTTGGGCCGCCGCGGCGGTGGCGGGCGGGTCCACAAGGCGATTACCCCGCAACGGGCCTGGGCGCTTTCGAGTTCGGGAGGGGTCTCGGCCGGGCCGGAGTAGATCTCGATCCCCTCGATCTCCGCGACCGGCGTAAGCCACGCCACAGCCGGGTCCGCCGGAATGCCATCCATGAAATAGGCTGGTGAACACCCCCGCGGTGCTCGCGCCATCCGGGCCACGCAGACGTTGGCCCCCCGGCACTCGATTCGAACGCCGGCCACCATCCTCAAGGCGTCCGGAATCGTGGCGCTGTGCCGCTCTTCGAGCAGGGCCCGACCGATGTAGCGGCCCCGTCCCTCGGATTTGCGCCGGATCCAATCCGCCGGGCCATGATTCGCCCGCTCCTCCACGCTCAACTCCGGGAGACTCACGGCTTCGGCCACCGCCTCGAATTCGATGTCGAGGGTTTCCCGCGGCTTGAGCTCGAGCGGCGACGTCATGGTCGAGTATCCGATCGCGGAAGCCTGGATCAGATACTTGCCGGGATCGAGGTCCGCGAAGTGAAAGGCGCCGTTCGACCCCGTGGTCCGGGCATGGGTGGTGCCGACGAGATTGATCCTGGCTCCATGGACCGGGACTCGCTCGCCGTTGTTCACCGCAACGATGGTCCCGCGGATCGCTCCCGCCCGTTCTTGCGCCGGGGCAGATTGGACGACGACGAGCCCAGCGATCATTACCACTTCACGAATCATGGCATCCTCCCTCGTCGCGTCCACAAAGCGATCACACCGCCGCAGCGAGCCGTTTCGTTGTTCAGCTCCGGAGGTACCTCGGCCGGCCCGGTATAGACCTCGATCCCCTGGATGTCGTTGGCCGGCGTGTTCTCGAGCACCGTCAACGAGGTCTCTTGATTGTCGACGTAGATCGCCGGGGCGCAGCTCTGTAATCCACGGGACAGCATCAGCCGGCAGGTGTGGCCCCGGCACTCGCTTCGGACCCCGGGCAGGAACCGGATCATGTCCACGATCCGGTGCGGGTTACGCTGGACGATCTGTTCCCGGGTGATGTAGCGCCCGGTCCCCAGCGCCATCCGTCGCTCGAACGTCGAGAGGGCCCGGGCCGGTTCAGGCAACGGCTCACCCTCGACAAAGATCGTCGGGAGGATTTGCCCGGCCGCGTCGGTCCGGAACTCGACTTCCTTGGTTTCGCCACCGTTCACCGTGATCAACGCGCTCATCGGGGTGAACCCGATGACCCGCGCCTCGACCTGGTAGGACCCGGCCTTGAGATCGGCAAACGCGAATCGCCCGAGCGAGTCGGTGGCGATGGTTCTGCGGAGGCTCAACATGGTGATCCGAACGCCTGGCCAGGGAGTCGCGTCGACGCTGGTAACGACCCGCCCCTGAATCACCGCGGTCTTCGACTGTCCCAACGCGGCCGGCGTCCGAACAAACGACGGCAGGACAACCAAAACGGCAACCGACAATCCTGCCACCCGCATTCGAACTCCCCCTCATCTGGGGGTGAGAGGCGCCGGGCGGATTCGAACCGCCGGATGGAGGTTTTGCAGACCTCTGCCTTACCACTTGGCGACGGCGCCGGAGGCCGGAAAGTGGGTGGGGCACCGGGTTCCCGCAAGGGAATCGGCTTGGGGCCGCGGGTCCCTACGCCGAGGAGACCGTGAAGGGTTCCTCTGTTGCAACTTGCACCGCGACGGCTACCTCATCGAGGGTCCGATCAGGACGGCATTCGCGAACAAGGGCAACAGTCCGCGCCAGAGGTCGCGGAAATTGGGGTCGCCCGCGAAGGCAACGACTCGGCCGCGACCCACGGTTTCGGTCCATAGGAAAGGAGAGTCAGCCCAGCGAGCCGGAGTCTCCGGCCAGAAGTATCCCGAGAGCCGGAGTTGGCCGGCGGGCGCGTAGCGAACCGCGGCCTCGCCGGGCGCCACGTTTCGGGGCGCGGTGAGCACGCTGCTGCCGTTGGCCATCACCGCCAGATCGCCCCGGATCCCCGCCAGGAGGGGCGATAAGGTGTCGATCACCGTCCGGGCAATCGCGCCGGGGACACTCGCCGGGAGGGCCGCCCGACCCGCGTTGTCCGCGCTGTCGACCCTGAGGCGGAGCCTGCTCAACCCGGTTCGCTCCGAGGCGAGCCACCCGGTCGCCCCCTCGATGGTGATCAAGGTTCCCCCGTTGCGTACCCAGCCAGCCAGCCGGTCACGGCCCGGGTCGCCAAGGGCCCGGTCGAACGCGGAGGCCGGCAGACTCGGGAGCACCAGCACGTCGAATTGGTCGAGCGCGCCGTTGGCAACCGCCCCGGCGTCGATTGGGGTCACCGGGTACTTGATCCGCTGCTCGAGGGCAAAGCGGGCGAAGCCGAACGAATTGCCGCCAACCGGCGCGCCTCCCAGCAAGGCAACCCGGGGTGGGCGAAGGTAGATCACGCTATTGCTGCCCAGATCGGTGCCGGCGTCGACCGCGGCGGTAGCGAGCGGGGTGACCTTGGCGCCGCTGACCGTGGCGGCTCGACTGACCGCTTCGTGGACCTGCTCGGGGTTGGAGCCGATTCGGACCAGAAAAGCTCCCCGCGGAAATTCCACCCCGCTCACCGAGAACGCCTTCGGGGCGAACCAGACCCGCACGCCCTCGGACAAGAGCGAGGCCAACATCACCAGGCTTGCCTCGGACCCCGGCGCGAACCCGTACGCCGACCGAGCCCGGCCGATCGAGGAGGGGGGCGAGGTGATCCACCCGACCGGCTGGCGGCCGGCCGGCGCTGCCGCGGTGGTCCAGGCCCGGACCCGGTGGGTCATCGGAAGTGACCAGGCGGTCAGGTCGTAGAATCGATCGGGTTGTCCGGTTCGGCGACTCTCGAGTTCCTGGTGGATGAAGCTCGAATCGAGTTGGGCATCCGCCTCGAGGAGGGCCTTTGCCAGCCGTCCCTGTGGCTGCGCCAGGTCGACGAGGTAGCTGCCAGCGGCGATCCGGGTCGGGCGGGCCCCGCCGTCGCCGTGGCCGGTGGCGAGCAGGGTTTGATCCTGACCGACCCGCTCGACCACGATCCCGTTGCCCGCCAGCCGTTGGACCAGGGTGTCGGCCCGCCCGTCCGGGTCGCGCTCCAGCAACACGAAACGAGCGGCGAGCCGGGCTCCCTCCGACACGGCGGTCTGCCGGAACGTCAGGTAGTCCCGGACCCGCTCGCGGGCCCGGAGCGCCGAAGTCACCACGGTAGCCCACGCCGCGGTATAGTGATGGTGGGCCGCCTGGCGCAGGGTCAAGATCGTTCCATCCAGCCGCTGGTAGGCACCCCCGCCGCTCGAGGCCTGTTCGTAGGTCATCCCGATCGCGCCGTTGAGGATCGGCCAAGACACCCCGTACCCGGGGTAGAACTCGTCGTACCCTTCGCGCCGGAAGTAGGACCAGCCGTGCCGATCGAACGCGGCCGCGTTGCTGGCCGCGAAGATGTCCCACCACTTGAGAATGGTGCCGTGGACGTTCTTGTTGATCGGCTCCATCGGCGGCGCGAAGAAGTAGCTCGCCTCCGGTCCCTGTTCGTGCAGGTCCACCGCCACGTGAGGCCACCATCGCAAGAAGGTCGCCACCCGCCCGCGGCTCTCGGGATGGCTCCTGAGGAACCAGTCGCGGTTGAGATCGAAGTGGTAGTGACTGGTCCGCGCCCCGGGCCAGGTTCCCGACTGGATCATGGCCTGAGGATGGGTCGGCGGGCCGAATGCTCCGCGCATCCTGGCCACGTCCTGGGCGTGGCGCTCGTGGCCGTCCGGATTCTGGACCGGGTCGATCAAGACCACGGTACTATCGAGGATCATTGCGGTGGTATCGTCCTGCCCGGCCGCGAGCTGATAGAGCAACCCGATGGCCGCCTCGACCCCCGACGCTTCGTTGCCATGGACGGAATAGCCGAGCCAGACGATGGCCGGGAGCCGCGCGGCAACCGCCTCGTTACCCTCGGCGAGCGCGGCGGCATCCTGGCGGATCGACTCCAACCGCGCCTGGTTTCGTTCGCTGGTGGCGATGACCAGCATCACTTCGCGACCCTCGAAGGTCGTCGCCACGGTATCGAGACGAATCCGTTTCGACGTCGCGGCGAGCCGGTCGAGGTACCGCATCAGCAGGTGGTGCGGCGTGAACCGCTCCCCGACCTCGTAGCCCAGTACCGCCCGCGGTACCGGCACCGCCGGGTCGTACCGGCCGCCAACGTTGAACGAGTGCTGGGCAGCCAGGGTCGGGACCCAGGCCGCGACCAGCATCAGCGGAATTGGGCGCACGATCACTCCAGGAGGATCTACTCGGTCACCACGCGGACCGCGTTGACGAAGTACCGGGTGTCGCCGAAGCACGACGTCGGTACCCCGACGTGCTCGCTGTAATGAAGCACGACCCGCGACCCGAGGACCTCGTTGATCTGCTTGGCCACCGCATCGTCGCGCACCGTGAACGACCAGATCGTGGGTGACGCCGCACCGGGGGTGATGTTGAGTTCACCTTCCCAGGTCTTACAGATCCAACCCTTGCGGGAGAATTTGTAGAGCGCCCCGGAACGATCGCCGTCGGAATAGCTCCAATTGAGCACGAAGGCCGTGTACAAGGCCCCCAGCGCAACGGGCACGAGTACGATCCCGGCGAGGATCAGCTTCCACCGCAGCTTCTTGCGCGGCGGCGTCGGGGTCGGGGGCGGGGGCGCATCGGACGGGGCCGAGGGGTCGGCGCTACCGGTCGGTTCGGTCATCCGATGAAGCTACGGGCCAACCCGTCAGCGGTCCAGCCGAAGACTGGAGTTGAACACGAACCCCTTGCCGATCGCGATCCGCCAGCCCGGCTCGACGCCAGTGCCGCCGATGTACGCGAAGTCGAGCCGGGCCGGCGACAAGTCCGTGGTCACGGTCAGCCCGAAGCGGACCCCGACCCCCACGGCATAGCCGGTCCGCCGGGCGGAGCCCGAAAACCAGGCGCCGCCGTAGTCGCCGAATCCGGCCAACGCCAGCCCCGCCGACCCCAGGAAGTTGTCGGTGACCATGTAGCGGTACTCCCCCGCGAGCAAAAAGGCCCGATCGCCGGTGAATTCATGGGGGTCGAGGCCTCGGGGACCGAGACCGGGACCGAAATCGAACTCGGCGCTCGGCATGGGGTTCTTCTGCCATCCATGAGCGGCGTGCATCGCCAGCATCTGATGGGTCGAGGGTTGCAGAACCAGGAGCCCACCCAAGTGGACCGATCCGGAGTCCACCGCCCCCGCTTCGGTGACCCGACCGAGCGCCGACCCGGCCAGATTGAGGAACCCGCCCCGCCAACCGAACCCGGTCTGGACGGCGATCTGGGGAACGACACCGTCCTCCTGGTATCCGAATCCCGACGGCGTGATGCCAAGCCCAACCCGCACCACGGTCGAGAGGTCGACGTCTTCATCGCGGCCAAACCCCTGCAAGTTGCTGCTGATCCTAAACCGCGCCGTGCGCCATTGCAGATACCCGGTCACCGCGCCGGTGACGGTCCGCCCGATGGTGTCCGGCCGGGCTCGATCGGCGTAGTCATCTCGACGGACCTGGCCATCCACACCCCAGCGGAGATAGCCCGACGGGTTCCCCCAGACCGCGCCGCCAATGCCGGCCCGACCCATCCAGAACCGCCGCGACAAGCTGTCGGTGATCAGGTTGCCGCCCTGCCGGAACCGCAGCACCCGCCCCTGACGCTCTTCGCCCGACAGATACCACGCCGACCGGGACGAAAACGACTGGTACGGCAAGGCGACCGCGGCATAGTGGAGCCGCCCATCGGTGGTCCGGTCGTAGAAGGCCGTCAGCCCGATCCGCCCATCGATCAGGCGGTCGCGCTGAAACGTCGTGGTGATCCCGTCTCGATCGCTGGTCTGCCGGTACCGCACCGCGACCCTGGTTGCGGTGCCGAAGAGATTCGTTTCGGTGATCCCGATCCACCGGTTGGAGCTTCGGGTCGACCCCTCGATGCTTCCCTCGATCCGGGTCGTGAACGCATCCTGAGTGGAGACCTGGAGCACCAAGCCGGAATCGCTCCTGACCGTATCGACGCGGGCCCGTCGAAACACCCGCAGCGCCCTGAGATTTCGCTCGGTCTCGGCGGCTTTGGCACTGTCGAATCGATCGCCCGGCCGCAGCAGCAACTCGCGACGGATGACCCCCGGCCTGGTGGTGATGTGGAGGCCGTTGGCGATCTTGGCGATCAGGCCTCTCGACTCGCCGGGAGGGAAGACGTCACTCGCCTTGACGACGACGGCGGCGATTCGGAGCGAGTCGGCGGTGGTCGAATCGGTACTGGTCTGGGCTCGGGCCGCCGAAGCGACCAGGGAGAATCCACCTACAACGGCGAGCACCCGACCCATTGCAGCGTTGCCCCGACCAAGCGCGCGAGCAGCGCTTAGGAGAGACTCTCCAACACCCGCCACAGCTCCAGGGCACTGAATTCGTGGAACCGGCGCAAGAGATCTGCTTCGGAGGCTTCGATGAATATCCATCCGGTCGAACGCTGCTCCGATTCGGCCACGAAGTGGACTCGGCCCTTCGGCGGTTTGGTGTCAGTCGCGATTTCCAGGTGAACTTGCCAGGCGACGCCACCCCTGGCCAATTCACCAAGGTGATGCATGGGCGGCGGCGGCGGTTGCCCTGCCGGAGAGGACTGGGCCATGTTCGTCGGGTCGGGACGCCTGGAGAGTAGCGGGGTAACCGACGAGAAGCCAGGGGGTTACCCGCGCCCACACCGCCCGGTGACGGGATCCATGATCACGGTGGAACCGACGGTGAACGCGTCCGGAACGCCGCCGCGCAGTTCGAGGGAACGCGATTGGAGGCCCGCCCGGCGGTGGCGGTCGGCGCGGTGTGGATCCCACGCGCCGGCGAGGGCGATCTCCTCGTCCTCTTTCGGGGTGTTGCCACTCACCCCGATGGCGCCGATCACCTTGCCGCGGTAGAAGATCGGGACGCCGCCCTGGAGCGGAGTGGCCCCGGGAAGCACCAGCGACGCGAGCCGACCGTTCTTGATCTGGTCCTCGAAGACGCCGCTCCGGCGACGGAAGATCGCGGCGGTCCTCGCCTTGCCGATCCCGACATCGACGCTGGCCACCTGGGTATCGTCGAGGCGATGCAGGGCGATCAAATGCCCGCCATCGTCGACCACGGCGATCACCACGGTCGACCCCCGTCTTTCGGCCTCCGCCTGGGCGGCCCCGGCGATCGCCTTCGCAGCCGCCAACGAGAGGACAGCCTTGGTCGTGGGGGCCTGGGCCGCCAGACCGTTCGCCATCGCAATCATCACCATCAGACCTACCGTCACCCGCCACATCAGCCCGCTCCAGCTCGGAGGATATCTCCCAAACTGCCGGGCCGCCTCGGCGGTTCCCGCGGGCGAGGGAGCGGCGCCTCCGCGGGCCCCGAGTTAGCTTCCGGGCCCGATGGCCGAAACGCCTCCTGCCCCGACCTCGAGCTGTCGCCACTGCGGACGGCCGACCGCTGAGCCGTTCTGCAGCCACTGCGGGGCTGCTCAGCACGCGCTCACCTGTCCCAACTGCCGGGCGGTGGTAACCGCCGCCGCCAACTTCTGCCACCGGTGCGGCAATCCGATCCGCCACCAACCGGTCCGCCGCAACGAACGGGCGGCCTGGGCCATTGCGGCAATCGCCTCGGTGGCGGCCGTGGCGGCGGTCGGATACCTGATCATGGGCGGGAACCAACCTGGTGCCCCGGTCGCCTCCATGGGGAATGCCGGGAACGCCCAGCCGGGATTGGCGAATCGGGCTCCCGACATCAGCTCGATGTCGCCGCGGGAGCGGTTCGACCGACTGTTTCTCCGGGTCGCCGAGTCGCAGTCGTCGGACACGATCCTGATGTTTGCTCCGATGGCGCTGGGCGCCTACCGGCAGCTCGACGAGGTCGACACCGACGCTCGTTTCCATGCCGCGATTGTCCACCTTCTGGTCGGCGAATTCGCCCAGGCCAAGGCCCTGGCGGACACGATCGCCCGCCTCGAGCCGACCCACCTGTTCAGTCACGTCATTCGAGGAGAGGCGGCGGAACAAGAGCGCGATTCGCTGACTCTCCAGGCGAGCTACCGGGCGTTTCTGGCCGGCTATGACGCCGAGCTGAGAGCCAACCGTCGGGAATACCAGGAGCACCAGCCGATCCTGGAACAGTTCCGCGCCCGAGCAACCGCGAAATAGCACCCGGTTGGCCCTTGCTTCGGTGAGCCAACCCCAGCACATTGAAACACTTAAGCCAATCCAGGACACTCCGCCGTGGAGCCAGCCGCCGCGCCGTACAATCTCGGGGGCGCATCGAAGGGCCCGGTGTCCGTGCTCGTCGTCGACGACGAAGAGCCGATTCGAAACGCCCTCAAGCGGTTTCTGTCGCAGCAGAACTACCAGGTGTCCACGGCCGCGAACGGGGCCGAGGCCCTCGAGGCGCTCAGCCGCCAGAAGGTCGCCTGCGTCCTGCTCGACGTGCGGCTGCCCGATGCCAACGGCGTCGATCTGGTACCCAAGTTCCTCGAGCTCGAGCCCCACGCCGCGATTCTGATGCTCACCGCGGTCAATGACGCCGCCAGCGCCGCGCTGTGCATGCAACGCGGGGCCATGGACTACCTCACCAAGCCGGTCGACCTCACCGATCTCCTTCGAGCGATCCAACGGGCCCAGCGACGCCGCGACACGATGATCGAAAGCCAGCAGATCAATCACTGGCTCAAGGAAGAGGTCGCCATCCGCACCGCCGAGCTCCGAATGGAGCGGGCCAATCTGGAGCGGATTTCCGTCGCGACGCTGGAAGCCCTCGTCAACGCCCTCGAGGCCAAGGATCCCTACCTCCGCGGTCATTCGGCGCGGGTCGCCGACCTCGCCGCGACGGTCGCGGCCGAGCTCGGCCTCGACGAGGAGGCCGTGGAAGTCGTCCGCACCGCCGGCCGGCTGCACGACATCGGCAAGATCGGGATCCGCGAGGAGATCCTCAACAAGCAGGGCCCCCTCACCAACGAAGAGTTCGAGCACGTCAAGAACCACACCGTCACCGGCTCGCAGATCCTCGCGCCGCTCGGGCACCCCCGCCACATCATCGAGATCGTTCGGAGCCATCACGAGCGGTTCGACGGCAAGGGCTATCCCGACGGCCTCCAAGGCGATCAGATCCCCATTGGGGCCCGGATCATCGGCGCCGTCGAGATCTACGATGCCCTGACGACCTCGCGGCCGTATCAGGAGAAGATGGTGCCGGAGCTGGCCATCGAGCGACTGCGCGACTTGGTCGACACCGTCATCGACCCCAAAGTGCACCGGGCCCTGCAATCGGTCGTCGCCCGCCGCGAGGCGCTGATCTTCCTCGACGACGCGCGTGCCTGATCCGGCGTCGCTACGGATCCTGGTCGTCGACGACGATGCGGTGATGGTGCTCTTGATCCGGAAGTTGCTCGAACATGCTGGGTACCATCGAATCATGGTCGGGAGCCGGGCCGCCGACGCCATCGCGCTTGGCGCCGACGCCGACGTCATCCTGCTGGACTATCAACTCCCCGACGGCACCGGCCTCGATACCCTGCCGCGGCTCTTGGCCCGGCCCGACCCACCTTCGGTCGTCATGGTCACCGGAGAAGGCAACGAAACGCTCGCGGCAACGGCCCTTCGGGCCGGGGCGGACGACTACGTCGTCAAGGACAACAGCCTCCGCGAGATGCTACCCCAGATCGTCGAGCGGGTCCGCCGCCACCGCGCCCTCCGGGAAGCCCAGACCGCGGTGGAACAGGAGTTGGTCCGGGCCGAGCGGGTCGCCGCGATCGGCGAGATGGCCGTGACGCTCCACCATGAGATCAACAACCCGCTGATGAGCGCCTCCGCCGAGGTGGAGCTGCTGCTGAGCGACTCCGGCCTGGCGCCGGAGCACAAGAGCGCGCTGGGCGCGGTCCGGGACAGCCTCGGGCGGGTCCGGGATATCGTCAGGCGCGCTGGCGAGCTTCGTCAGGCCGCGAGCGCCGACTACTTGGCGGGCCTCCGAATGATCAGCCTCGACAGCGGCGAACAGGCTCCCGTGATTCCTCGGGGCCGGGCCCTGCTGTGGATTGCCGATGAGGACACCGCCCGGCTGGCGGCGATGGTGCTCCGCCACCGGGGCTTCACCGTCGAGCGAGTTGGCTCGGTGCGGGAGCTTTCCAGCGGGGTCAACCGGCTCGGGGTGACGCTGGTCGTGGTCACGGTGCCCGGGTCCGATCGGCCGGAAGGAGCCCTGGCCGGTTTCGAGCCGGATCCCCTCCGGGGCTATGCGGTGGTCGCGCTGGTCGCGGGCGACCCGACCGGCCCGAGGGCCGCGGGAGCGGACCGGGTGCTCGCCCTTCCCTTCGATCCGGCCACCCTCGCCGACGAGTTGGTCGCCGCCGCGGACCGGCACGGCTCCGGCTGAAACGAGGAGCTACGCACTCGGTCGGGGCGATTTTAGCCGCGGGGTCGTCGGATCGTCGCCCGCGGCCGGGGTCAACTCCCAGTCGAGATCCGGTTCGACCAGATGACCGATCGAATTCGCGTAGTATTGCAGCAAGGGCCGAGCGTTAGGCAGGATCACGATGGCCTCACCTTGGTCGACCACCATCCGTCGGGCCCGGAAGGTCCGCCAGGCCCGATCCCAGACCGCCTCCAGACCGAGTTCGGAGCGAACGACCTTCGCGTTGACCGCGCGGAGCCGATCGCGGAGTTCCCCCACCCGCTCGAGGACCCGGTCCTTCGGCACCACGTGCGCCGGAAACGACAGCAGCGCCATCGATACCAGCGGCACCGGGGTCACCGGGACGATCGCGCCGACTCTGGCCATGACCTCGTCGGCGAGCCGTTGGATCTGGGGCAACCGATCGGGCCGCGGCAGGCTCGGAACGTCGAGCCCCGTTTTCGCCAGCCAATCCCGCGCCGACAGCGGACTCCCGAAGTTGACGGCCACCCGACCGTATCGATGCCGGCGGCCAGCCAGCAACTGGATCACGTTCCAGGCCGCGAAGGAAACCCAACCCCAGACCTGACCGAGCCGAGACGGGCGAGGTCCGCCGACGATCAGCTCCCGGGTGAGGGTTTGGTCTTCCAGGACCCGATCGTAGTTGAGGGCGACCGGCACGAGCCAGATATCGCCATCGAACGCCGGGTCGCCCAGCGTCCCCACCAGGTAGTCCAACAACCCGATCTTGGCGGGACCCAGGCGGCCATCGCGGCTCAAGCCGCCTTCCGGGAAGATGCCCTGGGTCACTCGGTGCCGGGTGATCAGCTGGATGTACCGCTCCAGCACCCGGTGATAGAGCGGCTCCCGGAACTTCCGCCGGATGAAGTAGCTGCCGAAGCTCTTGAAGATGTACTCGAGCGGCCAGGTTCGAGCCCACTCGCCGACGGCGTAGCTGATGCTGACCACCTGGGCCAGGACGTAGGTGACGACCACGTAGTCCATGTTGGACCGGTGGTTCATCAGGTACAACACCACGTCGCGCCGGGGAATCTTGTTCAGCCCGTCGTGATCCTGATACTCCACGCTGGCGTGATAGAACAGCCGGGTCAGGAGTTTCGAGAGCCGAAACCCGATCTTGTAGTACGACAGCACGTTGAAGAACGGCACGATCTCGTCGATGTATTCGGCGACCTGGCGTTCGACTCGCGCCCGCGGCAGCCCGTGGCGGGCCGCGGCTTCGGCGATCGCCTCGATCACTCGGGCATCGGCGAGCAGCGCCGACCTGACCCGGCCGCTCTCGACCAGCTTGTAACGGTCGAGGCGGGCCCGGAACTCGAACAAGGTCCGTTGCGCCCAGCGGCGAATGGCCCGTCGAGCGAGCCACCCGGTCGCCAGACCCGCGGCGATGATCCCGAGAATCCATAGGGCCCAAATCGGCATCCGCAATTATCCCTCCGATTGGCTGGTTCGGCGAGCCGGGATTGCTCAGAGCCCGCGCTCCGGCCACCTTGCCCCGATGCGCCCGCTCGTCACCCTGGCCATTCTGACCCTGCCAGCCGCCCAGCTCGCCGCTCAGCCCTCGCTGCCGGCGAGCGGCGCCGCACCGAGCGCCTTCGTCCCGGAGGGGTATCGGATCCTCCGGGAGCTCGCCGGTCATCTCAACGGCGACGAGTATCGGGATGCGGTGCTGATTCTGGCCGACGCCCGCGAGGCTCCCGACACCATCGTCGAGGATCCCCTGCCCCGGATCCTGGTGGTGCTCACCGGGTCACGAGGCGGGTTTCGCCTGGCGGTCGTCAACGACAGGGCCGTGCTCGGACGGTTGGACGGGGGCGCCTTCGGCGATCCGCTCGACGAGTTGTCGCTCGATCGCAACGTGATCGTGCTCAGCCCTTACGGCGGGAGCGCCTGGCGGTGGCGATTCACCCATCGCTTTCGGTTCCACGCCGACCGGTTCGAGTTGATCGGACGGACCACGGCCAGTTACTTCAACGCCGCCTACTGCGATCGGCTCGGAGAGTACCGCCCGACGACCCACATCGACGAGAACCTGCTCACCGGCGAACGGGTTCGGTACCAGGTACCCGAGTCGCGATGCGTCAAGCGAACCCGCCGGTCCCGGTTCCAACCGGTTCGGCCGTCGCTGGCGGAGTTCGACATCCGCAAGGACACCGAGGGTCGGTAGCTAGCGTTAGGCGGCCGGGGCGAACGCCATGGCCCGAAGCCGGCGGACCCGTTCGCCGATCGGCGGATGGCTGGCGAATCGGTCGCCCAAGCCGCCGTGAAGCCGGCGCTCGGCCGGATCGACGATGCACATGTGAGCGGTGCCCTTGGTGATCGACCGGGTCGCGGCGGAGGCACCGTCGAGTTTCTCGAGCGCCCGCGCCAACGCCTCCGGGTTGCGGGTCAGCTGGGCCCCGGTCGCGTCGGCGAGGAACTCCCGCTTGCGGCTCACCGCCATGGCCATCATTCGGGAGACGATCGGCGCGACGAGCAGAGTAATCAACCAGACCGTCAGGACCACGATCGCGACCGGGTTGGCATCCCGCTTGCCGCTCCGCCGACCCCCGACCCGACCGCCGAATCGAAGGAAGTTGCGACACAGGTCCGACAACAGGACGATCGCCCCGACCATCCCGGCCAGCAGGGTGAGCAGTCGGATGTCGTAGTTTCGGATGTGAGCCATCTCGTGAGCGATGACCGCCTGCAATTCGTCGCGATCGAGCGCCCTGAGCAGTCCGTCGGTCACCGCCACGTGGGCTCGGCTCGGATCCTGCCCGGTCGAGAAAGCGTTCGGGTCGGAGTCCGGAATGATCCACACTCGCGGCTTGGGTAGCCCCGACGCGATGGCCATCTCCTCGACGACGTTGTTGAGCCGCATCTGGTCCGGCGAGGCCGCCTCGAGGAGCTCCAGGGCGGCCGCCGACTTGAGCACCTGCTCCGGCCCCCGAGCCCAGGCGTGCCACGCCACCGCTCCAGCGATCGCGGTGAAGACGGCGCCGATCCCGGGCACCACGTGGCGATATCCCTCGACGGCGTCGCGGGTGAGCAGGTAGAGCCCCCAGTCACCGCCAAAACCGATCCAGCCGGTGAACGCGACGAAACCGACCGTGAGCCAGGTCGACCGCCGCCGATTCGCCGCTTGCTGCTCGAATAGGTTCGACTCCGTCACGCCGTCGGCGGCTTGTTGAACCCGAGATCGACCTTCGGCACCGCCCGCTCGGCGGCGTCTTCGATCGCCCAGAGCTCCGCCGGGCTGGCATTGGCTATCCCGGCGATCAAGTTGGTCGGAAACTGCAGCTGTTTGGTGTTGTACAACGTCGCTTCGTCATTGTAGAGCTGGCGAGCGAACGCGATTTTGTTCTCGGTGCTGGTCAGCTCCTCCTGGAGCTGCGCCACGTTCCCGGTCGCCTTGAGGTCAGGGTAGTTCTCCGACAGCGCGAACAACCGGCCCAGGGCCTGGCTCAACTCCCCTTCCGCTTTCGCCGTGGCCGCGACGCCCTGGGCCCCGATGGCCTTGTTGCGCGCCGAGATCACCGCCTCGAGCGTTTCTCGCTCGAAGCTCATCGCTCCCTTGACCGTTTCGATCAGGTTGGGGATCAGGTCGTGACGCCGCTTGAGCTGGACATCGATCTGCTTCCAGGCGTTCAGCACCCGGTTCTTCAACGCGATGAGCCCGTTGTAGGCGCCGATGGCCCAGAAGACGGCGACAACGAGAATCCCAAGAACGATGAGCATGCCCATGACGACGAACCTCCTCGGTGAGAACCCGCGGCGCCCGGAGCGCGGTGCCGCCGAGCTTGGTGAAAGATCGTCGAGCCCGCGCCGGATGGAAGGCCTTGACTCGCGGTAATTGGGACCTGGGTTGTGGTATTTCGGTTACCGCCCGGCTCCCGCCAGCCACCAAGTTGGGGCATTCAACACAAGGGAGGAAGCCATGTCACTGATCGAACTCGCCACGGCTCTCTCGGTCGTCGCGGTGCTGACGGCTGGGGTCGTTCGGATGTCGGCCCACCAGCGGGACCGCCTGGCCACCGAACAGGCCCAGGGTCGCGTCGTGGACGGGTACCGGCGGGCCACGGGACTGGCTCGGGCTTGGGGTCGGCCGGCGGAATTGGTCGTGGCGGCCGACTCGATCGTGCTCCGATCGGTCGGCGTTAGCGATACCGCGGTTGTCGTTCGGGAACCCGGACCCTCGCTCCACGGGGTCGATCTGACCCCGTCGATCCACCGAGTGCAGTTCGCTGCCTCGGGCCTCGCAACCGGTCCGGCCAACGTCACTCACACCCTGGTTCGGGGAATCTCCCGACGCACGGTCGTGGTGTCACGACTGGGCCGATTGACGGCCCAGTGATGGTTCGGTTGCTAGTGCTCTTTGTCGAGCCCGTACTTCCGGATCTTGGCCAGCAGGGTGGAGCGGGCGATGCCCAAGATCTGAGCCGCGTTGCGCCGGTTTCCGCGAGTGTATCGGAGGGTTGCCGCGATATGGCGCTTCTCGACGGCGTCGAGCGGCTCCGGATGTCCCGATCGATCCGGCTCGAACGCGGCCCGGACCGATTCCCATTGTACTCCGGGCAGCTGGCCGTCGATCACCACCACGTCGGCCCCCCCGTTGCCCAGAACACCGCCCGCACCGGCCACGGTCTCCTCGATGACCGGTCGACAACCCTGTTGCGCCAGCGACTCCGCCAGCACCCGAGTGAGGGTTTCTCTTTCGCTTGCGATCAGGACACTCAGCTGACGACCCGTGGCGAGCGACGCCGTGGCAAAGACCATAACTCCCCCGCATCCGACCGAAGTTTGGAATCAAGACTGACGACCCCATTAAGACGTCCGAGGCCGCCGGGACTTGTACGTCTACTCGGGTCGGGGGTCGCCCGTCACCGGGCGGCTGGCCGGCAAGTCGTTGCAGGGGGCCGAGTTCGAACGCCGTGTGGGGAGAATCGAGCGGGGATCAAAGAAGCACGAACGGCCGCAGGGCCTTTGTGGGACCCTCGCGGCCGTTCGACAGACGAGCTGGCATCGGGCGGGACTTGCGTCGCCGTTCTTCTCCCCGGTACCTCCCAGAGCTGAGTCCGCTCCGAGGGTTAGGTATCCGAGGGCCGGTGCCTCGATTCCCAGGCCGGATGGCCATCCCACCTGGTTCACTCTTCCAAGCGCTGCGAGTCGGATCGAGTCGCGGACCGACCCTTCGCACTGCACCCCGAGGCGCTAGATCGGAGTGGGTGAAGCACGCGACTGGCTCCACCGTTGCGACGATGCGATCACTGTGGTCGTCGCATCAACAAGATGGGAAACGCGACCGAGTTCGGCAAGCGCCCGGATTTCTTCGGAGTCGGGTTCTGACATGTGTCGAGAAGGGCACTTCCAACCAGAGGCACAGCATGATCTTCTGCGGTTTATCGTCGCGTGTGGAAACTGTGTATCAACGCGACCTCAGGTTTCTTGGCCCACCTCGATGTAACGATACCCCTCGGTCTCGCTCGGGGTGCCGAACAGAGCGCCGGCGTTGCTGGCGGCAAACCAGCCGCCAATCCAGAGCCGCTGCTGCTCGAGCTGCTCGACGATGGGCCGGAACCACCGCCGAATGTGACGGACCTCCGGGGCCCGGCGGCCCAGCAACGCCAGGAGCGACCCGGAGCCCGACGTCGCTCGGAGGAAGTGCGCCAGGGCGTGGGCCCGCTGGGAAAATTCCACTGCCTTGACGCCTGGCTCATCGAAGAGCACTCGCCCCTCGAAGACATCCATCGGCGGGGCGTCGAGTCGGGGGCCGAGATAGACGAACTGGCGACCGCCGGCGATCTTGCGTTCGACCACGGCCGCCGCCGTCTCGCTGGTCAGCCGAACCGCCTGGACCATGTCGTCGTCTCCGAGGATCCCGACGGCGCCGGTCCACTCGAGCGCCGCGAGCGCGGTGTCGATCGGACACCCCATCGCATCGTCGAACGCGATCAAGCGAGGCGCCTCGCCGGCCCGGAGGACGAAATGGGCCAGCCCCTCGGCCCGGTCGGTGAAGGAGCGAATGACGAGGCTCGGCGGGGCTGGCGGCATGTCGGCAAAATACCAGCGTTAGGGCTAGGGCGTAAGTTGACGTTTCGGTTCGATCTGGACGATCCATAACCCGCTATTCACGTCGGGAACGTAGATCAGCCCGTTCCGGTAGATCGCGCCCCACGCCCCAGGTACGTTCGGGATGTGGCCGTCCTTGTCGCCGGTGGCGACGTGCCCGATCAACCGCCCCTGGCGGCCGAGATCGCCGCGGAGTTCCCCGGAGACGTCGAGGACTCGCAGGCCACCCTGGTAGTCGCCGAGGAACAGCGAATCGCCCGCCACCCAGATGTTGTGGGCTCCCCCATCCCCGGATTCGTACCAGGCGACGCTTCGGGGCTTGGCCAAATCGCTCATGTCGATGACTTGCATCCGGCCGTAGGCCCGCCCGAACCCCGGCACGCCTTGGCCGTGGGCCTTGGCCGGGAACACCTCATCGGCGACATAGACGTAGCGACCTTCTCGCCACGCCGTGTGGGTTCCCCGAATGAACCCGGGGCCGCCCACCGCTTCCACGTTGCGGTAGAGGGCGTTGAGATCGTACTTGAACTGGGTCACGAACACCGGGTTCTCGGGCCGCCCTCCCTTGATGCCGTTGCCGACGTCGAGCACGATCAGCCCGTCATTCCAGTAGCTCAGGTACGCCAGGCCGTCCTTGACGTCGATGTCGTGGACCTGGCGGCCCGCCGCCGGCGGCGGGGTCTCCCACCGGGCCACCTGCTTGGGATGGTAAGGATCCCGAATGTCGATCACCCGCATCGACCCAGTCGCGTCATCGGTGAGGTAGACGTGGCCCCGATAGACGTAGGTGCTGTGCACCCCGCCGGAGACGGTCTCGGTGAACTCGGCGATCGGCTTGGGATGGGCCGGGTCCTCGAGACTCAGAATGACGATCCCGTTCTTCCGGTTGGAGGCGTTCTCGCGGGTCATCACCGCGTACCGGCCGTCTTCGGTCGCCATCACGTCGTTGACGACCCGGGCATCGACCACCACCGAGTCGGTGATTCGGGGAGCGGCCGGATTGCTGACGTCGACGGCGTAGAGCCGATCCCCGCCGACCCCCGTCAGGCCAGCGGTCGCGAGGTAACCATGTTTGCCGTCGGGATGGAGCCAGAACTCCGTCGCCATCATCCCGATCGGGAGGCGACCGACGATTTTCATCGCCCGGGTCGCGTCCCGGGGAGTGATCTCGACCACCGCCTCGGCCGAACGCCCGGCGAACGAGGCAATGACTTGGTAGGTACCAGGCAAGTCCGCGACGAACGCCCCGTCCGGGTCGACGGAGGCGTTGCCCGGGGTGATCGACCACTCGGGACGCAGCTCGGTCACGGGTCGCCCGGTGGCCGTGGTGGCCGACGCCACGAAGCGAATCACGTCGCCGGTGCGGGCGGTGGTACGGGCCGGGCTCACCGAAAGAACTCGGACCGGATTGGCCGAGACCGTGATCCGGGTTGCCCGCTCCACTCGGCCGACGGCCGCGATGACGCTGGCGGTGCCGGCCCGGCGAGCGGTGACCCGGCCGGTGGGAGTGACCGACAGGACCGCGGGATCGTCGCTCGACCAGACAACCCGGTCGCCGCGCTGGTCTTCGTTGGCCGCCAGCGGAGTCGCCCTGAGATTGAGTGCCTGACCGACCACCATTCGGGTCACGGCGGGTTCGAGGTCGATCCGTGCCACCGGAAGGGGCAGGACGACCACCTCGGTGGCGACAGTGAACGGTCGGCCCCCGGTGCCGGGCCGAGCGACCACCGTGGCGACGATCGTCCCGGTCGCGCCCGCCGTGACCAGCCCGGTCGAATCGACGGTCCCCTCGAAGGTTCCCCCGGACTGAAACCACAGGGCGGTCGGCACCGGGATCCTGTTACCAGCGGCGTCGAAGCCGATGGCGCGAAGGCGAAGGGTATCGCCGATCTGGATCTTGGCATTCGCCGGTTCGATGGCGACCCGCGCCAGCTGGTTGTTCGCCGGTTGCTGCCCGAGTGTCAGCAGCGCTGCCGCAAGCCACATCGTCCCGCCTCCCTGTGGCGGTTGGCCCCCGGCCGATCGCCGGATCGCCCGGAAACCTACCCCCAACCGAGGGCCAACGCCACGCCGTATTGACAATCGCTTGGTCGGGCTGGAGTATATCGACGGGATGTGTTGTTGCCGAGCTTCGGTTTCGGGCTTGGCGTTTTCCCGAGCCCAGAGGGCTCCCATCGTACGAGGTCAGCGCAAATGGCAACAGGTACCGTCAAGTGGTTCAACGATGCGAAGGGATTCGGTTTCATCGCCCAAGAGGGAGGCAAGGACGTTTTCGTCCACCACACCGCAATTGTCATGGATGGGTTCCGATCACTTGCCGAGGGCGACCGCGTCGAGTTCGAGATCGTTGACGGACCGAAGGGGCTCCAAGCCGCGAACGTCAAGAAGGCGTAGCCCGGGGCCGACTCGCCCCGACTCATTCGGCCTGACCAGCTGGGCTCCCCGCGCGAGGCACACTTCTCGCGCCTCCGGAGCCCAGCGTTCGTTTTGGTACATCGCCGACCACCGTTGCCGAGGCCGCCCATGCTCGCCTTTGCACTCTCGCTAGTGCTTACTGGGACAACCGTTACCCCCCTCGAGACTGGGCAACCACCGTTCGGGCTGCTAGGTCTTGCGCCCGGCCTGGTCCAGAGTGACCTGCAAGAGCGGGTGGCAAAACTCGGTGGCCGACTGTCGTGCCGTGCCTCATCCGTCGACCGGCGGTTTGCCGAGTGCGGGGCGACGCTCACCGCCGCGCCCGACGGACGGCGGTGGGAACTCCTGGCCTCGATGGTCGACGGCACCGGCGCGGTCCTTCTCCTCAAAACCTCCGTCGAGGCGCCGGACGTCGCCGCGATGCGGGCGCAACTGACCACGGATTTGGGCCGGCCCAACTATCGGAAACAAGGTGAGCAGCAGAGCTTCGAGTGGATCCGCTCGGGGCGGATGCTGCGGCTGACGTCGCGCCCGGAACGAGGCAAGACGGTGGTTTCGGTGAGCCTCGTCGAGGGGAGCGTCCTGGACGCCCTCGACGCCGGTCGTTAGCGCTTCTTCTTCTTCCCCGGTTTCGGGGCTGGGCGCTTGGCGGGCTTGGCCTTGGCCTTGGCCTTCGTGGGAGTGGCCGGCTTCTTGGCGCGCTCCGTCGCCCGTTCGAGGGCCCGTTCGGCGCGGCGGTCGACGGCGGCCTTGACCTCAGCCAAGACCCGGTCGGTTTCGTCCTGGGTCATCAAGGTGCGCCGCACGGCGTAGCGGAGGATTTCCTCGGCGTCACCAATCTTGAATTCACCCAGCCGCGCCCCGGCCCGGATCAGGCCCACGAAGGCGTCGGCGACCGGGTTGCGCAGCACCGAGGCAATGCCGGGAAGCGTTTCCAGGAGTGAAGCGACTTGCGTCCCGCCCAGTTCCGTAGCCACCAGTTCCCCCCCGACCGAGCGTTAGGTATCTCCGTCGGTGGGCAACGTACCAGCCCGCCCCCAGTTCCGTCAAGAAACGCGTTAGGCACGCATGGTAGTCGTCGATGCAACCCCGAACAAATACCGGCAGTCCGCGTCTAGTGGGGCAGCGTGAACAACCGGCGCCACCGAACGTTGGTCACGAACGGTAGCGGCCGGTAGGTGTCGGGGTTGTAGCTGAAGTACACCACCAACGGCCGACCCCGCACGTTCGCGCGGGGAAGAAAGCCCCAGTAGCGGCCGTCGTAGGAGCCGTCTCGGTTGTCGCCCATCATGAAGAACGAATCTCGCGGGACGACGATCGGTCCCCAGTTGTTCAAGTCGGGAGCATAGTTCTCGGTGTCCCGGCCGACATAGTGCTTGAGTTGCCAGCGCCGCATGGCGGCTCGCCCCGGAGGATCGGCGTTGGCGGTCGGATCGGTCCGGATGACCCACGGCTCCTCGGCCCGCTGGCCGTTGCGATAAAGGGTGCCGCTTTCCATCGCGAGGGTATCGCCCGGGACGCCAATCAGCCGTTTCACCACCTTGAGACCCTCCTGCTCCACCGAGTCGAAGACCAGGATCTCTCCCCGGACCGGTTCTCGAATGGCCGGGAGCTTGGCTTTGACGAACGGCACTTCCGCCCCGTAGAGGAGCTTGTTGACGAAGAGGAAGTCGCCGACCAGGAGGGTGTTCTCCATGCTGCCCGAGGGGATCTTGAAGGCCTCGACCAGGAACGACCGCAACAGGAACCAGACCACCAGCGCGACCGCGATCGATTTGGTCCAGTCCCACAACCAGCGCATCAGCTTTTGCATACCGTCCTCGGTTAGTCGACCCAATCGGCGATGAACAGATTGGTTTCGCGGGCGTGCCTGCCGTTACGGTTGGAGGCCCAGACGAGTTTCTTGCCGTCCGGGCTCCACATCGGGAAGCTGTCGAAATCGTCGTAGGTGGTGACCCGCTCGAGCCCGGTCCCGTCGCTGTCGATCAGGTAGAGGTCGAACTTGCCACTCCGCGGGTTCACGTGGTTCGACGAGAAGATGATCCGCCGGCCATCGGGATGAAAGAAGGGGGCGAAATTGGCCCCTCCCAGCCTGGTGACCTGCCGGGGATTCGAGCCGTCCGACTCGGCAATCCAGACCTCGACCCTGGCTGGCCGCACGGCCCGCCGGCCGAGCAGCTCCCGATAGTCGGCCGTGTCACGAGCGGTCGCGGGGTACCCGGCCCGCCAGACGATCTTAGTGCCGTCCGGCGAGAAGAAGGCGCCCCCATCGTACCCGACCCGATTGGTGATCCGCCGAAGGTTGGTCCCATCGACGTTCATGGTGTACAGCTCGATGTCCCCGTCCATCGTCGACGTGAACACGATGGTCCGACCGTCCGGCGACACCGTCGCCTCGGCATTGTAGGCCCCATTGTTCGTCAACGCCTTGAGATCGGACCCGTCGAGCTTGGAGCTGTAGATCTCCAGGTGACCCAGCGGCCAGACGTAGCCCATCGATTGATCCACTGGCGCCGGGCAAGCTCTATCGTGCTTGAAGGTCGAGCTGTAGAGCACTCGGGTGTCGTTGGCGTAGAAGAACCCGCAGGTCGTCCGCCCGAAGCCGTTGGAGACCCTCCGCAGACCGGAGCCATCGATGTTCATCAGGTACTGCTGGTCGCAGCCCTCGTCGACCTTCTCTTGACGCTGGAAGATCAGCTGCTTGCCGTCGCGCGAGAAATACGCCTCGGCGTTGTTACCGCCGAAGGTCAGCTGGCGGATGTTGGCCAGATGGCGTTCGCCCGGGTCCGGCGACAGGAACACGGTGCTCGCCCCTGGCGCCCCGCCGCCGCAGGCGGCAAGCGTCCACCCGAGCGCGGCCGCTCGGGCGACTCGCCCAAACCTCGGACCCACCGCTGCCCCTCGCTTCCTCATCCCAGCCATTACCCGACTCCCATCCTTTCCTCGCTATCGTTCGCCTCGGCCACGATCGCCTTGGCTTGGTCGACCCACCGGTCCCGTCGGATTCGGTCACGAAAGGCTCCCAGCTGCCGCGCGACCGCGTCGACGTCATCCTCGGACCACGCCGCGATCTGTCGGACCGACCTGATCCCGAGATCCCCGAGCAACCGCTCGATGGCGGGGCCAATGCCGGAGATCCGCTTGAGGTCGTCCTGTCGCTCCGGGGCGGATTGGGACGCCCGCTCGATCTCGCGACGAAGACGCGCCATCTCGAGCAAGCCAGCTTCCACGACTACCCGTCGGTCCTCGAGCAGCGCCCGGAACCGGGTGTCGCGCTCTCGGATCTCTTCTCGCAACGTCTCGACCTCCCGGCCGCTTTTCGTGACCGCGGTTTGCAGCGCGTCCCGCTCCCGGCCGGCGGCGGCGAGCCGTGACTCCAAGTCGGCGAACTTCCGAGCGCTTTCCGCCCCCCCGCCCGACCGTCTGGGCGGCCGCGGCCCGCTCGCCGGCGAGCTCGGTGCGGAGTCGGTCGATTTCCCCGTCCTTGCCGAGGAGCGCCCTGGTGGCCCGATCTCGCTCCTGAATCACCGCCCGGAGCAAGTTTTCCCGATCCTCGAGCTGGCCGCGAAGCACGTCCGCCCGCTCCGCCTTCGCCTGGAGTGCGCCAAGCTCGGAACGAAACTCCGCGAACGCCGCCTGCTGGGCCACCACCGCCACTCGGACCTCCGCCTCGCGGCGAGCCACTTCGGCCGCAAGCCGCAGCCGCTCGCGTTCCAAGGCGTCCCGTTCGGTCTTGACCTTGTCGAGGGCCTCGGCCGCCACCGTCGAGCGCCGCCGGTGGTCGATGAGTTCGGTGGTCAGAATCGACCGTTCCGCCCGGGCGGACTCGGCGGCCTTCTCGAGTCGATCCTCCGCCGCCCTGAGCTGGTCGACCAGGCTATCTCGCTCGGCTCGGAGCGCCTTGGTGACGGCGTCGGCCTCGTCGTCCCGACGTCGGGCCCCTTCTTCGTGCTCGGACAACTCCTGGCGAGCCGCATCGCGGTCGGCTCGGAAACGATCCGCCACCGCCCGATGATCGGTCAGCTGACCTTGCAGGGTAGCGAGGAGCGACGCCTGCTCGTCGAGTTGCGCCATGAGATCGCTGTTGGCGGACCGAAGCTCGGAGCCCTCCCGCCGGGCCAACTCCATCTCGCCGAAGAGGGTGACGAACCGCTCGTCGGATTCCTCCCCCTGGCGCGACGCCTCTCGCGCGGCGAGCCATCGCCGGGCCCACCATCCGATCCCGATGCCGAGGGCCACGGCGAGCGTCGCGACGACCCAGGTGGCCAACCCGCTTCCGTTCACCGAGGGGGCGCCCCGCTCGGATCGTGACGGTAGACCACTCCGTTCCGCATCACCAGCGCCACCCGGCGAAGCGAGGTGATGTCGTCGAGCGGGTTCCCCACCACCGCGATGAGGTCGGCGGCGAGGCCCGGGGCGAGGGCGCCGGTTTCCTTGCCGATGCCCAGCGCCTCGGCGTTTCGGGAGGTCGCCGCCACGATGGCGTCCATCGGCCGTTGACCCGCTTGGCGGACCCGACAAACCAGGTCGTCGGCGTTGCTCCCGTGGGCCCCCGCCACCGCATCGGTCCCGTAGATCAGCTTGAGGCCTGGCTTGGCGGCGGCGCTCCTGGTTACCCCCAGCGCCAGCGGGATCGCCCGCTCCATGGCGGCGAACCCCGATGCGGTGAAGTTGCCGAGTCCCTCGAACCGCGAGCGATTGTCGAGGTAGTTCCGGAATATCAGCGAGCACTGGGGACCGAAATAGGTCCCCTGCTCGACCATGAGGTCGAGCACCGCCTGGTCCGCGAAGATCCCGTGCTCGATCTGATGGCAGCCCGCCCGCGCCGCGGCCGCCATGCTCTCGGTGCTGTGCGCGTGCGCCACGGCCGGAACCCCGCGCGCCTTCGCCTCGCCGCAGACCGCCTGCAGTTGCTCCAAGCTCATGGTCTGGGCCCCACCGTCGCGAATGCTCTTCGAGGCGAACACCTTGATCAGGTTGGCGCCGGCGTCGACCCGCCGCCGGACCTCCTCGCGCAGCCGGGTTGGGTCGAGGTCGGAGTCGGTGATCGGCTCGAGCGAGGTGAGTACCCGGGGACCCGGTACCAGGCCCGCGGCGATCCAGTCCCTGAGGTCGCGGTCGTCGTCCGAGCCGATGCTGGCCACGGTCGTGAATCCGGCGATCAAAGTGCGGTACGCGTTGGCGGCGGCGGAATAGCTCGCCTGGGCCGGGGAGTCACCGTCCTCCGGGGTGTGCATCCGACCCTTGCGGTTGACATAGGCGGTGAGGTGCACGTGGGCGTCGATCAGCCCGGGGAGCACGGTGCCGCCGGTGAAGTCGAAAGTGGGCCGATCGACCTTGAACGGTTCGACCCGCAGGATCCGGCCCCGGTCGACGACGACCGTGGCATTGCGGATCTGCCCGCCCCGACCGTCGAGCACCCGCGAGGCGAAGATCGTGGTGGGACCCGATTGGGGCTGCCCGAGCAGGGCCAGGATCATGGTGGCGAGAGGAATCGGCATCGCGACAATCCTAACGGTTCCTGGCCGGAAAGGCCGAGCCGATCTGTTCCGCCGATCGGAGCGAGAGGGCGGCGAAAGTCAGGGTGCCGTTGGCGCAGCTCGCCGAGACGCAGGTGGGGGCTCCGACCACGAAGAGGTTTTCGTGGTCGTGGCTCCGGCCCCACGAATCGGTCACGCTGGTGGCGCCGTCGACTCCCATCCGGCACCCACCCGCCGGATGATCCTGGAACTCGTCGACCCGGATCGACTCGACTTTGCCACGCCCAACCCTGGCCATCCGATCGAAGAGGGTTCTGATCGCGGCCTCGGTCGAAGCCCGATACTCGATCGACTCCGGGGCGTCCCGCCAGGAGATCACCGGCATCGGATCGCCCCAGGGGGTTCGCCGGGCAGGGTCGAGGGTGATTTCGCTGGCCCGATCGGGGAGGACATCGTAATACGACCGGACCCGAGCGGTGCCCGTCTTGGTCCGCCCCCGCCAATCGGCAAGCCAGGCGTCGCCCAGCAGGAGCCGCCCCGCGTCGTCCCGAAGCCGGGGGCCTTGGCCCACGGCGGACTCCCAGATCCGGAGATCGTGCCGGAGGTAATGGGCTCGGTTGCCCATCCGCATGAACTGCTTGCTCACGAGACTGTGCTGCTCGTTGATCCCCGGGAACAGCGGCATCGGCAACGAGACGAAGGCGTTGAGATTGCGGTGGCCGCAAAGGTATTTGCCCACCAGACCCGACCGATTGGCGAGGCCATCCGGGAAGCGGTGGTCCCGCGAGGCCAGCAGGAGGTGGCTGCTCCACAGATAGCCGGCCGCCACCACGAACGTGCCCGCCCTGATCTCGAGCGGCAGATCCGGGCGATCGCGTGAGATCGCGACCGCCCGTTCGATCCTGGGGCTGTCAGCGGCGCATTCGAGCCGGCGAACGACCGTCCGAGGCACCAGTTCGACCCGGCCCGCGGCCCGAAGGGCATCCCAACTGAAGTCCGGCGAATATTTCGCGCCGATGGGACAACTCGGAAAGCAGGTGTCATTGCGGCAGCAGGCTGGCCGACCGCGATAGCGGATGGAGTTCTTCGCCGAGGGCTGGCTCCAGGTGGCGATGTCCGCCTCGGCGGCCCATTCCTGCAGGCGGAGCAAGTTGTAGTTGAGGGGCAGCGCCGGCTGGGGAAAGGGCCGACCGCGCGGGTCCATGGCCGGGGGACCTTGCTCCCCGGCAACCCCGATCCGCTCTTCGGCCTCCTGGTAGTGGCGATCCAGGTCATCGTAGGAGATCGGCCAGTCGGCGTGGATCCCCCAGAGCGACCTGATCCGGAAATCTTCCGGGCTGAATCGAGGGGTGACGCCACCCCAGTGCATCGCCAACCCGCCGACTTGCATCGAGCGGCTCTGCTGGCCGACGACGTCGCAGCCGTCGATGTGGTCGTCGTGCCAGGGCGATTCGCCATAGTCGAGATAGCGGCGGCGTAGAGCGGGCCGAGTCCGGAGCGGGTCCGATTCGCTTCCCGCCTCGATCACGACGACCGAGCAGCGCCGTTCGTCGGTCAGCTTCTCGGCCACCATGGCGGCGGAGATCCCCGACCCCACGATGGCAACGTCGGCCTCGATGACCCGCCGGCTCACTGGGCCCCTCCGAGAGGCCGCGGGCGCTCGGGAGCGGCGGTAAGTGGCCGGCAGCCGAATCGATCGATCCGGGCTTGGTAGGCCGCATCATGGCCAGCGGGCGATTCGGCCCAGTGCCCCAGGAGCGCGATGGCGACGTGCGGAGCCTCGGCGATCGAGGGCCAGCCCGCCGGAGCGTTCTGCAGGGCCGCTTCGACCAACCGCAGGCGTTCGGCCACGGGGAGGGCCGCGAAGCCGACACCATGGTCAGCCCATGCGGCTCGATCGAGACGAACCAAGTCGGCCTCGAATCGAGGCGCTGGGGAGGGTGGCGTCGTTCTGATCTCGTTGGCACCGTAGCCGTGCAGCAACTCGGCTCCGGGACGGTAGCCGGCAAGCCACCGTTCGAACCCAGCCGCGGCGGCCTCGGTGGCGGCATCCGGAAGCGCCGCCGGCAGTACTACCCTAGCCAATGCCCGGATCGTCGCCGAGTCGAGTCGGTCGACCGCCTCACGGGCGCGGCGCCGTTTCGCGACGAGCAAGGGGCTTGCCCCGGCCAGCAAGGCCAACAATCGGCGGCGAGGTAACGAGGTATCGAACTGAGTCATCGGAAGGCCTGGAATCTACAGCGAAGAGGGGCGGCTCGCGCCGCCCCTCTGGGCCCGTGGGGGAGTCCGCTGACCCCTAGAACTGACTCCAGAGGTACTGGTTGGTGACCTCGTGATGGAACTGGATCTCGGGGATCTTGATCCGGCTGCCCAGCGCCTTCGGGCAGCGCTCCGCCTGCATCAACTTCACGTCCGCGAACTTCTTGTGCACCGTTTCGCCGAGCAGATCGGTGGCGAACTTCGACCCTTTGAACATCCGCAAGGCGTCGTAGATGTTGTCGGGGAGGAACTTGGTCCGATCGCGTTTCTTGTCGGTGGCGGCCGCCTCGATCGGGCCTTCGAGCCCGGTCTTGAACATGGTGTAGATCGCCAGGTACGGATTGGCGTCCGGCGCGATCGATCGGACCTCGATCCGGGCGGACTTCTCGTTGCCCAAGGGGATCCGGACCATGGAGCCACGATCGACGGGCGACGCCTTGATCTGGTTGGGCGCTTCGAAGTGCGGGTCGAGCCGGCGGTAGGAGTTCACCGACGGGTTGAAGATGAGGCAGATGTCCTGGCCGCTGGTCAGGATCCGATCGATGAACTTCCAGGCCAGCTTGGACAGCTTGTCCTGCCCCTTGGCGTCGTAGAAGATGTTCCTCCCCTTCTGACTGATCGACAGGTTGGTATGCATGCCCGACCCGTTGACGCCGGTCACCGGCTTGGGGAGGAAACTCGCGGTCATCTCGAGTTTGGCCGCCACCTGGCGACAGATCAGCTTGTAGAGCTGGACCTGGTCCGCCGCGACGCTTGCTTCGGTGTAGCTGTAGTTCATCTCGAACTGCGACGGGGCCACCTCCGGGTGGTCCTTTTCGTTGGCGAAGCCCATGGCCCGCTGCACCTCGGCGGCCATGTCGATGAAGGTTCGGAGGGAGTCGGTCGGAAGGGAGTGGTAATAGCCTCCGGTCGAGATGAACTCGAACTGCCCGGTTTCGTGGTAATGGCGTTCGGCGTCGCGGCCCTTGAAGAGAAACCCTTCGATTTCGTTCGCCGCGTTGCAGGTGAAGCCATCCTTGCTGTAGAGCCTGGCCAGATACGACTTGAGCTTGGCTCGCATGTCGGCGACGTAGGGAGTGCCATCTTTCTCGAGCACTTCCCCGAACACCAGGACCTTGCCCGGGCCGAAGACGTCGGACGGCAGCCAGTAGAACGCCGGCCAGTCGATCCCCAACCGGAGATCGGATTCCTGTTGAGCCGAGAAGCCCCGGATCGAGGAGCCGTCGAAGGTGAGGTTGTCGGCCGACTTGAGGAGGAACTTCTTGTCGTAGTCGAGCATGTGGAGCCGGCCTTCGAGGTCGGTGAAGCAGACCGTGACGGCCTTGATCCGTTTCTCGGCGGCGAGGTACTTCATTCGCTTCTCGGCCAGTTTGGCCGGGTCGACTCGGCTGAGTCGCTCGGCCTTGGCCTCGAGGTTCATTGCCTCGAGTTCGTCGTAGGGGATTTCCAGGAAGTCTCGCAGCGGGGCGTTCATCGGCGGGTGCTCCGGTCGGTTGATTATCTGATCTGGCGACCGCTTAGTATAGTGCGAAGCTCAGCTAATGTAAACTCAGAGTTTTTTACGATAAGATCTCCCTCAATTAGGCTATTTCGACCCGCCGAACGACCGAACCCGAAAGCCAGCCCGAACCCGAGCGGCCGTCACCGCGACCCGGAGGTGCCTTTGCCGGCCGCGGTGTCGGCCGACGGGGCGGGATTGCCTCGGGTCATGACCCGGATCTTGGACACCGGCGTCAACCGCTCGGCTCCCGCCACCACCACGACCTCTCCCGGGGCGATCCCGGAGCGGATCTCGACGAACCCGGGGCGCCGGGTCCCGAGTTCGACCGGCCGGCGTTCGGGAGTGTCCCCGGCCGCGACCCAGATGAAGTTCCCGCTCGGGAGCGACAGAATCGCCTCTTCCGGCACCAAGACCGCCTGGTCGCGCCGGGCCGTCTCCAACCGCGCCTCGATGAACATCCCGGTCTGCAGCTCCCGCTTCGGGTTGGGGACCAGCGCCTTGACGGTGATGGTGCGGGCCGGGAGCTCGACCTTCGGGTCGACGAAGTCCACTCTCCCCACGAAGTCCTTGCCGGCCAGGGCGGCCACCCGGAACACCACGGTCTGGCCGACCTTGAGCTGCTCGGCGTAGCGTTCGGGAACCTGGAACGCCGCCCGTTGCGGATTGATGGTCTGGAGGGTGATCAGCCGGCTGTTCTGGGTGACGTAGTCGCCGATGCTCACGAATCGGGCGCCGGCCACGCCGGCCCAGGGAGCCCGGACCACGGTGCGTTCGAGCCGTAGGCTCAGGAGGTCGAGCTGGGCTCGGGCGCTCCTGGCGGCGGCTTCGGCCCGTTCCACGTCCGCCATCGCGGCCGCCTTCTCGGCCATCAGCTGTTTGGTCCGCGCCAAGGCTTGCTCGGCGAGGTCGCGCTCCGCCTCGGCGCGAGCGACCTGGGCTTTGAGCTCGGCGTCGTCGACCTTGAACAGCGGAGCCCCGGCGGTAACCGGGGCGCCCTCCCGGACGAAGATGTCGACCAGCCGGCCATCGACATCGGGGCGGAGTTCGACCGACTGGACCGCCTCGATCTGCCCGGTCGCGGTGATCGCGTCGATGACGGTGTCGAGAATCGCTTCTCGCACCTCGACCGGAGTCGGTCCCATCGACCGGGTTGCCCCCGCCCCGCCGCCTTGCCGCCCGGAAGGGCTGCCGGGCGGTCCCCCTGGGGTCCGGGCGCTCTTGGAACAGGAGGTGCAGGCGACCGCGAGCAATAGCAGCGAGGTTCGCATCGTCAATTCTCAGGCTCGTGAAAACGGCGACCAACCACCACTTCGAGACCAGCGAGCGCCAACCGGATCGCGTACCGGGCCTGGACCAACTCGGCTTGCGCCTCGGTGAGTTGGCTCTGGGCTTCGAGCAGATCGAGGATCGTACTGGCGCCGGCCCGATACCGGGCCTGTTGAACCCGGAAATTCTCCAAGGCAACCCCGACCCCTTGGGCCGCGTACCGGGCGCTTTCGACCGCCGTCGAGTGGGCCCGATAGGCCTCGGTGACGTCGGCTTCGGCGGCCCGTTCGAGATCCTCGCGGGTGGCCCGGGCAAGGTCTCGGGCCACTTTGGCTCGGCTGACGTTCAATTCGCGCTGGAAGTTGTCCCACAACGGGATCTGGACCGAGAGCGTGAACGACGATCGGCCGATTCCCGACGGAAAGAAGGCGTCGCCGAACTTGCTCAGGTTCCCGGTCACCGTGGCTTGGGGCGAATACCCCGCCGTTCGGCTCCGGAGGGTCGCGGCCGCCGCGGTTTCGTTGCCCCGGGCGATCCGATACTCGGGCCCTTGTTCGAGCGCGAGGGCGACCGCCTGCGGCAGCGTGATCGGGAGGTCGGGGGGGATCAGGGTATCGAGCCGCGCCGCGTCGACCGGTCCACCGATCCCGACTCGGCGGCCCAGTTGGAGCCGAGCCACTTCGAGCCTGGCGTCTTCCCGCAGCAGCGCCACCCGGGCCCGATTGACCTCGAGGAGGACTTGCAGCGAATCGGTCTGCACCACGGCTCCGCTCACCACCCGAGCCCTGGCCACCACGAGCTGTTCTTCGGCCCGGCGGAGGCGTTCCCGAGCGACCTCGACCAATTCTCGGCTGCCTAACACTGCGTAGTAATCGGCTTCGGTGCCGAGGGCGGCGAGGAAGATGGCCTGGACCTCGGTGGCCCGGGCCGTTTCCAGCTCGGCGTTGGCCCGCCGGATGTCGGCGAGCCTGCGGCCGCCGGTGAACACCTCGTATCGAGCGTCGGCCCTGGCCGTCACGATCGTCCGGGCCCGTTGCCCGATGCCGACGTTGAAGATCTCGGTGGAGAACCCGGAGTAATCGGTGCTCAGGTTGATGGACGGCAGGACCAGGGTGGTCAGGGCGGATCGCCGGGCCCAGGCGGCGCTCCCGACCGATCCGGCCGCCCTGATGTAATTGGGATCGAGACGGGTGGCCCGGGCAATGGCGTCGCGGAGGGTAACCGTCGGGAGCGAATCGGCGACCGGGGCGGCGGCCAGTGCCAGCAGCAGGGCGAGCATCAACCCTCGCTCCGGACCGCGGCCGCGGGAACCGGAGCCGATTGCGGCGCCCGGGCGAACGCTCGGGCCAGCAACGAGTAGACGACCGGGACCAGGTAGAGCGTCAGCGCCGTCGAGAGCAGCACCCCACCCACGATCGCGTACCCGAGCGGACGGCGGCTCGCCGAGCCGGCCCCGAGGCCGAGCGCGATGGGGACGGCCCCCATGACCGTGGCCACCGAAGTCATCAGGATTGGCCGGAGCCGGATTCGGCCGGATTCGAGCAGGGCGGCGACGGTGTCGAGCCCGCGGCTCCGCAACTGGTTGGTGTATTCCACCAGGAGAATCGAGTTCTTGGTGACCAGCCCGATCAGCAGGATCATCCCGATCTGGCTGTAGAGGTTGATCGTCGAACCCGCGATGTAGAGGGTGAAAATGGCGCCGGTGACGGCCGGCGGGACGGCGAGCAAGACGGTGAACGGGTGGATGACGGACTCGAATTGGGACGCCAGCACCATGAACACGACGACCAGGGCGAGCAGGAACGCGAAATACAGCGCGCCGCCGCTCTCGACGAACTCGCGGGATTCGCCCGACAGCGCGGTGGTCGACCCAATTGGGAGCACTTCGGAGGCGACGCCGGACAGCGAGTCGATCGCCTCACCGAGCGCGAAGCCCGGCATCAGGCCGGCATTGAGGGTGGCGGAGCGGACCCGGTTGAAGTGGTTGAGCTGGCGGGGGCCGACGTTCTCGGCCACCTGGACGACCTGGTCGAGCTTGATCAGCTGATCGCCGCGCCCACGGACCGTGAGATCGGCCATGGCGGCCGGAGTGGCCCGGGCGTCGGGTTCGAGCTGGAGGATGACGTCGTACAGCTCATTGTTCATGGTGAAGGTGCTGATCCGCTGCCCACCGAGCAACGCCTGCATCGTCGAGGCCACGTCACGCACCGGAACCCCCAGGTCCTCCATCCGGTCGCGCTGGTACGACACGGTGAGTTCCGGCTTATTGACCCGGAGGTCGGTGTCGACGTTGGAGAGGCCGCGAATCTGCCGAGCCCGTTTGATGAGGGTGTCCATCCCGGCGACGAGCGAGTCGAAGTCATTATGCCTGACCACGAATTGCACCGGCTGGCCGAAGCCACCGAAGGCCGGGGGATTGCTGCCGAACGCGAGCACCCCGGGGATCGACAGCAACTTTGGTTGAATCTCCTGGAGCACTTCCTGGAGGCTGCGATCCCTGGCCGACCAATCGACCATCCGCACGAAGAGCATCCCCGCGTTGACCCGGCCGGCGCCGCCCCCGCCACCGAACGCGACGATGCTGTTGAAGCCCTCGATCTCGGGCACCGCGGCGAGGATGTCCTCGATTCGGGCCTGGTTCTGGTCGGTGTATTGGATCGAGGCGCCTTCCGGAGCGACCACGTTGACCATCATGAATCCGCGATCCTCCGGCGGGACGAACTCGCGTTTCATGTTGACGAAGGTGAACCAGGCCAGCACCAGCGTGGCGCCAATGACCGAGAGCGTCGCCGCCCGGTGACGGAGCACGAACCGCAACGAAGCCTGGTAACCGCTGGTCAGCCCGTCGAACCCCCGTTCGAGGGCCCGGTAGAGCAGGCCGTGCGACGGCGGCACCGCGAGGATCTTGGCGCACAGCATCGGGGTCAGGGTGAGGGCCACGAAACCCGAGATGGCGACCGAGGCGGCCACGGTGATCCCGAACTCGTTGAACAACCGGCCGGTCGAGCCCTTGAGGAACGCGAGCGGGGTGAAGACCGCGATCAACGCGACGGTCGTGGCAATAACGGCGAAGGCAATTTCCCGAGTGCCCTCGGCGGCGGCGACCTCGGGCGATTCCTTGAGCTCCTCCTGGCGGCGATAGGCGTTCTCGAGCACGATGATCGCGTCATCGACCACGATCCCGATCGCGAGGATCAGGGCCAGCAGGGTGAGGTTGTTGATCGAGTAGTCGAGGAAGTACATCACCGCGAAGGTGGCGATGATCGAGGTCGGGATCGCGAGCCCGGGAATGATCGTGGCCCGCAGGTTCCGCAGGAAGACGAAGATGATCAGCACCACCAGCCCGCCGGCGAGCAGCAGGGTTTCCTGAGCCTCTTGAATCGAGCGAGTCACGAACAGCGAGCTGTCGAAGCCCACGGCGAGGTTGATCCCGGGGGGGAGCGAGGCCTGGATGGTCGGCACCATCGCCTTCACGGCGTCGGCCACTTCGACGAGGTTGGCTTTGGACTGCCGGATCAGCGAGACGCCGACACCGGTCTGTCGATTGAAACGGAACCGATTGCGATCGTCCTCGGGGCCGAGCTCGACCTTCGCCACGTCGGCCAGCTTGACGAGTTGGCCGGCCATGTTGGCGACCACCAGGTTGGCGAATTCTTCCGGTGTCTTGAGCTCGCCCAACGACCGAACGGTGAACTCGCGCTGAGCCGATTCGATCCGACCCGCCGGGATTTCGACGTTGCGGCTTCGGATGGCGTTGGTGACATCCGCGGTGGTCAGCCTCCGCGAGGCCAGCTCGGACGCCTTGAGCCAGATCCGCATCGAATAGCGACGCTCGCCCCGAATGTCGGCCCGCCCGACCCCCGGAATGGTCTGGAGCGGCGTCTTGAGGTAGCGGTCGGCGATTTCGGTGAGCTGGAGGAGGTTGTAGTTCTCGCCGGTCAGGGTCAGGAAGATGAAGGGGCGCGCGTCGGCGTCCTGCTTCTGGACCACCGGCTCTTCGATCTCCTCGGGAAGCCGCCGCCTGACCCGGGAGACCAGATCGCGAACGTCCTGGGCCGCCACCTCGACGTCCCGGTCGAGGTTGAACTCGAGCGTGACGGTGCTTTGCTGCTCCTGGCTGACACTGGTCATGGTCCGAATGCCCTGGGCCGACGACAGCTCCTCCTCGAGGACATCGGTGACGGCCGACTCCATGACCCGGGGGTTGGCACCCCGGAGAAACACGCTCACCGAAACGATCGGGGGGTCGACGTCCGGGTACTCCCGAACGGTGAGTTCCCGATAGCCAATGACGCCGAAAAGGATCAACGCCAGGCTCAGCATCGAGGCGAGCACCGGGCGGCGGATCGAAAGGTCGGACAGGAGCATAGGCTCAGCTCTGACGTTGGTGGACCGACTGCCGGCGATGGATACGGACTGCGGATCGACGGTGTTTCCCCGATGAGATACGGGAGTCCGCCGGGAATCGTTGACCGGGCGAGCCCGGGTGGGCCCGGGCGACCGGCGACCGGGCCGGGAGGTACCTATCTTCCTTGGCGGCAACCTCTTCGGAGAACGTCATGGCGATGAAGAAGCTCAGCTCCCGGCAGCTCGCGACCCTGGCCGTCCTGGAGACGTTCCCCCCGAAGTTCGACCAGATCTTCAGGCTGATCGAGGAGATGGCAACCCTCCGGGCCGACGAGGCGATGCAGCGGCGGCTCGCCAGGATGCTCGACGAGATGAAGGCGGCGGCCACCGGCGTTGGCGAAGGCGCGCTCGGTGAGACTCTGGGCATGATGGCGATGATGGCGCGGCGGACCGGCGGCCTGCAGATGCGGGTTCGAGGCCTGCGGGAAGGGCTTGGCGCCCTCAAAGTCAACTTCGAGGGCGCCATGAAAGCGGCTTCCAACCCCGAAGCCGACGTCGAAGAAGACGAGATCAGGAAGTCGTAGGTTTTTCCTTGAGGATCTTGTCGACTACCGGGCCCGCCATCAGCACCACCATCGAATTGACCAGCACGCCAATGAGCAGGGTGACGAAGGTCAAGGCGGCCAGGATCATCCCGGCACCGAGGCCCGCGAGCAGGCGACCGATCATTTCCATAGGGTGAATCCAGTTGGGGTTCGCGCAATGTCGACCGTAAGTCTATCTTCTAAGGCCTTTGTGGGCAACCTGTTAGTCGAATTTCGTCCATCATGTACCGGAGGTCGATCATGGTAGGTCGCGTGCTTGCGGTTCTCTCGATCGTGGCGACACCCGCGGTGGCCCAGTTGCCCGAAGGCTGGTTGGGCCGGGCCGACCGGGGCGAACTGGCGGGCCTCAAATTCGCCGCCATGGCCCCTGGATTTCACTTGAGCCCTGGTTCGGCTGGGATCGTGTACCGAGCGGCCGACAAGGCCGCTGGTGGCTTCCATACCCTGGCGACGTTCACCCAAACCAAGGCGCCGACCCACCCCGAAGCGTACGGCATATTCTTCGCCGGCAAGGACTTGGACAACCCTACGTCTACTTCATCATCCGAGGCGACGGCAAGTTCTCGGTCAAGAAACGGGACGGTGCCGCCGCGACCAACGTGGTGGCTTGGACCGATCACGAGGCGATTCAGAAGCAGGACGCCGCCGGCAAGGCCACCAACAACGTCGAGATCGACGCCGCCGGGCCCAAGGTGGTCTTCAAGGTGAACGGCAAGTCGGTTTATGAGATGGAGATGGCGGATCGGGCCGGGAACGTTGGCCTCCGGCTGAATCACGGCTTGGACGTTCACATCTCCGGCTTCGCGGTCCACCACTAGGGATCGGCAGTTACCCGGACTTGATTTCGGTCCAGATCCGGTCCCACAACTCGGCCCCGCCTCCGAGGTCGGTTTGGTACTCGAGGCGGGCCAAGTCGGCCTCGGTCGGATAGGGCACTTTGGCCCGGGTGAGCGGGACCGCCGCCTGGTTGGCGCTGCCGTATCCGGTCTTGTCGGAGATCGCGGCGGCCACCTCGGGCCGGAGGATGTAGTTCAGGAACTCGTGAGCCGCCCGCTTGTGGGGTGCATTGGCAAGGACCACGAGGGCGTCCGCGAAGATCATGCTGCCTTCCTCGGGCACCACGAACCCGATCTCCGGCTGCTCGGCGATCGCTTGGGAAGCGTCGCCGTTCCAGAGCTGCGCGATGACCACGTCGCCGGCGATGAGCTGGCTCTTGACCGGGCCGGAGAGGTACGCTTTGAGGTTAGGCTTCGCCGCCAGGGCATCGGCCTTGGCTTGCTCCAGCTCGGACGGATCGACCGAGTTGAGCGACCGGCCTCGGAACTTGAGAAAACTCCCGATCACGTCGCGGTAGTCGTCGAGCATGGTCATCTTGCCCCGGTACCGGGCGTCGTGGAACACCGCCCAACTGGTCGGCGGGGCGTCCACCAGATCGCGCCGATAGGCGATCCCGGTCGTCCCCCACGCCCAGGGGACCGAAATCCGATTGCCGGGGTCCCAACTGGGATTAACGAACAGCGGCGCGACGTTGGACCAGTTGCCGAGGTACTTCCGGTTGAGGGGCAGGGCCAAACGGTTGGCATGGAAGAGCGGAAACAGGTAGCTCGACGGCAACACCACGTCGTATCCGCTGGCCCCGGCGATCAACTTCGCCGCCATCTCCTCGTTGCTCTCGTAGGTGTCGACCGTCACCCGAACGCCGAACTCCCGCTCGAACTCCGGCACGGTCGTATCGGCGAGGTAGTCGGACCAGAGGTAGAGTGACAGGTCCTTTTCGATCGGGCCGAGGTCGTCATCGGTGGTTCCGCCTTGGCCAGCTTTGGCGGTACAGGAGCCCAGGGATCCGACGACCGGTGCCGCCAGGGCGCTGGCGGTGAGGCGGCGGAGAAACTCGCGGCGAGTGGGGCGAGTCACGGAACCTCCCGGTGGGTCGGCCCGTCAGCGGGCCGAGCGTCGCATCGATCGGTCGGCAAGGTAAATGAGAAGCGAAGTGATCACCACGATCAGGGTGCTGATCGCGTTGATGGACGGCTCGATGTTGCGGCGCACCATCCCGTAGACCACCAGCGGCAAGGTGCTCGACCCGGGCCCCGCCACGAACGAGGTGATCACGTAGTCGTCGAACGACATCGTGAACGCCAGCAGCGCGCCGGCCACGATCCCGGGCATCAGCGAGGGCACGGTCACCTTCCAGAACGCCTCCCACTCGTCGGCCCCGAGCATCATGGCGGCTTCTTCGAGATTGCGGTCCATCCCCCTGAGCCGCGCGCCGACCACCACGGCGACGAAGGAGATCGAGAAGGTGACGTGGGCGATCGCCACGGTGAGCGTGCCGAGCGAAAAGCCCACCGCCACGAACGCGGCGAGCAGCGAGATCCCCATGATGATCTCGGGCGTGACGATGGCAAGGTAGAGCAGGCTCTCGGCGGCGCGCTTCCCCGGAAACCGATGGCGGTGGAACGCGAGCGCGAGGAGGGTACCGAGCCCGGTCGCCACGACCGTCGCGCCGAGTCCGATGGCGAGGCTCCGCCCGAGGCCAAGCAGAATGTCGTCGCGCTCGACCAGGCGGCGATACCACTCCAGGGTGAATCCCATCCAGCTGGCCGAGAACTTCGAGTCGTTGAAGGAGAACACCATCAGGGCCAGGACCGGCGCGTGGAGAAAGAGGTAGACCAGCGCCGCGCTCGCCACCAGCCATCGAGAAAACCGGCGGGTCATCCGACCACCTCCCTGGCGTCTCGACGGCGGAGGTACCCGACGACGGCCACCAGGACGAGCGCCATCATCGCGAACGCGGCGGCCGAGCCGAAGGGCCAGTTCCGCGCGGCGGTGAACTGATTCTGGATCAGGTTCCCGATCATCACCTGCTTGGCGCCGCCGAGGAGGTCGGACGGGACGAACGAGCCCAACGCCGGGATGAAGGTGAGCAGGCAGCCGGCGACGACCCCGGGCAGCGACAACGGCCAGACCACCCTGGCGAACCGGGTCGGCCCGTTGGCCCCGAGGACTTCGGCGGCCTCGAGGAGCGAGTCGTCGAGCTTCTCCAGCGAGGCATAGATCGGCAGGACCATCAACGGGAGAAACCCGTAGACCATGCCGATCAGGACGGCGCCCGGGGTGTAGAGCAGTTGAATCGGATCTGTCGTGAGGCCGAGCCGTTGGAGGAGGGTGTTGACCAGCCCGGTATCGCGGAGCAGGAAGATCATCGCGAACATCCGAACCAGGAAGCTGGTCCAAAAGGGCAGGATGACGAGGAACAGGAGGATCTGGCGCCATCGCTTGGCCCGGGCGATGACGTAGGCCACCGGGTATCCCAACAGCAGGCAGGCGGCGGTGGTGACCAAGGCCCAGAGCACCGTGCGCCCGAGGACCTCGAGGTAGAGCGGTTCGAGGAACCGGCCGTAATGCTCCAGGGTGAGGCCGGGAGCGACTCCGCCGTAGAGGCCTCGTTCCCGCACGCTGTAACCCAGCATGACCGCGATCGGAGCCAGGAAAAAGGCCGCTACCCAGAGGAGTCCGGGCGCGGCGAGCGCCCCACCGCTCGCCGCGGGCCGGCGGGCGAACCATCGGAGCAGCCGTCGTCTCACTCGAGCACCTGGGCGTCCTCCGGACGCCAGGCGACCGCGACTTGGTCACCTCGATTCCATCGGATCGGATTGGCGATCTGTCCTTCGTTGCGGAGGGCCACTTTCACCCGCTGGCCGTGCTCGAGCCGGACCAGAACATGGAGCGTCTCGCCCAAGTAGATCACCTCGTCCACCGTCCCGCTCGCCGCGTTCTCCCCAGCCGGCACTCGACCCGGGGGGAAGAGATCCATCCACTCCGGCCGCACCGCGACCATGACCGTCCGCCCCGGAAGGAGGTCGGAACGGGGTGGAACCCGAAACGGCGTCGGACCACCGACGGAGACCAGATCCGCCCCGGCCTCGGTGACAGGACCCTCGAACAGGTTGGACTCGCCGATGAACGATGCCACGAACGCGGTCCGGGGATCTTCGTAGATGGCCGCCGGAGTGCCGAGCTGGGCGATCCGGGCGTGGTCCATCACCGCGATCCGATCGGACATGGTGAGCGCTTCTTCCTGGTCGTGGGTAACGTACACGAAGGTGATACCCAGGGATCGGTTCAATGCCTTCAGCTCGAGCTGCATTTCCTTCCGCAGCTTGAGATCGAGCGCACCGAGCGGTTCGTCGAGCAGGAGGATCTTGGGCTCGAGCACCAGGGCCCGCGCCAGGGCCACCCGCTGCCGTTGCCCGCCCGAGAGTTGCCCGGGCATCCGGCGGAGAAAGGTGGCCGGGTCGAGCCGGACGATCTCCAGCGCCTTGGCAACCCGGGTGGCCCGTTCCACCTCCGGAACTCGGCGCCGCTCGAGCCCGAAAGCGACGTTGCGGCCGACATCGAGGTGGGGGAAGAGAGCGTAGTTCTGGAAGACCATCCCGACGCCGCGGTCGTACGGGCGTTGCTCGTTGACTCGACGCCCATCGATCAGGACCTCGCCCCGGTCGGGAGACTCGAAGCCGGCGATCAGGCGGAGCGTGGTGGTCTTGCCGCATCCCGAGGGACCCAGGAGCGAGAAGAATTCGCCGTCGTCGATCGCGAGCGAGACGCCGTCCACCGCGGGAGCGGCGGCGAACCGCTTGGAGACGTCCCGGAGTTCGACCACCGGCATCCGTCGGACGGTCACCCGGAGGCGGCCGAGAACGCCGCGTCGAGCACGTCGAGCCCTTCGGCCAGCACCGCGGCCTCGACGGTGAGCGGCACCAGCACCCGCAGCACGTTGGCGTAGGTCCCGCAGGTGAGGATGATCAACCCCCGCTTGAGCGCCTCGGCCTGAATCCGGGTGGTCCGCGCCTTGTCGGGCGCTTTGCTGGTGCGGTCGGTCACGATCTCGAGCGCCAGCATGGCACCGAGTCCGCGGACGTCGCCGACGAATTGGTAGCGGCCGGCGAGGGCCTCGAAGCGAGCCCGGAGCGTCGCGGCAACCGCCTGGCCCCGAGCGAGCACCTGGTCGCGCTCCATGACGTCGATCACCGCGATGGCCGCCGCGCAAGCCAGTGGGTTTCCGCCGTAGGTTCCGCCCAGGCCCCCGACGTGGACGTGGTCCATGATCTCGGCGCGGCCGGTCACCGCGGCGAGTGGGAGGCCGCCGGCCAGCGACTTGGCGGTCACGATCAGGTCGGGGACCAGGCCGTAGTGGTCGCAAGCGAACATCTTGCCGGTCCGGCCGAACCCGGTCTGGATCTCGTCGGCGATGAAGAGGATGCCGTGCTGTCTGGCGAACGCCGCCAGCGCGGTCAAGGCACCGGGGTCGGCGGGAACGAAACCGCCTTCGCCGAGCTGTGGTTCGATGACGATGGCGGCGACTTCGGTCGGATCGACCAGGCCGGCGAAGATCCGCTCCCAATAGGCAGCACTGGCCTGGCAACAGGTCTTCCCACCGGCCGACTGGCAGCGATAACAGTAGGAGAACGGCACTCGGTAGACCTCGGGCGCGAACGGGCCGAAGCCTTTCTTGTAGGGCATCGGCTTGGCCGTCAGGGCCATGGTGAGGTTGGTCCGACCGTGGAAGGCGTGCTCGAAGGCCACGATCGCGGGACGCCCGGTGGCGTGCCTGGCGATCTTGACGGCGTTCTCGATTCCCTCCGCCCCGGTGTTGACGAGCAGGGTCCGCTTCTCGTGGGTCCCGGGCGTGAGCCGGTTGAGTCGCTCGGCCAGCGCCACGTACGACTCGTAGCTCGAGACCGCGAAGCAGGCGTGGGTCAGGTGATCGAGCTGGGATTTCACCGCCTCGACCAGGGCCGGGTTCCGGTGACCGACGTTCATCACCCCGATCCCGCCCGCGAAGTCGATCAGCCGATTGCCGTCGACATCGGTGAGCAGGGCGTTGTCCGCGTGGGTCAGCGCGATTCCACTTTGGTTGGCGACCGCCTTGGGAATCGCGGCCGCTCGGCGAGCGTTGATGGCCTTGCTCTTGGGGCCCGGCAGTTCGGTTTCGAGACGGATCACGGGGCTCATGGCACGCCTATCGGCAAAGTAGCGCCGGGGGTAGCCGCACCGGCTCCGGGAAGTGTACGTTCTCGGACCCCGACCGCAAGCGAGCCGGCCCGGCCATGAGCCACTCCGTCGAACGCCACCTGGGTGTCGCCAGCGACTCGTACGACGAGACGATCCGCAAGTTCATTCCCGGCTACGAGATCATGACGATGACCGCCGTCGCCGCGGTGGCCTCCGCCCGGCCAGCCCTGGTGATCGATCTCGGGTCGGGGACCGGGGCGTTGGCCGAACGGCTGCTCGCGAGCACGGCGGAGACGATCGTCGAGTTGTGGGACGTGGACGAGGCCATGCTGGGCGTGGCCCGGGAACGGCTCGCCCGGTTCTCCGATCGGGCTCGGTTCGTGGTCCGGTCGTTCACCGACCCGCTGCCGCCCTGCGATGGCGTCATGGCGTCGTTGTCGCTCCATCACCTGCCGACGCTCGAGCAAAAGGGCGTCCTCTACGCCGAGGTGGCTCGGGCGCTTCGGCCCGGCGGGGTGTTCGCCAACGCCGACGTCACGATTCCGGCGGACCCCGATGGCCATCGGGCCAGCTATCGGGTTTGGGCGGATCACCTGGTCAGTTGCGGCATCCCGGAGCAACGTGCCTGGGAGCACTTTGCGGAGTGGGCCGCCGAGGACCGCTACTTCTCGCTCGAAGAAGAGCTGGCGGCCCTGCGGCTGGCTGGGCTGCCGGCCGAATGCGCCTGGCGGTCGGGGCCGGCCACCGTGATCGTGGCCGCCAAGGCGACGGGATGAGCCAGGCCCGCCGGTTCGACGCGATCGTGGTCGGGGCGGGAATGACCGGCGGCATGGCGGCCAAGGAACTCACCGAAGCGGGCCTCAGCGTGCTGGTGCTCGAGGCGGGGCGCGACATCGTGCCCGAGCGGGATTTCGTGGAGCACGTACCACCGTACCAAGTCCGGTTCCGCGGCCGGCGGGACGTCAAGGCGTTGGCCCGAGATCAGTTCGTGCAGCGAGAGTGCTACGCCTGCGACGAGTGGGCGGCCAAATTCTTCGTCAACGATCGAGAGAATCCCTACACCACGCCACCGGACCGGCCGTTTAAATGGATCCGGGGCCGCCAGGTGGGTGGGCGATCGATCATGTGGGCGCGGCAGACCTATCGCTGGAGCGATCTCGATTTCGAGGCCAACGCCAGGGAGGGCATCGGGGTCGACTGGCCGATTCGCTACCGCGATCTGGCCCCGTGGTACGATCGGGTCGAGCGCTTCGCGGGAATCAGCGGTCGTGCCGAGGGGCTTGCCCAGCTGCCGGACGGCCAGTTCTTGCCGCCGATGGATCTCAACTGCGTCGAGGCGCACGCGCGCGAGCGGCTTCGGGAGGCGTTCGGGGGCGAGCGGCTCTTGACGATCGGACGGTCCGCCGTGCTCACGACCGCCCACGGCGGCCGGGCCGCCTGCCACTACTGCGGGCCGTGTCATCGCGGCTGCATCACCCGGTCCTATTTCAGCGCGGTCAACGCGTCGCTGCCCGCGGCCCGGGCAACCGGCCGGCTCACCCTGCGGCCCAACAGCGTGGTGGCGGAACTCGAGCATGACGCCGCGCTTCGCCGGGTGACCGGGGTCCGGGTGATCGACGCGGTGACCCGTGAAGAGACGACCTATCGGGGGCGAGTGGTCTTCCTCTGCGCCTCGACCTTGGAATCCACCAGACTCCTCTTATTGTCGCGCTCGGCGGCGTTTCCGACCGGGCTCGCCAACTCGAGCGGCGAGGTCGGCCGGAACCTGATGGATCACACCATGAACCAGGGAGCCCGAGGCGAGGTGCCGGGTTTCGAGGGGCGGAGCTACCGAGGCAGCCGGCCCAATGGGATCTACATCCCGCGGTGGATGAACGTGGGCACCAAGCACCCGGATTTCGTTCGGGGCTTCGGCTATCAGGGCGAGGCCTTTCGCCAGGGTTGGGAGCGGCAACGGTCCGGATTCGGGGCCGAGTTCAAGCGCGCCCTGATCGGCGAGCAGGGGCCCTGGATGCTCTCCCTCGAGGGGTTCGGCGAGTGTCTCCCCGATCCCACCAATCAGGTGGCGCTCGACCCGGCGGTGAAAGACGCCTGGGGCATCCCGGCCCTCAGGATCAGTTGCCGCTACGGCGACAACGAGCGCAGGCAAATGGCCGCCATGGTCACGGCCGCGGTCGAGATGCTGGAGGCCATCGGGGCGCGGAAGATCGAGCCGATTCGTGACCCCGTCGATCCCGGTCTGGTCATCCACGAGATGGGCACTGCCCGGATGGGCCGCGACCCGCGCAGTTCCGTGTTGAATCAATGGAACCAGGCCCACGACCTGCCCAATTTGTTCATCACCGACGGCGCCTGTATGACCTCGTCGGCGAACCAGAACCCCTCGCTCACCTATCTCGCGCTGACCGCGCGAGCCGCCTGGTACGCGGTGGAATCGATGAAGCGCCATGAGCTCTGACGGTAGCGATCTCGCCGCCCCGGTGGTGTACCATCCGCCCACGGTGGAGCTGGGGGCGCTCGCCGGCTTCGTTCGGCTACGGTACGGACTGACCGGCGAGTTGGAGCCGCTGCCGAGCGAACGGGATCTCAACTTCAAGGTCGCCATGCCCACCGGCGACTACGTGGTCAAGGTGGCCAACATCGCCGAGTCCCGGGCGCTGCTCGAGGTCCAGGCCGAGGCCCTGGAACGGGTCGCGAACGCCGGGGTGCCAGGACCACGATTGGTCAAGGCCTCCACTGGCGAACGGCTGGTCGCCCTCGAGGCTCCGGGCGGACCATACCTGGTGCGGGTCCTGACCTGGGTCGACGGCGTTCCGCTCGCCACCATCAACCCCAAGGGCCCCGCCACCTTGCGGTCGCTCGGGCAGCTGCTCGGGCGGATCGACGTCGCTCTGGCCGGATGGGATCCCCCGGCGGCTCGGCGGCATCTCAAGTGGGACCTGGCCCGGGCCGATTGGATCGAGGGGCACTGGGAGCGGATCGAGGACCCCGAGCGCAGGGCGATGGCCATGCGGCTCTTTGGCCCCTACCGGAGCCAGGTCCTGCCGCGTTGGGGCGACCTCCGCCAGAGCGTCATCTACAACGACGCCAACGATTACAACGTGCTGGTGGCTGCCGGCCCGGAGGAGCCCCGTGCCGTCTCGGGGGTGATCGATTTCGGCGACCTGGTCCGATCGGCGACGGTCGGCGACCTCGCCATCGGCTGCGCCTATGCCATGCTCGACAGCGCCGATCCGCTGGCGGCGGCCGGAGCGGTCGTGGCGGGATATCAGGAAGTGGATCCGCTCTCCGAGTTCGAGCTGGAAGCGCTCTATCCGCTGATCCTGGCTCGGCTGGTCACCAGCGCGGTCAACTCCGCGCTCCAGCGGTCGGCGGCTCCCGAGAACGAGTACCTGCTGATCAGCGAGCAGCCGGTCTGGCGGTTGCTCGAGCGGCTCGACGAGATCCATCCGCGGTTCGGGTGGTATCGGCTCCGGCAAGCCGCGGGCGTGGAGCCCTGCCCCCGGAGCGCCAGGGTGCGGCGCTGGATCGAGGCCAACCACGACGCGGCGATGCCGATCATCCCCACCCCTGACCCGATCCTCCCCCCTCGGGTGGACCTCTCGGTGGGCAGTCCGTTCCTCGACGACCTCCGGCTGGCGCACGACGAGCCTCGGCTTACCGAGCGAATCGACGGGCTCCGCCGCCAGGTCGACGCCCGGTACGCGGTCGGCGAGTACGACGAGGCCCGCCTGGTGTACACCAGCGCCCCGTTTCAGACGGCGGGCTGGGACGGCCCCGAGTGGCGGACCGTGCATCTCGGTCTGGACCTGTTCGCCGAGGTGGGCACCCCGGTCCGGACCCCGATTGCCGGGCGGGTGCACAGCGTCCGTAACAACGCCGGTCCGCTCGACTACGGCCCGACCGTCATCGTCGAGCACCGGGTGAAGGACGACGCCGGCCCATTCGTCTTCTACACCCTCCACGGTCATCTCGACCTCGAAACCCTCCGGGACATGCACCCCGGCCTCCCGCTCAACGCCGGCGCGACGGTCGGTCGGCTAGGCTCACCGGCCGTCAACGGCGGCTGGTCGCCCCACGTCCATTTCCAGGTGATCGTCGATCTCCTCGACCGGCCGGGGGAGTTCCCCGGGGTGGCCCGGCCATCGGAACGGCTCACCTGGCTCAGCCTCTCGCCGCCACCGAACGACCTGGCGGGGGTGGCGCGCACCCGGCGCCGCGACGAGCTGACCGACGAGTCCATTCTGGCCCGACGCCGCCTCCTGATGGGCGGCAACCTGAGCGTCTCCTACCGGCGGCCGCTCCACATCGTGCGGGGCTGGATGCAGCACCTCTACGACGCCTCGGGACGCCGGTTCCTCGACGCGGTCAACAACGTCCCCCACGTCGGGCACTGTCATCCGCGGGTGGTGGAGGCCGGCCGCCGGCAGATGGCCGTGCTCAACACCAACACCCGCTACCTCCACGAGACGGTGGTCCGATACGCCGAGCGACTCACCGCCACCCTGCCGAAGCCGCTGTCGGTCTGCTACTTCGTCAATTCGGGCAGCGAGGCCAACGAACTTGCCCTCCGGCTGGCGTGGGCCCGGACCGGGCGGCGCGGCACCATCGTCGTCGACGGCGCCTATCACGGCAACACCGCGACGCTGGTGAGCCTGTCGCCCTACAAGTGCGAGGGTCCGGGCGGAACCGGCCTCGCACCGTTCGCCCGCAAGGTCCCGCTTCCCGATCGCTACCGGGGCCGCCATCGAACCGGAGAAGACCAACTCGGCGAGCGATACGCCGAGTACCTGAGTGAGGCGATCGGCTCGCTGGAGCGGGAGGGCCACGGGGCGGCCGCGTTCCTCTGCGAGTCGATCCTCAGCTGCGGCGGGCAAATCGTCCTGCCGGACGGCTACCTCGCGGCCGCCTACCGGCGGATCCGGGCGGCCGGCGGCCTGGCGATCGCCGACGAGGTCCAGGTTGGGTTCGGGCGGGTGGGCCGCCGGTTCTGGGGTTTCGAGACCCAGGACGTGGTGCCCGACATCGTGGTCATGGGCAAGCCCGCCGGCAACGGCCACCCGCTTGGCGTGGTGGCGACGACGCCGGAGATCGCGGCGTCGTTCGCCAACGGGATGGAGTTCTTCAGTACCTTCGGGGGCAATCCGGTCTCGGCGGCCATCGGCCTCGCGGTCCTGGAGACGATCGACGACGAGGACTTGCAGTCGCGGGCGGACATCGTCGGATCCCATCTCCTGGCGCGGCTCGGAGAGCTGAAGGCGAAGCACCCGCCGGTCGGCGACGTGCGGGGCATGGGCTTGTTCGTCGGGGTGGAACTGGTGGGATCCCCCGAGCGTCGCGATCCCAACCCGGCAGCGGCGTCGTACCTGGCGAACCGGATGCGCGACGCCGGCATCCTGGTCAGCACCGACGGGCCCGACCATAACGTGATCAAGATCAAGCCGCCGCTGTGCTTCGGTGTCGACGACGCCGATCGGCTGGTTGAGGCGATGGACCGGATTCTCGGCGAGGACGCTTGCCGCCGTCCCTGACCCGCGGGAGCGGAGCAATCGGTGCCGGCGACCTCCACTGCGGGTTCCCTCGACCTGGCACTCCGCTTTATCTCCGCCCGCGCAAGGGACCCGATCTCGAGGTCTGACGCCCGAGCATTCTAGACGATAAGTTGGCGAATCAAGCCGGCCCGACGCCGGCTTTCACCAGGTGGGGTCTCGACATCTTGGTGGTCGTCAATACTCGCCGCGGGCCGGTCCAGCGCTGGGCCAAGCTCGCCGTGATCGCCGCTGCCTTGGTCGCGTTCCTGGGCCAGACGGGGGAGTTCCAGGCTCAAGGCCTCGCCTCGGCCATCGCGTCGCTCGCCGAGCGCCCGCCGAGCTTTGCGTAGCTGGCCAACCAGGCATTGCGGTTGCCTGCCGGGCCGGCCGGCGGCCAGCCGCGATTCGGTGTTGCTAGCCAACCCAGCGCCGCCGGCGGCGACGACGCCGACCGGGTCGCCAATCTGGTGGTGACCAAAACCGGCCCCGCGCTTGGCAGGCCGGGGGCTCTATGACTTTGCCCTTCGCTGGGACGCCGGGGTGATCGGGAGTTCGCTCTGGAGCGGCGGCAGGCAGCACGGCGTCGGCTTGGAACTCGGGCGGGCGGTAGTGAAGAACTTCCGGGCCGCGATCGGCTACAACGTCTTCGGATTTCGGGATGGCGGCTTGGTCGGCGACGGCTCGCAGACCGATCGCGGATTCTATCTCCACTTCGGATTCAAGTTCGACGAGGATACCTTCCGCCAGTTGGCGGGCGACTCCCGCCGCCGCTAGCCGAGTTGCTGTCGCGCCCGCCGTTAGGGGGCCCGAGGCCAAGGAGGCAGTGACGAATGGACCGACGAGACCTGGTCAGGTGGCTTTCGGGGTTCGCGGCGGCGGGGTGGATGGCGCCGCTGCCGGGCGCGGAGCGGGTTCGGCTCGCCGAGTTGCTCCCCCGCTCCGGCGGCGCCGCCGCCTTCACGCCGGCACAAGCGGCTCTCGTCGCGACCCTGGCGGATGTCATCATCCCCCGCACCGACACGCCCGGAGCGCTCGACGTCGAAGTCCCCGGTTTCATCGCCCGGCTCACGACGGACTGGTACTCGGACGAGGAAGCGACCCAGCTGCGGCGGGGGCTCGACGCCATCGACGCTTTGGCGCGGGCCCGGTTCGGCGGGACCGTGCTCTCGCTCTCCGAGCCGAATCGCACCGCGCTGCTCGAGTCGCTCGACACCGCCACGGGTCAGCCCGGATCGGCGGAGCACACCTTCGCTCGAATCAAGTCCCTCACGGTGTACGGCTACTTCACCTCGGAGCGGGTCCAGACCGAGGTCTTGAAGACCGAGATCGTTCCCGGTCGGTTCGACGGGTGCATCCCGATCCCGGGTTGAGCGATGCCCCGCCACCAACCCAATCGGTTCGACGCCATCGTGGTAGGATCGGGAATTACCGGAGGATTCGCGGCCAAGGAGCTGACCGAGCGCGGGCTCAGCACCCTGGTCCTCGAGGCGGGCCGCCCGATCGACCCGGCCCGCGACTACACCGAGCACGTCCAGCCCTGGGAGATGCGGTTTCGCGGCTACGGCGACCGCCGCGCCCTGGAGCGAGATCAGTTCATTCAGAAGAACTGCTACGCCTGCGACGAGATGGGGGCGCGGTTCTTCGTCAACGATCGGGAGAACCCCTACACCTTCGACCCGGCCGCCCCGTTCCACTGGATCAGGGGACGCCAGGTGGGCGGGCGCTCCATCATGTGGGGCCGCCAGGTCTACCGCTGGAGCGATCTCGACTTCGGGGCGAACCTCGAGGACGGGCATGGCGTCGACTGGCCGATCCGGTACCCCGACATCGCGCCATGGTACTCCTACGTGGAGCGATTCATCGGCGTCTCCGGGCTGGCCGAGGGCCTGCCCCAGCTTCCCGACGGCGAGTTCCTGCCGCCGATGGCGTTTCGCTGCCCCGAGCTCCGGGTGCGGGAGGCGGCGGAGCGGGTCTGGGGCCGGGACCGGGTCCTGACCATGGGACGCTGCGCGGTGCTGACCAGACCGCATAACGGTCGCGCGGCCTGCCACTACTGCGGTCCCTGCGAACGCGGCTGCGTCACCCACTCGTACTTCAACAGCCTCGGCTCCACTCTCCCGGCGGCGGCCCGCACCGGGAAGCTGACCTTGCGGCCGAACTCGGTGGTGGAGAGCATCCGCTCCGATCCCCGCACCGGGCGCGCCCGAAGCGTCCGGGTCATCGATGCCGAAAGCCACCGGACGATGGAGTTCGAGGGCCGGTTGATCTTTCTCTGCGCCTCGGCGCTCGAGTCGACCCGTATTCTCCTCAACTCGAGGAGCGACCGGTTTCCCGACGGGTTGGCCAACGACTCCGGACAGCTGGGGCGGAACCTGATGGATCACTGTTTCGGCGCCGGGGCGCGGGGGACGATGCCCGGGATGCTCGATCGCGACTCGCGGGGGGCTCGGCCTAACGGTGTGTACGTGCCCAGGTTCCGCAACGTACGCGACCGCCATCCGGGGTTCGTGCGAGGTTACGGCTTTCAGGGCGGCGCCTGGCGGAGCGGCTGGGGTCGCGGCGGGCCCGGCTTCGGGGCGGGCTACAAGCGGGCGCTGATCAGGGAGAAGGGACCCTGGCGGATGAGCCTGGGGGGCTGGGGCGAGATGTTGCCCCGGCCCGACAACGCGGTCACCCTCGATCCGGTGGTCAAGGACAGGTGGGGCATCCCCGCGCTCAAGATTCAATGCACCTTCGGACCCAATGAACGAGCGATCCTGGCGGACATCCAGGTCACCGCGGCCGAGATGCTCGAGGCCGCCGGCGCGACGGAGATCACCAGCTATGACGATCGGCTCCCGCCGGGGCTCTGCATCCACGAGATGGGAACCGCGCGCATGGGCCGAGACCCGAAGACCTCGGTCCTGAACGGTTGGAACCAAGCGCACGCGGTGCCGAACCTGTTCCTGACCGACGGCGCCTGCATGACCTCGTCCGCCAACCAGAACCCGTCGATTACCTACATGGCCCTGACCGCGCGGGCCTGTCATCACGCGGTGGACCTCATCGATCGGAACGAGCTATGATCACCCGCCGGGAGTTCGCCAAGCAGGCGTTGGCCTCGACCGCGTTGGCGGCGATGCCGGCGACGGACGGAGGGATCGACCGCTTCGGGATCCAGCTCTACACGGTGCGCGATCTCCTGCCGAAGGACTTCGAGGGCACCTTGGCCGCCCTGGCGGCCGCGGGCTATCGAGAGGTGGAGTTCGCCGGGTACCACGGGCGGAGCCCGGCCGCCGTTCGCGGCGCGCTCGACCGCGCCGGGCTCACCGCGCCGGCGGCGCACGTCGGCCTGGCCGAGATCAAGACTCGGTGGAAGGCAACGCTGGAGACCGCCCGGACCGTGGGTCACCGATACCTGGTGCTGGCGTGGCTCGGCCCGGCCGAGCGGCGATCGCTCGACGACTATCGGGCGGTGGCTGACCTCCTCAACCGGGCGGCGAGCGAGGCGAAGGCGGCCGGGATCGAGGTGGGGTACCATAACCACGACTTTGAGTTCGAGCCCGTCGCGGGGCGGGTCCCCTACGACCTGCTCCTCGGGGCCACCGACCGCTCCCTGGTCAAGCTCGAGCTCGATCTCTACTGGACCGTCAAGGGCGGGGCCGACCCGCTCCGCTACTTCGCCGCCTGGCCAGGGCGCTTTCCGATGGTCCACGTCAAGGACATGAGCCGCGATGCCAGCCAGGCCATGGTGGACCTCGGACAGGGGCGGATCGATTTCTCGAGAATCTTCGCCCACGCCAGGCAGGCGGGGATCGTCCACTACTTCGCCGAGCACGATCAGCCCAAAGATGCCCTCGGGTTCGCCCGCGGCGCGGCCCAGTATCTCGAGCGCCTGGAGGCCAGATGACCGACCGTGACGACGGGCTCCTCACCCGCCGGCAGTCGCTCGGCACGCTGGCCGGATCGGCCGCGGCGTTGAGCGGATGGCGCCCGATGCCCCTGCCCGGCCGGCTCCGCCAGTCGGTCTGCCAATGGTGTTACGCCAAGATCCCGCTCGACGACTTGTGCCGGAGCGCCCGGGAGATCGGGCTCGAGTCGGTGGAGCTGCTCGACGAGCGGCAGTGGCCGGTGGCCAGGAAGCACGGCCTCACCTGCGCCATGGCCAACGGGCCCACCGAGATCGAGGTGGGCTTGAACCGGCCCAACGAGCACGACCGATTCGTTCGGGAATCTGAGCGGTTGATTCCATTGGTGGCCCAGGCGGGACTCCCCAACATGATCGTGTTCTCCGGCAACCGCGGCGGGATGAGCGACGGCGAGGGCCTCGAGAATTGCGCCAAGGGTCTGGCCCGGATCGTTCCGATCGCCGAACGCCACGGGGTGACGGTCTGCATGGAGCTGCTCAACAGCAAGGTCGATCACCTCGACTACCAGTGCGACCGAACGGCCTGGGGTGTCGAGCTGGTCAAGCGGGTGGGCTCACCGCGGTTCAAGCTCCTCTACGACATCTATCACATGCAGATCATGGAGGGCGACGTGATCCGGACGATCCGCGACAACTTCGCCCACATCGCTCACTTCCACACCGGGGGCGTGCCGGGTCGCGCCGAGATCGACGAGAGCCAGGAGTTGAACTATCCGGCGATCATGCGGGCGATCGCGGACTTGGGCTTTCGCGGCTTCATCGGGCAGGAGTTCATCCCGCGGCGGGATCCGATGACCTCGTTGCGGCAGGGGGTGAGGATCTGCGATGTCTGACCGGAAGGTGTTGCGGCGCGATTTCCTGGCGATGCTCGCCGCCAGTCCGGCGTTCGCCGGCTCATTGCCCGGCGAACCGCGTCTCGACCAGGCGGTCCAAGGGCTGATCGCCGCCCCGGACCAGGCCATCAACGTCTTCGACTTCGAGGCGGTGGCCCGGAAGAAGCTCCCGCCGGCCCATTTCGGCTACCTCGCCACCGGGACCGACGACGACGCGACCCTCAGAGCCAACCGCGATGGCTACGGCCGTTATGCGCTCAGGGTCCGCCGGATAGTCGACGTCCGGGAGACCGACACCTCGGTGAATCTCTTCGGGACTCGATGGGAGACCCCGATCGCCCTGGCCCCGGTCAGCAGCCATCGGGCGTTCCATCCCGAAGGAGAGCTGGCCGTGGCGCGGTCGAAGCGATACCTCCAGATCTTGTCCACGGCCACGACGACGGCCCTCGAGCGGGTCAACGAGGCTCGAGGCGAGCCGGTCTGGTATCAACTCTACCCGACCGATCAGTGGTCGGTGACCCGCGGATTGGTAGACCGAGTCGCCGCGGCCGGGTGCACCGTGATGGTGTTGACGGTCGACTTGCATCCGGGGAGCAACCGGGAGACCCTGGCCCGCGCCCAGCGGGTCGACCCGCGGGACTGTACCAAGTGTCACGCCACCGATCCGCTCCGGTCGGCGATCGGGTGGTATCGGAAGCCGATGTTCCAGGGACTCGAGGACGCCCGCAAGGTGACCCGGGTCCCCGCTCTCGAGGTGTCCGGCGACGATCGACGCCGCCAGCTCGGGCGTGATCTCCCGGTACCAGATGTTGTCGGGCTGCACGACCACCGTACACCCGTCGTCGCATCGGCCCAGACAGCGCGTGCGCGCAGTATGAACCCGTCGATCGAGTCCGCGCGCCGCCAACGCTCGACGCAACGCGATTGTCACGGCGTCCGCCCCCCGCTCGGAGCAACTGTCACCGTTGCAGAGGAGGACGAGTTTCTCCGTCCCGGTCAGGTCCCAGGTCGTCATCGCGTGCTCTCGGAAGGGGGTGACATTCAGCGGGCCTCCGGGGGACCCACGTGAACGACGCCGCGCTCGGTGCCGATGGCGATGCGCGACCCGTCCGGCGCCCACGCGAGCTGGCTCACGGACACCTTGCCCTGCAACTCGCCGATCGCCCGGGTCTTTTTTCCTGGGAGCCAAAACAAAACCGCCCCGTCCGCGCCGCCCGACGCCAGCATCGGCCCCGCAGGTTCATAGCTCAGCGCGGTCACGGCGGCCTCGTGCCCCTCGAGCGATTGCGGCGTGGTTCCTTCGGGGCTCTTGCGGCAGTCCCAGACGGTGACCGCGGGTGCTCCACCGGTCGCGAGCCAACGTCCGTTGGCGTCCCACGCCAGTTGTCGGACCTTGGTCGGATAGCCCGACATCATCAGCGATTGCCCGGTCTTGGTAATCCAGAAGTGGACAGTGCAGTCCTGATCGCCGGTGGCGATGAACCGGCGATCCGGGCTCCAGGCAATGGTGAGTACCGAGCCCGTCCACGGATATCGCGCCATCGGTTCGTCCTCGCCCACCCGCCACCGCAGCATCTCGCCGTACCCGGCCGAGGCGAGCGATTCGCCGTTAGGCTCCCAGGCCAGCGCGGAGACGGTGCTCGGATGGGGTCCGAGCCGTCTGAGGATCTCGCCCTGCGGCCCCAGGAGAAGGACATGGCGTCCGCCCGCCGCGGCCAACACCGATCCATCCGGCCGCCAGTCCAGATGCTCCATCCACGTGGCCCCTCCGGGAGTTTCCACCAGCAACTCGCCGGACTCCCCTCGCCACAGCCGCACCATGCCGTCCTGGCCCGCCGTCGCCAATCCACCGGGAGACCGGCCCCATGACGCGGCCGTGTTCCCGAATCCGTGACCAAGCAGCTCCGCGGCGACCCGACCGGTCTCACCCTCGAAGACGAGGATCGGCCCCTCGACGGGGACGGCCGCCAACCAGCGACCATCCGGCGACCACGTTAGGCAGACGACGTGATTGGCCAACTCGGCACGCCAGCTCCGTTGGGGGCGACTCACCGGACCCTCTCAATCACGCGAGGCATGCGGAGAATCCGGACGTCAGCGCGGCCCGGTCGAGATTGCGCCCGATGAAGATCAGCCTGTTTTTTCGGGGCTCCTGGCCCCAGGGACGATCCGGCCGGCCGTCGAACAGCATGTGGACACCCTGAAACACGAATCGCCGCGATTCGTTCTGGAAACTCAACACGCCCTTCATCCGGAAGATGTCGGTCCCCTGTTCCTGCAGCAGTCGGCCAAGCCACTTGTTGAATCGCTTCAGATCGAGGTCACCGGCGGTCGTGATCCCCACCGAACTGACTTCTTCGTCATGTTCGTGATCCGGTTTGAACTCTCGGGTCACGAGCGGGACCACCACGCCACTGGGCCCCCGCAAGGCCAACTGGAATTCATCGGGATGATGTTCGGTGAACAGGGCGTATCGCCCCCCGGTCTCGATGGTCACCACGAAACCGCTCGGCGCTTCGGTCAGGTGCAGCGTGGTCAAATGGTCGCCCGGCCGCACCTCGCGCCCTGGTTTCACGTCGGTGGCGTCACCCGAGAAGCCCAGCACGGCGGTCATCGTCACCCGTTCGAGCTCATCTCCATCGCCAGCGGGAACAGGCACGACGCAGAGCCCCATCGTCGGATCCGGGCCTTCCTGGAGCACCAGGTCGTATCGACCGGCTGCGAGTTCGACGACGCCGCCCCACTCGAACGGGTACTCCGGCTCGAGGAACCGGGGATCGACTTCCATGGCACGGTCGAGGTTGAAGCCGCCAACTTCAAGGAGGTTCTGGACGGGCACCTCGGCGTTCCGAGCCCGGACCACCCGGGCCGCCGCGTTCATCGAGCGAACCCGCATCTCGAGCCGATCGAGGTCGTCGGGCGACACCAGGTCGGTCTTGTTGAGCACGATCACGTCCGCGAACGCGATCTGTTCCTTGACTTCGTCACTCTCGTCGATATGCTGCCAGACATGCTTGGCGTCGACCATCGTGACGATCCCGTCGAGTCGAAGCCGACCCTGCATCTCGTCATCGACGAAAAAGGTCTGCGCCACGGGCCCTGGATCGGCCATTCCGGTCGTTTCGATGAGGATGTAGTCGAACCGGTCCTTCCGTTTCATCAGGTTGCCGAGAATGCGGATCAGGTCGCCTCGGACGGTGCAGCAGATGCAGCCGTTGTTCATCTCGAAGATTTCTTCTTCGGCCCCGATGACGAGTTCCTGGTCGACGCCGACCTCGCCGAACTCGTTTTCGATCACGGCAATCCGCTTACCGTGTTGCTCGGTGAGAATCCGGTTCAGCAGCGTCGTCTTCCCCGACCCGAGGAACCCGGTGAGCACAGTGACAGGAACTCGGGTGTCCGGTGCGGCAGTCATGGTTCACTCCCTGTGGCTGGTTCGCGGTCATTCGCTATCGAAGTTTCGTCGCTGGGGACGGCAACCGCCGCCGGCCCGCCGCGGAACCGGAGCCGGACGTTAGGCACCAGGGCCAGCGGCGGCGGCACCAATCGGCCAGCAGCCCCGCACTCGGCGGCCCAATCCAGCAAGAGGTCGAATTCGCTCGGGTCGGTCAGCCCACCGAGCCAGGCGGATCCCGAGGGTGTCACCAACAGCGCGACGTTGAGTTCATCGCACGGCCCCAGACACGCCGTCCACGTGAGGTGCACCAGCGGCCTGAGTCCTCGGGCGGACCATTGGCGGGCCAGCCGGGTTCGAGGCACGGGTGGATACCCCTTGTCGACGCGGCCGCAACAGCAGCCGTGCTCGCACACCAGCAGTTGCGCCCCGATGGCCTTCATCGGAGCGTCAGGACTCGGGGTTCGCGTTTCGGAGGCTCGGGCAGCCAGAACAGGAGCTGATCGAGGTCGCGCGGCAGGTTCTCGCCAGACGGCAGCACGCCCGCTGCCCGCAACTGGCGCCCGACCGCGAGAATGGCTGGCCCTCGCCCCATGAGACGGGCGCAGTGGGCCGACGAGAGCACCACATCGGGCGGCCCCGCCTCGACCACCCTCCCTTCGTCGAGAACGATCAACCGATCGCTCCATCGCAGGGCAAGTTCGAGATCCAAAGTGGCCAAGACGATGGCCGTGCCGGCTCGGTGAAGTCGATCCAAGCATTCGAGCAGCGCGGCGGTACCGAGCGGGTCGAGCCCCGCTGTCGGCTCGTCGAGGAGCAACACCTTCGGCTCCATCGCCAGGACGCCGGCAATGGCCACCCGTCGACGCTGCCCGAGACTCAAGGCGTGGATCGGACGGGGGGCAAGGTCAGCGATCTCCAGCAGCGCCAGCACTCGGTCGACCCGTTCCGCAACGACGTCGGCCGGCAGCCCCAGATTGCGGGGCCCGTACTCCACGTCGTCGCGGACCGTTGGCGCCAGCAACTGGTCGTCGGAGTCCTGGAACACCAAACCCACCCGCCCCCGCCATCCGGAGCGCTCAGCACCTCCGACGGCCGGCCCTGCCCCGTCGAGCGACAGCGTGCCGGCTGCGGGACGAACCAGCCCCGCGAGCAGCAACAGCAAGGTCGACTTGCCTGATCCATTGCGGCCCGTCAGGCCGATCCGCGCGCCGGGGCCCACTTCGAGGTCGACTCGGTCGACCGCCACCCGACCATCGGGGTAGCGATACTCGAGCCCCGTCGCCACGAGTCCGGTCATCGCACCACCGTCCAGCTCGCCAACGCGACGACGAGCACCCCCATGACGGCCGCCGACAACCGGACGGGCGACGGCGGACCGATCCGCGCCACCGGCGGCTCGCCAGTTCCACGTCGCGCGGCAACCGCCCGATCGTGCCTAACGTCTCGGTCGTACAACCGGCCAAGCAACCCACCCCCGACCAGTCCGGCGGTTCGCAGCGCCGTCCGGGCGTCGCGATAGCCGAGCCGAGCCCGGGCGGCCCGATCGAGCGAACCGACCAAACCGGCGCCGACCACGATCGTTCGATGAATCGCCAGTCCCACCTCGACAATAGGATCCGGAATCCCGACAGCCCGGCTACCCGCAGCCCATTGACCGATCGGAATCGTCGTCCCGAGAAACAGCAGACACGCCACTGCCCCCGTGCTCCGACCCGTCAAAGCAGCCGCCGCCTCGACCCGAGAGCCCGCGGCGCTCGGCGGCCCCGCCCCCCAGTCGACTAACACGACAATGGCGCTGACGGCAACGGACCCAAGGGCCGGGAGACCGAGTCGCAGCAACAGCCGGGGCGCCACCCGCGCCGGGCCGATCGTTATCAACAGCAGCACCGCGACGGCGACCACCAGCCCGCCTCCCGGCGCTGGCGCCAGCAGCGCCACGCCAAGACAGCCTAACCCGAAACAGGCCTTTTCGGCGGCGTGGAATCGTTGCCACCCCCCACTGTGGGCCACGGAGTCAACGTCCAGCATCGCGTCGCTCCCATCCGCCCGCGCGGACCGCAGCGTGCAGGTGCCGGCCTGACCACCACACCAAGCCGGCCCCAGCGAGCGCCTGCCCCACGAACAAGGCCCACTCGGCCCAGGATGCCAAGGCGCGGTCACCACCCGCAGCCGGTGGCCCCGCTCGGTACTCACCGGCCAGCGTCTCGGCCTCGGCATCGGTTCCAGGTAATTCGAATCGGGTGACGATTCCCCCACCAACCGCGGCCAGCAGCAGCAGGCCCAGCAACGTCACTTCGAGACGCCGGCTCATCGCGCCGCCGCCGGTACGGCCAGGCGCTCCGCGATCGACCGATACACCGCCACCGTGAAGAACCCCTCGACCACGGCCAACGGCATTTGGGTCACGCCGTAAACCGCCAAAAAGCGGACCCAGGCTCCGCCGATGCCGCCGGTCGGACCCGGGTACGCCATCGCCATCTGGAGGGCCGCGACCAGATAGGTCGAACACCCGCCGATCACGGCTGCTAGGAAGAGGCCTAGGCGATCATTTGCTCCCACCCGTCGAGACACCTGCAGCACGCCGGCCGCCACCCACGGGCCGATGATGCCGTACGACATCAGGTTCGCGCCAAGGGTCGTGAGGCCGCCATGTGCGAGGAACAAGGCCTGGAACAGCAGGACGATCGCCCCCATCACCGGCATGATCCGGGGACCGAGCAGGGCAGTTCCTAAGGCCGTGCCGACGGGATGGGAGGAACTCCCGGTGAAGGAGGGCAGCTTGATGGCGGAGAGCAGGAACGCGAAGCCACCAGCAACGCCGAGCAGCGCGCGATGTTCGGCCGAGCCACGGACCAGCCGCCGGACGGCCCGGACGCTATCGGCGAGCCAGGGGAGCGCGGCGGCGGTCCAGCCGAGGGCGTGCGCGGCGGGGAGGATGCCTTCGGCGAGGTGCATATTGCTAACGATAACGCACTATCACTCTTATCGCTATCCCCTCGCCGCTCGGCCACGTCAGGGGCGCGTTTCGGCTACCCGCTTCTTCTCCGCTTCGAGCCGCTCGAGGGCGATCCCGTTCGTGATCCAGGACGGCGCCGGTTCGCCCTTCAGGTAGTGCCCGAACCACTCCAGAATCCGCCGGTGGTAGTCGATCTGGTTCGCCTTCTTCTCGAAACCGTGATTCTTGTCCTCGTAGACGAGAAGGACCATCTGTCGCCCCGCGCGGCGGGCGAAGTTGTAGAACTCGGTGGCTTGGAAGAACTCCACCACGCCGTCTTTGTTGCCGTGCGCCATCAGGAGTGGCGTCGTCATCTCGTGGACCTTGTGAACCGGCGAGTTGCGATGGTGCGCCTCGGGGTCCTCCCAGTAGGGCACCTCCATACGCGCCTGACCTGTCTCCCAGTGATCTACCTCGGCGATGCCTGGAGTCCAGTGGATCTGACCCATAAAGCTCACGAAGTCGGTTAGGGGCGCGCCCGACACGGACGCCGCGAAGAGGTTCGTCCGGGTTGGGACATAGGCGGCCGTGTAACCGCCCCACGAGTGTCCGATCAGCCCCACGCGCCGTTGGTCGATGAGTCCCTTCGCCGCAACCGCCGCGACGGCGGGCCGGAGCGTCTCCAACACGGTGACCCCGGGATCCCGGTGCCGGAAATGGATGTCGGGCAGCAGGACGAAGTACCCAAGCTGGGTCCACGCCGCGAAGTTGTAGTAGTTCCGCTCGCTCGGCTCATGGAAGTAGTGGAGTCCGTTCGAGAGCATCTCGTAGGTGTAGACGATCATCGGATAGCGTTATCAATATCATCGCAAGGGCAGGCGACCGCGGCGTGGCGAGTGTCGAAGGCAACGCAAGCGGCGACATCGGGAAACGGGTACCGTTAGGCAGGCCCGCAACCAGGCCATCTACCCCAACAGCGCCACGGTCTGGGCCGGCAAGGTCGATTGTTGGCCAACGGGCGCGCTCGGTTCCGTTTAGATTAGGCGATCAACGCAAGGCGGATCCTTGGAGCGGAATACTCGACAGCGGGCGGCGATTGAGGCGGCGTTTCGCCGGGCCAAGCGACCGCTTGGCCCCACCGAGGTGCTCGAACTGGCGCGAGAGGACGTCGAACGACTGGGGATCGCGACCGTCTATCGGACGATCAAGTCGTTGATCGATGACGGCTGGCTGACCGCCGTCGGATTGCCGGGCGAACCCGACCGGTACGAACCGGCCGGTCTCGCCCATCACCATCATTTCCGATGCCAGAGTTGCGACCGGGTGTTCGACCTCAAGGGCTGCGTCGAGGGGTTGAAGAAGTTGGTGCCCAAGTCATTCCGGCTCGAGAGCCACGAGTTGATCTTAGTGGGCAGATGCAACCAGTGCGCGGCGTGATACGGTGCGCCCGCCAGCGCGGCGACGCAATCAACGACGGATGACCGCCCGCTGCCACTGAATCACACCATACCAGTCGACGCCACCCGCCGTACGACGTCAAACGCGTGGTCAGGGCCGGCGCCCGCGCCTTGCCTAGTTCGGCGCGTGGACGCCGTGCCCGCCGTAGCTGCGTTCCCGGCCGATCACCGGACCGGGCCCGCCGCAACAACCGACCGTGGTCGCCGGGACGCTCGAGCCCCGAATGTCGTCCGGCAACGGTCGGGACGATCGCCCGAAGCCGCCCGAGAATAACCAAGGCCGCTAGTTCGCCGTTGCCGATGAACAGCACCCGAGTTTTGTCGGCAGGCAGTTGGGGCCCTGGCGGTCCGAGGGTCCGTTAGACCCCGAGATCGAACCCCTCGGGCAACGGATCGTCGTCGCCCACGCGGAACTGGTGAGTGCCGGTCACCCAGGCGCCGCCGGTGATCTCCGCTGTGATACCCCCCGAATCGTGTTCAACCACCGCCCCGGTGAACCGAGTCCCGATCACCCCGGTCACCGAGAGCCGTTCCCCCTCCCCCAATCGCCCCGCCTGGTGCTCCTGGATGGCCAGCGCGCCGACCCCGGCCCCGCACGGCGACCGATCGATTCCCCCGGTCCGGCCGATCACCACGTCGCGAAACTCCCCTCGGCCGCCGCCGGCCGCGCGATCGTGGAACAGCGCCAAGACAAAGTTAGGCCCCGCGGCCTCCAGCAACCGAGGCGCCAGCTCGACGAAAAATCTCAGATTGTCGATGGTGGCGGCTCGGTCCCATTGCTCGGCGGCGACCACCAGGAACGGCACCCCGCAAAACACCGCCGCCGCCGCGATCCGGCGGCCATCCAGCGCGATCGACATCGCCGGGTCGAGCACCCGGCCCGGCGGAGTGCGGAGCGCGATCTCGGCGAGGCGGCCGTCGCGATAACGAGGCATCAGCGGCACCACCCCGCCCGGGGTGTCGAAATAGACCCGTCCGTCGGGCCGCGGCGTCAGGCTCCCGTCGGTCAGCAGCGCGGTCGCCACCCCGATCGATCCGTGGACGCAGGTCGGCAAGTACCCGCCGGTCGTCATGAAGAAGACCGACCGATCGACCTCGGACGTCGGCGGCGGCCCCAGCACCGCGCCGTACATCCCGCGATGACCCCGCGGCTCGTTGAGGAGGAACTTGCGGATCCCATCGTGCCGGCTCTTGAAGTCCGCCATCCGTTCCGCGGCGGTCGTCCCGGCGATCGGCGGCAAGCCCGAGAGGATGATCCGGGTGGGGCCGCCGGCGGTGTGGGTGTCGATCGTCGTGATCGGGTCCAACGCTACATCCGCAGCGTCTGGCCGCCGTCGACCACCACCTCGGCCCCGGTGATGTACTTGGCCCGGTCGGAGGCGAGAAACACCGCCAGGTGGCCCACGTCCCACGACTCGCCCTGCTTACCGGTGGGGCAACGAGCATCCCGGAACCGAGTCATCTCGCCGATATCGCCACCGTAGGCTTGGGTTAGGGCGGCGCGGACGAAGGGGGTATTCATCATCCCGGGCAGGATCGCGTTGATCCGGATTCCCCTGGCGGCATACTCGATGGCCAGCTCCCGGGTCAGCGCGTTGACCCCCGCCTTCGAGGCCGCGTACGCCACCGAGAGCGCCGGGAGGACCCGGATCGAGTTGATCGACGAGACGTTGATCACCACCCCGCTGCCCTGGGCCTCCATGATCGGAAGGATCGCCTTGCAGAGGAGGAACATGCTCTTGAGGTTGACGGCCATCGTGCGGTCCCAGGCCGCCTCGCTGGTCTCGGCGAGGCCGCCGGCCAGCTCGATCCCGACGTTGTTGTGCAGGATGTCGATCCGGCCGAACCGATCGAGGCAAGCCTGGGCTACCCCTTGGCAACCGGCCGCCGAGCTGACGTCGGCCTGGTGGACCGCGCAGGTACCTCCTTCGCCCGCGATCAGGCGCTCGGTCTCTCGAGCCGCCTCGAGGTTCAGGTCCACCGCGAGCACCTTCGCGCCGGCCCGAGCGAAGAGGATCGCGGCCGCTTTGCCGTTGCCGACGCCCTCGCCGACCGACCCGGCCCCGGTGACCACCGCCACGCGACCTTCCAGCTCTCGCTCCACGACCGCCTCCCCCTTTGTCACCTTCCGTTCGCCCCCACCCGTTCAGCCGGTCGAGATCGCTCAGGGCTGCCGCGGCAGATCGATCCCCGGATTGCGAGCGAAGAAGTTCGAGGGCTTGATCTCGAAGTGGTGTCGCTCGAGCGACAGGATCGGCCAGTCCTCGGGTCGAGGTACGTGATGAAATCCGATGGTATACCAGAGCACGATGTCGGTATTGGCGATCGGGCGATTCGCCTTGGTCCAATCCGGGAGCCCCTGGCCGGCCGGGCCAACAGTGGGGTAGTCGCCCGCGGCGTAGAGCTCGGTCGGCGAATGCGGCGTGGCCCAAAGGGTGTAGTCGGAGAACCCGGCTCGTTTCCGCATGTAGTCGTCATCGGACAGCAGGGTCATCACTCCGTGCCCTTCGAGCGTGTAGCCAACCGATCCGCCGTAGGGACCTGGCACCGAAGGGTTGATGACCCGCCAGAATTCCGGCGCGCTCATCGAGGAGTGCCGCTTCGCGGCCTGCTCGGTGGTTGGGACGCTCGACCTGACCGCCCACACGCTCCGGCGTGGATTCGTCGCCGGCTGCCGCTCGGTCACCAGCCGGTCGACCTCCAGGCTGTTCGCTTGACCGTCGACGTCGAAGTCGAGTCGAAACGCGAAGAAGTGGCTGTGATTGACCGCCACCAGGTAGGGCGCCACGAAGCGTCCGTACCGGTCGCTCGGTCCGCCGGGAGCGCTGTCGGCGGCGGTCCGGGTTCTGGCGCCGCGCACCTGATCGATGCCGGTCGCCGCCATCTCGACGTGGATGGAACCGTCTTGGCTGAAGATCCAGTCGAACAGATAGTCGTAGTTGCCGGCCCCCATGATCATCCGGAGCACCAGATCGCGCTGGGCCCGAGCCTCGGTGATCCCAGGGCGGGCGTGGCGCCAGAGCGGGTCACCGGTGAGTCGCTCGAACAGGCAAGCCGTGCGGGGCTCCTCGAACGGGCTCCCGGCTTCGCTGACGATGAAGGAGCTGAAGTAGACGGCGTTGCTCGGGCACTCGGACCCGGGTTCCAGGGGGCTCGCCACTCCGCCGAACTGGGCCGGGTAGGCGCCGAGATCGAAGTAGGCCTGGTAGTTCCACGGCTCTTCGGGGTCCATGTACAACACCAACAGTTCCGACAGCGATGCCTGATAGAGGACCGATCGTTCCCGACCCTGGTCGACCGTTCTGATTTGCGAGAGGACCAACCCCCGTCGGGGATCGAGTCGGAAATGAAACCGCCAGTTGTCCCAGCTGACTTGGGTCCCGTCGAGCTTGAATCCCGGGCCCATCGGCTGAGACACGCCTAACGGCGGGAGCGGGGCCCGGGTCGGTCCGATGGCCTCGGGGTGATGCTCCCCCGACAGGGTGGCGGCGGGCAGCACCCCGGTATCGGTCACCCGCACCACCTTCGCGGTCTGAAGGTCCACCACGACCTGAAGTCCGTCGATCGGCGCCCCCACCCCGGACACGGCGCCCCGGGTGTTGAAGCAGAGCATCCGCGCCAGCCGCCGCCCCCGTTCTTCCGGAGTATCCAAGTACCCTTCGTTGGCGGCGGAACAGTAGATCATCCTGAAATCGGTGATCCCGCGGCGCCTGAGGGCGGCCCGTACCTCTGGGTGGGCAACCGTCGCATCGCCGGCCGCCCTGCCCTCGCTCCGGGTGACCATGTACTGGCGCTTGGTTGCCTCTCGCCACGAGAGCAACTTCCGACCGATCAGGTCGATTACGCCCTCGTACCCGATTTCCCGTTGAACGACCTGAACCATGGCCTCGCGGCGGAAGGCGGCTCCCGGCCGCCAAGCCAGCACCTCGGCCTTGGGCGGCTCGTGGAGTCCCTCGTAGACGTAGAGCGTCGATGAGTCCGTCTTGCCGGCGGCCTGAAGGACGTCGTAGATGACCCAATGCTCGGCGGCGGTCAGCCCGTCGAGCGGGTGGGTGGGCTGCTGCGCGGCGAGCGAGAAGGGGGCCAGGACGGCGACGACGCCCAACCAGAGCCAATTCATAGCTGTTTCGCGAAGTCGATGTTGTGCGCCTTGAGGCGCGCGTCGGTGCCCAGGGCGTAGTGCTTGCTCATGTCGGCCGAGAAACGGCCGGCTGCCGGGGTCTTGCCAAGTGCTTCGGCCATGCTCCGAATATGGTGTGGTCCAGCGCCACAGCACACTCCCTGATAGCGCACCCCCAGGGCCCAGGCCTTCTTGGCGAAGTCCGCGATCTCGTACCGGGTGCAAACGAACGGATCGAGGGCGGTCGGAAACGAGCGTCCGCCGGGCAGGTCGCTCATCCCCGGGTCGGTCAGCGATTGAAAGGTCGGTTCTTCCGGCCGAGTCCGATAGGGCACCGGCAGGGCCGCCAGGCGACCGGTACAGGTCTGACGGATCCGCTCCAGGAGGGGGAGCATGGTGGCCGGTCCGCGAGCACAGTTGAGCCCGACAACATCGGCACCCGCGTCCTCCAGCGCTCGGCACGCCGCCTCCGGCGAGTGGCCATCGCGGAGGGTCCCTTCCTTGTGGATAGCCAAGGTGACGACGGACGGCAGCCCCGCTCGCCGGATTGCCTTCAGCGCCAGCAACGCCTCTCCCAGGAAGGAGAAGGTCTCGGCCACGATGAAATCCACTCCAGCGTCGGTGGCCCAGGCCACCTGTTCGTCGAACATTTTCGCCACGGCTTCCTCAGAGGCCCGATCACCGGCGGCGTAGACGTTGGTGTTGCAGATGTCGCCGGCAACCAGCACGTCGTAGTCGGCCGCGACCGAGCGAGCGATCTGCAGTGCCTGACGGTTGAGCTGTTCGAGCACGTCCTCCTTCCCGATCATTCGCAGCTTTTCGCGGTGGGCGTAGTAGGTCAGGGCTTCCACCACGTCGGAGCCAGCCCTCACGAACTCGCGGTGGAGTTGATCAACCGCCAGGGGATGCTCCAGTACCACTTCAGGAACGAAGGCCCCGGCTTGCAGGTAGCCCCGGCGCTCGAGTTCGAAGAGATATCCCTCGGCACAAATCACCGGGCCCTGGTCGAGGCGCTCCAGTAGACCCCGCTTCTGGTTAGTCGGTTCCGGACTCATCTGACTCTCCACTCTCCGTGATCAGGTCCAGGGGAAGGGGCCGCTCGAGCGGGGATGCAGCGCGCCCTCGGCGAAACGGCTAAACCGGAACGGGTGCAACAGGCGGCTCGGGTCGCCCATCACCACCCGGGCCACTTCCTTGCCGACGCCGATCATCTTGTAACCGTGATTGCTGTCGGCGATGACGTAGACATTGGGCCGCATCCAGTCGAACACGGGGAAGTTGTCGACGGTGAAGCAACCGATGCCGCCGGTGGGCGCCCGTTTATACAGCTTGCTGCACCCGCGGAACCGCTCCATGCAATGCGCCAGCCCGGCGGTCCAATACGGAGCGAAATCTTCGCGAACCGTATAGTGCGGACTCTCGGGGCCATAGGGATCGACTTGGGCGGTGTGTCCCAGCTTGATCGGGACTGCCCCGCCCTGCACGCCGTGGCGGTCGCGCTTGAAGTAGATCCCCCAGAGTTCGTTGGTAATGGGCTGGCCGGTGTCGTCCGCCAGCAGCGGCTCCATGGAGTCGATGTGGATGACCGGTGGAATCTTGCCGTCGGCGGTGCGATACAGGTCGGGGCCCGTCTGGATCTCCCCCTCCTGCAGCTGCCAGTAGGTCCACATCTCGAGTCCCTGATGGAGCTTACCGTTGTGAAGGACGTCCACCTGGTGTGAGAGACCCAGCATCTCCCAGACCTGCTTGATCCACGCCCCGACGCCAACGACCACATGATCGACGGCGATGTTGCCGCGGTCGGTCTTCACGGTGCCCACGGTGCCATCGGGCTTCATCTCGAACCCGGTCACCGTCACCCCGGTCACGATCCGAACGCCTTCGGCCTGGGCCTTCTGGGCCAGGCCGCTCATCGACTCGCGATTGAAGGCGAATCCACCCTGCAGCTCGTGAATGCAGACGCTCAGGCCCCGGGCCCGCCAATCGGGGAAGATTCCCCGCATGTAGTCGAAGACCCGTTGTTCACCCTGGATGAAGCGGGCGCGGTATCCAATCTTGTCGTGTCGGGCCGCGATGCTTTCGAAGTCCTGGCGCTGCACCTCGCCAGCCACCGCCAGGTATCCGACCGGGTTATAGTGGAATGCCTCGGCGTCCGATTCCCAGACGCCGACGCTGTGCGCCATCAGTTCTCCCATGGCCGGCTGGACGTAATAGTTGCGGACCACGCCGCAGGCGATTCCGCTGGCCCCGGCTCCCACCGCGGTCTTGTCGAGCACGACCACGTCGGCACCGGTTCCTCGGTTGCGTGATTTCAGTTCGCGGGCCAGGTGCCAAGCGGTACTCAAGCCGTGCACACCAGCGCCAATGATGCAGTACTTCGTCGCGGCGGGTATCGAGTCCGGCATGAAACGGAGGTTTCTCCTTCCGGGAAATCGCGGGGAGCGGTAGATTGCATACAGCTTGCATTCGACATCGGCAGAACGCAATGGGGCTTGCGTGAGTGTCGCGCCATGCGCAACGCGGAGTGGGCGCAGCCCAACGTCTCGAGTACTTTGTCGCGATCGGACAACCAGACCCCCACCCCATGGCGATGCTCCGCGACTACCTCCGCCCGACGAGGCTGTGGGCCCCGGCACCGATCAAGCCGCACTACCAAGTGGTGATCATCGGCGGCGGAATCCACGGCCTGGCCACCGCTTACTTCCTGGCGAAGACGCACGGGATCCGTGACGTCGCCGTACTGGAGCGCCACTACATCGGCTTCGGAGGGTCCGGGCGCAACACGGCCATCGTCCGCGCCAACCAGCGTACGGCGGCTAGCGTTAGGCTCTACGACGAGGGACTCAAGCTGTGGCCGGTCTTGGTCGATGAACTCGACTTCAACCTGATGTTCTTCAACAGCGGCAACCTGAACCTCGCCCACAGCGAGGCGGCGGTCGCGGCGTTCCGGATGGCGATCGGCACCGCGAACTTCCTCGGGATTCGCTCCGAGCTGCTCGACCCCCTGCAGTGTCGGGAGCTGATTCCCGCGCTCGATATCAGCGATCGCCCGGAACATCCGATTCAGGCCGGGATGTACCACCCGCCGGGCGGGACTCTTCGGCACGATGCCGTGGTCTGGGCCTTGGCGAAGGGAGCGGCCGCCCACGGCGTGCACATCCATCAGGGCGTGGAGGTGACGGGCATCGATACTGACGGAGGGCGAGTCACCGGTGTCCAGACCAACCGAGGGGCCCTTCAGTGCCGCCAGCTCGGCATCATGGCCGGCGGCTACGGCACCGCGCTCTGCACCCTGATCGGTCTCGAGCTGCCCGTCCACCCGTTGACCATCCAAGCGATGGTCACCCAGCCGCTCAAGCCATTCCTCAACCACGTGGTCAGTTCCGGTGCCTACCACGTCTACGCCACCCAGACGCTCAAAGGCGAGATCGCCACCGGCGCCCACATGGACCCCCAGGTTAACTACACCACCGATCCCACCGCCCGCTATTTCAAGCACCAGGCGGAAGCGTTGACCGACTTCATGCCCGTGCTCAAGGACGTCAAGTTCATGCGGACCTGGGCCGGTTTGGCCGACATGACCCCCGACATGGCGCCGATCATGGATGCCAACGTGGGGTTCGACGGCCTCTACCTCGACGTCGGCTGGGGTTATTTCGGCTTCAAGGCCGGCCCGATCGCGGGGAAGTACCTGGCCGAGATGATCGCCCGGGACCAGATCCCGGAGATCATCAGTCCCTTCGGTCTCGGCCGATTCCTCGAGAACCGATACGCGGGCGAAACCGCCGGCGCGATGAAGTACGGGCACTGGGACTCGTAGCTCAAATGACCTTCATGCTCACCTGTCCGATCTGCGGTCGCCGCGAGCTCCACGAGTTCCTTTGCGGCGGGCAAGAGCGGGGGCCGCGGCCACCTCAGGAGGGGCTCAGCGCGGAAGCCCACTTCCGATACGCTCAGTTCCGCTCGATTCCACCGGCGCCTCAACCGGAATGGTGGTACCACGGCCAGGGCTGTGGGGTGTGGTTCAAGGCCACCCGCAACCCGGCCACCAACCGAGAAGAGCGCCCCGGTGGCTAGACTGCCGGCCAGCCCGACCCAGCGGATCGATCCGTCCCGCCCGATCCGATTCCGCTACTGGGGCGGCGAGGCGGAAGGGGTCGCCGGCGACACCGTCGCCAGCGCCCTCTATGCGGCCGGCGTCCGGGTCTTCAGCCGGAGCCTCAAGTACCATCGTCCTCGCGGCCTCTACGGACTCGACGGCGAGAGCGCCAACACCTTCGTGGCGATCGATGGGGTGCCTAACGAAGCGGCGGAAACGACCCTGCTTCGGCCCGGGATGGCGATCGCCGCCCAGAACGTCCGCGGCAGCCCCGAGCGCGACCTCTATGGGATCCTCGATCGCTTCGATGGGCTGATGCCGGCCGGATTCTACTACCGGCTCTTCCACCGGCCCGCCCGGCTCTGGCCCTTCTTCCAGGAACGGCTTCGCGCCATGGCCGGGGTCGGCGTCCTCCAGCCATCGGGCTCGCGCGAACGCCCCGGTCGGTTCGAGCGCTACCTCAATGCCGAAGTGGCGGTGGTGGGCGGCGGGCCGGCTGGGATGGCCGCCGCGCTTGCCGCCGCCGAGGGCGGTGGGCGGGTCTGTCTCTTCGAGCGACGGCTGCACCTCGGAGGTCACCTCGATTGGCGGACCCGGCTGGTCGACGGACAGCCGCTGCATCGCCGGGCGACCGAGTTGGCCGCCCGGGTCGCGGCGTGTCCTAACATCCGGGTGTTCACCCACGCCCCGGTCACCGGCGTGTGGGGTGAGAACCTGGTCACCGGCTTCTTGATCTGTCCTGAAGGAGGCATCGCCCGCGAGTATCACTACGAATGCCGAGCCCGTTCGGTGGTCGTCGCATCGGGATGCACCGAGCGCCCGTTGGTATTCGAGCACAACGATCGCCCCGGCGTGATGCCGGCCACCACCGCCTGGCGGCTGGCGGCCAGCTACGGAGTGCTCCCCGGGCGTCGAGCCGTGTTCGCCGGGGGCGACGACTCGAGCCTCGAGGCCGCGATCGAGTTGGCCGGCTACGGGGTCGAGGTCGCCGCGGTCGCCGACGCCCGGGCCGAGGGCCACGATCCGGAGCTGGTCGCGGCGATCGGTGAGGCGGGCATTCGGTTCCTGCCCGGGTGGACCGCGGGTGCGGCTCGGGGCACCAACCGGGTGACCGGGGTCGAACTCCGGCGGATCGACGGCGGGCGAGCCGAGGAGCTTCGCTGCGACCTGCTGCTCGCCAACGCCGGTCTCCAGTCGCTGATCGGGCCGCTCTCGACGCTCAAGGCTCAGCTCGGCTATTGCACTCGAACCGGCATGTTCCAACCCACCCGGTTGCCGGAACGGGCCTTCGTGGCGGGCAGCATGCTCGGCCTCCGCGACGTCGCGGCGATCGAGGCGTCAGGTCGGCTGGCCGGGCTCGAGGCCGCGGCCGCGGCCGGCTGGGACGCCGAATCGCAAATCCGCGAGGCACGAGACGCGGTGCGGAACGCGCCCGGGCCGGCGGCGGGCTGCTTTCTGGCGTGCGCTCCCGGGATCGGCCGCGGAGCCAAGGCCTTCGTGGACTTCGACGAGGATGGCAGCTACAAGAACGTGGTAGAGTCGGCCCAGCAGGGGTTCGACGTTCCCGAGTTGGCCAAGCGATTCGGTGGATTCGGGCTGGGGCCGGGTCAATACCATGTCCCGGGCCAGAACCTGGCGATGATCATGGCGGCGCTCGCCGGTACCCCGCTCGATCAGCTGTCGGGTACCACCGTCCGTCCGCCCCTGGTTCCGCCTCGCCTGGCCACCCTGGCGGGGCCCGGGCTCGCGGTCCACAAAGAGACCCCGCTGCACGACGCCCAGGCGGCGCTCGGCGCGATCTTCCGGAACGCGGGCGCGTGGCACCGGGCCCGGTACTTCAGCACCGATCTCAGCTGTCGCGAGGAGATCCGGAACGTCCGCGCCAACGTCGGGGTCCTCGATAGCTCGCCGCTCGGCAAATTCAGGATCTACGGACCCGACGCCCAGAAGGCGCTGCAACGGGTCTATGTCTCCGACATGTCGAAGACCAAACCCGGCCGCTGCAAGTACTCGGCGATGTGCAACGACACCGGGAATCTGATGGACGACGGGGTCGTGGTCGAGATCGGGCCCGGTGACTACTACTTCACCACCAGCTCGGCCCGGGCCGGCGCCACCGTCGAGTGGTTCCGGTACCACACCCGCCACGACGGCTGGGAGTATCAACTCGTCAACCTCACAGACACCTTGGGGTCGCTCAACCTCGCGGGGCCTAACGCTCGCAAGGTATTGGCCAAGATCACCGACGCCGACCTCTCCAACGCGGCCTTCCCCTATATGGGGTATCGCGAGATCGTGGTGGGCGACGGCGTCCCGGTCCGCTGCCTCCGGCTCGGCTTCGTCGGCGAGCTCTCCTACGAGTTGCACGCGCCGTCGAGCTATTGCGGCTACCTCTGGGACCTGATCATGGCGGCCGGAGCGGAGTTCGGGATTCGACCGTTTGGTCTCGAGGCCCAGAGCTGCCTCCGCGCGGAAAAGGGCCATGTCATCATCGGGACCGAGTCGGAGCAGCGGGTTACCCTCACCGACATCGGGATGGGCTTTCTCTGGGACAGCAAGGACACCGCGTCGAAGAAGGTCGGGGCTCCGGCGCTTCGCCATGCCAGCGGACAGACCGATCGGCTGAAACTGGTCGGCCTTCGAATCGACCAGGCCGAGCGGCGCCCGGAGGACGGTGATATCGTGATCGATGGCACCGAAGTGGTCGGCTACCTCTGCACCACGCGGATGAGCGAGACGTTAGGCTGGCAGTATGGCCTCGCCCTGATCACCGACCGCCACGCTCCGGAGGGGGGCACCGTGCAGATCTATTCCAACCCGCGCGGCACGCCATCGGTGACCCACGGGACCGTGGTCGCGCCGCACTTCTACGACCCCGAAGGCGCGAGGTTGCGGGCGTGACCGCGACCGCAACAGCACGAATCCGCCGCTCGCCGGTGCGTTTCGACGCCACCGCGCTCGAGCGGACGTCGCGAGACGGCTGGGACATCGTCCGGCGCTATTCGGACGAGGGCGGCGGGCCGTGGCTGGTCGACCTGAGCCATCGCTGCCGCTGGGACCTTCAACACCCTGACGTCGGAAATCAGCGCCCATTCGGGGTGCCGGTGCCCAGCAAGCCCGGTGAGGTGGCGATCTCCGACGGCTTCGCCGTCAACCGAATGAACCGGACCCAGGCGTCGCTCTGGCATCTCGGCGGGAACGATCGGCCCGCGACGCCATCCGGAGTCGGCTTCACCGAGACGACCGATGGACACTGCATGCTCGCCTTCCTGGGCCCGGAGACGGCGTCCGTCTTCGAGCATCTCAGCGACCTCGATGTCTTCGACCCCGAGCGCGGCCTTCCTCGCCTGGTCCAAGGCCCGGTCCTCCACGTCCCCTGTCAGGTGGTGGCGTTAGGCAGCAACGCGGTGATTCTGACGTTGAGCCGTGGGTATGGCCGGACCTTCGCGGAAGCGGCGCTCCAGTTTGCCCGTCCCTGCGGTCTCCGGCCAGCCGGGGAGGCCCGTTTCGACGAGTGGTTCGTGCGGTGGGCCTCGACTCGGTCGTCCGACCCGAGCCTTCCGAGCCGGTGAACTGTGGAGCTCCTCGTCGACTTCGGCCTGATGTCGCTGTTGCTGCTGATCGCGCAGCTCCTCCGCTCCCGGTCGCGGCTGCTTCAGGCCAGCCGAATCCCGACCGCGATGGTGGCTGGCGTGATCGCGCTGATCGGCGGGCGTTACGTCCTCGACATCCTCCCTTTCAGCGAGCGGAGCGACGGCGGGACCTTTCTGGCGAGCTATCCCGGCTATCTCATTGCCCTGATCTTCGCCGCGCTCCCGCTGGCCCGCCCCGCTGGGAAGCCGAGCCGGGTGCAGTGGCGGCATGTCGGCGACATGTTCTGCTACAACACGATTTGCTTCGTGGGACAGTACGCCGTCGCGTTGCTGTTCGGCCTCCTGGTGCTCGATCGGCTGTTCCCCTCGCTTCCCGACGGCTTCGCCCTCGTGTTGCCAGCGGGTTGGGCCGGCGGCTTCGGAACCGCGGCCGCGATCGGAAGCGTCGTCGAGCCCCGCGGTTTCGCCGACTTTCTCCCGCTGGGATACACCTCGGCCACGGTCGGGGTCGCGGTGGGCACCATCGTGGGCATGATACTGATTCACGTCGGGATGCGGAGGGGCTGGACCCGAGTCGTCGGTACGCCGAGCGCGCTCCCGTCGAGCTTTCGGACCGGGTTCGTGCCCGAATCGGAGCGATCCGCCGTCGGGCAGGAGACCGTGAACGCCGCGGTACTCGACGTGCTGACCTGGCACCTCGCCCTTCCGAGTGCCGCAGTCGCGCTGGCGTACGCGATCTCGACGGCGTTGCCGGCTAACCACGGGATTCCCCTCTTCGCCCTGTCCCTGCTCACCGGATGGGGCGTCCGCTGGGTCATCGGACTGCTCCGCCTGACGGATTCGGTCGACCCCAGGGTGATGGGTCGGATCGCGTCGAGCGCGGCGGACTATCTGGTCGGATTCGGGATCGCTTCGATCGCCATCACCGTCGTGGTCCGATACGTCGCTCCGCTGCTGTTGCTCTTCGCGCTCGGTGTGGTTTTTACCCTCTGGAGTTTCTGGCTGGGGCGCCGGATCTTCGGGAACTTCTGGTTCGAGCGCAGCCTCTTCACCTTCGGGTGGGCCACCGGCGTTCTCGCCACCGCCATCGCGCTCCTCCGGGTCGTGGATCCCAAGTCGAAGAGCGGCACGCTGCAAGACTACGGCACCGCCTATCTCGGCAGCTCCTTCGTCGAAATCGCCATCGTGGCGATCGTGCCGGTGCTGATCGTTCGCGGGATCGTGCTGTTCCCGGCGCTGGTCCTGTTGGCGGTGGCGATCGCGGCGTTGGTGCTGTCGCGTTCGCTCATCGGGTGGGGACCCGCCGACCCGGTGGCGATCCGGGAGGGCGAGGCAGGGGTGCTCGCCGCGACAGAGGAACCCTGACCCCGGACGGCCCCCGTCCGGGGTCGAGGAGTTTGACAGGGCTGCCCGTCTTAACTAGCGTCTCTTAATACGCATTGGTTGCGTATTGCGCAACGGAGAGACGCATGGTTCAATCCGTCGATCGCGCCCTCGCGATTCTCGAGTTGCTCGCCACTGGACCAGGCGAACTCGGGGCCACCGAAGTCGGCGCCCGCCTCGAAGTCCACAAGTCCACCGCCTCACGATTGCTCGCGACCTTGACCGAGCACGACCTGGTCGAGACCAATCCAGCCAACGGGAAATACCGATTGGGCTTCGGGGTGATCCGCCTGGCGGGCGCCGTTGCCGCCTCCAACGGCATCGTGCTGCGGGCCCAGGCCGCGTTGCAGACACTCGCCACCGGCTCCAACGAGGCCGTGAACCTGTCCGTGCTGGAGCGTGGCCAAGTGGTGAGTCTCCACCAAATCACTACCCCGCATCTGGTCGGCAGCATCGATTGGGTCGGACGTCACACGCCAATCCACTGCAGCTCGAGCGGCAAAGCCATCCTGGCGCATCTGCCGCCCGCCGATCGGAAGCGGCTCCTCGCCGGTCCGCTCGAGCGGCGGACCCGGCGAACGGTCATCGACCGGGCTGAGCTCGATCGTCAACTGGCCCAGGCGCGGCGTGACGGCTACGCCTTCACGGTCGAGGAACTCGAGGTGGGACTCCACGGCGTGGCGGCGCCGGTCTGGGGCACCGGCGGCCGAGTGGTGGCAGCGGTCAGCGTTTCCGGTCCCTCGTTCCGGCTGACTGAAGCCCGGATCCCGGCACTCGGCGCGATGGCGAAGGCGGCCGCCGCCCAGATCTCGCGCAAGCTCGGATTCGTCGGAACCTCAGTTGCCTCGTGACTCGCATGGTACCGACCTGGAGTCGGCGGAGGCCTCGATGCGGCAGGCCCTCGTCGATCGCCCCCAGGATGCGAGTTTGCCGGGGCGGTTCTACACCGACCCGCGGTTTTGCGAGCTCGACCTGGCGCACCTGTTCTACCGGGAGTGGATCTTCGCCGGCCACTCGGGCGAGATTGCCCGTCCGGGTGATCGGTTCACCCTCCAGATCGGCGACTATCCGGTGCTCGTTGTCCGGGGGCATGACGGCGTGCCCCGCGGCTTTCACAATGTCTGTCGGCATCGGGGCCAGGTACTCTGTTCCGGAGCAACTGGGTCAGGCCGCAAACTCGTCTGCCCGTATCATCAATGGACCTACGAACTCGATGGGCGGCTCTCGTTCGCTCGCGACATGATGGCCGAGATCGACGCCAGCCGGTTCGCCCTCTCGCCGATCGCCTGCGAGGAGGTGGCTGGCTACCTCTTCGTGTGCTTGAGCCCCACGCCGCCCGACTTCGCGCCGTTCCGAGATGCGGTGGAACCGTACCTCGCGCCCCATCGGCTGGCTCGAGCGAAGGTGGCGTTCCAGTCGACGATCGTCGAGCGGGCCAACTGGAAGCTGGTCGTCGAGAACAACCGAGAGTGCTATCACTGCAGTAGCAATCATCCGGAACTCTGCCGGGTGTACTCGGCTCGTCCCGTCATGAGCAACGCGATTGGCCAACCCCAGGACGAAGCGGTCGACGCGCATTGGCGGCGCTGGGAGTCGAAGGGCCTTCCGAGCGGGTTTCGGATCGCGGCCGACGGACAATTCCGAACGGTGCGGCTCCCGTTCCTGGGCGACGCCGAGTCGATGACGGCCGACGGTCGGCCCGGATGTCGGCGACCGCTGGCGGATTTTCCGGAGCCTGGACTCGGGTCGATGTTGTTGTTCCATTACCCCAGCACCTGGAACCACGTCCTGGCCGACCACGCCGTCAGCTTTCGGCTGCTGCCGCGGGGGCCCAATGAGACTGAGCTGACGACCAAATGGTTGGTTCACGCCGAGGCGCAAGAAGGCGTTGACTACCAGGTCGACCATCTCACCCGAGTCTGGGTCGCGACGAACGACGAGGATCGCAGCATCGTCGAGAGCAACCAGCGAGGCGTGAGCTCACCGGCCTACCAGCCGGGGCCTCTCTCCCGAATTCATGAAAGCGGGGTGACGCAGTTCCTCGACTGGTACGCCGCCACCATGGGTGAGCGGCTCGAGTCGTCCGTCCCATCGCGGTGAAGTGGCCGAATGTCAGAGCCGCGGTCGGGTGCCACCATTAGGGAAAGGACACCAATGGCCGCTCATGGCGCGTTCCACCAGCTGGCTCGGCCATCCTCCGTTGGGTGCGTAGTGCGAGTGGCGGCGTGGCTCCATGCCGGCGCCCTTGCCCTCGCAAGCCCACTCGGGGCGCAGCCGCGAGGTCCGGTGCTGCCGCCCTCAGAGCCCGAGTACCAAACCCGGCTCGACACGGTCCGGATTCCCATGAAAGACGGAGTGCAACTCTGGGGATTCATGTACCAGCCGGTTCCCAAACGGCCGGGCGAGAAGTTCCCGGTACGGCTCTACTACTCACCCTACCGCGACATCCCAACTCCCGATGCCGATCTGTATTTCGCCCGTCGCGGCTACGTCGACGCGACGGTCAACATTCGCGGCACCGGCCGGAGTCAGGGCGTGGCCCCCGAGCGCGAGTACTCGGAACAGGAGATGGTGGACGGGCTCGAAGTCATCGATTGGCTGTCCAAGCAACCGTGGTCCAACGGCAACGTCGGAATGCAAGGCAACTCGTGGGGCGGGTTCAACAGCCTCCAACTCGCGATGCGGAACCCCCCGGCGTTGAAGGCGATCCGGCCGCAGCATGCCACCGAAGACCTCTACCACGAGGACATCCACTATCTCGATGGCATCCGGCTCTTTTATGGGTGGCATGCCTACGAAGACCTGATGGTCGCGCAGAGTCCCTGGCCCGACTTCCCCCTGACCGAAGAGATGTTCCGGGATCGTTTCGATCAGCCGCCCTGGAACTTGCTCTATCTCCGCAATCAGTTGGATGGTCCCTTCTGGCGGAACGAGCAGCGGCTCGACGTGAATCCAGGCCTCATCACCATTCCGCAGCTCCGAATTGGTGGCTGGTACGACGCCTATCGCTCGAGCATTCCCCGCGCCCTGCTCAATGCGCGAGGCCCGATCCGCGCGATCATTGGGCCGTGGGAGCATCGCATGGCCCGCTACCAGGCGATGGTCGACGTGCGGCTCGAAGAAGTCCGCTTCTGGGACTACTGGCTCAAGGGCCGCAACACCGGGGTCATGGACGAGCCGATGGTGACGGCGTTCATGCGTCGGTCGCACCCGCCCGGGACCGAGATGAATCAGGATCTGCCCATTCCGGGCCAGTGGCGAGGCGATACCTGGCCCCCGCGGGGTCAGGTGATGACCCGGTACTTTCTCCGCGCCGATCACCGGCTTGCCCGAACGCCGGCGGCGCGTGACGCGGTGCATCAGCTCAACTACCTGCCCGGCACTGGCGCGGCGGCCGGAGTGCTCTGGGGTGCCCGGCAGCCGGACCAGCGGCCCGCCGACGCCTACAGCCTGGTGTACGACTCCGAGCCGCTCACTGAGCCGCTGGCGATCCTCGGTCATCCAGAGGCCAAGCTGGCGGTCTCGGCCACCGCCAAGTTGGCCCATTGGTTTGTTAGGCTCTCCGATGTCGCTCCCGATGGCTCGGTCACCCTGATCACCGGGGTCGGGATCAACGGGGCTCAACGCGATGGCTCGATGAAGCCGTCGTACCTAACGCCAGGCGCCGTCTATCATCTCGACCTCAAGCTACACGTCACCTCCTGGGTCTTCGAGCCCGGGCACCGGATTCGAATCGCGGTGTCCAACTCGCAGTGGCCGATGGCCTGGCCGACCCCGTATCCGATGACGACGTCGCTCTACCTCGGGCCGCGCCGGGGTCAGGCCAAGACCGCCACCGGCTTGCCCGCGCCCGCAACCCAGGTGCTGCTGCCGATCGTCCCCCTCCATAACGGTATCCGGGTTCCCGCGTTCACCGCGGCGTTGCAGGAGGGCCAACAGCCGATCGTCCGCCGAGCCCCGCCCCCGCCCGGCGGATTTATTCGGCCGGGCTTCGACTACGTGGTCGACCAGATCATTCGCGACGAGAACACCGCGACCACCACGATGATCATCGGACGCCCGCCGAGTCCCGACGAGCCCGACCACCGCGGCTACGCCAGATATGAGGTCAGCGACCTGCGGCCCGACGCCGCGGTGTACCGGACCGAGGCGGTCAATCGCTACCGCCTGCCGGGCCGAGAGGTCGTCTGGGAGGGAGTAACCCAAGTGCGGAGCGATTCCGTATACTTCCACTACCGCCATCGCCGCCGGCTGCTCGAGAACGGCAAGGTCATCCGGGAGCGGATTTGGGAGGACTCGATGCCGCGGTTGTTCCGTTGAGAGGCCGGGTGGTGCGGCGCTAGTTCGCCGGCGTCAGCACCGAGAGAATGTGCTCCGCATCGGGTAGCCGGTCGCACTCCCAAAGGGCGCGCTCCAAGGCGAGGGCGCGCTGCTCCGGAAGGGAGCCTCTGGCCAGCCAGCGAAATTTCTCTCGCAGATCATCGTCGCTGGGCCCAGCGTTCTCGCCGGCGCCCCAACGCGGCCGCGACTCGCCGGAGTCCAGCGTCGCGCCGTCAGCGGTCTCGATCACGACCCGGGCGATACGTTCGGCCGGAAACCGCCGGTTGTAGGCGTCCTCTTCGATCAGCTCGACTCGATCGGCGATTGCCAGCACCCGCGGATCCCGCAACGCCGCGCCGCTCAGTTGGTCCGGCCCGACCTCCCCATGCACCAGCGCGGCCGCGACGGGAAAGGGCACGCTGTACTGCGCTTCTTCGGTGGTGACCGGATGCCGCACCACCAGCCGGGTGGCCTCGTGAAAGGTGTGGACCCGGATCCGCCCGAACGCGTCCGGCGTTAGGCGGTGGACCCGCTGCAGCGTCAGCGCGCCGTGAATCGGGGCCTGGGCCCAGTAGCAGACCGCGTAGGGCTTGAAGTACTGACCCGCGATGTGCCAGGTCGCCCCGAGATCGTTCCAGACCGAGGCGACCTCCGGCCCCTCGACGGTGAGAGCGGGCGCGCCGGTGAAGCCGCGGTGCGCCATCTGGGCCGCGCACACCCCCGCCATCGCGCCCCAACCCGAGCCGTCCTTGAGCATGGTCGGCGCGTCGATCACCCGCATCATCTGCGAGCGCGGGCCGTGGTATTCGGCGATGCCGAGGGCGTGCCGGGTCTGTTCCGCGGAAGAACCGAGCCACCGGGCGGCGATGGCGGCAGAGCCCAGGGCGTTCCATGCGCCAGAGGTGTGGTAGTCGGACACGGTGGCGTGCAAGGCGATGCCCGCGCGCAGGGCGATCTCGTAGCTCATCGCCAGCGTGGCGAGGAGTTCTTCGCCCGAGACCCTTCGGTTAGGAGTCAGTCCGAGCGAGGCCAACAGGGCCGGCACCAGCGCCGCCCCAGCGTGCCCCTTCGTCGGCTTGTAGCCATCGTGGATGTCGAGGGCGTCCACGGTCATCCCATTGGCCAGGGCCGCGCCGGCGGGCGAGACCTCGCGCCCGTCGAGCCACAGCTGCCCGCCGCGCCCTCCAAAGGCCAGGGCGGCGAAGTCGAAGATGATGCGGGAGAGTTCGGTGCGTCGCCCGCCCAAGCCCGCACCGACCGTGTCGAGCAGGCAGCGCCGGGCATAGAGGCGCGCCTCGTCGGGGATGTTCTCCCAACGCAATTCATGGATGAAATCGACGACCGTCATGGTCCGCGCGGGGTTCCGAATCCGGTCAGCGGAAGAACCGGGGGATCGTGTCCTGCCAGCTCCGCTCCCGAACGACCCGCCCGTTCTCCCGCACCCAGCGGCGGTGCAGGTAGTAGAAGTTGGTGGAGTCGCTCCGGATCTCGGTGAATCCCTCCCACACCACCTCGCGGTCTCCGATCCGCACGGTGTTGATCCGCTCGCCCCGAATCGAGGCGAGGTCGGGCCGGAGGTCACTGACCCGCCAGACGACCTTGGTGATGTTCCCCGGCACGCCGTCCTCCAATGAGACGGAAGTCGTCCCGGCGATTTCGTCGCGATCGATCTTCTGGGGTTTGCGGGCGTTGAACCCGAGGGGTCCGCGGAGCGGCGGTGGTGGCGGAGCGCCGGGCATGGCCGAATCCGTCTCCTGAACGATGGAGGCAAACGGTGGCAGCGGGAAGCCGCTCTCGAGCGGCACCACCGGCAGGAGGATCTGGGCCGATGGGGTCGAGCCGCGTTCGGGGCCGAGGACCAACGAGGTCGTCATCGGATACGGGCTCGGCCACTGCATCGGCCACAGCGCGTTGGAGATCGCGACCCGAATCCGATGGCCCGGCTTGAACACCCACGAGGTCACGTGGAGGTTCACCTCGAAGCGGTACTCCTTGCCTGGCACGAGCGCCGCCGGATCGGTCGAGGACTCGCGATGAGCGCCGTTCAAGCCCGCCCCGGTGATCTGGGTGGTGATGCCATCGGGCGCAACGTCCGAGAGCCTGACGAACCAGTGGGCCAGCGGCGCGGTCGCCGAGGCGGCGAAGATCGCCTTGGGCCGGCCGAGAATCGCGAGGTCCGCCGTGAGCGGCTCCGAGTCGTAGACCAGACTGAACCCGTCGACGGCTCGTTGATCGGGCTGGGTGTTGGTCCAATACTGGCCCGCCTGGGGCCCGACCGCGGGGAGGTACTTGAGCTGATGGGTTGCCGAGACGCTCGGCGGCGTGGGGCGGAGGTCGTGATCGGGCTGCAGGTACCAGGGTTTCCATTCCAGCCCGCGTGGCGGCCAGGTGTCTGCCCGCCACTCCCCCGCAACATCGCGACCCCGAATCCAGGGATCGGGGAGATGGGAGTACCGCATGAAAGCGGTGACCCGCGGCTCGTCGAGAATGCCGGTGTTCCGTCTCTTGAGCCAGTAGTCCCACCAGCGAATCTGCTGGTGGCGGTACTCCACCGCGGGCCCGGGGTCCCTCAGGTCATGATTCCACGGGCCGATCACCGCCACCGTCGGCGCTTTCATGTGTTCCAGCGCGCGGGGGATGCTGGAGCGATAGGTGTCGACCCACCCGCCGATCATGAAGGTCGGGATCGCGATGGCGTCGGGATTGAGGTCGAGCCGGGTCCCCCGGCGCCAGTAATCGCCGTCCCGCTGCTGCTTGAGGAAGGTGAGACTCCAGGGCGGCTGGTCGAATCGATCGCGAAAGATGGCGTCCGTGAGGGGGAAGTCCGGCGGCGGACTCATGGTGGTGCGGACGTCTATCCCGAAGTTGTAGCTCCCGAAATGGAGAATACCGTCGAGGTACTGGATGTTCTCGTGGTAGAGATCCTCGGTCCCGGCGCCCACCGAGATGGCCTCGAGCCCGGGCGGCCGGCGCATCGCGACCTGGGCCGCGTTGAACCCGCTCCACGACACGCCATACATCCCGACCCGCCCGTTGGACCACGGTTGACGAGCCAGCCAGGCGATGACTTCGATGGCGTCCGCGATCTCCTGGTCGGAGTACTCCCGATCGGGCACCGCCCCCTCGCTCTGGCCGGTCCCCCGGACCTGGAAATGGGCATCGACATACCCGCGGCGCACCAGGTACGACGAGGCGCCGTACCGGGAGGCGGCGGTTTCCCGGTACGGGGTGTGATGGAAGAGGACCGGGAACCGCTCACCACGGCGCTTGCCGACCGGGAAGAAGATGTGGCCGGACAGGCGAACCCCGTCCTTCATCGTGACCCAGACGTTTTCTTCGACTCGGATGCCATAGTCGGGCGCGGACGCCGGAACGACTGATTGCTTGGCGGTCTGGGCGCCGAGCGCCGTCGAGAGGAGGACACCGACCGCGGTGATCGCGATTAATCTCGAGACCCCGGCTGAGAACTCGGGCATTCGGGTTGCCTCCTCGTGCATCGTCGGGACATCGTGCCGTGGTCGCCACGAACGGAATCGAAAATGTACCTGTTGGGGGCGATGGTGGGTATCCAACCCCTCACCAATGGCGTGCTCCCTCGCGGACAGCACGCCGTTTCACGAGCTCAGCGGCGAGCACATGCTTCTTCGCCCCTGGCGGTGAGCCGAGCAACCGGTGGGGCGCCGCTCGACGGTACGCCATGTGGCTCTTGCGGTCTCCTGGCCGCGCGGCGGGGACAAGCCGGCGGGCGACTCAGGCAACGCGGTCATCGCGTTCGGGCCAGTTGCGCCATGAGGTGGCGCAGCGAGGTTGCCCGGATGCCCGACTCCATCGGCCACTCGTCGTCGCCGCCATGGACGACGTATCCGGTGTGCGGCTCGAGGACATCACACGCGAGTCGAAATCCCCTGGGGACGGCCGGAGCCGTGGTACGCTTGATCTCGATGACATACTCGACCCGTCCGCCGCGCTCCAGCACCAGGTCCACTTCGGCGCCGTCCTCGGTCCGATAGAACGTGGGAACGAATCGATCGCCGGCTGCCGCCAGGACGTTCTCGATCACAAAGCCCTCCCAGCTGGCGCCCACCACGGGATGCCCCAGGAGTCGGTGCAGGGCGTTCCTGGGCGGGTGGCCCGTGATCGGGAGACCCGACACGGCGGGGTACCGGTTCCGCCGCTTCCTGGGCCGGAACCGCATCGGCGCCGCCGCGGCGGCCCTGGTGGCGGTGACGCTGGTCGGAGCGACGGCGGTGACGGCGTGGCAGTCGAGCCGGCGGGCCACCGCGCTCCGGGTGGCAGAGGCGGAGCGGGCTCGCGCCACCCGGATCACCGATTTCCTTCTGGGCATCTTCCGGGCAACCAACCCCAACGAGACCCGCGGCCGCACCGTGACCGCCCGCGAGCTGCTGGACCAGGCGGCGGCGCGGGTGCGGCGCGACCTGGCAGCGGATTCTGCCGCCCTGGCCGACATGGAGCTCGCCATCGGGCGGGCCTACGCGCTCGTGGGGCTCTGGCCCACCGCCGACTCAATGCTGGCCAGGGTGGTCGAAGCGCGGCGCGCGGCCTCGCCCGCGAATCCCCTGGAGATCGCCGAGGCGCTGGAGTGGCACGGGCGGATCCGGATGACGCGGGGCCGCCTGGAGGAGGGAGTGGCGATGATGCGCGAGGTCGTGGCCCTGCGCGAGCAGCGGCTCGGCCCGAACGCGCCGGAGCTGGCCCCGGCCTACCAGCGCATCGCGATGGCGAGCACCCAGCTCGATCCCGACGACACCTCGGGGGTGGCCCGGCGCCACTTCCGCAGGGCCCTGGAGCTGCTCCGCTCCGCCGACTCCGTGGACCATCGCGCGGTGGCGGAGGTGCTGCGGCACCTCGGCAGCATCACCCTGGACGTCGGCGACCCGGCGGAGGCCGCCGCACTGTTGCGCGAGGCGCTGGAGGCGGGCCGGAAGGCGACGGACGAGGAGGATCCGTTCCTGTTCAACCTGAAGGAATCCCTGGCCCTCGGCCTCAAGGTGATCGGGAAGGCCGATTCGGCGATCGCGATCCACCGGGAGCTGCTCGAGACGCGGCGCCGGGTGTTCGGACCCGAGCACAACGATGTCTCCTTCAGTCTCTACAACCTAGGACGGGAGCTGGGGCGGGTGGGGCAGTTCGAGGAGGCGATCGCGTTGCTCACGGAATGCGTGGCGATGCGGGCGCGTCTCTTCGGGCCCGAGCACCACCTGGTGGCCTACGCGGAGGGGGCCCTGGGCCGGGCACTGGCCCGCTCCGGGGACCGGACCGGCGGCCTGGCCCGCTTCCAGCGGGCGGCCCTGATCTCCGAGCGGGCCCTGGGTCTGGCCAACATCGTCACGCTCGAGTATCAGGAAGAGGTGGCCCTGCTCCAAGTGGCGCTGGGACGCCGCGACGCGGCGCTCGCGACGCTGGCGGGCTTGGTGGCGCGGGGCTACCGGAAGCTCGACCGCGAGGAGCTCCGCCCCCTCGCGGGCGATCCCCGCTTCGAGCGCCTCAGGGCGGCCGGGAAGCAGACGCCCGCCGCCCCTTGACCTGGTGTTCGACGGGAGTTCGCTCGAGGACATCGCCCGCGCCCGGACCCCCGGGCCGTGATGCCGCGCCTGCTTCCACCTACCGTGCCGGGTCCTCACCGGACCGTCTAGTCCTGGCCGCCGGGCACACCAAGTGCGAGCCCGGCAGGATCATCTGCCACTGTCCCGGCTGCCTCGGCACCACCCTGCGGTCGGGGCAGAAAGTGATCGGGCACATCGAAGAGGTGATGCGCGGCGCGGAGCTCGGCCAGGGCGAGCGCGAGCTGGTTGGCGACGGTCTGGGGGGAGAGGTCGAGCAGCGCGGCGATCTCCGCGCGGGCCAGCCCGTCCCAGCGGGCCAGCTCGAAGATCTCCCGGCGGCGGGCGGGCATCGCCGCGAGGCCGGCCGCCAGGGCTCGGTCCCTCTCCGACGCCTCGACCAGCGCCAAGGGCGAGTCGGGTCGCGGCGGCCGGGGAATCCGGGCGAGCACGTCGGGCCGGCGGCGGACGTTCGCGCCCTTGAGGTCGTTCCGGGCCAGGTTCGCCGGCCTGGAGCCGATGGAGAACCCGGTCGATCGGGTTGGGCGCGCCGTCGGGTTGCGAACTCATCGACGGATAGCGCAGCGCGCGAACGGTCGGACGGCAAATGGGACCCCGGGCTTCTCGCGCGCCCGTCTGAGCCGCGGTCGGGCTCCGCACTCGCCGCCACACCCGCTGGTGGTGGGCCGATCCCGGGCCCCGCCGCTCTCGGCGGGGACGCGTGGGCTGCGCGACGCTGCCGCACCGGGCCCCCGTCGGCGCGGGTGAGGCATCAGGGCGGCCGCCACCTGCCCCCACGGTAACCCGGCGACCGCCCCGCCCCGCCCATGTCGTCATCCGCCGGCGTTCCCCCGGCGTTCGCCCCCCACCACCCGGTCCACGAGGACGCGACGTACCGCGATTGAAATTCCTATCCTGACGGATGAGGCCGCCTCAGCCGCCGGCGGCCGCCCGCGGGCGGGGCACCCCGGCACCGATCCCCAGCGCGCGGTCCAGGAACCGCTTCATCCTCCGGAACGAGTCCAGCTTCGTGTCGGTGCGGGTCCAGCTGTGGGGCTCGCCGGGGTAGACCATGTAGTCGAAGTCCTTGCCGGCGCGAATGAGGGCCCGGACCAGCCGCTCGGCGGCGGCAATGGGCACGTTGATATCCGCGGTGCCGTGCAGGACGAGCAGGGGCGCGTCGAGGCGGTCGATGTGGGTGATCGGGTTGCGCTCCACGGTGAGGTCCGGCGTGTCTCCCGGCGCCCCCAGCCGGATCCGCCAGTAGGTGCCGTGCATCCGCGGGTCGCCGATGGCCCAGCCACTGGGCGCGGCGGCGATGCCGGCGCCGAACACGCCAGGCGTGTGCACCATGGTCTGCGCCGTCAGCCAGCCGGAGAAGCTGCCGCCATAGAGCGCGATTGCCCTCGATTCAACGTAGCCCAGGGAGGACAGGTGCCGGGCCGCGGCCACCATGTCCTCGGACTGCTTGCCGCCGGCTTCGCGGTACAAGCCCTTGGCCAGCCCGGCGCCATAGCCTTCGCTGCCGCGTGGATCGACGACCATGACGACGTAGCCGCTCCGCACCAGCCATTGGAGGAACTCATGGGTCAACCCGGCGCCCCAGCCGAGCGTCGCCTGCTGCCCCCAGCCGCCGTACATCGTGATGAGCGCCGGGTGCCTGCGGCTCCGGTCGAGGCCCTTCGGCAGCATCAGCACCGCCGGGATGGTCATGCCATCGGGGCTGGTGAAGCGAGTCGCCTCGATCCGGGCGAAGTCGCCGTCGGTCATCCCCTCGGGCAGGGAGGCGTAGACGCGCTGCGGCGGCCCGGCGGTGCGGGCGTCGAGGAGCCAGAGCCCGGGCGGCTCCTCGGGGCCGCTGAGCGCGACCAGCAGGCGGCTGGCGTCGGGGGAGTGGGCGACGACGTCGTAGACGCCGGGCGCGCTGCCCAGCAGCGTCGCCTGGCCGCCGGCGGCGGGCCGGCGCCACGGCCGGCGCTGGTGCAGGTCGCCCTGGCTGGTCAGCGCCAGCAAGTCGCCGCCGGGCAGCCAGGAGAGGGAGCTCACCTCGTAGTCGCCCCCGGTCAGCGGCGCCGGCTCGCCGCCCGCGACGGACGCGAGGTAGCCGTGGGCCCAGCCGGTGCGGTTCGAGAGGAAGGCGAGCCGCTGCCCGTCGGGCGCCCACGCCACCCGGAAGCCGGGGTTGATGTTGTGGTCCACCCAGCGGTCGTCGGTGTCGGTCCAGAGCACGCGGGGCGTGCCGCCGGAGACGTCGCCTAGCAGCAGCTCCTTCCGGCGGAAATCCTCGGACAGCCGCGAGATGGCCAGCCGCTGGCCGTTGGGCGACCACTCCCCGATGACCATGCCGGCGATGTCCTCCGCCGGCGAGATCCGGGTCACCCGGCCGGTTTCGACCTCGACCACGCCGACGGCGAAGCCGCGGGCGGCGGGCGTGAGGAAGGCGATCCGCCGGCTGTCGGGCGACCACGGCGGCCACTGGAACAGCCGGTTGAAGCGGGTGCCGTCGGTGACGCTGAAGCGCTGGCCGGTGGTCAGTCGCCGCGGCGCGACGCCCGCCACCGGCTGCACCCAGATGTCGCCATCCCGGATGAAGCTGAGCCACTTCTGGTCCGGCGAGAGCTGCGCCATGTCGCCCAGCAGCTCGGCGCTGGCCAGCACCCGGGGCGCGCCGCCGTCCCGGCCGACAGCGAAGTAGGTGTCGCCCTCGCGGAACACCACCTCGCGCCCGTCGGGCGTCCAGCGGAGCCCCTCGCCGCCGAAGTAGCGGCCGGTGGCCGTCGTGCCGTCCAGCTCGCGGTCCTCACGGGGGCGGGCCAGCAGTACGGTGGTGGTGCGGGCGGCGACGTCGTAGAGGCGGATCTCGTCCGCGAAGCTGCTGGAGACGTGGTAGGCAATGACGCGCCCGTCCCGCGACCAGGCAGCGCTCTGGGGGACCTTGACGCCAAGGTACGCTTCGGGCCCCGGCGCCTGCTGGGCCCGGGCCGCGCCCGTCGAGGCCAGCAGCAGCAGGAGCGCCGCAGGCCGCAGCACGCCGCGGCGGGCATGATTCAGGGGCATCCTCTCCTCCCTATTCGCGCTCGAGAGATCCCGTGTTGGCGGCAGATTACGACACCAGGCCTGCCCATCGCAAGTTCGATAGCGTAGGGCCGCCAAAAACCAAGGGAACCAGTCGGTTGCCACCGCATCGGGGAAACGGGGATGCTGGGGAGGTGCGGATTGGATCCCCGGGGCGGTAGCACGCGACGAACTCGTCGAGGTCGGCGCGCGTCATGCGCTTGGTCTCGAGCGTGAAGTGCTTGTTGGTGCGCAGGTCGTAGATCCAGACCGTCCTGGTCCACGGATCCTTCGCGCCGGGCCGGCGGTCGAAGAACGGTACGTTGGCCTTCACCCCCTGCGCGTAGAAGATGCCGGTCGGCAGGTGCACGTGCGGGTTGAGCCCGGCGGGGAGGCCGGTCGCGTACTGTCGGCCTGCAGCTCCACATGGTCAGCGCGTAGCCGGCCGGCTTGGCCTCGAGCACGCCGACGGCCTTGCCGTTCACGAAGAGCAGGTAGTCGGCGAAGCCGTGCCCCGGTGCCATCTTGAACTCGCGCACGCCCACGCCCCCCCCCGGCGGCGAGGTTCATGCTCGCGCGGCCCTGGCCGATCCACCCCGCGGCCTCCAGTGCGGCGTCGATGTCCTGGCGCGCCTTCTGCTCGGGCGTCGGGCTCATGCGGGGCCTCGCTCGGCCAGGAAATATCGCCGCCGCGGATCCTGCGGCCCGGTGCCGATCTCACGCACGAGCCCGCGGCCGACGAGGCGGGCGAGCCGCGTGCGGGTCGCGCGGGGAGAGAGGTCGATCATCGCGGCGATCTCGCTTGTGGCGAGTCCCTTGCCTCCGCTGAGCGCGTCCAGGATGGCCTGGTCCGTGTCCTCGACCACCCTCGGGCCGACCTGGGTCGTGGCGATGGTGACGCGAAAGCGCGTGGCGATCTCCTCGAAGACCGGCGCGGCGAGGCCGGCCGCCTGGCACGCGGCGGTCATGCGCTGGACGCCGCTGCCCCATTGCTCGATCAGGCCGAGCGCGTTGAAGACCCGGCCGATCACCCGGTTGCGCAGCTTCGAGACGCCGCGCGGCAGGTCCTCGATCGTGAGACCGAAGGGCAGGAGCCCCGGGTTCTCGATTTCGAGGCGGTCGTCGAAGATCGACAGGCGAATCGGCGCGCCGCGCTGGGCGTAGTCGGTGTGGACCACCGCGTTGATGACGGCCTCGCGCACCGCTTCCGGCGGCACGCTCCAGCGGTCCTTCCGGCGCACCGCGCCGATCGCGGCGCCGTGCCAGGCGTGCTTCTGTGCGAAGGCGACGGCTTCCTCCACGCCGCGCGCGGGGATGGAGCGGATCTCGGCACGGTCGAGGATTCGGCTCTTGTCGGCGCCCGCGAAGCGCCCCGCCTGGATCCAGGCGTCCGGGAAGTGCCGCTCGCGCTCCCGGCCGAAGAGGATCATCCCGCCCACGGTTGGCACCTTGCGGCCCTGGTGTTCCGTGACAAGGCGTAAGGTCTCCAGATCGCGGCGGGCGAGCGCGCGGACGGGAGCGAACGACTCGGAAGCCGCTCGGAAGTCGAGCGCTTCCGAGTCGAGCCCGGGAATGGGCTGCTCATCGAACCCCTCGCCCCGCGCAAAGCGGCGCAGTTCCTCGATCAGCTCGGCGTCCGCGCGCCGATTCGTGGAGCCCACGCGGAGGTAGACTCCGGCCGTGGGTCCTTCGCGGATCAGGTGGTGCGGCCGGCTCGGGCTCGGATGGACCTGCAGGGCCAGCACCTGCGACCGGCGCCAGGGCAGGATCTAGATCTCCGGGACGAGGCGCGGGCTGATGCGGTCGCTGACGAGGCTGGCCAGACGCTCCTCCAGGTCGAGAGCGTCAGGCACGCCGCGAACGTGGTGGGTGCGGTCCTCCACGCCGACGAGCAGCGTGCCCCCGGACGTGTTGGCGAAGGCGACGATGGTCTTGAGCGCCCCGTCCGGGGAGGACAGGTCACGCTTGAACTCCAGCGTCTTGCCTTCGGGGCGCTTGAGGATCTCGACCAGGTTCATGATGCTCGGCAATATACTCGGAAGCACCTGACCGCATCAAGCTTCCGAGTCGACGACCGGGCACAAAAGCTTGCTGGTGCGCCCAACCAGTCCGAGCGGTTTCCGGATTACGTCGCGGTACAGGAGCCGGAGTGCGGCAAGGCTTGGTTCAACGTCGAGGCCGACGCCCGACGCTCGGTGGCGAGATACCCGGGGAAGGCCGCGACCTCCGGATCGCCCTCCTGCGTGGCGGAGCCGAACGACGGCAACCGACATCGAAGAACCCAGATACCGGCGGCCAGGGCACTCGGTGCCATCGGTCAGCGCACTCGTCGCTCCTCCCTGATTCAGCGGCGTGTCCAGCCGAGGATTCGGAGCCGCCAGCTGCGGTCACTTCGGAAACGACGCCGCACACCAGGCGGTCGAGGTGACACTTGCTCTGCCAAGTTCTCTATCCCCGTGGAGCTTCAAGTATGAATTACACTAACGCAGACAGCTGCCCACCACTAAAGCCGTCTCCTGGAAAAACCCGGCGGGTTGCCGGGCAACCTCGGCGACGATAATCTCAATCTCAATCCCTTGAAGTCACTCTCATAAAATGGGAGTCCGCTGATGGCCGACCGGCGCGCGTTCCTCGCCCAAACGGGTCTCGCCGCCGTGGGCCTTTCCCCCGCGCCCGCGCCGGAGGGGTCCCAGGACGAGACCATCACCGCCCGCACCATCGCCGAGGCCGAGAAGCTCCACGGCCTCGCCTTCACGCCGGCCGAGCGCGATCAGCTGGTCCCCGCGATGCCGGGCCAGCTGGCCTCGGCCAAGGCGATCCGGGCGACGCCCAAGGCGCTCGAACTCCAACCGGCCCTGATCTTCGATCCCCGGCTCCCCGGTATCGCCTACCCGCCGCAGGAGAACCGGCTCCGGCTCTCGACCTGGGACGCCGGGCCGCTTCCCGCCGCCGACGCCGACATCGCCTTCGCCTCGGTTCGCTCCCTGGCCCAGTGGATCCGCACCGGCGCCCTCAGCTCGCGTCGCCTGACCGAGATCTACCTCGAGCGGATCCAACGGCTGGCCCCCCGCCTCTACTGCTTCATCACCGTGACGCCCGAGGTGGCCCGCGCCCAGGCCGCGGCGGCGGATCGGGAGATCGCCGCGGGCCATTATCGCGGCCCGCTCCACGGGATCCCCTACGGCGTCAAGGATCTCTTCGACACGGCGGGGATCCGGACGACCTGGGGCGCGGTGCCCTACCGCGATCGCGTTCCCACCAGCGATGCCGCGATCATCGTGAGACTGCGGGACGCCGGCGCCGTCCTGTTAGGCAAGCTCGCGACCGGCACCCTCGCCAACGGGGCCGAGTGGTTCGGTGGGACCTGCCGCAACCCCTGGAATCCCGACGAGCCCGCCGGCGGGTCGAGCACCGGGTCGGGCTCGGCGACCGCGGCGGGGCTCTGCGCCTTCTCGATCGGGACCGACAGCCTGGGCTCGATCCTCAACCCGGCCGATCGCTGCGGCACCGTCGGGCTCCGGGCCACCTTCGGCCGGATCCCGACCGCGGGTGCCATGCCGCTGACGCCGAGCCTCGACCGGATCGGGCCGCTGACCCGCCGGGTGGAGGACGCCGCCCTGGTCCTCGCCGCCATCAATGGGCCCGACCCGACCTCGGCCAGCTCGATCGAGATGGGGTTCGACTACGACGCGGACATCGACTTGAGCCGGGTCCGGGTCGGGTACTCCAAGACCTGGTTCGAGCGGTTCGGGTTCGCCCGGGCGGCCTCGGTGCCGGTGAGCGAGGCCCACCACAAGGCGCTCCGAACGCTGGGGGACTTGGGCCTGCAGCTGGTCGAGGTCGAGCTGCCCAACTATCCCTATTCCGCGCTCATCAACAACCTCTACGTCGAGGCCGCGTCGGTCTTCGAGGAGCTGACGCTCGACGGCCGGGACGAGCAACTCCCCGAGCGCAACGGGATCGGCTGGCCCAACGGCTGGCGCCGGGTCCACCTGATGTCGGCGGTGGATTATCTCCAAGCCGAACGGGTCCGGCGGCGGATCATGCACGACTTCCACGAGATCTACAGCCGGGTCGACGCCCTCGTCGCGCCGACCTACGGCAGCTTCGAGTTGTTGGCGGCGATGAACTTCACCGGGCACCCGGGCTTGGGGCTCCGGGCCGGGTTGAGCGAGAGCCCGACCCGTGACATCGGGCCCACCCCGGCGCCAGGACCGGCCACGCCGAGCAAAACGATCACCCAGAACGTGACGCTGCATGGCCGGCTGTTCGAGGAGGGGAAGATCCTCGCGATCGGGCATGCGTTGGAGACCCGGCTCGGAGTCTGGCATCACCGGCCGTCCATCGGCTGACGAAAAGGGGAGGGGACGATGGCGAATCGACGGGAGCTTCTCAGGCGGGCGGGGATCGGGTTGGCGGCCGGCGGCTTTGGCGCCCTGAGCCGCGTCGAGGCCGCGGAGCACCCGCCGGCCAGCGAGTCGCTCCAGGGCTGCGCCGATCTTCCGCGCCAGGGTCCCAAGGAGGTGGTCCGCGGCAAGCGCGCGGTGGCCAGCAGCCAGCATCCGATCGTGACCCGAACCATGCTCGATGTCCTCCGAAGCGGCGGCAACGCCATGGACGCCGCGGTGGCCGGGGCGATCACCCAGGCCACCGTGCAGCCCGAGATGAGCAACCACAGCGGTACCGTCACCTGTCTCTATTGGGAGGCCAAGGCCGGTAGGACCCATCAGCTCGAAGGTTCGGGAACACTGGTCCCAGAGCTCGCGCCGTTTCGGACGGTTCCATTCGAGCTCACGGGGACTGGCACCGGGCCAGCGGCCTGCGTTCCCGGGTTCATGCCCGGCATCGGTGCCCTGCATGCCCGGTTCGGGACCAAGCCGTGGAAGGCCCTGGTCGAGTACGCCGTTCCGTGGGCCGAGGAGGGCCGTCCCATGGACGAGTTCACCCGGTCGGTGCTGGGGGACGAGCTGGCTTTCCTCTCGTATTTCCCCTCGTCGCGCGAGCTCTTCCTCCCGAACGGCTTCCTTCCGTCGGTCGGCGAGCGGTGGAGGAACCCTGCCCTCGCGGCGACGTTGCGGCGGCTGGCGGACGAAGGGCCGGAGTACTTCACTCGTGGCCAGTGGGCCCGGAACTTCGTTGCGATGGCGAACGGAATGGGGTGGCAGGTCAAGCTCGACGATCTCAGCGCCACTCCGCCGCGCTGGATCGAACCGATCCGGTACCAGCACCGGGGCCACGAAGTCGTGCAGCTGGCTCCCCCGGAGCGGCAGGGGCTGTTCTGCAGCATGGTGCTGGGAATCCTCAGGCACCTCGACATAACCACCATTGGCCCCCACACCGAGTCGGCCGAGAGCCTCTACTACATGGCCCAGGCGATGCGCCGGGCCAACTTCGAGCTGGCCCACCTGGCCGACCCGGAGTTCTTCGGGGTTCCGCTCGAGGTGTGGACGTCCGACGAGTATCACCGCCGGCTCGCCGCCATCCTTCGGGTCGCTCGGCCCAAGCCCGGCGTGGATCTCACCCGCCACGTCGAGCTGACGACCGGGCGCTCCCAACTGAGAACGTTCGGCTGGTCGACCGGCGGGCCGGATCCGTCCCCGGCTCCGGGGGCGGGCACCTGCGAGCTGACCTGCGTGGATGCGGCGGGGAACTGGGTCCAGATGACCCACACCCTTCAGGGGGGCGGGATTCCCGGTATGGTCCTGGACGGGGTTCCCATGTACGGCAGCAGCTATCCGGGATGGCTCGGTCTTCCGGGGATCCGGCTGGTCCGTCCGCTTGGCAACACGATCGTGTTCCGAGAGGGCCGACCGGTGCTTTCGATGGGCTCGCCGGGCAACGTGGCCTTCACGGTCTGCCAGGTGCTGTCGAATGTGCTCGACCACGGGATGGATCCCTACCAGGCCGCCGCCGCGCCGCGGATGGCACCGATGCGAGATGACTACACGGTAGAAATCGAGACCCGGATTTCGGACCGGGTTCTCCGCGACCTGGTCAAGCTCGGCGCCAAGCTCCGGCCGCTCCCGCCCTACGACTACCACATGGGCTCTTACCAGCAGGCGTGGCGCGACCCGAGCACCGGGTTGCTGAACGCCTGCGCCGACCCTCGTCGCGCGGGGCAGGCCGATGGCATCTAGAACGGCTCCGAGAGCGCCAGCGCCGTCGCCCGTTCTTCGGGACGTCGCCCGTACGAGGCGTCGCCGCGCCCCGGTGCTGGCCGCTCGAGGACGGCTACGGACTTCAGGTCGAGAGCCGCCCGCCGGCCGAGGTCGTGACCGGCCTGGCGAAACAGGGAGTTCAGGTGAAGCCGCTGGCGCCGTACGAGTGGCGCAGCGGCTCGTTCCAGATCTGTTGGCGCGATCCCGCGACCGGCCGGATCAACGCGAGCACCGATCCCCGCGGGGCCGGGTGGGCCGGCGGGATCTAACGCGGCGGCCCGCAGCCGCCGGAGGACAACAATCGATGTCGAAACGGCGTGTGATCCGGCCCGCCGCCCTGGCGCTGGCCGGCTGGGCGTCCGTGGCCCCGCTCCGGGCCCAGACCGTCGACGCCGACGCCTATCTCAGGGTCCGAAAGCCCGGGGGGATCACCTGGTCGCCCGACGGCACCCGGCTCGCGGCTTTTCTGACCGACGCGCGCGACGGGGAGCTCCGGGTCTACGACGTGCCCACCGGCGCGATGACCCGCGTGGTCACCGGCCTGCCCCGCCCCCGCCGGTATCAGGATCGCGGCGAGATCCGCTGGTCGGCGGACGGATCGACCCTCATCTACCGGCACGGGCCGCAGTACTGGCGGGTCGCCGCGACCGGCGGGACGCCGACGCCGCTGCTGCGCGACACCCTGCCCCGCGAGATCGTCGTCCTCTCGCCGACCGGCGACCGGCTGAGCTTCGTCCGCGGCGGCGATCTCTGGGTCCAGCCCTTCCCCGACGGCGTCCCGCGGAAGCTCGTCACCGGAGAGAAGTTCCTCGCCGGGCCGGCCGAGTTCTACGGCCGGTTCACCGAGTGGACGCCGTGGTCACCCGACGGGCGGCAGCTGACTTTCCTGGCCCAGACGCCGGACAGCGGGCTCCGGCTCGGCGTCGCGCGGGTGAGCGACGGCCGGATCCGGTGGCTGCCCGCGGGCGGCGCGATCTGGGACTACTACAGCGTCCAGTGGGCGCCCCGAGGCGATCGCCTCACGGTCGCGCGCCTGAGCCGCGATTTCCGCCGGAAGCAGCTGTCGCTCTGGGAGATCGACTCCGACCGGGCCCGGGTCCTCTGGGAAGACACCGATCCACAGTGGGTCGATCACAACATCCTGCCGAGCTTCGCGGCCGACTGGGCGCCGGACGGCACCCGGATCGCGTTCATCTCCAACCGCGACGGCTGGCGCCGGGTTCGGATCCTCGACCTCGCGAGCGGCGCGACCCGCGAAGTCACCCCGGCCGGAACCGAGGCCGGCACGGTGTGGTGGTCACCCGACGGCGCCCATCTCCTGGTGGCGGGCAATCAGCACTCTCGGCACTCGGTCCGGCTGTGGAGCTTCCCGGCCACGGGCGGCGACGGCACGCTCCTCACCCCCGGCGAGGGCGTGCTCGACGGCGCCGCGGCCCGCGGATCCCGCCCCGAAGCGGAGTGGTCGCCGGACGGCCGAAGCGTGGCGTACGTGATGAGCCGCCCGGGCGAGCCGTTCGAGATCGGGGTGGCATTGGTCGGGACCGGCCGCGAGCCCACGGTGCTCTACAGCGCGACGGCCGAGTCGCTGCCGCTCGACGCCCAGGCCGCAATCCGCCCGGTCCAGTTCACCGCCCGCGACGGAACCCCGATTCCGGGCGTGCTGCTGGAGCCGCGCCGTGCCGAGCCGGGCGTCCGGCGGCCGGCGCTGGTCTACCATTACGGCGGCTGGAACCAGGAGGCCCGGCTCGGCTGGCACCTCGGGATCAAGTCGCGGCTGTTCGAGTATCTGGTGAGCCGCGGGTGGGTCGTGCTCATCGCGGACGTGCGCGGGAGCGACGGCTACGGCCGGGCCCACGCGCACGGACTCTATCACGAAGGCGGCGGGCTCCAGGCCACCGACCTCGCCGACGCCGCGGGCTGGCTCCGGACCCAGCCCTTCGTCGGATCCGACCGGATCGCCATCTTCGGCCACAGCTACGGCGCCTATCTCGCGCTCACCACCATGCTCCGCGAGCCGGCCGCGTTCCAGGCCGGCGTGCTGATGGCCGGCGTGTTCGACTGGGGCGGACTGGCCGCGGGCGCCTATGTCGGGATCCGGTTCGGCGACCCGAAGTCGCTGGCGGTGCCCGACCTGCAGTACCGGCCGGCCCGGCACGTCTCCGGTCTCGCCGCCCCGGTGCTGGTCTACCACGGCACCGGGGACTTCAACGCGCCGATCTTTTTCTCCCATCAGCTGGTCCGCGAGCTGATGCGGGCCCGGCGCGATTACGAGTACGCGGTCTACCCCGACGAGCCGCACGACTGGGACCGGGAAGAGACCGACCGGGACTTCCTGGTCCGGACCGAGCGGTTCCTCGCGTCCCGGATGCCGGGGCGTCCGGGGAACCAGGATGCGTCGGCCGAGCTCGACCGCATGGTCCGGGAATATTCGACCCGCCTCAGGGACGAGCAGGCGGCGCTCCCCGAGCTGTCGTTCGACAAAGTCCGCCGCGACGCGGATTCCGCCCGCGCCTGGCTCGGGCGGCTCGACCGGATCCCCGAGGCCGGCCTGAGCCACCAGGAGCGGCTCACCCGCGAGCTGCTCAAGTGGGAAACCTGGAAGGCGCTGCAGGACACCACGCTCTACTGGTACACCTTCCCGCTCCTGCCGGCGATCTCGCCGTTCCGCGGCTTCCTGCCGCGGATCCAGGCGCAGCCTCTCGGCACCGCCGCCGAGCGGGAGCGCTACCTGGCGCTTCTCGAGCGCGCGGCGACGCTCCTCGGCGCGCTCCGGGAAAAGACCCTGACGCAGCAGGCCCGCGGCGTCGTCCTCCCTCGCGAGCAGATCGACAACGTGCTCCCGTATCTCCGCGGCCTGGGCGCGCCGCCGGCCACGAGCCCGTTCATGCCGGCGGCGGAACGGCTGGCGGCCGTCCCCGAGGCGGAGCGGACGGCGTTCGCCGCGCAGGTCCGCGCGACGATCGAGCGGCGGATCGTGCCCGCGGGCCGTTCGCTCGTCCGGTACGTCGGCCGGGAGCTCCGCCGGGCCGCGCCGACGGCGGTCGGGCTGTGGCAGTATCCCGGCGGCAAGGAGGCGTACCGGACCCTGGTGCGGCGGGAGACGACGCTCGACATCGGCCCCGAGGAGATCCACGCGCTGGCGCTCCGGCAGATGGACGAGCTCGAGGCCCGGATGAAGCGGATCCGCGATTCCCTCGGCTTCAGCGGCACGAAGGAGCAGTTCCACGAGCAGCTCCGCCGCGACCCGCGGTTCTACGTCTCGGTCCCCGATGCCGTCGGCGCCCGGCTGATGGGGTACGCCGACCGGCTCGAACCGGTGCTGGACCGGGCCTTCTCGCGGCGGCCGAAGTCGCCCTACGGCGTGCGACGGCTCGATCCCGCGCTCGAGCCGTCGATGACCTACGGCTACTACAGCTTCGCGACCGGCGCCGATCCGAAGGGCTACTACTTCTTCAACGGCTCCGATCTCGACCAGCGCTCGCTCCTCATGGCCGGCGCGATCGCGTTCCACGAGCTGATCCCCGGTCACCACTTCCAGATCAATCTCCAGCGGGAGAACGACAGCCTGCCGGCGTTCCGCCGGTCCGTGCTCCACGCGGGCTTCACCGAGGGCTGGGGCGAGTACTCGTCCTCGATCGTCGCGGCCGAGCTCGGGATGTACCGCGACGCCTACGAGATCTACGGCCGGCTGGTGTTCGACGCGTTCTTCATCGCCCGCCTCGTGGTGGACACCGGGATGAACTTCTACGGCTGGCCCCGGGAGCGCGCGATGGCCTACATGCGGGAGCACACCCTCGAATCCGACGTGCAGATCAACTCGGAAACCCTCCGCTACTCGACCCGCCAGCCGGCCCAGGCGCTGGCGTACCGGATGGGACGGGAGACCTTCGTGTCACTCCGGGCCCGGGCCGAGCGGGAGCTCGGGGCCGGGTTCGACCTCCGGCGGTTCCACGACGCGCTCCTCATGAGCGGCACCATGCCGCTCTGGCTGCTCGAGCGGCACGTCGATCACTGGATCGCAGGCGAGAAGGCCCGCCGGGGGCAGGCATGAGAGCCGGCGGGTGGCTCGGCCTCGCGGCCGTCGTGGCGGCTCGCGCTTCTGGTATCCCGACTCCGCGCCCGATCGCACGGTGCTCTGGCTGGTGGATCCGGCCGCGAGCACCCGGACCCCGCTGCTCGACGTGGCCCGGACCCGGGCCGCGCTGGCGGCCGCGCTCGGCACGAGCCGCCGTACGCGGGGCTGCCGTTTACCGCCGTGACCTTCGCCGACGGCGAGCGGAGCGTGCGGTTCACGCCAAGCTCCGGCCGCTCCCGCCCTACGACTACCACATGGGCTCTTACCAGCAGGCGTGGCGCGACCCGAGCACCGGGTTGCTGAACGCCTGCGCCGACCCCCGTCGCGCGGGGCAGGCCGATGGCATCTAGAACGGCTCCGAGAGCGCCAGCGCCGTCGCCCGTTCTCCGGGACGGGCGGACGGCTCGAGCGGCGGGCCTCGCCGTGGCGGCAATCGCGGCCCTGGCCCTCGGGGCCGGCAGCGCCCAGGCGCAGAACCGGGTCGCGATCAACCTGGTGACACACAGCGCAGTGGAAATCGATCGGCCGGCGGCGACGATCTGGCCCCTGATCGTTGACCCGAGCGCCTGGAAGCAGGGGCTCAAGCGGTTCCCGCACGCCGGCCCCGTGGGGCAGCGAGGGGAGATCTTCGCGGCGAAGGAGTCCGCCGCGGCGCCGACCGCCTTTTACATCGAGATCGTCGAGCTGGTGCCAGCCCGGCGGGTGACCACCAAGATCTATACTCCGGAGGGCGTCCTCCTGGGCTTTGCGATGTGGACGCTGGTGGAAACAGCCGGTCGGACCGTGGTGAGCTACGACGTGTACTCGGAGACCTTGGTGGCCCCGGACCAGGCCCGGGCGATGTCGCCCGAGTCGATCCGCCAGCGCGAGCACCAGGTGACCGAGACGAATCAGGCGAGGTTCGATGCTGAGTTGGTAGCGCTCAAGCGGCTGGTCGAGGGCCGGTGAGCGAGGGCGCCCGGACAGCCGCCGAGCTGCCTGATCGAGTCGATCCTCAAACTTCGGGACCCTGGTCCCATCTTGGATGACATGCCCTACAGACGAGGCCTTGCCTCAGGAGACCACTGCCATGGTTGATCGCCGAGATTTCCTCCGAGGGACGACGCTTGGTCTCGCCGCGGCCGGACTCACTCCCCCGCCGGCCGACGCCCAGCAACCGTCGCCCTACCACAACGTCGAGCCGGCCCGGTTCGGGAGGAAGAAGGGTGCCCGGGGAACCAAGGGGATGGTGATCTGCTCCCATCCCATCGCCACCCGGGCCGGCGTCAACGTGCTCCGGGCGGGGGGCAACGCCTGTGACGCCGCCCTCTGCACCTCGGTGGCTCAGACGGTGCTCGAGCCCCATATGACCAGCATCACCGGGGTCCTCAGCATGCTCCACTTCGAGGCCGCGACCGGGACGACGACCTACGTCAACGGTGGCATGAACGCCCCGCTCGCCGGCTTGCCGGGGTTCAGCGCCGCCGACCTCGCGACCGGGCGGGGCATTGGCGTGCCCGGTTTCTGGGCCGGGTTCGAGGCTGCGCTGGCGCGTCACGGCTCCAAACCCAAGCGCGAGCTGGTGGGACCCGCGATCCATTTCGCCCGGAACGGGTTCCCGATCCACCCCTTCCTCTACGCCGCTATGTTCGAGCACCTCGATACCATCGGCAGCACCGAGGCGGGCCGACGGATCTTCATGCCCGACGGCGCTCTGATCCCGCCGGGCGCGATCCTGAAGCAGACCGAAGCGGCCGACACCCTGGAGCGGTTGGTCGAGGAGGGGAACCGCTACTTCTACCACGGCGAGTTCGCCCGAAAGTTCTCCGAGGTGACCAAGGCCGCCGGCGGGGTGATCACCGAGGAGGACTTCGCCCGGTACCAGGTCCGCTGGCAGGAGCCGGCCCGAAGCAGCTACCGCGGTTATCAGATCGCGGCCTCGCCCATCCCGGACAACGGGGGGACCCATTTGATCGAAGCGCTCAACATGTTCGAGCTGCTCGACATTCCCAAGTGGGGCCCGCCGACCGACTCGCCGGAGACTCTCTACCACATGGTTCGGATCAACAACGAGGTGATGGAGGCCGGTGGCAGGCAGACCGATCCGACCAGCCACCCCGTTCCGCTCGAGCTGATCGTCTCCAAGGAGTACGCCAAGATCCGGCTCGACCTCCTCCGGATGCAAGACGTCAGCGAGCCCGCCAAGACGGCCCCGCCGGCGGGGAGCAATCACGTCACCGCGGTCGACGCCCGGGGCAACGTGGCCACCATCCTCCATTCGGCAATGGCGTCGGGCTGGACCAACGGGCTGTTCACCTTGGGGGTGAGCATCGTCGCCTCGGGAGGCCACTTCCTCCGGGTGATGCCCCGCCCTGGCGACCGGGCCTCCGCCTACGTCGGGCCAAACATCATTTTCCGGAACGGCAAACCGGTGCTGGCCTCGGGCTCGCCCAGCGTGAGCTTGATCGCCAACATCCTCCAGAACATCGTCAACCACCTCGATTTCGGGATGCCGCTCGAGGCCTCGGTCCACCGGCCCCGGTTCGGCGGCTGGGCGACCGCTCGCCCGGGCCACAACTACGTCGAGGCGGACCTCGACGAGTCGGTCCGCAACGCGGTCGCCAAACGAGGGATCAGGTTCCACGTGGTGAGCCCCTGGCACTTCTATAACGGCTCGTTCGAGGGGATCGCGATCGACCCGACGACCGGGGTGATGACCGCCTGCGGCGATCCCCGTCGCAACGCCGTGGCGGAGGCGGTGTGAGAGGGGCCCTGGTGGCGGAATACACGGCCCGGGGTCGCTGCCGCTGTTCTCGCTGGAGCGTCACATCGATTGGTGGATCCGTCAACAACGGAAGGGGATGACGACCTATGAGACCGGCCATCCGACTCGCCTCGACCACCCTCGCTGCCCCGCTGGCGTCGCTCCGTCATGCGATGACGGTTTTGGCGATCGCCCTGGCGTTCGGCCTCGGTCCGCTGGCCGGCTCCGGGCTGACCCAGGAAGATGCCCGAGTGGCGCGGACCGTGCCCATCTATGAGAACCCGGTCAAACGCGCGACTGGCCCGTATGGTCGACTAGTCATTCGGAACGCCATGGTGATCGACGGGACCGGCGCGCCGGGTCGCGGCCCGTATGACATCGTGATCGAGCGGAATCGGATTGCCGCGCTGGTGCCGGTGGGGCTCCAGGGCCTGCCGGACGACCGGGCAACGCGGCCGCCCAAAGGCGACCGCGAGCTGGACGCGACCGGCATGTTCGTGATCCCGGGATTCGTCAATACCCACGCTCACGTCGGTCCCTACTCGGTGCCGACTTTCAACACGGCGTACATCTACAAGCTCTGGCTGGGGCACGGGATCACGACCGTTCGGGATGTCGGCTCACTTCGCGGCCTCGACTGGACCGTCGGTCAGGCTCGCGCCATCGCCGCCGGCGAAATCGAGGGGCCGGAGCTGCTGCCGTACGGCTTCATGAGCGAGAACATCTTCGTCAAGGGAGAGACCCCCGAGGATGCCCGGGCCTGGGTCCGGAAGATCAAGGCGCAGGGCGCGGTGGGGATCAAACTCCACAGCGGGCCGGCCGAGCTGGTCGAGGCCGTGATCCGCGAGGCGAAAGTCCAGGGGATGCCGACCACGATGCACCACGCCCAGGTCTTCACCCCGCAAGCGACGGTTCTCCAGACCGCCACCTGGGGCCTCGGGTCGATGGAGCACTTCTGGTACGGCCTGCCCGAGGCGCTGTTCACCGACAGGTCAGTCCAGAGTTACCCGGTCGACCACAACTACGACGACGAACAGGATCGCTTCCAGGGCGCGGCCCGGATCTGGTCGCAAGCCGCTCCTCCCTTCAGTCCCAAGTGGAACGCGGTGATGGATTCGCTGCTCGAGCTCGGGTTCTCGATCTCGCCGACCTTCGCGGTCAAGTCGGCGACGCTCGACGTGATGGCGGCCCGGCGGGCCGAGTGGCACGACGAGTACGCGATGCCGTGGCAGTGGGAGTTCTTTCGGCCGAGCCGGAGGGTGCACGGCTCGTTCTGGTTCGATTGGACCAGCCGGGACGAAGCGGCAGCCTATGACGACTACCGGCTCGGGATGATCTTCGTCAACGAGTACAAGAACCGCGGCGGCCGAGTCACGACCGGCGAGGACCCGACCTATGCCCTCTGCCTGACGGGATTCTGCTACGTCCGGGAGCTGGAGCTGCTCCAGCGAGCCGGCTTCAGCGCCCTGGAGGTGATTCGGGCCGCCACCAAGTCGGGGGCCGACCTCCTCGGCGTCGGGCAACGGACCGGGACGGTCCAGACCGGGAAGCAGGCCGACCTGGTCGTGGTCGACGGCGATCCGCTCCACAACCTCAAGGTGTTCTATGGGACGGGGGCCGTTCGCCTCAACGATCGGACCGGGCGGGTGGAGCGGCACGGCGGGGTGCGGTGGACGATCAAGGGTGGCGTCGTCTACGATGCCCGGGGCCTCCTCGAGGATGTCCGCGGGATGGTGCGAGAGGCGAAACAGAAGGCGG
>Ga0194132_10000079_pt1 | contig 175126 bp, 165 predicted proteins | sample TA2KigOf80mmetaG_FD_148612 | JGI IMG/M metagenome (GOLD analysis project Ga0194132, IMG submission 148612) | Freshwater microbial communities from Lake Tanganyika, Tanzania - TA2015054 Kigoma Offshore 80m | ecosystem: Environmental > Aquatic > Freshwater > Lake | place: Tanzania: Lake...
CCGGCTTCTCTCCCCCAGCGGCACCACATGGTCAACTGTCGATTTGCGCGCGCTGAAGCTTGCCGCTGAAGTCGACGTACACGGACTTCCACTCCGAGAACACGTCGAGCGCAGCAGTGCCCGCCTCGCGGTGGCCGTTGCCCGTCGCCTTGGTGCCGCCGAATGGCAAGTGCACCTCGGCACCGATCGTCGGGGCGTTGACGTAGAAGATCCCCGTGTAGAGATCGCGCATCGCGGCGAACGCGCGGTTCACGTTCTGCGTGTAGATCGACGCGGACAGCCCGTACGGCACGTTGTTGCCGATCTCCACGGCCTCCTCGAACGACCGACAGGGGATCACGGACACAACGGGGCCGAAAATCTCTTCCTGCGCGACCCGCATCGACGGTCTCACATCCGCGAAGATCGTTGGTTCATGGAAATAGCCGCGCGCGTGAGCGCCAGCCGAAAGCACGTGTCCTCCGGTGGCGAGACGAGCGCCCTCGTCTGACCCGATCTGTACATAGCGGGCCACGGTCTCGAGCTGGCCCTGGCTGACGGCCGGTCCCATCTGGGTGGCCGGCTCCAGCCCGTCGCCCACCCTGAGGGCTCTCGCCCGCGCCACAAACTGATCCAGGAACGTCCGGTAGACGTTCTCGTGCACCACGACTCGGCTGGCGGCTGTGCATCGCTGCCCGCTTGTGCCGAATCCGCCCCACAGGCAGCCGTCGATCGCAAGCTCGAGGTTGCCATCGTCCATGACGATGACAACGTTCTTACCACCCATCTCGAGGTGGACTTTTTTGAAGCTCGGCGCAGCATGGACAGAAACCGTTCGACCGACGTCCGTCGATCCTGTGAAGGACACCACGCTGACGTCCGGAGACGCGGTCAGCTCGGTGCCCACCTCCTCGCCACCGCCGGTGACGAGGTTCACCACCCCCGGGGGGATGCCAGCTTCTTCGAGAGTCTGCATGAAACTGACGGCGGACAGCGGAGTCAACGTCGCAGGCTTGAGGACGACCGTGTTGCCGCAGACGAGGGCGGGAATGACCTTCCACGACGGGATGGCCATCGGGAAGTTCCAGGGAGTGATGATGGCGCAGACGCCGATGGGCTGTCGGATCGACATCGCGAACTTGTCCCGCAGCTCCGACGGGACCGTCTGTCCGTACTATCGGCGTCCTTCACCGGCGATGAAGAACGTCATGTCGATGGCTTCTTGCACGTCGCCGCGAGTTTCCTCGAGCACTTTGCCCATCTCACGCGTCATGTCCCGCGCGAGCGCGTCTTTGCGCTCAGCGATCAGCTGGGCGGCCCGGAAAAGGACCTCGGCGCGCTTGGGCGCCGGCACGAGACGCCAGGTGGCGAAGGCACGACGTGCGGCGTCGACGGCGTGTTGCGCATCTTGTCGCGACGACTTCTGGAAAAGCCCGATCAGGTCATCTCGGTTCGCCGGATTACGATTCTCGAAGGTTTCGCGCGTGGAGGACTCGGTCCACGCGCCATCTATGAAGTTGCGGTACGTCGTCATGCCCGGAGAGTGCCGTACGTGGGAGCTCGAGCGCAAGGTTGTCCAACGCTGGCTCAGGCGGTGAACACGCATGGCGTCATTCAGGGCACACAGGATAGAGCGAGAGTAGAGGGGTCGCGAAACTACCGCCAAACTCGGAGCGTCGTTCGCTGGCATGATTCCTGTATAAAGGATGAGTGTCCGTGGATCGGACCTATGATGTGGACTAACACTTGCGACTCATCTGCCAGGCTGTCCGAGGGCCGAATCGCCAGTCAGGCGGCTCAATCGACCCAGAAGGTCGTCATTGTCAATGGTGGCGATGAGGTGGCCGGGTTCCTCGACACGATCATCGAGGCCGGCCCGTACGACGTCGTGTTCGTCGAATCGGCGGCGCATGCGTACTCGCAGGTGAAGAAGGTGGAGCCGAATCTCATCATCCTCTGTCTCGACTTGAACGGGGACGATGGTTTTCGGGTGTTGTCGATGCTCAAACTCGACCCGGACACCTGCGAAATCCCCTTACTGACGTACGCGACGGGTGCCGACCACACACCGGTCAACCCGACCCAGAGCTCTGACGATCTGGTGTTCACGCCCTCACCCACGCGGAGAATGAACTAGGATGTCGCGTCACGCGTGATGAAACTGCCAGCCGACGGGTCGGAGCGTCGCGCCGAGGATCGTTTGACAGTTCTGGGTGAGTTGCGCCCAGAAATCATGGTGTTCCAACCCATCAGCATCCGGGAGATCAGCCGGAGGGGCGTTCAGGTTGAAACACGGGTACCGCTTCACGTCGATTCCTTACACGAGTTGCGCCTGACGCTTGGAGGTCAGACCGTCGTAGTCAAGGGCCGCGTGACTCATTGCGGCATCAGCCACGTCGACCAGGAGCAGGTTGTCTACGCGGCGTGGCTAGAGCTCGTCGAGCCCCCTTCACACGCCGATGCGGCTATTTCGGCGTACCTTTCGGACGTGCGGGACGAGCGTACGCCGTTGAAGCCGTCGGATTGAGCGTCAATTGGTCATCAGGCGGCCTGCCGATCCGGCCGAGATGCGCCAGATAGTCGCCTGACGGGATGCGCGGCGCGCGGCCAATCGGCGCGTTGTAGAAGTACACCCAGGCCTCCACGACACGACCGTCATCGAGCGTGACCGGCACTCGTTCGCGCGTGTAGAGGCTGGTCGCCGGCTCCTGCATTTTCGTTCCCTCGAACTCGTCGAGCGCTGCGAGCACGGCCTCGGGATCCCGCATCTCGTGCACTTCTCCGCGGACGCTACCATCCGTTGCCGGGACGGCGCCCGGGTACAACCCCAGATCGAAGAGCGCCGCCGCGATCGACCCATGGCCCACGAACGCAAGCTGATCATCGACCTTGGAGCGACGATGGCGGTCGAACCCGCGCATGAGGGTGCCGTAGAAGAAGATCAGATTCATCAGGCCCGGCAGGATGCTACATCCAAACCGAGTCGAGGCGTACACGTCGGTTCGCTCGTGTCCAGGAGGCTGGGGTGAACCATCGCAGAGCCCGGATGAGTGGCCAGCCCGGTGAAACTCGAGGGTTCATCCCGGCCTTACAGGCCTCGTCGAGGACGAGCCACGCGAGGCAGCTGACTGAGCGATCCGGTCAGCGCGTCGAGCATCTGAGGGCTGAAGTCGATCGACAAAGTCACCGTCTGCCCCGTGCCGCCGAGCTGCACCGCCCGCAAGAGCGACCCCAGCGCCGGCTGAGAGCTGCCCCGCAACTTGGCGAGCGCGAAGAACCCACGTACGAGATCCCGTAAGGCGTTGGCGGCTTCCTCATCGCGTCCTTCGGCGGTCACCGAGGCTCGGATGCCGCTGTCCACCTGCCCGCTCGCCGCGAACCAGGTCATCGCCGGCAGCGGGCCGACCGCTCCCTTCTGGAAATTGGCTCGGGCGGTCAACGCATCGAATCGGCCAACAGCCCAGAGGTTCGCGGGTTCCAATTCACGGACGCGCTTCATCAGCGCATCGTTGCCCCGCGCGCTGGCCCCCCCGTCCTGACGGTCGATAGCGGAGCGGACCAGGCTCGGACTCCCGGCGGCGATGAGCCCGGGCTCGATGAACGCGATGGCGAGCTCAGACCCACGGTCGCGCGATGTCGCATCGGTGGCGGCGTCGCGGTCAGGGGCGCCGAAGATGGAACGGCCCTTGTACCATTCGACGGAAGCGCCTTTCTCGCGAAGCGAGGCCTCGATGCGGACGGCGTCGAATCGCCCCCGCACGACGGCGAGAGCGGCATCCTGCCCGGTCTGACTCCCGTCGAGCGATTGGGCCACGGCGAACACGACGCGGTCGATGTCCGTCTCGATGTTGACGCCGGTCTCATCCTGGAATCGTCGCGCGCCGCCGTCCGTGAACGGCATGGTCGCTCGTAGCCGTTGGCGTAGCTCGGAGATCATCACGTGATGCACGTCCACGAACGCGATCATGTGCGCGTTGCCAGGCAGATAGCGAAGCTCGTCGGGGCCACCTGGGCCTGTGAACGCACTGGTTGGGAAGCTGAGGTACGCCAGCAAGCCGGTGCCCACACCGACGCCGAGCACCAAAAGCGAAGCGACCACGAAGCGGCGTGTCCTGCGTGTCATCAGACCCCCTTGAGACCGGCCAGGCGTCAGTCAGTCCTGCAGTCTAGACGGACCAAGACGTGCTGCTGTTCCCGCTGCGGCCATTGTAGGCGCTACTGTTCCAAAACGTACTCTCGGCGGGCGACCGTCCGACTGGCCACCCACAGCATGACAGCCGTGATGAGCGCGAGGGACCAGAGGCTCATCGCGACCGATGGCACGTCGCGTACGACGCGGAGCAGGATGCTCGTCGCCGATTCACTCGGCATCGCGTGCGGGACGAGGGCCTGCAGGTAGTACCCCACGCTGAAACGCTTCAGATAGCCGGGAAAGATGAGGACGCCGGGCTCCCAGCCAAGCGCGAAGACGAGACCCGCGACCAAGGGCCGCTTGAACCGCGCGCCGACGAACGCGAACACGGCGCCATAGCTGATCAGCCCGACGACGAGCATGCCGAGGTCAGCCAGGAGCGTCGGGAACGCGCCCCCGACACTGCCGTCGCGGATCGGCACGATGAGAAGGTACACCAGCGTGAGGCTCGGGAGGATCAGCAGCGACGTGCACGCAAGATAGGCGAGGTACTTGCCCATCAGCACCGACGCGCGAGGAATCGGTCTGACGAAGAGGTAGGTCAACGTCTTGTCTTCCACTTCGTCCGCGATGATTGATGTCCCATAGAACACGCCGAGGATCGGCACGATGAACCGGATGTAGAGCAACCACACGATGAGGCCGAACAGCACCGGACCACCCGGTCGCGGCGCGCCCGGTGGTCCGATATCCAAGATGACAGATGCCCGCACGGCCAGCGCGAGCACGACCGGTCCTCCGACGAGCAAGCCCAGGAACACGGATCGCCTCGACCACAACATCTGGCCCATCGACACGTCGAACACGCGCAGCGCGGCCTGCCAGAAGGATGGAGGCGTCACGTCACTTCACCAGATACTGAAAGACGGCCTGAAGGTTGTCGTCCGGCGACGTCACTTCGTGAATGTCGCCGTACTCCCCGGACGCGGCCATGGCGGTGAGCCAAGTGTAGAACGCATCCGGCCGAGCCGTCTGCACGACCACCCGGTCTCCCTCGAACCGTAGGCTGCTCACGTGATCGAGGCCGAGAAATGCCTGCGCGATCTCCCGTGTGCGCTGCGCCTTGACGGAGACCGTGTGCGGGTGTTCGTCGATGAGATCGCGAATGTGGTGAACATCCCCTTCGGCGAGAATGCGACCCTGATTGATGAGCAAGATGTTCGACGTCATCGCTTCGACCTCGTGCAACACGTGGCTGGACACGAGGACGCTTCGGCCTTGCCGTGCCCAGTCGCGAATGAGCCGAATGGTGCGCCGCCGCGCCAACGGGTCCATTCCCGACAACGGCTCATCGAGGATCAGCAGCTCGGGATCGTGTGCGACGGCCTGCGCGAGCTTCACTCGCTGTCGCATTCCCTTGCTGTAGGCCCCGATCCGCTTGTCGGCCGCATCGAGGAGATCGACGGCTTCGAGCGCCTTGCGGGCCTTCGCTTCCGCCGCTGGCTCCTCGAGGCCGTTCAAGCGAAGGAGCGAAGTCAACCACGTCAGGCCGGTCATCCGCTCGTAGAAGCTGTCCTGCTCGGGACAGAATCCGACACGCGTGTAGAGCGCCGGATTGTCCCAGATCGGCTCGCCGAGGATGCGCAACTGTCCTTGGCTTGGTTTCAGCTGGCCGGTCACGAGCTTCATGAATGTCGATTTGCCTGCGCCGTTCGGACCGAGCAGACCTGTGACGCCCGGCCGCACGGTCACCGACACGTCGTTGATCCCAATCACCTGCCCGTACCACTTCGACAGGTGCTCTGCCGCGATCACCGCGCGCCCGGCGTCGACAGCCGTATCGGTCATGCCACAACCTCTACGCCGCGGACGCGACGGTTCAGCACTGCCACCGATACGGCGGCGATCGCGAGCAACGACACGAAACAGAGGAGCACCGACGACTCGTACGAGAGCGGTAGTCCAAAGATGGCATCGCCGACCTGCGTGAGGCTGTCGGTCACCGAGAGCCACGCCAGGCCTCGCTCTCCCATCACCGCTCGTAGGACAACCGTAATGGCCTGCGTGAAGAACAACAGCGCGGCATAGAGGATGCCCACGAACCGACTGCTCTTCGACAACGACGACAACGCCAGCATCGCTAGTGAGACGATCACCGCCTCGAACCCTGTCAGCACTGTGATGGCCGGCAGCACGCGCATGTTCTCGAGCACGAATGCCGAGCTGCCCGAGAACAGCACCTGCACTGCCACCAACAGCACCGCAGGCACCCAGGTCACGAACAGGACCAGGGCGAGCAGCGCCGCCAGTTTCCCCAGGATGTAGTCCATGCGCGTCAGGGGCCTTGACAAATAGATCTGGAGCGCGTTCACACGCCGATCGTTGGCGATGAGCCCGGCGCCGGCGTAGACGGTCACGAAGAAGAGAAACGTCTCTTGCTGCCCGAGGAACTGCCGGAACGTCTCCGCCGTGGGCGCCAGAAACGGCACCTGTGGCAGGTTCGCCGCTGCATAGAGCTGCACGGCTCTGACGATGAACGGCAGCCACGATACAATGACCAGGGCGACGAACGCACGGCGTCGAAGCATCGACTGGACGCCAGAACGCGCGATGGCCCGCCACGTTCGACTGTGGGGCAAACGGGTACCGGTGTAACGCCGGTAGCCCTGGTCGTGAATGGGCATCAGCGCGTTCCCTCGGTATCACCCACCGCGCGCGCGAAGACATCGTCGAGCGTGACGACGCTTGGCCGCAAATGGCGCACCTGCACGCCCGCCGAAGCGGCCACGGTGAACAGGTCCCGCGCGCCACCATGGCCAGGGACTAAGACACGAATGATCTCGTCGTCTCCCGGCTCTGCACGGTCGGATCTGCACCCCGGGGTCTCAGCACTCGGCTCCGGGTTCTCGCCCTCGTCAGTTGCCGGTCGATGAGGCAGCAATCCGGCGGCGGTGAGGCGCTCGCGAAACGCGTCCTGCCCGCGAGGCGCTTTCACACGGAGTTCGAACACCTGACCGCGTGGCTGCTTGAGCTCGGCCATGGGACCGTGCGTGACCACGCGTCCCTTGTACATGACGATGACGTGATCGCACGTCTGTTCGACGTCTGGCAGCAGGTGCGACGACAGGATGACGTTGACGCCCTTCCGGTGCGCCAGGTCGTATACCAGCGAGAGCATCTCGTCTCGACCGCGCGGATCCATCCCGTTGGTGGGCTCGTCGAGGAAGACGAGGTCGGGATCGTGCACGAGTGCCTGCGCAAGCTTGAGCCGCTGCTTCATCCCGGTGGAATATGTCTCGACCGCACGGTAACGAACATCGCCCAGTCCGACATAGAAAAGCATCTCGTGAGCCCGCTGCATCGCATCCGCGGCGGGCAGGCCTGCCAGCTCACCGCAGTACGCGACGCACGACACGGCGTTCATGCCCGGCATGTACGCGTCGCTTTCCGGCATGTAGCCCACGCGCGCCCGGATCTCGACTGGCGCGTGCGCCACGTCATGGCCCAGCACGCGCATGCGGCCGGACGTCGGCGTGATCAATCCCAGGAGGGAGCGGATCAGCGTGCTCTTCCCGGCGCCATTTGGACCCAAGAGGCCCACGGCTCCGGTAGGAAATACCGCGGACACCTCGCGCAGCACCGCCTGCTGACCGTACTGCACGGTCACCTGCTCGAGCGTGATCACGGCTTCCTTGCCGTCTGCGGACGGTGGCGACGCGGAGCCCGCCAGCTCAGACATGACGTCAGAATAGACGCGCGGCCGGAATGATTCGTTCGAGTCCGGGTCGGGAGGGCATCAGAGCGTGCCTCGCAATCCGAGCGCATCCGCCTCGACCCGCATGAAGCGGATGACATGACCGATGTGCTCGTCCAGCGACAACCCCAGCAGCGCCGCTCCGGCCCGCAGATCGTCACGGCTGACCGCGCGCGCAAACGCTTTGTCCTTCATGCGCTTGACGACCGAAACCGGTTCGAGATCCAGCACGCTCCGGCTTGGTCGAACCAGGGACGCCGCAGTGACGAATCCGGCCAACTCGTCACAGGCGAACAGCGTCTTCTCGAGCAGGCTGTCACGCGTCACGCCCGTGTAGTCCGCGTGCGAGAGAATGGCCCGAATCAGCCACTCGGGATAGCCGCGCTCCCGCAGAATCTCCGAGCCCTTGAATGGGTGATCCGCGAGACTGGGCCATCGCTCGTAGTCGAAGTCGTGCAGCAAGGCGACGATGCCCCAGCCCGTCTCATCCTCCCCGAAGTGACGAGCATACCCGCGAACGGCCGCTTCGACGGCGAGCGCGTGCTTCAGCAGGCTGTCGCCCTTCGTGTACTCGGTCAGCAGGTTCCAGGCGGCCTCGCGCGTCAGCTCCATATGTTCAAGCACGCGGTGATGATGAGGGCGTTCACGAAGTCGATGAAGAAGGCGCCGACTATCGGCACGACAAGAAACGCGCGCGGCGCGGGACCGTACCGATCGACGAGCGCTTCCATGTTCGCCATGGCATTGGCGGTCGTCCCGAGCATGAATCCGCACAGCCCGCCACCCATGACGGCCGCGTCGTAGTCGCCGCCCATCAGGCGAAACGTGGGCCAGCACACCAGCACGATGAGCCCCACCTGCGCCACGAGGATGATGACCATCGGCACGGCCAACCCGGCCAGCTCCCAGAGGCGCAACGTCATCAGTGCAAGGACGAGGAACAGCGAGAGGGCGACGCTCCCCAGATCATCGAGCACGCGCTGCGATAAGCCAATCCACCCTGTCACGTCGTCCAGGTTGCGGATCGCGGCGGCAGTGAGCATCGCTCCAATGTACGCGGGGAGGGTCACGCCGGCCGCCGTCAGTCGCGCGCCGATCCACGAGCCAATCCACATCGCGACCAGGATGATCACGAGCGCCTTCAGGAGCGCGTACGACTCTTTGTCCTCACCCTGAGGTGCCGCCAATGGCGGTGGCTCGTCGATGTTCGCGCGCTCCAGGGATGCTTCGATGAGCTGCGTCGCCAGCTCAGGCGAGGATACTGGACTACGTCCACGCTGCGGCTGCTTCAGGCGATAGCGTTCGATGAGAAGCGTGCCCACCGGCCCGCCGATGAGGCCGCCGCTGACGATGCCCACCATCGCCGCAGCAACCGCGACCGTGGCGGCCCCAGGGACGCCTGCGGCCTCGAATGCGGGCGCGAACGCGAGGCCGGTCGCGGGACCGCCGGTCAAGGTCACCGATCCGTTCAAGACGCCAAAGAGCGGTGGCATGCCCAGCGGCGCGGCGAGCACCACACCGACTAGGTTCTGTAGCACGGCCACAGTCGTGGACAGCAGGAGGAACACGGCCACCTGCGGTCCGCCGACCTTGAGCAGCGAAAGGCTCGCGCCAAAACCAACCGTCGTAAAGAAGGCGATCATGAAGGGCACCTGGAGCCGCGTGTCGAACTGCAGCGGCTCCGCCCCTCTCGACCGGGCCACGGTCATCGCCCCTGCGACCAACAGGCCGCCGATCACGGGCGCGGGCACGTTGTAGCGCGCCAGCCAGGGCAGGAGCCGTCGGACCCCATGGCCCACGAACAGCACGAGCCCCCCAAACGCCACGGTGTTGACAAAGTCGATCCTGAGCATCGCAGCACGGTGCCGTTCCCACGGTCGGGTTGCCGCCACCGTCGCGACCGGAGTAAGGTCAACCGTCAGGCATCTTAATGCAGGACCTCGTGACCACCAACGCAGCCCGCCCCTCGACCGCCAGCGAGCTCGACACCGAGTTCACGCGTGGCCTCGGCCTCTACGACTCGACGATGGTCGTGGTGGGTTCGATGATCGGGTCTGGCATCTTCATCGTGTCGGCGGACATGGCGCGCACCATTGGCAGTCCCGGGTGGTTGCTGGTGGCCTGGCTGCTGACCGGCGCGCTGACGGTCGTGGGCGCGCTGTCATACGGTGAGCTGGCCGCCATGATGCCACGCGCCGGCGGACAGTACGTCTACTTGCGTGAGGCGTTCTCCCCAGTCTGGGGCTTCCTCTACGGCTGGACGCTCTTCCTGGTGATCCAGACTGGGACGATCGCCGCGGTGGCCGTCGGCTTCGCGCGGTATCTGGGCGTCCTCGTGCCGTGGATTAGCGAGACGCGCTACCTCGTCGCGCCGATCCATCTGAGCGAGGGCTACGCGGTGTCCCTATCCACGACACAACTGGTCGGCGTCCTGATGATTGGTCTCCTGACGTGGACCAACAGCCGTGGCCTCGAATACGGGCGCGTCATCCAAAACGTCTTTACGACGACAAAAACCGGTGCGCTCATCGCCCTCATCGTCGTTGGACTCCTTTGCGGGAGCAATACTGCGGCTGTCGCCGACAACTTCGGTGCGTTGTGGTCAGTGCGGGGCGCCGCCGAGCTCACGCCTGGCTTGGCTCCCAACTCCACACTCGGCCTCATCGTGGCAGTGCTCGTGGCGCAGGCCGGATCGCTCTTCTCGGCTGACGCGTGGAACAACATCACGTTCACCGCGGGAGAGGTCAAGGAGCCGAGGCGAACGCTGCCCCTGGCCCTGGCGATTGGCACCGGCACGGTGATCGGCCTCTTCCTACTCGCCAACGTGGCGTACCTGGTCACGCTCCCGTTCGACGCGATCCAGGGGGCACCGGCCGACCGCGTCGCCACGGCTGCGCTCGAGGTTGTGTGGCCGACTACGGGGGCGATCGTGATGGCCGTGGCCATCGTGATCTCGACGTTCGGCTGCAACAACGGTCTGATCCTGGCGGGCGCACGTGCCTACTTCGCGATGGCCCGCGACAGGCTCTTCTTTCGCTCGGCCGGAGAACTGAACGCCCACAAGGTGCCCGCGTGGGGCTTGATGCTGCAGGGGGTCTGGGCCGCGGCGCTCGTCCTGCCGCGCACCTACAGCGCGCAGACGCAAGCGTACGGCAACTTGTACAGCAACTTGCTCGACTACGTCGTCTCGGCGGCCCTGATCTTCTACATCATGACGATCGCCGGTGTTTTTCGTCTCCGACGCACACGACCAGGCACAACACGGCCGTACCGCGCGTTCGGCTATCCCGTCGTGCCCGCGCTGTACATCGTCGGCGCCGCCGCGATTCTCCTCGCGCTCTTGACGTATCGGACCGCGACCACGTGGCCGGGCCTGGTCATCGCGCTTCTCGGCGTGCCGGTCTACTACGTGTGGCGGCTACGGGAGCGAGAGGGACGGCGGTGATGACTGCCCACACCGGCTACCTGTTCTTCAATACGGCCAAACGGCAGGAATTCGTGCGGATCACCGACGAGGTCGCGCGCATTGTGGAGCAGAGCGGCATTCGGGAGGGCATGGTGCTCGTCTCGGCGATGCACATCACCGCCGGTGTCTATGTCAACGACTGGGAAGACGGGCTGATCCATGACTTTCAGGTCTGGCTGGAAAAGCTCGCGCCCGCGGGCCTGCCCTATCGCCACCATCAGACGGGCGAAGACAACGCCGACGCGCACTTGAAGCGCACGATCATGGGACATCAAGTGATCCTCCCGATTACCGCCGGTCGGCTCGACCTCGGACCGTGGGAGCAAGTGTTCTACGCAGAGTTCGACGGTCAGCGGCGCAAGCGTGTCGTCGTGAAGGTCATGGGCGAATAGCGGAGCGGACGATGAACGACGACGCCCGCCGGCATCCGACACGTCCGATCGTGTGCGTGGGTGCGGTCGTGATCGACGGCAATCGGGTCGTGCTGGTGCGGCGCGCGCAGCCGCCTCTCCAAGGCGAATGGAGCTTGCCGGGTGGTGTCGTGGAGGTGGGCGAGACGCTCGAAGAGGCTGTCGCGCGCGAAGTGCTCGAGGAGACGGGGCTCGTGGTGGCAGTGGGCACCGCCGTTGACGTGCTCGACCGGATCCATCGTGGCGACGACGACCGGGTCGAATATCACTACGTGGTCATCGACTACCTGTGTACGCTGCGCGCTGGCAGCCTCACCGCCAGTTCGGATGCTGCGGACGCGCGATGGGTGCACGAGACGGAGGTGGCCCTGTTTGGCCCGACCACGAAGGTCCGAGAAGTCGTCGCGAAGGCCTTTGCGCAGGCCTCGCGTGCGCGCTGAGCCGTGTGTCAGAGCGTGAGCGCGGCGTCGGCGTTCAGATCGAGCGACGATCTGCCGCCGGCGCGAAATCGGCGCAGACCAACGGCGGCGATCATAGCGGCATTGTCGGTCGAGAGCGCCAGGCTCGGCACGAAAGTGGGTATCTCGCGCGCGTCGCCGTGAGCCTTCAGCTCGGCCCGCAAGCGACTGTTCGCCGAGACGCCGCCCGCGACACCGATGCTGCGCGAGCCGTAGCGCCGCGCCGCCGCAAACGTGCGATCGATGAGCGCGGTCACGACCTTCCGTTGAAACGTCGCACAGATGTCGCCGACTTCCTCATCCGAGAACACCGTGACGCCGGCGTCCTGGCGGGCACGGACATGCCGAAGCACGGCCGTCTTCAAACCACTGAAGCTGAAGTCCAGATCGCCCTTCAGTGCGGGCGCATTCCGATCCGCATGCGTCAGGCGGGTCGTTGGTAGCTCGATCGCCCGATCGTTGCGACCCCGGGCGAGCCGGTCGATGACCGGTCCCCCCGGATAGCCGAGGCCCAGCAGCTTGGCGACCTTGTCGTAGGCCTCCCCGGCCGCATCGTCGCGCGTACGACTGAGGAATTCGTAGACGCCAGGCTGCGGCACTTGATACAGGCTCGTGTGCCCACCCGATACCACGAGCACCACGGCCGGCAACGGCAACTCGCCGTTCTGAAGCACGAGCGATTCGATGTGGCCGGCCAGGTGATGGACGCCAACGAGCGGTAGACCGGCCGCCACCGCGGCTGACTTCGCGAACGATACGCCTACGAGCAGCGACCCCACGAGTCCAGGTCCCTGCGTCACGGCGATCGCGCCGAGGTCGCGCCAGCCGACCCCAGCGTCGGCCAGGGCCTTGTCCACGACGCCGCAGATGTCCCGAATATGCTGTCGTGACGCGAGCTCGGGCACCACGCCGCCCCACTCGCGATGGATCGCCGCCTGTGACGCGACGACATTCGAGCGGACAACCCACGGTTTGGCCGTGTCGCCCGTCTCCGCTACCACGGCGGCAGACGTTTCATCGCACGACGTTTCGATGCCCAGCATCAACAAGACACTAGACCTCCGCGAGCTCGAATGCGGCCTTCAGTGATTCGAGGTACGGCGCGCGAAATACTCCGCGCTCGGTGATAATGCCGGCGATGAGATGGTTGGGTGTCACGTCGAACGCGGGGTTGCGCACTTGCGCCCCTGCGGGTGTCAGGCGCGTGCCAGCCAGGTGCGTGACTTCCTTCGGGCTGCGCTCTTCGATGGGAATCTTGCTGCCGTCGGGCGTCCGGAGGTCGATCGTCGACAACGGGGCCGCGACATAGAACGGAATCTGATGTTCCCGGGCCAGGACCGCCACGGTGTAGGTCCCGATCTTGTTGGCCGTGTCCCCATTGGCGGCAATGCGGTCCGCGCCGACCACGACGAGATCGATGAGGCCCTGGCGCATCAGGGCACCCGCCATGTTGTCGGTGATCACCGTCGTCTCGATGCCGTCGCGGAGCAGCTCCCAGGCGGTCAGCCGCGCGCCCTGCAGGAACGGTCGCGTTTCATCCGCGAGCACGGTCACCTGTTTCCCCGCCTCGACGGCGCCACGGATGACACCCAACGCGGTCCCGTAGCCAGCCGTCGCGAGCGCGCCGGCGTTGCAGTGCGTGAGGATCCGGGCCTCGCGCGGGACGACACAAGCGCCAAAGGCGCCCAGGGCGCGACAACTGGCGACATCCTCATCGTGAATCCGCGCGGCCTCGAGGTCCAACCGGTCCTTCAGCTGGTCGACCGACTCGCCCACCTCGACGCCGGCCGCAAAAGACCGCTTCATGCGATCGATGGCCCAGAACAGATTGACGGCCGTTGGCCGGGTCGACGCCATCAGCTCGCACAGCTTGTAGAACTCCGCCGCCAGCTTCTGTGTCCCCGTGGCCTTGCTGCCGCGTATACCGATCGCAAGTCCCATGGCGGCGGCGACACCGATCGCCGGCGCGCCTCGAATCACCATGGTCTTGATCGCGCGCGCAACCTCGGCGGCGGTCGAACAGCGGACGTAGACCTCCTTGGTCGGCAGCTTGCGCTGGTCAACCATTACGACGACGTGGCTCTCGCGCGCGATCGTGGGAAGCATCGGTCACAAAACCTGGAAATCGAAGGTTCGAGATTGAAGATTCGTTCGCACACCTGCCTACCGGCTTACCTGCTCACCGACCTCCTGAGGGGCCGCCGACTCGACTTCTTTCGCGATTGTACCGGCGTCAGCAGCCGAGCGTCGAATGGCAGCGGGAGCAGATCAGCGAGCTGATGCGACCCCACCTCGCGCGTCAGGTTCGCAAGCACGACCTCGATGTTGCCGCCGAACTCCCAGAGGATCTGCCGGCAGGCGCCGCAAGGCGGCGTGGGCGCGTCTGTGTCCGCCACGACGGCGACTGTCCTGAAATGGCGGTGGCCCTCGGACAACGCCTTGAACATCGCGACACGCTCGGCGCACACGGTCAAGCCGTAGGTGGCGTTTTCGACATTGCAGCCGGTAATCAACACCCCTTCGACCGTCTCCAGGGCGGCGCCCACCCTGAACCCGGAGAACGGGGCCACGGCGTGGGCACGCGCGGCACGCGCGGCCGCGACCAGCCTGGCGTGCGTCGAGTGTCTAGAGCCGCGCAATGATGGCCTCCAGGAGCCCGATGAACTCAGTCCGTACCCTTCGTGTCGTCTCCATGACCTCATCATGCCGCAGCGGCTGCGGCAAGACGCCGGCCGCCATGTTGGAGATGCAGGAGATGCCGAGCACCTCCATCCCCATGTGTTGCGCGACGATCGCTTCGGCGGCCGTTGACATCCCCACCGCTTCGGCGCCGATCGCGCGCAGGTACCGGATTTCAGCCGGCGTTTCGTAGCTGGGTCCCAAGAGCGCAGCGTATACGCCGTGGCGCAGCTCCAGGCGCTGCGCCCTGGCCGACTCGTCTGCGATCGCCCGCAGGCGCTTGGAGTACACCTCCGTCATGTCCGGAAAGCGGACGCCGAAGCGCTCGTCGTTCTCGCCGACCAGCGGGTTGTTGCCTGTCAGATTGAGGTGATCGTCGATCACCATGAGCGCGCCCTCGGCGAACGTGGTGTTGATGCCGCCGGCTGCATTGGTCAGGATGAGCGTGCGCACGCCAAGCAGGCCCATCACGCGGACCGCAAAGGTGACCGCTTTCAGATCATGCCCCTCGTAGGCGTGGCATCGCCCCGCCAGCGCGGCGACCCGCTTCGGGCCCATCGAACCGATGACGAGGCGACCCGCGTGCCCGACCACTCGCGACTCGGGCCAGTGCGGCAGGCTCTGATAGGGCAGCGAGACTGAGGCGCCGAGCGTGCCGGCGAAGTCACCGAGGCCCGAGCCCAGAACCACCGCCACCTCGGGAAGCGCGCCACTCTTCGTCCGGACCGCGTCCGCGGCCTGCCTGACCCTGTCGTAGTCGACGTTCATCAAGTCTGCTCGTCTACAGCAGGAAGCCGGCGATCGTCGCGGTCATGAAGTTGGCCAGCGTGCCGGCGAACATGGCCCGCAACCCGAGCCTGGCGAGGTCCTGCCGTCGATTCGGCGCCAGGCCGCCGATGCCGCCGATCTGCATCCCAATCGAACTGAAGTTGGCGAAGCCGCACAGCGCAAACGTTGCAATCGTGAACGACTGTGGATCCAGGGTTGCCTTCATCGGGCCAAGCTTTGAGTACGCGACGAACTCGTTCAGAGCCATCCGCGTGCCGAGCAGGTTGCCGATGGTGGGGGCATCGTGCCACGGCACGCCCATCGCCCACGCGACCGGAGCGAACAGCCAGCCAAAGATTCGCTCGAGGCTGAGATATCCACCGCTAGGCGACGGGACGTAGCCCAGGAGTGCATTGACCAGCGCGATGAGCGCGAGAAAGGAGATGAGCATCGCCCCCACGTTCAGCGCCAGGTGCAACCCCTCGGCAGTTCCCCGCCCAGCCGCGTCGATGACGTTGACGTCCGTTCGTTCGACCTTCAGCGTAACCGATCCCATCGTCGCCGGCTGCTCAGTCTCGGGCACGAGGAGCTTCGCCATCATGATCGTGCCGGGCGCGGTCATGATGACCGCGGTCAGGAGATGCCGCGCCTCGATGCCAAACGCGATATACGCGGCCATGATGCCACCAGAGATGTGCGCCATGCCAGAGGTCATCACGGTCATCAACTCCGATTGCGTCATCTGCGGGAGGAACGGACGGATGGTCAGCGGCGCCTCGGTCTGGCCCATGAAGATGCTCGCGGCGACATTCAGGGACTCGGCCCCACTCGCGCGCATGACCCGGTGCATCACCATCGCGAACGCACGGACCACGAGCTGCATGATGCCGAAGTAATAGAGAATCGCGAACAGCGCCGCGATGAAGATGATCGTAGGCAGCACCTGAAAGGCGAAGATGACCGCGTACTGCGCGCCTTCGGTCCCCAGGGCGCCGGTCATCACGCGGCCCCACACGCCAGCGTCACCCAGCGGGCCGAACACGAATGCCGCGCCCACGTTCGCGAACCCGAGGAGGCGAGTGATGTATCCGCCCATCGTCTCGAACACGGTCTGGCCGATCGATGTCTTGAGGACGAGGAAGGCAAAGACGATCTGCAGGCCGAGCCCCCACGCGACCGTTGTCCAGTTGATCGCACGGCGATTCGTGGAACACGCATACCCGATGCCGAGAATGACGATCGCTCCGACAAGCGGCTGCAACGGCCCTAGCATCGACCGTCCTCGGAGGCCCAGACCCCGTGCCAGCTGGTCACGTTACACCTCATCGAGCACCAGCCGTGTGGGCGGCGGCGCGACGTCGTCGATCACCACGGCGGACCCCAGTCGCGCGAGAGCGGCATCCCGCCGGTCGGCGCTGCGGTAATGCAGCTCGAGGACGCCATCACCGACACGCACGGGCGTGCCAGGCTTGGACAACACGACAATCCCAACCGCGGGATCGACCGCATCGTCGACGCGATCACGACCGGCTCCGAGGGCGACCGAGGCCAGGCCGACGAGCTCTGCGTCCACTGCCTGCACGAATCCTTCGCGCTCCGAACGGATGACGTGACGGTGTGGGGCTGCCGGCAGGCGCGTCAGATCGTCGACGACACGGGCGTCGCCACCCTGCTGCTCGATGATGCGGCGGAACCGCTCCAGTCCAGCGCCGCTGGCAATGGCATGCGCCACTTGCCGGCTCGCGTCGGCACGGTCGCTGGCCACGCCACCGAGCAGCAGCATCCGGATCGTCAACTCCGTGGAGACCTCGACCAGGTCTGACGGCCCACCGCCTCGAAGGACCTCGATACACTCGGCGACCTCCATCGCATTGCCCACGGTACGGCCAAGGGGAGCATCCATCGCCGTGATGATCGCCTGCGTCCGCACTCCCGACGCCTGACCGATGCTCACGAGCGATGCGGCCAGCCGGCGTGAGGCCTCGGGCGTCTTCATGAATGCCCCGCGGCCGGTCTTCACATCGAGGACCAATGCATCGATGCCTTCCGCGATCTTCTTGCTCATGATCGACGCGCTGATGAGGGGGATGCTCTCGACCGTCCCCGTCACGTCGCGCAGCGCGTAGAGCTTCTTGTCCGCGGGGGAGATCTGCGCGGTCTGGCCGATCATGGCCACACCGGTTCGGCGCAGCGCCGCTTTCATCTCATCGATCGACAGATTGACCCGAAAGCCAGGAATGGCCTCGAGCTTGTCCAGCGTGCCACCGGTGTGGCCCAAGCCGCGCCCGGACATCATCGGCACCGGAACCCCGCAAGCAGCCGCCAATGGCGCAAGCACCAGCGAGGCCTTGTCGCCAACCCCGCCGGTGCTGTGCTTGTCCACCTTGATGCCGGGGAGGTCGCTCAGGTCCACGCGGGCGCCGGAGTCCACCATCGCATCGGTCAGCCACGCCGTTTCCTCCGCAGTCATGCCGCGGAATAACACGGTCATCAGCCAGGCCGATATCTGGTAGTCCGGGATGGCGGACCTCGTCACGCCGTCGACCATGAAGCCAATTTCTTCGCGAGACAGCGCTCCGCCGTCCCGTTTCTTCACGATCACGTCGATGGCGCGCATGAATGCCGGAGTATAGCGGATCGTCGACAAAAGCCGGCGTCCGTGTGGGTTGTCGGTCTGGCCGGCGCGCGTGGATCGACCGATATACCTATCAGTGAAGCTCTCGCTCCACTGATATGCTCGCCGAGGGAGCGGCGCGGCTCTGCGCCGAAGAGACCGCACGACTGATCGAATTTGCACGGGCCTGCAAGGCGGCCGCGCGCGGTGCTCCTCTACCCCGACGGACACCCCGCCATCGGCGCCACGCTCGGGCGCATCGTGCACTTGACGTCTGCCGCCGCGCTGCCGGCGCCGATGCGGCTGACCGTGGTCGGCGACAGTGTGAGGCTGCACGACAAAGCGCCCGCTCGATCGAACGCCGCCCTTGGAGAACTCGCCCTCCTGCTTCACGGCCATCTCGTGGGCGAGCTGACGGTGCGGCCGGGCGGTGATCTGGCCGCCTGGCGCTCCTTCCTGCTGCTCCTTGGGCGCGCACCCGAGGACGTCCGAGCTGAGGGCGGGATCGCTCGGCTCTGGGCCACGCAGACCGGCCGACACGTGGACATCCGCGAGATCGACTACGCCGAAGTACTGCGCGAACGCCCCGGACCTTCGACAGCTGGGTGGGCGGACGTCATCGCGCACTGCCTGCAAGGCGAAGGGGACACTCTCTCCGACGCCCCTCGCGCCTTGCTGCTCGATGCGGGGTCGAGTGTCGAAAAGCTGGCGGCGCTCATCGCCGCGGTGGAAGAGGAAGCCACGGCAGCCCAGGGTGCCGCCTCTGGACATCGCAGTGCGGCGCTCGTCCGGCTTCTCGATCGCATTGTCGCGACGGTGTCCGAGGCGACGCCAGACGGCGTCGAACCCGTATTGGACAACCTCGCCAAGGTGCTGGGACAACTGTCTCCGGCGCTCATGGCCGACCTGCTGACCGACGTCGGCACAATCACGGAGACGCCCGACCTGGTCTACACCATCGTGAACCACATGTCGGAATCGACGATCAGCGAATTCGTCGCCCGCCACGCCATCGAGCCCGGCACGCCGGTTGAGCGCCTCGCAACGGCGTTTCAGTCACTCGTTCCCGAAGACCGCCGCGAGCGACTCCTCTCGCTCGCTCGAGACGAGGCGGCGAAACGGCACGAGGCAGACACGTCGTTCGACGCGAAGTGGGAGAACGTGGGCGAGAAGCTCATGCTGTCGTACAGCGACGAGGCATACGTCTCCGAGCAGTACGGACGCGAGCTCTCCTCGGCGAAGAGGACGGCCTTGGCCGTCGAGCATTTGAGCGACGACCCGCCCGAGCGTTTGGCCGCATGGCTTGGCAGCGTGGCCGCCAGCGAACTACGGCGTCTCGACGTCGAACCCGTCCACGACCTCCTTCGTCTCGAACGCGATCCAGAGCAATGGGCGGCCTTGATGCGGCCCGTCGTCTCCTTGATTGAAGATCTCCTCCTTGTCGGCGACTTCGGCCCAGCGGAGGGGCTCGTTCAACGGCTGGTCCAGCAACGGCAGGGCCCCGACAACCACACCGACCCGTATCGGCAAGCCGCGATCGGCGCGATCGAGGGGCTCGCCACAGGTGCGCTGCTGCACAACGTGTCGAGCCACTTACCGACCATCGATGACGAAGCGTTCGAGCGAGTCAGGACGATGTTCCTGTGGCTGGGCGACACGGTCGTGCGACCGCTGGACGAAGCGCTGGCCGAAGAGAACATCCCGCATGCGCGGGAACGGCTGGCGGCTGTGCTCATCGCCTTCGGGCCGCGAGGGCGGTCCGAGGTCGAGCGCCTCAAATCGTCTCCAAACGCGGCCGTCCGACGTACCGCGATCCAGTTCCTGCGTGCATTCGGCGGGAACGACGCGCTACCGGAACTGTCCCAGCTCCTGCACGACGGCGAATCACAGGTCCAGCGCGAAGCCGTGCGGGCCATTCTCGCGATCGGGACCGATCGAGCGTACCGCGTCCTCTCGGACGCGCTCATCGCCGGCACCTCGGCGCAGCGAGATGCGATCGTCACGTCGATGACGGGCGCACGCGACGAGCGGGCCGTATCAGTGTTCGCATACGTGCTGGATCACGTGGATCACAAGGGCCCTCAAGCGGACTTGTACCTGCGCGCGATGCAGGCCTTGGGCACGCTACGCCACAACGATGGCGTCGACGCGCGCGCGCTTCGGAGAGGCGAGTGGTGGGCTCCTCGACGCACCACCGCGTTTCGCGCGGCCGCGGCAGCCGCATTGGCACGCATCGGAACGCGCGAAGCTGCACAGGCGCTCGAGGACGCCATGTTGAACGGCCCCCGTGGGGTCCGGAACGCGGCCCGCTTGCACCTGGCCGCGATGGCGACACCACGGCGGGAGGTGGCCTAGTCATGGCACACCCACGTCACCAGGCGGCCGAGGAGATGCTCCGGCGTTTTGCGGCGGCCGTCAGGTCGGGTCAACTCTACGCCGGTTCGCATCCGATCGTCGCGCAGAACGTGCGCGCGCTCGCCCAGAGCGTCGACCACTACCTGCGCGCGGAGCCAGCGCTCGTCATCGGCATCATCGAAAACGAGGTAATCGTCGGTGACCTGCTCGTGGCTCGAGGTGATGGACTCCAAGGGTTCTTACGTCGGCTGAAACAGGCGGGCATCGAGCGCATCGCCGTCGACAGAGGCGTGACAGCCGAAGAGCTCACGACGCTTGTCGCCACCTTGAGCGGACTCGATGGACAGACCGCCAGCGAGAGCGCGTTCGCGGGGTTGCCGCACGTCCGCGTGGGCCGCGTCACAGTTGGGCCGACCCACGACGGTCCCACTGAATCGGCTGACATGGCCACCTTCCGCCGCATGTACGCCGACGCGGTCGGGAGCGCGAATCAGCTCTGGCAGGGTGCCCACACCGAACGACAGGTCGACGCGACGGTGGCCCGCACACTGGTGAACGGCCTGGCCCAGGCCGTGTCCCAGAACCGCACCGCGCTGCTCGCCCTCACCACGCTCAAGGACTACGACAACTACACGTTCACCCACATGGTGAACGTCTCGATTCTCACGATGGGGCAAGCGCGGGGCCTGGGGATTGACGGTCCGCTCCTGCGCGAGTTCGGTCTCGCCGCGCTGATGCACGACATCGGCAAAGTTCGCACGCCGCTCGAGATCCTGAACAAGCCCGACAAGCCCACCGACGACGAGTTCACGATCATGAAGCGGCACACCGTGGACGGCGCGGCCATCCTCCGCGCGACACCTGACATGCCCGCGCTCGCGCCCATCGTGGCTTTCGAGCACCATCGTCGTCTCGACAACTCGGGATACCCTGACATCGATCGCCTGACCCTGAACCTGGCGACGATGCTGTGTAGCTTGGCGGACGTGTACGACGCCATGCGCTCGCAGCGCGCGTATCAGAATGCGTTCCCGAGCGACCGCATTCTGGCGGTGATGAAGCGCAGCGAGGGTAAACAGTTCGATCAGCACCTCGTGCGACGGTTCGTGCAGCTGATCGGCATCTCTCCGGTTGGCACCCTGGTGAAGGTCGACACAGGCGAACTCGCGGTGGTTCGTCAGATTCATGCACCGGACCCACATCGACCGCAGGTCCGGATCATCTCCGACAAAACGGGCACCATGCTGGAACGGACGTGCGACGTCAACCTCTGGGAAATCACGCCAGGGACCGAGCGACCGAGCGCCGTGGCCGCGCCGGTCGATCCGGAACCGCTCGGCATCGACCCGATGGCCCTGATGTAGACTGGGTGGACCTCCTGCATGGCAAGATTGCCACCATCCATGTCCACGCCTTGCCTGGTACGCCGCCTCGGGATCGTCGCGCTGGTTGCTTCTCTCTGGACCAGCCCGTCATGCGGCTCCCGGACCACGGCGGTCTCCGCCCAGCGCGACGGGAGAGTTGCAGGCGCGACAGATGCGGACGCGCCGCGGTTGATCGTCCTGCTCGTGGTTGACCAGATGCGAGCGGACTACGTTGACCGCTTCAGGGGTGACTGGACGGGCGGACTCCAACGGTTACTCACCCAAGGCGCGCACTTCTCGAACGCGGCCTATCCCTACCTTGGCACCCACACCTGCGCGGGGCACGCTACGGTCGCGACCGGTGCATTGCCATCGGTCCACGGCATCTTTCAGAACACCTGGTACGACCGCGAATCGGGCGAAAACATCCCGTGTACCCGCGACGTCGGCGCCAAAGCGGTGGTCTACAGCGGTACCGGTCGTGAGCACGGGCCGGTTCGGTTGCGAGTGCCCACGCTGGCCGACGAACTGCGGGCACAGCGGTCGTCAAAGGTCGTGTCGCTCTCGCTGAAGCCGCGCAGCGCGATCATGCTCGCTGGCCACGGCGGGGACGCGGTGACGTGGCTCACCGACGCCGGCGATGGCTGGCAAACCGGCAACATGTATTCGGCGGGCCCGGTTCCGGTGGTCCGCTCGTACCTCGAGGCGCATCCACTGGCCGCCGACTACGGAACGGTCTGGGACCGTCAGTTGGCACCGTCGCGATACCCGGAGGCCGACGACGCCATCGGGGAGAACCCGCCGGCTGGATGGGACAGGACGTTCCCGCATCCGCTCGTCGGTAAGGGTAACGCGCCGGATGCACAGTACCGTGACCTGTGGCAACACAGTCCGTGGGCGGACGCGTATCTCGGTCGGTTTGCAGGGGCTCTGGTAAAGGCTCTGGCATTGGGGGGGACCCCGGGCCAGACGGACGTCCTCGGGGTGAGCTTTTCGTCGCCGGACCTGGTCATACATCGGTTCGGCCCGCACAGCCAGGAAGCGCGCGACCACTACGCGCGTCTCGACCTGAGCATCGGACGGTTGCTCGCAGATCTGGATATACACGTCGGGCGCGACCGGTACGTCGTAGCGCTCACCTCGGATCATGGGGTCGCGGACATCCCAGAACAGGCGAAACAGCAGGGCGAGGACGCCGGGCGAGTGTCGGCGACCGACATCCGTGCGCTCATCGAGCAGACGCTCATCGACGTGGTGGGGCCAGGCCGCTATGTGGCGCGGATCAACTCCACCGACGTCTACTTCCACCCCGGTGTGTACGACACACTTCGAGCGCATCCGCGCGCGCTCGAGGCGGTGGCGCGTGCGGTCGGCGCGCAGCCAGGCATCGCGCGGGTGTTGCGGAGCGATGAAGTTGCAGGCCAGGCGACGTCGAAGGACCCGCTCGTGCGTGCGGCAGCGCTCAGCCATGTGCCCAGCGCGAGCGGCGACCTGCTCGTCCTCACCAAGCCTGGTTGGATCTACAGCGCCACCGGGACGACGCACGGGAGCGCGAATCCACTCGATCAGCGTGTGCCGATCTTCCTGATGGGCGCGGGAATCAAGCCGGGCGTTTACACCGACGCCGCCACACCTGCAGACATCGCGCCGACACTGGCGTCGCTTGCGGGGGTCGCACTGCCGAAGGCGCAGGGTCAGCCACTACGCGCCGCGCTCCTCACGCGGACACCCGCATCGCGGGCGTCCACGACGTCGTCCACCTCCTCGACACCCGCGACGGAACCCTCGTCACCGCAGCTCGGCGGATCCCGAGCAAGGCCGTGAAGTCGGACTTCACCACGCGCGTCCTGAGCGTCGTCCGTCGCATTCCCTCGGGTCGCGTCGCATCGTATGGTCAGGTGGCGGAACTGACTGGTCGACCAGGTGCGGCGCGCGCCGTCGGCAACATCATGAGACGGGCCTCGGTTCCCGGCCTTCCCTACCACCGGGTTGTCGCCGCCGGTGGCCGGCTCGGCGGCTACGGCGGCCTCGAGCTCCTGAAGCGACAGCGTCTCAGCGCGGAGGGGATCGAGTTCTCAGGGGCACGCATTCGGCACTTCGAGCGCATCAGAATTCGGTGACTCATCCATTGGTTCGGCCCACGATTTGCGTAGCCTCCTCTTGGCCGCCTCTCCGGTGGATCTCAGATCAACGGCTCCGGCCGCGGCCGACGAGGAAACCGCGCGTGCCTGTCTTTTCAGACCGTCGCTATGACAAAACGTCCGGATTCTGTACGTTACTGCTTGTCGGCGGAAGTTCCGATGAGCTGCAGGATGCGGCTCACGTACTCGCGCGTCTCGGAGTAAGGGGGAATGCCCTGGAACCGATCGACCGCCGCTTCGCCTGCGTTGTAGGCGGCCAGCGCCAAGGCCAACGAGTAGCGGTCGAGGAGCGAGCGGAGGTGGCGTGTCCCCGCGTCGATGTTGGCTGCCGGGTCGTACGGACGGCGGATCGCGTAACGTCGTGCCGTCTCCGGCATCAACTGCATCAGCCCCATCGCCCCGGCTTTCGAGCGCGCCTTCTGCTAGTACCCCGACTCGACGTGGATCACGGCCTGAACGAGGCGAGCCTCCACGCCGTGCGCCGCGGAGGCCCGTCGAATCAGGTCTCCAAAGGGCACTTGACCGACCGGGAGACGGTCGCGGGCGTCCGCCCCGCGCACGATCGGTGCACTGGCCGGTTCAGCCTCCACAACCTCGGCCGTCTCTGGGTAAGGCACCTCGTCCGGAAGAACTTCGGCGATCAGAGCGCGTGGGCATTCGATTTCGCCCCCAGACCGGAGCGTCAGGACGGCCGTGTCACCCGAGAACTGCAACGATCGAACTGACACAGTTCGACCCGAACTGAGATAGACGATCTCCGCACGGGCTACTGGCGCCCCAAGGAGCCACCCAGCTGAGGTGATTGCGAGGACGCCTCGTCTCATCGGACGTCGATGTAGGCGTGAAACACCCGTACGCCCAGCTCTCGCCTGTCTGTGCTCGCCGGGCTCGCCGTCCAGGGCACAAAGGTCGGATCGACCACGAACTGGATCTCGGCCAAATCGCCCTCGCCCATTCGTGCCATCGGCAGGGTAATTCGTTTCAGGACTTGCTGATCGGGCGGCAGGGTGAACTGCTCAATCGTCTGTCCACCGAGGTTTACCCGCACCTGCTGTGGACCGTGGAGATCCTTGCCTGGGCTATCGAGGTCCAAGTAAAGCGTGGCGTCCTTCTTCGGATGCTTGAAGGCAAGTGTGGCCTCTCTTTTGGTCCACTGCCACTCCACGCCCGAATCTTGGTACGAGACCTCAGCGGCGTGCCACCCGTCCTTGTAGACAGTGAACAGGTTCTCGGTCTGCGAGAGCAGATTCAGGCTCCCCACCTTGTAAGCGTGCTGGCCCATCTCTTGGCCCGTCAACGGCAGGCGCTGCTCATTCGGATCGGTCGAGTACAGCCCCATGTAAATGCCTGCCTGAGTGACATCTGAGTACACCGGCACGAACACGGTCCGCGTGTACTCAACGGTCTGGCCCGGCTTCCACTGCGACGTCGGCGTCGGTGGATCGTGATCGTCGGTCCATATCGGTTTTCCCTGGCTGTTCGCAATGTGGACCATGACGCGATAGTCCTTGTCGAACGTCGCGCCCTCGGCCACCACGAATTTGTACGTGATCTCGACCGGGCTGCCCGGGGCTGCGCGGTCGTGATTGAGCTGGACGCTCGGCGTGGCCACGGCCGGCACCGGGCTCTCCGAAGGGCCGCAGGCCGACGCCAAGGCGACGGCCAAACCGATGAGTACGGGACGAGACGCACGGTCAAACGCGATCATATTCAGTGGCTTCGACTGTACCGGATCGGCGGGAACGGCGCAATCGGCCACGCACGTGTGTGCTAGAGTGCTGGCGACGGCGGAGGGCGCCCGGATGTCTCAGGACGCGTTGGGGTTGGTCGAAACCAAAGGACTCATCGGCTCGGTCGAGGCCGCCGACGCCATGGTCAAGACGGCAAACGTCACGCTTCTCGCCAAGGAGTACATCGGTGCCGGCTACGTCACGGTGATGGTACGCGGCGACGTGGGCGCCGTGAAAGCGGCCACCGACGCGGGAGCCGCCGCCGCGCGACGAGTCGGCGAGCTTGTGTCGGTCCACGTCATTCCGCGACCACACGCCGACGTGGAGCGCATCCTGCCGAAATGAGCGCTGCGCCCGAGCCCACGTCGAGCGACCACGACCTCGCCTCCATCGCCGAAGCCCGCGCGCTCACCCGTCGCGCGCGCGCCGCCTGGTCCCAACTGGCCGAGCTCTCTCAGGAGCGGATCGACGCCATCGTGGACGCCGTCGCCGAGGCCGCAACCGCGCACGCGGACGCATTTGCCCGACATGCGGTTGACGAAACCGGATATGGCGTCTTCGAGGACAAGGTTCAGAAGAACCTGTTCGCCTCGCAGAGAATCTACGCCTTCATTCGTCCCTTGAAGACGGTGGGCGTCGTCGCACGTCACCCCGATCGAGGTCTCATCGAGATTGCGGAGCCGTTCGGCGTGGTCGCGGCCATCGTCCCATCCACCAACCCCACGTCCACAACGATTTACAAGGTGCTCGTCGCCCTCAAGGCGAGATGCACCATCGTTTTGAGCCCACACCCGGCGGCGGTCGGTTGCATCACCCATGTGGCCGAGGTGCTCGACGATGCCGCGCGACGGGCCGGAGCGCCACCCGACTCGATCGCATGGATGAAGACCGTCACGCTGGAGGGCACGCAGGAGCTCATGAAGCACAGGGACGTCGCGGTGATTCTGGCGACAGGAGGCATGGGCCTGGTCCGCGCGGCCTATAGCGCGGGGAAGCCCGCCTACGGCGTCGGTCCTGGGAATGCGCCCGCGTTTATCGAGCGGACAGCGCACGTGAAGAAAGCCGTGCGGGACGTCATCACCGGCAAGACGTTCGACAACGGCGTCTTGTGTTCGTCCGAGAATTCGGTGGTCGTCGATCAGCCGATCGCCGACGCGGTGCGGGCAGAGTTCCAGGCCCAGGCTGGCTACTTCCTCTCGAATGCCGAGGTGGAGGCGGTCGGCCGGATGTTGGTCACGCCACAGCGTTTGCCCAATCCGAAGTTGGTTGGCAAGTCGGCGCAAACCATCGCGCAGGCGTGCGGCATCTCGGTCCCCGACAACACACGCGTCCTGATTGCGCCGCTCGATGGGGTGGGCCGTGACTACCCACTTTCCATAGAGAAGCTCTGCCCGGTTCTCTCGTACTACGTCGTTCGAGACTGGCAAGAGGGGTGCGAGCGGTGCCAGCAGATCCTGCGGTACGGGGGGATGGGCCACACCATGGCCATCCACTCGCAGAATGAGCAAGTCATCCTGGAGTTCGGCTTGAAGAAGCCGGCGTTCCGAGTTGTTGTCAATTCGCCCGCGACGTTTGGATCGATCGGCCTGACCACCGGCCTGGACCCCGCGATGACACTCGGCTGCGGGGGGTATGGCGGCAACATCACGTCAGACAACATCTCGCCGCGACACTTGTTGAACATCAAGCGCGTGGCGTACGAGGTCACCTCTGTCGCGAACCGCTTCGAGAAGGGGCCTGCCCCCATCCTCCGGGAGCCTGCCCTGAAGGCGGACGGAATCGATGCCGAAACGCTGACTGCGCGGATCGATAGCTTCCTGGCGGCCCGAGGCTACCGCGGAACGGCCGCCAGTGGCTCGAGCACGTCAGATTCATCTGGCGGAAGGATGCCGGACGGGGGTTACGCCAGCCCGACCTCGCCGGGCGAGGATTCAACGGCGAAGTCGGCTCCACTCGATTTCGTGTGTGAGGAGGATGTGCGCGTGGCGGTGCGGACCGGTCGGACACTCGTGTTGAGTGACAGAGCCATCGTGACACCGGCCGCGCGAGAGCTGGGCGAGACGCATCGCGTGTTCGAGCAGGCGCCTTTGCGGGGCTAATCGTCGCCGTCAGCGGTCGTCAGCGGTCGTCGGCCGTGCACGGTGCTTCCCGTAAACAGACACTTATTGCTGAGTCCGTTGGACTTGTCGTTGACCATGCCTGAGGCGGGTGATACGATTCCTCAGCCATAAACTGCGAAGAGTCACTTCTTCGCCCCAGCGGGGGCCCAGCCCTCCGCGCCCCGTGTAGTACGTGCTCGTACACGTCTTCGCTCGTCGGGCAGGCGCCGTCGGGTGATGGGTTAATTCCGGAGCTCCCCTGCAGGGGGGCAACTTACGGCGGGCGAGATCGCCGTCTCGCACGTCGCGGAGCGCCCGATGGTTCGACGGTTCGCGTGCGTGCGAGCACGGCTCGCTGTTTTCGTTGTCATTTCCAGCGTTGGCTTGGGTGCCTGTGGGGCCGCCTCCCGGCGCAGAGCGCCGGTGACGGTGCCTCAGCACGACGCGCCCGGCGCCTCCATTCACTCAGCCGTTCCGGCGCTGGCGCCGGTGACGGTGCCTGTCGCCGACCCGGTTCTGGAGCTCATCACAGAATCTGAGCAGAATTTCAGCGCCGGACAGGCGGAACTGGCGATGGGCCGCCTGGACGCGGCTCGTCGCGCGTTCGACAAATCCCTCCATGTCTTGATGGAGTCGCCCTACGGCGGCCGCACCGAACCCCGCATTCGCGAGCACTTCGACCGACTAGTCGACCGCATTAGCGCCAACGAGATTCGCGCGCTGGCCGAAGGAGACGGTTTCACGGAGACGCAGACCGAGCCGGCATCCATTGACAGTCTGCTCGCGGAGTCAGCCAGCCTGCCAACGCCCGCCACCGTCGAGACCGCGTCGATCGCGAGGATCGACGCGGTCGAGTTCGATATCCCGATCCCGCTGAATCGGCGCGTGTTGGCGTTCATCGACCTGTTTCAGGGCCGGCTGCACGAGTTCATCGAGGAGGGCATGCGCCGCGGCACGCGCTACCTGCCGATGATCCAGAACGTGTTCCGAGCTGAAGGCCTGCCGCTCGACCTGGCGTACATCCCGCTTGTCGAGAGCGCCTTCAAGCCCACCGCATTATCGCGGGCGAAGGCCCGGGGAGTTTGGCAGTTCATGCGCGGGACCGGCGCCGAAAACGGTCTGCGTCAGGATTGGTACATCGACGAACGCTCCGATCCGGAGAAAGCCACGGTGGCGGCGGCGAAGTACCTGTCGACCCTCGCGCGGATGTTCCGCGGAGACTGGCACCTGGCCCTGGCGTCCTACAACGGCGGTCCCGGCCGCGTTCAGCGCGCGCTGCGGAGATCCAGGAAGGCGGACTTCTGGTCGCTTGCCGCCTCTCCGCGGTTTCTGCCCCGAGAGACGCGTGACTACGTACCAATGATTCTCGCCGCCATCGTCATCGCCCGGAACCCCGCTCAGTACGGCTTCTCGTTCGAGCCCTTGGCTCCAACCGAGTACCAGACGGTCACGCTGAATAAGCCGCTCGACCTCCGCCGTGTGGCAGAGTGGACCGACACTCCGGTGGCCGACATCCAGGCGTTGAACCCGGAGCTGCGTCGCTGGACGACGCCCGTCGGTGTCGCCCGGTACGACCTCAAGGTGCCCCGCGGCTCGGCCGAGATCGTTCAAGCTCGCTTGGCCGACACGAGCGACGGCGATCTCGCGTCGCTGAAGTGGTACACCGTCCGCCCGGGAGAGACGCTGCTCAGCATCGCCCGGAAGCTGCGCGTGCGGAAGGCCGACCTCGCCGAAGCGAACTACCTGAAGGTCGCGTCGAAGGTCACTGCCGGCCAACAACTCATGGTGCCCCATGAGACCACCGTGCTGATGGCTGCGCGGACGGACCTGCCGGTGCCCGTGGCCGACGCGCGACCGATCGCCACCGATGCCGTGATTTCCACGCCGAGCGTCGACACGGTGAGAGTCATCTACCGGGTCAAGGAAGGCGACACGCTGACATCGATCGCGCGGCTCTTCAGCACCACCGCTAATGCCTTGCGGACCTGGAACCGCTTGCCGAGCAACCGCATCGCGGCCGGCGAGCGGCTCACGATCTTCGCGGCTCGGGCGAACTAGCCAAGATCGGGTTCCACCTCGAGCCGCAGAAAACGCCCGCTCCAACACTGCGGCGATAGGCAGATTCTGCCATCGCGTCGGCTGAGGTCTAGAATCCCTCCGAAATCGGCGCGGGTCTCGCGCCCCGCCGCTTGCACAGCCCAGTGCCGTGCTCGCAAGCCTGCGCACTGCGGCGGTTTCCGGTGTCGAGGCGTGCCCCGTTCACGTCGAGGTGGATGTTTCATTCGGTCTGCCTATCTTTGCGATGGTCGGGCTGCCAGACGCGAGTGTGCGTGAGAGCCGCGACCGCGTTCGGAGCGCCATTCGAAACTCGGGATTCGAGTTCCCGCCGCATCGCATTACGGTCAATCTGGCCCCGGCGGACGTACGCAAGGTCGGGTCGGCCTTCGACCTCCCGATTGCGCTTGGCGTGCTGGCGGCTAGCGGTGCCGTCGACCGGCAGGTGATTCCGGATTTCATGGTCCTCGGTGAGCTCTCGCTCGACGGACGCATTCAAGCCGCACGCGGCGTGTTGCCGATCGCGGCGCGCGCCCGGCGCGAGGGCCTTCGGGGCGTCGTCCTGCCCGTCGCCAATGCGCCGGAGGCGGCGCTGGTCGCGGGCATCCAGGTTCTACCCGTGTCGGATTTGGCCGACGCGGTCGTCGCGCTTAACAACCCGGACGTTCCACGCCCCCTTCCTCCTCCGCTTCCGGCGCGTCACGCGGATGCCGCCGATCTCGCCGATGTACGCGGTCAACTGCTGGCGCGGCGCGCGTTGGAGATCGCGGCGGCGGGGGGCCACAACCTCCTCCTTGTCGGACCGCCCGGCGCAGGGAAGACGATGATGGCGAGTCGCCTGCCGGGTATTCTTCCGCCACTGAAATTCGACGAAGCGCTCGAGGTCACGGCTATCCACTCCGTCGCGGGACTGCTCCCTCCGGGGGCCGGCCTGGTGCGTGCCCGTCCATTTCGATCGCCGCACCACACGGTCTCGACCGCCGCGCTGATCGGTGGCGGATCCCAGCCGCGCCCGGGCGAAATCAGTCTCGCGCATAAGGGCGTGTTGTTCCTCGACGAGCTCCCGGAGTTTCAGCGGCACGCGCTCGATGCCCTCCGACAACCGCTCGAGGAGCATCAGGTCACGGTCGCCCGAGCTAATCGCGCCGTCACCTTCCCCGCGTGGTTCGTGCTGGCGGCAGCCATGAATCCGTGTCCCTGCGGTCACGCCGGCGACAGCCAACGCGAATGCCGGTGCACGCCGCAGCAGGTCGCCCGCTACAACGGTCGGATCTCTGGACCGCTCCGCGACCGAATCGATTTGATCGTCGAAGTCCCCGCGGCGGGACCGGATGCCTGGGACGGACCATTCGGGGAGGCATCCAGCGAGGTTCGTGCGCGTGTGTTGGCCGCTCACGCTTTCAGGTCCATGCGCCAGCTCGAGGTCTCGGGAGCTACCTCATCAAGCCTGAACGCCGTGGCTCCCGGCGAGCGGTTCGAGGAGCGTGCGAACCAGCTCCTTGCGCAGGCCGCCCGCCATCTAGGCCTGTCGGCGCGTGGGTTCGCTCGGGCGGGTCGGGTCGCCCGCACCATCGCCGATCTGTCCGGCGCGGAACGTGTGGGGCCCGACCACGTGGCCGAGGGTCTGCAGTTCCGAGCCGAACCTTGGAGCGTGCCACGGAGCTGATCCGCAGGAGCCACACGATGGGGAGCCCCGCGAAAATTTCCGCCGCAATACCGCCGCTCTTGGCTGTCTCGACGCTAGATCAGGCGCAAGACAGCCTCATCCAGACTGGCACGATTGTCGCCATTGGGATGCCGGGGAGGGTGCAATGGTGACCTGGAACAGGATCTTGGTGCCAACGGATTTCAGCGAGACGTCCGCAGAGGCCCTGCGCTACGGCGTCGAGCTAGCTCGCGAACGCCACGCCGGCTTGATTCTGCTGCACGTCGGTGACGCCGCCTCGCAGATCGCCACCGAATTCCCGCTGGGGTTGGATGCAAGCCTCATCGACGCCGAACGGGAGCGCATTCTCAAGATTCTGACACCCGCGGAACAAATCGCGGTCCGCCCCGAATTCGTGATGTGCAGCGGTTCACCCGCTGAAGAGATCGTGCGCTGCGCGGTCGACCGAGAGGTCGACCTGATTGTGATGGGCACCCACGGGCGCGGAGGCGTCAGCCACCTACTCCTGGGGAGCGTGGCAGAAAAGGTGATTCGCACCGCACCTTGCGCCGTGCTAGTCCTCCGACACGCCAAAACAACAGAGGGTTCGGCAGTCGCGTTCGAGTCGTCGCCAATGGCCACGACGCTTCTCGTGTGAGCGCCGACCCTCCAACCGACTGCCGACGTTTCATTGCTTGCAGGAGACAGCGATGTTTGACCTAGTCTTGGGGAAGGTCGAGCGACCTTATAGGCGCAGCTCCCGAGGCGCCACCATCGCGTCCGTGATTGGCCACATCGTCGTCGTCACCCTCGTCCTGGTGCTCCCGTTGATGTGGGCCACCCAAACGCTACCGGAGACGCCGGTCATCATGGCGTTCGTGGCACACACCGCCGCCCCGCCTCCACCCCACCGCCGCCGCCACCGCCGCCCGTGCCACGTGCTGCGGCCGCTCAGGTGGCGAAGGTGCCCTCGTCTACGAATCCGAACGCGGCGCCAATCGAGGCTCCGGACGAGATCAAACCAGAGCCAGCCGTGGAGGCGGCGGGCCCTGGAGTACTCGGAGGCGTTGAAGGCGGCATCGAGGGTGGCGTACTCGGAGGCCTCGTCGGTGGACTGCCTGGAGCGGCGCTTCCGCCTCCGCCGCCACCCCCGACAAGCAATCAGCCGGTCCGCATCGGGGGCCAGGTGTCGGCCCCAGCGCTCGTGCATCGCGTCGAACCGGAGTACCCAGCGATCGCGGTGGCCGCGCACATCGAGGGGATGGTGATCCTCGATGCCACGGTGGATTCCGACGGGCGGGTCACGGACGTACGAATATTGCGCTCTCGCGGGTTCCTCGATAAGGTCGCCATCGAAGCGGTGAAGCAGTGGCGTTACCAACCCCTGACGCTCAACGGCCAGCCGACGCCGTTTATCCTGACGGTGACGCTCAACTTCGCCCTGAAGCGGGACAGGCCCCTGGCCGTGGGATAGCCAGTCCTCGCCCGCCGGACTTCGCCAACGCCTACCACGCTGGGGAGAACCCTTCGCTTTCGTCTAGTCTTCGCCTTCTGTGTTTGTCGTTCTCCTTCCGATAATCCCTGTGATAGAGTCTCGTTAACTCACAGCCCAATCGTCCACCGCGGGTTCTTGGCCACGGGTGCGGGCGCACCCAAGGCGTTCGGCCGCTTGCATTGATGCTCAAACGACGCTACACGGTCCTCATCGCCGACCGTTCGACCGGGGTCGTGCGACGAGTAACCATAAGTCTGCGGACCGCGGTGGGCGTGGCGAGTACCGCCCTGATCATGCCAATTCTGGTTGGTATTGGTGCGAAGATCAGTGCGGAGCGCGAACTCGACGTGCTCAGGACGAGCAACACTGCCCTCCAGTTGGAAAACGGGAACTTCCGAACGGCCACTGGCGAGCTCACCACCCAAATCCAGTCGCTCGAGACCGTGCTCGAGGACCTCGGCGGACGATCCGCGCTGGACCCGGCGCAGGCGAAGGCGATTGAGAAGCTTCCCGCAGTGGTCAAAGCTCGGGCGGCCGGTGGCACGGCAGCGGCAAACGGGGCGCTCTCGCAGGTCATTTCGACGTCGCTCATCCCAGGCGATGACACGTTCGGCGCGTTGCGAACGCTGCTCCAGGGCCTCGAGACCCGTCTGCGAAGCGTCACACAGGTTCTGGAGCGACAGGAAAGGCTGGCCGCCGCGACCCCCTCGATCTGGCCGACGACCGGGTGGTTGAGCGGGATGTTCGGCGGGCGGAGGGATCCGTTTACCGGGACATCCGATTTCCACCAGGGGCTGGACATCTCAGCCGAGAAGGGTCACCCGGTCCACGCGACGGCCGACGGCGCCGTCCGGTCAGCGGCTTACACCGGGGATTACGGCAACCTTGTCGTCCTCCAGCACGACTTCGGCCTGAGTACGAGATACGGGCATCTCAGCAAGTTCAACGTCAAGCCGGGTGCCTCCGTCAAACGCGGTGACGTGATCGGATTCGTCGGCTCGACCGGTCGTTCCACGGGCTCTCACCTGCACTATGAGGTGTGGGCCAGCGACAAGCTGGTCAACCCACTTCAACTCCTCACGAAGCAACCGCCCCGCAACAAGAATCCCTGACGCGGTTCGCTCGGTCCGGGTCGTGAGTGTTCTGCGCCCGCCGGCCGACGCTCTACACCGTGGCAGGACGCCGGATCGATCAATTGATCGGTCCGTACGCGTCCGTTACAATTCTTCGATACCTCGGCCAGATTTGCGTGGTAATGCTGCAGACACTCCTCGCTAAAGTCATCGGGACGCAGAACGAACGCGACCTGAAGCGCCTGCGCCCCATCGTCGCCGACGTCAACGCGCTGGAAGCACAGATTCAGGTGCTGACCGACGAGCAACTGCGTGCCAAGACGGCTGAGTTCAAGCAGCGGGTCGCGGCTGGCGAGACGGTCGACGATCTGCTTGTCGAGGCATTTGCCGTCGTTCGAGAAGCCGGCCATCGCGTGCTCAACATGCGGCACTTCGACGTCCAGCTGGTGGGCGGCGCCGTGCTCCACCAGGGCAAGATCGCCGAGATGAAGACCGGTGAGGGCAAGACGCTGGTCGCCACCCTCCCGGCGTATCTCAACGCGCTCGAAGGCAAGGGTGTGCACGTCGTCACCGTGAACGACTACCTCGCCCGGCGCGATTCCGAGTGGATGGGCCGCATCTACCGCTTCCTCGGCATGACTGTCGGCGTGATTCAGCACGAGCTGAACGATCAGGAACGGCAGCGGGCGTACTCGTGCGATATCACGTACGGGACCAACAACGAGTTTGGATTCGACTACCTCCGCGACAACATGAAGTTCGAGCTCGCGCACTACGTGCAGCGCGGGCATCACTACGCCATCGTCGACGAGGTCGACAGCATTCTCATCGACGAGGCGCGGACACCGCTCATCATCTCAGGTCCCGCGGAGGAATCTACGGACTTGTACTACGAGGTCGATCGCATCATCCCACGCTTGAAGCCGGGAGCCGTGGTTCGAGGCGATACGAAGGCCGAGCAACGCGAGGAGATCGAGGCGACCGGCGACTACATCGTCGACGAGAAGCACAAGACGGTAACGCTCACCGAGAGCGGCATGGCCAAAGCCGAACAGATGCTGATCCATCGCCTGAACGGCGGCCACATCTACGACCTCGAGAACGCTCACATCAAGCACCACGTCGACCAAGCGCTCCGCGCGCACGCCATCTTCAAGCTCGACGTCGACTACATGGTGAAGGACGGCGAGGTCGTCATCGTGGACGAGTTCACCGGCCGCCTCATGCCGGGTCGACGCTGGAGCGATGGCTTGCATCAGGCCGTCGAAGCCAAGGAAAGAGTCAAGATCGAGCGCGAGAACCAGACGCTTGCCACGGTGACCTTCCAGAACTACTTCCGCAAGTACAAGAAGCTCGCCGGCATGACCGGTACCGCCGACACCGAGGCGGAAGAGTTCGGCAAGATCTACAAGCTCGATGTCGTCGTCATCCCGACCAACCGCAAGCTGACGCGCATCGAGTACTCCGACCTCGTGTACCGCACCGAGCACGAGAAGTGGGACGCCATCGTCACGGAGATCATTCAGGAGCACGAGAAGGGACGGCCCGTGCTCGTCGGCACCGTCTCAATCGAGAAGTCCGAGCGCCTCTCAACCCTCTTGGACCGCGGGGGCTTGAAGCGGGGCACGACCACGGGCGGCGGGTCGGGCAAGCACGTCGTACTAAACGCCAAGTATCACGCCCAAGAAGCGGAGTTCGTGGCGCAAGCGGGACGCAAAGGCGCGGTGACGATCGCCACGAACATGGCCGGCCGCGGCACGGACATCCTGCTCGGCGGGAATCCGGAGTTCATGGCTCGCCAGCAGACACTGGCCGAGCAGATCGCCGAGCGCCTGCCAAAGGGCCAGGAGCGCTTTGTCGACGACGAACAGTTCGTCTACTTCTACCACCTCGATGGGTTCTACCGCGTCGCCCAGGCGGCGTACGAGCGGATCTTCCAGCACTTCAGGGCCCTCACCGACGTAGAGCACGCCGAGGTCGTCTCGCTGGGCGGACTGCACATCGTCGGCACAGAGCGGCACGAGGCTCGGCGCATCGACAATCAGCTGCGCGGCCGCGCGGGCCGCCAGGGCGATCCGGGATCGTCGCGTTTCTACCTCTCGCTCCAAGACGATCTGATGCGCATCTTCGGTTCGGATCGCATCTCCGGTCTGATGCAGCGCCTCGGGATGGAAGAAGGCGTGCCCATCGAGCACGGGATGGTCACGCGGGCCATCGAACGCGCGCAGAGGCAAGTGGAAGCCCAGAACTTCTCCGTCCGCAAGCATTTGCTCGAGTATGACGACGTCATGAACAAGCAGCGCGAGAACGTCTACGCACTGCGTCGCCAGATCCTCGAGGGGACGATCAAGTTCGAGGGCGAAGACGACGAGCCCGCGGAAACGGTCGACACGCGCGGCTATCTGCTGTCACTGGCTGAAGATGCACTCGACGAGATCGTCGAGACGTCTGCGCCGAAGCAGGCCGACGCCGAGGACTGGGATCTCGATGGCCTGAACCTCGAGATCGAGCGCGTCTTCAGCATCGACACGCACGATCTGGACTTTGCCGATCAGTCGTCGGACGAGATTGGTGATCTCCTCTGGCAGCGGATCAAGGGGGGGTACAGCGAGAAGGAAACGCTGGTTGGCCCAGACATCCTCCGTCGGGTCGAGCGCGACGTCATGCTGCAGATGGTGGACGGCCAGTGGAAGGACCATCTCTACAGCCTCGATCACCTCAAGGAAGGCATTGGCCTGCGCGGGTACGCGCAGCGGGATCCGCTGGTCGAGTACAAAAAAGAGAGCTTCGAGCTCTTCACGGCCATGAAAAGCCGTGTCGATCAGGAGATCGTTCGGCTCCTGTGGGGCCTGCGTCCGATGGTGGTCGAGCCGCCCGAGAGCCGAGCAAGTTCCGCCGAGCCGTCACGTACGGCCGCGGCGGCACGTCCAGTCGCGGCGTCTCGTGCGGCCGGGCCTCCGCGCCGCCGCGCGTCGCTCACCTTCAACAACCCGTCCGAGGCCGTGCCGGCATTCGCGGTACCTCGCTCCGCAACGGCGACGGCGCCGGGTCTGGGGGATGCGCCGCGCCAGCCCGCCCGCGTCGGCGGAGACGACGCGCCGATCAAGACGGTCAGGCGGGACGAGCCGAAGGTCGGGCGCAACGATCCGTGCCCGTGTGGAAGCGGCAAGAAGTACAAGAAATGCCATGGAGCCTCGGCGTGATCGGCGCCGCGTTCTCCCCCGCTCGCTCCGTCTCCAAAGGCCGACATCTGTCGGCCTTTTGTGCATTGACCGTCGGGCCTCCGCCCCACCCACCACCCGATCAGGATCCAACGAGACGAGTGCCATGAACCCGAAGATTGAGACGCAGCCCACCGCCTCCATTGCCGCGGAGCTCGCCACAGCCCTCACGTTCGACGACGTGTTGCTGGTGCCGCAACACTCGACGGTCCTGCCGTACCAGGTCGATGTGAGCACGCGACTGACACGCCGGATTCGTTTGAACGTGCCGCTCGTCAGCGCGGCCATGGACACAGTCACCGAGTCACGCCTGGCCATCGCGATGGCCCAACACGGCGGGCTCGGCATAATCCACAAGAACCTGCCGATCGAGGAGCAGGCGTCCGAGGTCGATCGCGTCAAGCGTTCCGAGAGCGGCATGATCGTCGATCCCATCACGCTCTCTCCCACCCACCGGATTTACGAAGCGCTCGAGTTGATGAAGAAGTACCGCATCTCGGGCGTCCCAATCACCGAGGATGGCAGCAAAGAAGGGCGCCTGGTCGGCATCCTGACGAATCGTGACCTTCGTTTCGAAACCAACGTGAACCGAGCGATCTCCGAGGTGATGACGCACGAGGAGCTCATCACGGTCCCGGTGGGCACGACGCTCGAGGGCGCACGGGAGATCCTGCACCAGCACAAGGTCGAGAAACTCCTCGTCGTCGACCACAACTTCCGCCTCAAGGGCCTGATCACCGTCAAGGACATTCAAAAGGCCGTCAAGTATCCGAACGCGTCGAAGGACACTCTGGGTCGGCTCCGGTGCGGCGCCGCGATCGGCATTGCGAAGGACACGCTCGAACGCGCGGCGGCCCTGACCGCCGCGGGCGTTGACGTGCTCGTGATCGACACCGCCCACGGGCACTCGCAGAACGTCCTGGAGATGGTGGCGATGATTCGCGGCCGCTTCCCCGACATCAACTTCGTCGCGGGCAACGTGGCCACCGCCGAGGGCACCGTGGCACTCATCGAGCGCGGCGTGGATGCGGTGAAGGTCGGGATCGGCGCCGGGTCGATTTGCACGACGCGCGTGGTCGCCGGAATCGGCGTGCCCATGATCACGGCCGTCCAGGAATGCGCGCGCGCCGCCGCCGAATACGACATCCCCATCATCGCCGACGGAGGCATCCGCTTCTCCGGCGACATCACCAAGGCGCTCGCCGTCGGCGCAAGCGTGACGATGATCGGCAACCTCTTCGCCGGCACGGACGAAAGCCCTGGCGAGCTCATCCTCTATCAGGGTCGTAGCTTCAAGGAATATCGAGGGATGGGCTCCATCGGCGCCATGCGGCTCGGTAGCCGCGATCGCTACTTTCAGGACGCGTTCGATCTCGACGACCCGGGCGGGCAAGAGAAGCTGGTCCCCGAAGGCATCGAAGGGCGCGTCGCCCACAAGGGCAGCGTCGCTGCGATGGTGCACCAGCTCGTTGGCGGATTACGCGCCGGCATGGGCTATTGCGGATGCGGATCCATTCCCGAGCTGCAGCGCAAGAGCCGCCTGGTCCGGATCACCGCCGCCGGCTTCCGCGAGAGCCACGTGCACGATGTGGCCATTACGAAGGAAGCGCCGAACTACCGATCGGAGTAGTTGTGTGCGATGAATCCGAGCGCGCTCTCGTCACTGATCGAGATCGCCCTTTGATCACCCTCGCAATGAGCGATGTGCACAGTGATGGCGTGCTCGAACGGACGCGGCAGCCGGTCCGGCCATTCGATCGCGGTGATGACGTCGCCTAGGGTCATCTCGTCGAGGCCCAGGTCGTCGACCTCGATCGGTTTGAGCCGATAGAGGTCGACGTGCCGCAGGAGCAGCCGCCCGCCGCGATACTCCTGCATCAGTGTGAACGTGGGGCTGCTGACCTCACAGGGATCCACACCGAGTCCTTCGGCCATGCCGCGGACGAATGCGGTCTTCCCTGCGCCGAGGTCGCCCGACAGCAGCACGATCGTGCCCCGCTCCAGCGCGCCGGCCACTTGGCGACCGACGTCGACCGTCTCGGTTTCCGATGTGGTGTGAACCGTGCGACTCACGTCTGGTTCGACGCCTTCCGCCTCGACATCAGATCCAGATACGCATCGCTCACGTACTGAGCGACATCGCCGGCGATCAACGGGGCGTCGCCGAGCTCCGCTTCCGCCAGGTCGCCGGCGAGCCCATGAAGATACACGGCCAGCTTGCAGGCCGCCTCCGCATCGAGCAGCTGGGCCAGCCAGGCGGCCACCATCCCGCACAGGACATCGCCCGTACCGCCGGTAGCCATCCCAGGATTGCCGGTTGGGTTGATGAAGACCGCCCCACTGGGCGTGGCAATGAGCGTCCGATGCCCTTTGAGGATCACGTAGAGATGGTGGGTCGTCGCGAAATCGCGTGCGATGGCCAGTCGATTGGCTTGTACATCGTGCGTCGACACGCCAGCGAGACGCGCCATCTCGCCCGGATGCGGCGTGATGATGACGTCCCTTCCCTCGCGACCTACGAGTGTCGTCGCGTTGCCAGCGAACGCGTTGAGACCATCGGCATCGATGACCAACGGCATGATGGCACGGTCCACGAGCCGGATGACGAAGGCGCGCGTGTCTGCCCCCTGGCCGATCCCAGGTCCTAGCGCCACGACGTCGCGCGCCCTGTCCAACACACGATCGACCGCAACCGCCGAGAGGCCGTCGGCGTCCTCGGGAATGCCGATGGTCATGTACTCCGGCGCCATCGAGGCTACGATAGGCTGGCACGTCTCGCTCGTCGCGACCGTCACGAGCCCGGCACCGGAGCGCAGCGCCCCGATCGCGGCCAGGTGCGCGGCGCCAGTCGTGCCGGTCGAACCGCCGATGACGAGGACGTGCCCAAAGTCGCCCTTGTGGCTGTCTGCCGTGCGCGGCACCACGAGGCCCCGCATCGCGTCGGGTGTCAACAGCTCTACCCGCGGACCGTCCAGCTCGTCGATGACGCCGTCCGGGATCCCGATGTCGGCGATGACGACGTCGCCGGCACGCGTCTCCGCGGGAGGCAACACCAGCGGCAGCTTCGGCGCTCCGAGCGTAACGGTCATCGACGCGTCGATGCAGGGCCCGATTGGATCGTGTGAGTCAGCCGACAGCCCGGACGGAAGGTCCACGGCCACGACCGGGGTGCGCGAGGCGTTGATATCCGCGATGATGGTTTCGAGGAGTCCGCTCACAGGTGAGGACAGTCCCGTTCCCAGGATCGCGTCGATGATGAGCGCGGCGTCCTCGATCTCAGAGAAGTGCAGCTCCCATGCCTGACTGTCGCCGATCTCGACCACAGTGATACCGAGGCGGCCGAGGATCTCGAGATTGACGCGTGCGTCACCGCGCACGTCAGAGACACGACCGAGGAGGAACACCGACAAGTCGACGCCGCGCTGGAGCAGCGTGCGTGCAATGACAAAGCCATCGCCGCCGTTGTTGCCACGGCCGCACAGGATGGCGACATGACCGCCGAGTAGCTCGGCGTGGGTCGCCTCGATCGCCGCCACGACCTGCCGACCCGCGTTCTCCATGAGCACGAGTGAAGAAATGCCAATGTCCTCGATCGTGCGGCGATCCGCTTCGCGCATCTGCCGCGCGTCCAGAATGCGCATGTTGCAGGCAGAATAGCATAGGCAGTACGCTCGTCCTCATGGTCGTTTCTGCCGCCAACGCCGCTGTCAACGTCAACGGGCAGTTGTTCGACCGCGAGCACGCGGTCATCTCGGTTTTCGATCACGGGTTCCTGTACGGCGAGGGCGTCTACGAGACGTTACGCACGTACAACGGCCGCCCATTCCTGTTCGACAGACACATGCACCGGCTTCGCACGTCGGCGCGGATGATCGCGCTTCCCATCCCGCTGACAGACGCGGAGTTCTCGACACGCTGTGCGGACACGCAGCGGGCCGCCGGCCTCACCGGCGGTGAGGACCGCGAAGCCTACATCCGCATCCTCGTCACGAGAGGGATCGGCGCGCTCTCCTACGACCCCGCCGTAACCCCTCATCCGTCTGTCGTCGTCATCGTCAAGCCGCATGTGCAGTTGCCCGAGTCGGTCTATCGCTCAGGCGTGTCCGCGGCCATCGTGTCGATCGTGCGCAATCACCCGGAGACCGTGAATCCGCGCATCAAGTCGAACAATCTGCTGAACTGCGCCCTGGCCGCACAGGAGGCTGTGCGCCGTGACGCTTTCGAAGGCATCATGCGCAACCATCGAGGGGAGCTCGCCGAGTGCTCGACCTCGAACCTCTTCATCGTCAAGAACGGTCAGGTTCTCACACCGCCGCTCGAGGCCGGCCTCCTCCCGGGTCTCACGCGCGGGCTTCTCTTCGAGATCGGTGCCGCGCGAGGGATTTCAGTGCGAGAAGCAACCCTGCTCGACGCGGATCTCTTCGGTGCCGACGAGGCGTTCCTGACCAGTACCACTCGGGAGATCGTCCCAATCGTCCGCGTCGACGATCGTCCGATCGCCTCGGGCGCGCCCGGGCCCGTCGCCCTCGCCCTGCTCGAGGCGTTCCGCGAACAGGTGCATAGCGGCCCGCGTGCTGCGAATCAGCTCTGAGCTCGCGGACCGCTCGGCAGGCGATCCCAGGACATACGGATGCCGATCAACCGCGCGCCTGCGCCGGCACCGTGGGCTTCAACGGCCTGGTCGTGGTCGAGGCGCGCGGATCCGCGGCGCACCACGCAGGTACCGCGTCGTCTGACGTCACCAGCCAGGCCAGAGCGCAGCGAGGAGTTCGACCAGCGCGGCCGGATCAGAGGACGCGGCGGTCGCCGTCTTCTTCACGAAGATCTCGAACACGGCGCCAGGAGCGTTTCCGATGTTGCGGAACCCGTGACGTGTGCCGCGTTTCATGAAGAATGCCTGCCCTGGCTTGGCCGTCACCGGGGCGTCGTTGCCCATCGTGAACTCGAACGTCCCTTCGACCGGCGTCCACACGTGATACTCGACATCGTCGTGCGCGTGGACGCTGCGCCTCGCGCCCGGCTGCAGGTCGATGCGCGACACACGGATCTCGTCGCGATCGATCAAGCGTGTGGGCCGCACACCCGGGTCGGCTTCCGGCTGGGGACCAAGGCGGGCCGAGGACTGCCCCCTGGCGTTCGTGGTCAACACGACGGCTAGCAGGCAGGCTGTGAGCGCGAGATGGCGGGTGAGCACGCGCATGGAAGTCTTCCCAGAGGTCCGTGTGCCCGCGAAGGCAGGCTAGGCAGTTGTGTCCGCGAACACCTCGACTGGCGGGCACGCGCACATCAGGTTACGGTCACCGTACGGATTATCGATCCGTCCAACGCTCGGCCAGAACTTGTGCGTCCGAAGATACGGGAGCGGAAATGCGGCTTCCTCTCGAGAGTAGGCATGCGGCCAATCACTGCCCGCGACTGCCGCCGCCGTATGCGGCGCATGCTTCAAGACGTTGTCCTTCGGGTCCGCCTTGCCTTCGATGACGTCCTGTATCTCCCGCCGGATCTTGATCATCGCGTCGCAGAAGCGGTCGAGCTCTTCTTTGGGCTCGCTCTCTGTCGGCTCCACCATGAGCGTGCCGGCCACGGGGAAAGACACCGTCGGTGCGTGGAAGCCGAAGTCCATGAGCCGCTTCGCGACATCGGTTTCGTCGATGCCGCTGGCTTGCTTCAGCGAGCGGAGGTCGAAAATCAGCTCGTGCGCGACGCGGCCGTTCGCGCGGGCATAGAGCACTGGGAAGTGCGGCTCCAACCGCGCCTTCATGTAGTTGGCGCTCAGGATCGCGACCTTCGTCGCCTCTGTCATGCCCGCGCCACCAAGCATCCGGATATAGCCGTACGAGATCAACAGGATGCTCGAGCTTCCCCAGGGTGCGGCCGATACGGCGTTGATCCCCTGTGCGCCACCCGTCGGCACCAGCGGGTGCTTCGGCAGAAACGGCGCGAGATGGGCCGCCACGCCGATCGGTCCCATCCCCGGGCCACCGCCGCCATGGGGGATCGCAAACGTCTTGTGAAGGTTCAGATGGCAGACGTCCGCCCCAATGATCGACGGGCTCGTCAGGCCGACCTGCGCATTCATGTTCGCCCCGTCCATGTACACCTGGCCGCCATGTCGATGGACGATCGCGCAGATGTCCTGGATGCTCTCCTCGAAGACCCCGTGCGTCGACGGGTACGTGACCATGAGGGCTGCCACTTGCCGTGCATGCTCCTGGGTCTTGGCCGCCAGGTCCTCGACGTCGATGCTGCCGTCTCTCGTGCTGGCCACGACGACCACCCGCATCCCGGCCATGACCGCGCTGGCCGGATTCGTGCCGTGCGCGGACGCGGGAATCAGCACCACATTGCGATGTGAGTCCCCCCGAGACCGGTGATACGCCCGGATCACCATGAGTCCGGCGTACTCACCTTGCGCACCGGAGTTCGGCTGCAGCGACACCGCCGCGAACCCGGTGATCTCGCGAAGTGCCGCCTCGAGCTCGCGAAAGATCTGCTGGTATCCCTCCGTCTGATCGATCGGCGCGAAGGGATGCGGCTTCGAGAACTCGGGCCAGGTAAGCGGCAGCATCTCTGACGCCGCGTTCAGTTTCATCGTGCAGGAACCGAGGGGGATCATCGACCTGTCGAGGCCAATGTCCTTTCGATCGAGGCTCCTGATGTATCGCATCATCTCCGACTCGGAGTGATGTGTGTTGAACACCGGATGCGTGAGAAATGGGCTTGTCCGCGCCAGAGACGCTGAATACGCAGGCTCCAACCGCTCAGCGCTCTTGTCGAACTGCGCCGACGACAGACCCCGAGCCGCCGCGAACGTCCGGACGATGTTCTCGACGTCGTGTAGGTTCGTGGTCTCGTCCACTGCGATGTTGACGCTGCCATCCGCACGGTAGCGGAAGTTCTGGCGCGCCGCGACAGCGCTGGCCTTCAACCGCTCTCTATCGACACCCTCGAGCTTGATGGTGTCGAAATACTCCGGATTGACCTGGCGGACGCCGAGGCGACCGAGCTCGCGGGCCAGCAGCTTCGTCGTCGCATGGACGCGCCTGGCAATGTTCGTTAGCCCCCGCGGACCGTGGTACACGGCATAGAACCCGGCCATGTTCGCGAGCAAGGCCTGCGCGGTGCAGATGTTCGATGTGGCCTTCTCTCGCCGGATGTGCTGCTCACGCGTCTGCAGCGACATGCGGTAGGCGGGATGCCCGTGGGCGTCCACTGATACGCCGATGATGCGGCCGGGAGCCTGACGCACGTGCTTCTCAAGCGTGGCGAAGAACGCGGCGTGCGGACCGCCGTATCCCATCGGCACGCCGAACCGCTGCGAGTTGCCCAGCACGACGTCGGCGCCCCACTCCCCTGGCGGTGTCAGGAGTGTCAAGCTAAGAAGATCGGTGGCGACGGCCACCAACAGGCCAGCCGCTCGCGCCCGTACGATGAACGGCCCGAAGTCGTGGACAACTCCGCCCTCATCGGGTGTCTGGACGATGGCGCCGAACATGCGCTCGGTGAGCGGCGTCGTGTGGACGTCCGCCACGACCACCTCGATGCCGAGCGGCTCGGCCCTCGACCTGATCACGTCGATGGTCTGAGGAAAACAGGAGTTCGCCACAAGAAACTGCATCACATCGGCATGATCTCGCTGCGGATGTACGCGGTGGAGCATCGTCATGGCCTCACCGCCGGCCGTGGCCTCGTCCAAGAGCGACGCGGTGGCGACCTCCATCCCGGTCAGATCCCGCACCATGGTCTGGAAGTTCAAGAGCGCCTCGAGGCGCCCTTGCGCGATCTCCGCTTGATACGGCGTGTAGGGCGTATACCAGGACGGGTTCTCCAATACGTTCCGCAGGATGACGCTCGGCGTGACGCAGTCGTAGTACCCCAGGCCGATGTACGACCGGAACGCTTGGTTCTTCCCGGCCACGTCACGAAGATCTCGGAGGTACTCGTGCTCGGGCATGCTGGTCGGCAGGTTCAACGTCCGGCCCAGGCGAATGCGACTCGGGATGGCCTCAGCGATTAGCGCGTCCAGGGACCCCGCGCCGGTAGCCGCGAGCATCTCTTTCGCATCGTTCGGATCGGGGCCAATGTGCCGGGATTGAAATGGTTCAGCGTCGAACATCATGCTATTTCGTGAGGGCCTCGTACGCCGCTGCGTCGAGGAGTGTGCCTACCTCAATCGGATCCGACAGCTTGATGACGACCATCCAACTCGCGTGCGGGTCGGAGTTCACGAGCTCGGGCTTCTGCTTGAGCGCCGCGTTGACTTCAGCGACGACACCGGACACCGGCGCGAAGAGCTCCGAGACCGCTTTCACCGACTCGATCGTGCCGAACGACTGGCCCACCTTCACGGTCCTTCCAACCTCCGGAAGCTCCATGAACACGACGTCGCCAAGCTGCTGTTGTGCGTAGTCGGTAATCCCCACCTTCCCACGATCGCCTGCGAGATCGATCCACTCGTGGTCTTTGGTGTACTTGTATCCCGCCGGATAGGGCATCGTCCTCTCCCGAAGTTACATCGAGCGCTTGTAGAATGGCAACGGCACGACGCGTGCGCGCTCGCGTCGGCCGCGGATGTCGACGTGGATCTCGGTGCCTGAGGCCGCCGCGGCGACCGACACGTACGCAAGCCCGACGGCCTTCTTCAAGTACGGCGTCTGGGTCCCGCTGGTGACCCGGCCAATCTTCGTATCGCCGCTGTAGACGTCGTATCCGGACCGGGCGATGCCGGCGTCGATCGTCTCGAATCCAACCAGCCTCCGAGAGACACCTGCCGCCTTTTGCGCGCGGAGTGCGTCAGCACCCAGAAAGTCGGTCTTCTTCCACCCGACGATCCAGCCCAGATCCGCCTCGAGCACGGTCGTCGTCTCGTCGATGTCGCTCCCGTGTAGCCGCATGCCAGCCTCGAGCCGCAACGTGTCGCGCGCACCCAGGCCGCACGGCACGACACCGACCGACCGGCCGGCGTCGAGCAGGGCGAGCCAGACGCGATCCGCTGACTGAGGCGGCACGAAGATCTCGAAGCCGTCCTCGCCCGTGTAGCCCGTCCGCGAGACGGTCGCCCGCACGTGCGCCACCTCGCCGTGTGCGAACCAGTAGTACTTCATCGACGCCAGGTCGATGGCGGTGAGCGGCTGCAGGATACCGAGAGCCGCAGGACCTTGCAGCGCGAGCAGCGCGTACCGTCCGCTGGCGTCGACCGCTACGGCATCACCAGCCGGTCGGATGTTCTCGGCGATGTGCGCGTAGTCTCGATCGATGTGCGACGCATTGACGACGAGGAGGAAGTGGTTCGGCGCGAGGCGATAGACGAGCAGATCGTCAACGAAGGTGCCCGCGGAAGTGAGCAAGCCGGAGTATTGCGCTTGGCCGACCTTCAGCTTTGCGGCGTCGTTGCACGAGATCCGCTGCACCGCTTCGAGCGCCTGGTCACCAGCGATTTCGATCTGACCCATATGGCTCACGTCGAACAGTCCCGCTCTTTCGCGCACGGCCATGTGTTCGGCCGTGATGCCGGTGTACTCGACGGGCATCTCCCAGCCGCCGAAGGGCACCATGCGCCCCCCTGAAGCGCAATGCCGCGCGTGCAACGGCGTCTTCTTCAGCGGGAGATCCGTGGGCTGGGTCATGAAGCGGGCTTCGACAGTGTGTGTGTGGGAGATAATCAACGGTACTATGCGTCTTTCCCCGGGTCAAGAATCCGGGCTACACTCAGGCGCTATGTCTCGTGCGCGCGTTCGTCACGTCGTGGCGCTCGCCGTGGTGGTCGCGGTGGAGGGGTCCCGCGCGGCCCACGCTCAACCGACGCGTGCGATGGATCTTCAGCCAGTCACAAAGCAGGTGGCCGCAAACGGGCTCTCGTTCCCGGTCGCCGATGTGGGCACGGGCCCTCCCGTGCTTCTGCTGCACGGCTTCCCGGATGACCGTCATCTGTGGCGCTATCAGGCTCGCGCGCTCGTGGACGCCGGGTATCGGGTGATCGCGCCGGACTTACGCGGTTTTGGCGACGCGCCGCGGCCCCAGGATCCGAAAGAGTATGGCATTCCCATCGCGGTCCGCGATGTCATCGGCATCCTCGACACGCTGGGCGTCCAGCAGGTACAGCTGGTCGCGCACGATTGGGGGGCAGCGGTCGGATGGCGGTTGGCCGCTGATCACCCGCAGCGGGTTTCGCGCTACGTCGCCATGTCGGTCGGCGCACCAGGGGCGGGTACGACGATCGAACAGCGTGAGAAGTCGTGGTACATGCTCTTCTTTCGGCAGACCGGGATCGCCGAGCAGCAGCTCATGGCGAACAACTGGGAGTTGTTTCGTGAATGGGGGCGCAACCCCATTGACGTCGATCGATGGATCGCGAACCTGTCACGCCCAGGCGCCCTGACCGCGGCGTTGAACTGGTACCGCGCAACCGGCGGAGGTCCGCCGACCTCGGCCGCCGGACCGGCGCCCCAGGTCCAGTGCCCCGTGCTCGGCATCTGGAGCGACGGGGACGCTTACCTGACGGAGTACCCGCTGCGATCGAGCGGCGAGCGCATCAAAGGACCGTTTCAGTACATCAAAGTCACCGGGGCCTCGCACTGGCTCATGGTGGATAGACCGGCGGAGATCAACGAGAAGCTGCTGGCCTTTCTGGTGAAGTAGGGCTGCGGTCCCAAGCCACACTGCCTCAACCTGCGAGCTTGTGAGGCCCGCCTGCTGCCGCCACGCTAGTCGCTGCGTCAACGGCTTCCGCTGGTTCACCCGGCGCGCGATATTGCAGGTACGCGCCGAGCGTGTGATAGCTGATATCGAGCACACGGCAGGCCTCCCGCTTGTTGCCATGGCAACGCCCGAGGATCAACCGCGCATATCGGGCACCCCAGGCACGCATGGTGTCGCTCCGTCGGAGCGATGGCCCGAGGACCTCGGCGTAGTGGCCCCGAACGGCGGCCGGCAGGTCGTGCAGCTCGATCACATCGGATTCCGCAAGGGCGACCGCTCGCTCGATCAACCGTTGTAGCTCACGGACGTTCCCCGGCCAGTCATACGCGAGGAGTGCTTCAGACGCCGCAGGCGACAACCGGAGGGCGTGCTCGGCACGGTGGCGCTCGAGAAAATACCGCGCGAGCTCCAGAATGTCGGCTCGACGTTCCCGTAACGGCGGCACGTGGACTTCGACCCCGGCGAGGCGATAGAACAGATCGGGCCGAAACAACTGTCGATCGACCAGACCGCTGAGGCCCCGATTCGTCGCGGCGACGATTCTCACGTCTACACGGTGTGCGCCATGCCCCCCGACGCGCTCCTGGATCGCGCGCAGCAGCTTCGCCTGTGCGGCACAGGACAAGTCGGAGATCTCGTCGAGAAACAGCGTGCCCCCATCCGCGTGTTCGAACTTCCCGCGACGCCCCCGAACGCCCGTGGCGGTGCGATCCTCGATGCCGAAGAGCTCCGCCTCCACCAGCGTCTCGACGATGGCGGCGCAGTTGACCGCCACGAAGGGACCGCCGCGGCGGGGGCTGAGATCGTGGATCTGACGCGCCACGAGCTCCTTCCCCACGCCGCTCTCCCCTTCGATGAGCACGGTGAAGGGCGTGTTCGCGACGCGCTCGACGCGGGAGCGGAGGTCCGCCATCGCCGCCGTGGACCCGATGAGCGGGGCCGCGCCGTCGCGTTCTGGTCGCGTGCCCTGTGAGGCGCGCGCGAGCTGCATCTGACTTCGGTCGAGCTCCACGACGAGACTCGCGACCTGCGCAGCGATTCGCAGCGTTTGCAACTCCCAATCACCGACGGTGGCACCCTCGGAAAACGCGCACTGAAGCACAGCTCGGCTCTGTGTCTCTCGAACCGGAACCTCGACGCAGACGAGCTTCTCCCGCAAGCTCTCACGTGGGGCGGGTAGCGCCGCCCGCCGGAGATACACGGTGCGGGCACGGAGCACTCGCTGCAGCGACTCCTCCAACGCCGCACGAAGGGAAGCCACACCACCACGCGCGACAGCGCGTCCGAGCGCGCTCGCGATCGCCTCGAAGCCGTCGCGAGGGTCGGCCCGTCGCGGCTGCAGGGCTCCGCGAGTGACTTCAGTCTGAACCCGAGTGGCAGATGATCGCATTGACACACCGTCCTCCGACAGTTCGCACAACCAAGGACAGTGCCAGCGCTGCTCAACGAGCCGTATTGAAGGAAACGTGGCGGTTCTTGCGACGTCAGCTGGCGTGAAACGAAGAGTCGAGGGCAGAGGCTACCCGGGACGCGTGGGGGCTACACCCGGGTCTGAGGCCCGCGGCCACCCGACCGGGGGCTACGGGAGGCCTCGCCCCCGTCTACTTCGTGACGGTCACCGTCAACTCCTCATCACCCAGCAGCCCACCATCGTCTGCGCGGGCGCGGAGGACGTACAAGCCGGGCGTATCGAACGTGGCGGTCGCGGTGTACTTGCCACCCTCTGGTATCGGCGGTGCAATACAAATCGGCGCCCACGGGGAGTTGGCACCCGCACGCGTGTCTTCCCGCACCTTGACCTGAATCGGGTCGAACGTAGCCTTGCCGGGTCCGCGATACACGAACTACGACAAGTGAAGACCCAGCCACTTGCCTACCGTCAGGCGAATCGGCGGCATGTAGTTCCGTCGCACCAGCATCGCTGGATTAGGCGGCGGACCACCCTGCCCGATGACCATTCCCTTGGGAATGCCACCATCGGTGACGACGGCCGCAAGCGCCACGGGTTCACCGACCTTCGCCGTTCGGGTCTTCGCCCCCTCGATCTGGGCGACCGGCGGCTTGTTGGACCGCATGGTGGGGTTGCTGGCTCCGGCGCCGAGCGCACCGGTCTCAGACGCGATCACCACGGAGTCCATGAAATAGTCCTGGCGCAGCGTGGCATAGGCCTTCTCGGTCACGCCGTGTGTCTTGAGCGTCCACACGAGCTCTTTGTTGCTGAAATCTTTGGGCACCTTGACCTTGAACACGAAGCGGTTTCGGCGTGGCAGGAACCTGGTTGGCTGCCCGAGGTCGGCTCCAATCAGGTTGAAGCTGTTGTCCGGACCCACCGGCACGTCGATCTCTTCCTCCCAGTTGTTGTTCATGTAGCCGAATACAAAGCTCGACGACCCATCCGGATTCGTCTCCCAACCCTCGAAGGCTGGCGACACGGGCTGACCACGGGAGTAGCTGAGCGACTGTGCGCTGTTCGTACGCTCCAGCACGAACAGCGCGGCTGCCGTCGGGGCCGCCGCTCCAACAAGACGCCACTGCGAGCGACCACGGGTGGACAGAGAACTCATGTGCCTCATGCGCTCCCTGATTAGTCGTTCCCTTGGTGGTTCGTGGTCGCCACCGGGGGTGGCGGGTCGACCAGGCAGAGCGGACACCCGATCACGTGGTCATTCTTGGTCAGCTTCAGCCGTTCGCGGCGCTTGGCCATCTCGGCCTGGAATTCCGCATCGCTCAACGCCACGCCCTGACCGAGATCGATGAACATGGCGGCCACCGAGCGGTTACCCGAGCCTTGCCAGTTCCTCGGATCAGGCACGTTCTTGTTCGCAGGCGAGTTGTCCATGAAGCCGATGACGTGGAGGATCGTCTCCTTCGGCAGCAGCGGCGCCGAATCATCGGTGTACTCGTAGGCGCGCACCCAGTTGTGGTCATAGCCCGAGCACGTCAACGTCTGGATGTTGTAGCCCCAGATCGCCTCGAGACACATGCGCGCGCCAGGGGCCTGTAGATGCGGCTCAAACGAGGTGATCTTCGTGTGCTCCTGCAGCACGGTGTACGCATGCAGCTACTGGTTCGCTTCCATCGGACGGATCGAGATGTCGACGCCTTTGCCCAGGCCCCGTGACGCGGACGGACGCAACGTTGGCTTGTAGTCCTTGGGGTGGAGCTTGAAGCCGATCTCGAGGTGGCCCTTGGTGTCGCGGCCGTTCGAGTGCAAATGCACCGAGTCGGTCACGATGTTGGAGCCGGTACGAAGCAGGCGCCCCGCCCGCGGATCGAAGGTGTCTGCATTTCGGCCCACCTCGTGCACGGGCCACGGCGTGTTGACCCCTTCACCGCCGCCCTTGTCAGTGGACCAAATCATGTGGTGGAAGACGTACCGGCCGCCCACGGTGGCTCGCCCAGAACCTCCGCTCGGCACGTCGTTGAACCCCTTGATCTCCAACGCCGCGACATAGCGGTCCTCCGTCAGCCCGACCGGCGGCGGCGGAATCTCGCCCCACCAGTCCGGCGCAGCCGCCTTCACCGTGATTTCGGGCAGCTTCACAATGGGGTCAGGCGTACCGATGATCCACTTCTTGTCGTCCGCAAACTCCCGGGCGGGTGGCAGGTCAGCCTTGTCGCCCAGCGGAGCGCCGCTATCAGCCCATTGGGCGATGAGTGCGATCTCCAGCTCACTCAGCGACGGGTCGTTCTTGTACTGTTGGATCCCGATGTTGTGCTCTACGTACCACGGTGGCATTACGCCAGCCTTCGGTCCGATGCCCGTTCGTGCCTTGATCGAACGAGCCCAAGGACGTACCTGCTCATACGTGGTGAGCGGCATCGGGCCGGCTCCGTCTGGGCGATGTCAGTTCTGGCAGCTTCGCTGGAGGATCGGTGCGATGTGCTTGGCTTAGGTTACCGTCTCCGGCAACGCCTGCGCGAATCCGGAAGACGGGATACACAGCACAGCCACCGCGAACCCGATCGTCGCGACTGAACCGATTCTCATGCGGATGCTCCTTCGATCCTGCGATCCTGGTGCTCAGTGATCAGCACCCCAGACCGGGGTGTCTGCACCAAGCGCACCCCGCCCCGTAGCTCAACGTTACGTCCTGCGGTTCAGCCAGGTCACCGACGAAGGCCCACCATCGGTGGGACGACCGTCTGGCGCTGGCTCGCCGCCGATGCCGTCCGGCGCTGGCGCCATCGCAGGTGGTTGTTCCCGTGCGATCCGGCGTTCGCCGCCCAAGCGAGGCCCATCCTCGATCTGTATGCCGGGGTCTGGCAGGGCGAGCCGCTGACGGCGGAGGACTGCGTCCAGATTGAGATCTACTTCTCCGTGGTACAACGCAAGGTCCTGACGCCGGGCGATTTCGCCGACCTCACCACCCTTGAAGAGGCGCTGCTCGGATTCCAGCACCGGTACGAAACGGCCGCACACCCATTCGAGTGGACCTTCACGCGCCAGGACCTGACCGCGCTCCTCGCCCGACTGGCGCTCGCCGGGCAACGGCCGGCCGCCTGAACGGCTGAATACGTCATCGCAATTGCGCAACGTGGACTAAGGGTAGGAGACGACTCCTGGCGGTGAAAAGTTCGCTGAGTTATCCTTTCGCGCATGGCAGAGACCGTGCAGTTTCGCAGCAACGGCCACCCGGTGTCGGGCTACCTCGTCGTCCCCGACGCGGGTAAGGGCCCGGGAGTGCTGGTCATCCAGGAGTGGTGGGGACTCGATCCGAGCTTGAAGGAGACCACGAACAAGCTAGGCGCAGCTGGATTCGTCGCCTTGGCACCCGACCTGTACCACGGAGCGCTCGCACAACACAACGAGATGGACAAGGCCGCGCACCTGATGCAGAGCCTGCCTGCGGACCGGGCTGGCCGGGACATGAGCGCCGCAGTCGACTACCTCACGACCCATCCGGCCGTCACGAGCGCCAGCATCGGCGTCATCGGCTTCTGCATGGGCGGCATGCTGTCGTTCCTCATCTCGGCGAACCGACCGGATCGGGTGAAGGCGGTCGTGCCGTTCTATGGCTTCCCGCAGGGCGACACGGAACCCGACTGGACCAGGATCACCGCTCGCGTGCAAGGTCACATGGCTGAACACGATGACTTCTTCCGGCCCGACGCGGCGCGGGCTCTGGAAGCCAAGCTGCGTGGCCTCGGGAAGGACGTGACCCTCACCGTTCATCCCGGCACCGGTCACGCGTTTATGGGACCCCACAACGCGTTGGGTACCCTCGACCCTCAGCTCGCAGCTCGCATTTGGCCGCAAGTCTTCGCGTTCCTCCGCGAGTCACTCGCGTAGGACCGTCCGTTATGAATCCGCGCCGGGCTGCCAGCCTCCGGACCGAGTCAGCCCTCGCCATCGAGCCCCAGCGCCCGATCGAACTGCACGGCGCACCGATAGACGATGAGCCCAGCGCTGAGGCGGGAGACGGCGTTTCGGAGCACCTTGGCGCGGACCGTGACAACGCTCGTCGGGCCCGCCAACTGGACGTGCACAAATCGCCCCGGCACCAGGCGGCGCTCGGTCTCGAGCGCCGCCCCACTCCGAGACAAGTCGATGAGCGTCGCCTGAATCCCAGGACGCACGCGGATGGCTACGACACCACGCGCTCCCGCCGAGGGGTCTCTGGGATGCTGCCGTCGCTCACCGCCTCTCATGGCGACGCCACCCAGAGGCGCTGACTCGACGCGTACCGCAGGACTTGGGTTTTGCCAGTATCACCATAGATTCGAACCACATACTGCTGACCGCCGGCCCCCCGGATGTAGAGACTTCCCGGCGAGGCGGTACCGTTGGGCGTAAACGACACCAGCCTTTCCGTCCCGACGCGAATCGGATCGTCACTGTGGGTCATAGCCCCGTCTGGTGACAGCAGTCCGGGCCACAGCCCGAACCGTGCGCCGCCAAACTCCTCGAGGCCATCTCGACCTCCAATTTGGGGATCGGTGCCCTCTTCGATGTCGCGTGTCGACAGGCCGTTGCGATTGGCGTCGACGTGCATGGCAAACCGAAACCGATCGTCGTCCATGACGAATCGGACACCCACATTGGCGCCACGCGACACCGCGAGCACGCGCGCCTTTTGAAGCGTCGCTGCCACGTGCCGCGCAGCGCCAAGTGTGCGGTAACGCGCGGCCGCGCCCAACAGATGTGGCACCGCAACCGCGCCCACCGTCGCCACGACGCCGACAATGAACAGAAGCTCAAGGAGCGAGAACCCGGAGCTTCGTCTCGTGAGATCGCGGACGCACAGGCTGGCGCACGGCCCCGGCGGCCAGGCGCTACAGCCCGTCCTCACGGCTGCGTCCGCTCGGCGTCGCCCTTCGGCGTCACAGAGACCATCGCCCGCAGCTTGAGGAAACTCTTCTCGCCGACGCCCTGCACGTTCATCAGTTCTTCAACCTTCTTGAAGGGACCGTTCTTCTGTCGGTACTCGATGATGCGCGCCGCCGTCGACGCGCCAATGCCGGGCAGGGCCTCCAGGTCTCTCGCGGTCGCCGTGTTCAAGTTGACGACAACGGCCGGTCTGCCTCCCGGCTTGGGGGGAGTTTGCGCGTGAAGCTTCGGTACACCGAGCGTCGGAGTCATCAGCGCGGCGAGGATGAGCAGCGAGAAGAACATACGATCCATGTCTCTCTCCTTTTGTTTGTCGGCGATTCGACGGAAGCGACGACTCGGCCCCGCGCAACGTCCGCGCAGCGGTGGGAGGTCTGCCTCGTCGGAGTCTGATGTCGCGGGTCCGAGTCAGCGAGAAACAGCGCAAGAGGAGGGCCGGACAGTGCCGAGCGGAGAGGAGCTCAGAAATCGTTGAGTCGCGAGCAGTTGCGTTCAGGACGGGCTCAGCGACCGCAATCCGACCGCGCGATCGCGCTGTGAGTTGACGCCGCGTGTTACCGAGGCGCGGACGTCGTCGCTTCGCTCCGACACCAGGCGAGCGTTTCGCGCAGTCCGCTTTCGAGATCCACGATCGGCTCGTAGCCGAGCACAGCTCTGGCCTTCCTAATGTCAGCCTGTGAGTCCCGCACGTCGCCAGCTCGCGCCGGACCGTAGGTCGCCTTGATATCAGTCCCCACGATGCGGTTCATGGTCCGGAGTAACTCGTTGAGCGAGATGCGTCCGCCAGTTGCCACGTTGATCACCTCGCCACTGGCCGATGGCGCCTCACACGCGCGCAGGACGCCGTCGACGACGTTGGCGACGTAGGTAAAGTCACGGGTCTGTTCGCCGTCGCCGTAGATGATCGGCGGCCGCGCTTCGAGCAGAGCCGTGGAGAACAGCGAAATGACGCCCGAGTACGGCGAGCCGGGATCCTGGCGAGGCCCAAACACGTTGAAGTAGCGAATGGTGACGGTCTCCAAACCGTAGAGCCTCGTGAACAGATGGCAGTACTGCTCGGCTACCAGTTTCTGAAGCGCGTACGGAGAGAGCGGATTGGTGGGCATGTCCTCGCGCTTGGGCAGCGTTGGCGTGTCGCCATACGCCGATGACGAGCCGGCATACACCAATCGCTTGACGCGCGCGTCGCGCGCCGCCACCAGAACGTTCAGCGAAGCGTCGATGTTGGCCCGATTCGAAGCGATCGGATCGTGTACAGACCGCGGCACCGAGGGAATCGCGGCCTGATGCAGCACGTAGTCCATGCCGTCCACGGCTCGCTCGGCCACGCCCGCCTGCGCGAGATCGCCCTCGATGAACTCCACCTGCGGAATGTGCGCCAGATTCCGCCGTTTGCCCGTGATGAGGCTGTCGACGACGCGCACTCGATGGCCCCGCCTGACGAGCTCGCTGGCGAGGTGGGAGCCGATGAAGCCGGCGCCGCCGGTCACGAGATATGAAGCCATCCATTCGTCTCCTCAGTCGTTTCCGAGCCTAGTTCGGAAAACCGGCCCGCGGAAGGCCGGGCATGAGGTCAATGGCGTTGTCGTAATAGAGCTTCCTCAGCACGCCGTCCGGCAACGCCAGCCCGTAAAGCTTCCAGAATGCGTGGTAGTCCCGGTAGTAGTCGAAGTACTCATCGGCGGTCTCGAACGTCCGCCAGTAGTACGGGTACTCGTCTGGCTGAAAGGCATCCTTGCCAAAGAGGACGCGGTCCTGGTACTTCACGAAGAAGTCATGCGCCGCACGCGGCTGCCGACCGAGGTCATACAGAATCGCGCCCACTTCGCCGTACAGGTTCGGCCACTTGTCGAACATCGCCGCCAGGCGACTCAAGTCGTTGGCGTGCCACCCCAGGTGGGCTAGGATGAATCGTGTCTGTGGGTGCCTGGCAATGAGGCGGTCGCGCTCGGCCATGAGTTCCTCGAAGGAGGGGAACTTCGACCGATCCTGGTACCGGCGGCCCGGATACAGTGCGAGCTCGAGCCAGCGCTCGTTGGTGAAATCGAGCGGCGCAAAGAACTCGGCGGGGTCGGCGACGTGGATGAGCACCGGAATCCGCAGTCGCGCCGCGGTCTCCCAGACGATGTCGAGTTCAGGATCATCGAGCCGCAACCGCGTGCCGTCGCTCTTGCGGGCCGAGAGACCAAAGTCCTTCATGATCTCCCCCAACCCGAGCGCGCCGGCCTTGATGTCTGCCTCGAGCTGCTGCGCAAGGCGCACCCCGCCACCGGGCGCCAAGCCTCGCACATCGATTTGCGTAAACATCACGATGCGATTCTGGTGACGACTCGCCTTGATGGCGTCCAGGGCCTGGCGCAGACGGTCCCCAGAGGTCCCGTTCGCGTTGACCATCACTTGGACACCCACCGGATCCATCGCCTCGACGACCTGATCCACGACGTCGGGTCCGGAGAGCGAAGGGGGATGCCCATGCAGGTCGACCACGGGGTACTTCGCTCGCGGCACCGGGTGCTGTGGCACCAGCAGCGTCGACCTCGGCTTGTACTGGCGAATCGTCGGCTGTGGGAGGTCGGGCTCCCGTCCCTCGGCCGGCCGTGGACGAATCCGCGTCGGCGTCTGGGGCTGAGCCACAACGGTGATGAACGACGTCAATGCGACGACGACCGCGAGCGCGAAGGGCTGAGCGTTGCGCATGAAGGTCATGGCCCGAGGTGTGCCCAGGACAAGGGTCGCAGCGAGCCGATAAGCCGAATTCTGTCTCCCTCGACTCGCCCTGAACAAAGCCTCTCAGCCCATCCAGAGTCCGCTCGGGATGACGATCATTCCTCTAGCCTCGCCATCGCTGGCGAGATCAAGCAACCGACCCGGAAGCTTCGGACGGGCCGTCCTCGAACGCTTCCCTATTTGGTCTTGCTCCGTGCGGGGTTTTGCCTGCCACCGACCTTGCGGTCAGCGCGGTGCGCTCTTACCGCACCTTTTCACCCTTACCCACCTCCGCCCTCGGCCCATCGCACATCGGGCTCCGACAAGCAAGGCCACATCCGCAGTCGACTGCCGAAACGCAGCCGGTCCCGACGGGCCTGCCCATCGAAGCTCTCCACGCGAAGCGCCGAGAGCGGAGGTGGGCGGTATCTTTTCTGTGCCACTTTCCTTCAGGTTGCCCTGACCGGGCGTTACCCGGCGCACTGCCCTGCGGAGTTCGGACTTTCCTCCCCTCAACTCGGCGCTTCGCCAAGCCGAGCGGCGATCGCCTGGCTCACTGCGACATCTCTATTCTAGGGCACATGGGCCGCTCTAACCGTCGGTCTCCTGCGAAATCTGATACTGCTCGAGCTTCTTGTACAGGTTGCTGCGTGGCGTATCGATGACTTCCGCGGTCTTCGAGATGTTCCAGCCGTTCTCGCGCAGCTTCGCGACCAGAAACGAACGCTCCGAGGTGTCCTTGAACTCCCGCAGCGTTCCAGCTTTCAGTCCGTCGGCTTCGGTCGGTGTGCCAGGCCGAGACGGCGTGCTTCCGCCAGCGGAGGCCGATGGCGCACGGACGGCCGTCGGCAGGTCCGCGACGTCGATGGTGTCGCCGGGTGTCATGATGATGAGTCGCTCGACGGCATTGCGCAGCTCGCGGATGTTGCCCTTCCACCGATATCGCTGCAGCGCCTCCATCGCCGCCGTGCTCACGCGCCGGGGCCGTGCGTTGTTCTCGCGACAGAAGTAGTCGATGTAGTGACGCACCAGCGCGGGGATATCCTCCGGGCGCTCGCGCAGCGGCGGCACGTAAATCGGGATGACCGCCAGCCGAAAGTAGAGATCTTCGCGGAAATGCCCCTTCTCGATCTCTCCCTCCAGGTTCTTGTTCGTCGCGGCGATCACCCGTACGTCGACCTTGATCGTCCGAGCCGACCCGAGCCGTTCGACCTCACCCTCTTGCAGCACACGGAGCACCTTCGCCTGCGTCTTCGAGCTCATATCGCCGACTTCGTCAAAAAAGATCGTCCCGCGATCGGCCTGCTCGAACTTCCCAAGCTGCTTTTCGGTGGCGCCGGTGAACGAGCCCTTCTCGTGGCCGAACAGCTCCGACTCGATCAGATCTTCCGGAATCGCCGCGCAGTTCACCTGAACAAACCGTTCGCGGCTCCGAAGGCTGTTGCGGTGGATGGTGCGTGCCACGAGCTCCTTCCCCACACCGCTCTCGCCCTGGATGAGAACCGTGGCTGTGGTCGGCGCCGCGCGACCGACAGCGGCCATCACGTGCTTGAGCGCGCTGCTGTCGCCAATCATCTGGTGCCGAACCTCGACCGCTTTCTTCAACGATCGGTTCTCATCGCGCAGTCGGCGCTGATCGAGCGCATTTCGCAAGATCACCAGCACCTTGTCGCTCGCAAACGGCTTCTCGATGAAGTCGAACGCGCCCTTCTTCGTCGCCTCGACCGCGGTGCTGATCGTGCCGTGTCCCGAGACGACCACCACCGGCAGCCCGTCGTTCATCACCTTGAGGCGCTCGAGCACCTCGATGCCGTCCATCCCGGGCATCTTGACGTCGAGCAGCACCAGGTCGGGCGATTCGCGTTCGGCCAGCGTCAGGCCCTCATGGCCCGTGGCGGCGCCGAGGACCTCGTAGCCCTCGTACTCCAGCGTCATGCGGAGCGAGTCGCGAATCGCGGCTTCGTCGTCGATGATCAGAATGCGCGCTCTAGACATGTCGAGGGTACGCCGGGCGTCGATCGCCGCGACAGGACGCCGAGAGGTTCATCGCTCTTCGATACGGACCGTCTTGAGCTGGCGCTGCTCGGTGTCCGGTGCGTACATGAAGAGGGCCACCACGTCGCCAGGCCGTACACCGCGGGCCACACGCCTGAACGCATCGACCGAATCCACCGACTGCCGGTTGATCTCGAGCAGCACGGTGCCGCGCTCAACGCCCGCCTCGAACGCGGTGCTCAACGGCTCCACCCTGAGGATCAGCACGCCGCGCGTGGGCTTCGGCAGCTCCAGTCGCTGCGCCGTGGATGCGTCGATGTCTCGGACCGCCAATCCGAGCAGCGGCTCCACCTCGTTGCTCTGGCGCGCCGGCCGCGAGGTCGAAGGCGCTGGACTCCCGACGCGCGCGTCCGATCGCAGCGGCCGCTCGGCCAATTTCACCGTGACCGACATGTGCTGACCGTCGCGGAGCACGCGAATCGACACGGGCGTGCCGGGAGACCGCGACGCGATTTCATGAATCAGATCGTCTTCGTTGACGATAGGACGTCCTTCGAACGACGTGATGACGTCGTAGGGCCGCAGGCCGGCACGCTCGGCGGGGGAGCCTTCGCTGATATTCTGCACCAGCGCCCCCTTATCGACCACCAGATTCAGTGACTTCATGACATCCACGTCCACGTCGCGAAGCGCGACACCGATGTAGCCGCGGGCCACCCTCCCGGTATCCCGGAGTTGCGGCAGAATCGCCACCGCGCCGTTGATCGGTACGGCGAACCCGATATTGCTCGCACGGGAGCTGATGGCCGAGTTGATGCCGATCACCTCACCTCGCGAGTTGAGCAGCGGGCCACCGCTGTTGCCGAAGTTGATCGCCGCGTCCGTCTGGATGTAGTTGTCCAGGCTGGCGTCGAAGAGCTTTCGACCGAGGAAACTGACCACACCGACGGTGACCGAGTGTTCGTATTCGAGTGGGTTCCCGATCGCACACACCCATTCGCCCATCCGCAGTGACGACGAGTCGCCGAGCGGCGCGACCGGCAGGCTCCGTTCGCCGTCGACCTTGATGAGCGCGACGTCGGTGTCGGGATCGGTCCCGATCACGCGAGCCCGCAGCGTACGCCCGTCGGAGAGCTTCACCGTGATCCGCTCGGCCCCTTCGATGACGTGATGGTTCGTGAGAATGCTGCCGTCTGGATCGATGATGAACCCGCTCCCGGCGCCACGACGGGGTGCCTCACGATCCGGTCGCGGGCCCAGGTCGAAGTCGAACGGCTCAGCGCCGTCTGCTCGGCGGCGGCGCCGCGCTCCGACGTCTTCCACGCGCGTGGTAGCGTCGATTCCTACAACGGCCGGGTTGACCCGGTCCACGATGTCGGCAAAGTTGGCGAGCGGGGTGGCGGCGGCTGGGTGGTCGCTTGCACGCTTCAGAGCCGCGATCGGCGAACGCGCCGGAGTCTCACCAGCGACGACACGGGGCTGGTCCAACCCGCCGGCAACGATCACTCCGACGAGGAACGAGACGAGCGCCGCGAGAGACACGGTCACCCACGTGAGCCGCGAAGACATCAAGCCCTCAGTATAAGGTCCAGGAAAGCCGACTCATCCAGCGTTTCGACACCCAGTTGTCGCGCTTTCTCAAGCTTGCTCCCCGCCTCCGCGCCGGCGATCAGTGCCGTCGTCTTCTTGCTCACGGACCCGCTGACGCGCGCACCCAGCCGCTCCAGCGCGGCGGTCGCGTCCTCGCGACTCATCGATGACAGTGTCCCGGTGATAACGTAGGTCCGCCCGGCCAGCGGGCCCGGTTCGCTCGATGAGTCCGCGGACAGGCTCTGCATGTTGACGCCCGCGGCCCCCAGCCGCTCGACCAGCTCTCGGTTGCGGGGTTCGTTTGCGAACGCACGCACCGACGCCGCGACGACCGGACCGATCTCGGGGACGGCCTGCAAGTCCTCGGCGGGCGTGTCGAGAATGCGCTCCAGCGTCCGGAACCGCCGAGCGAGCGTCGCGGCCGCCTTCTCGCCGACATGGCGGATGCCTAGGCCGTAGATCAGCCGAGCCAAGTCGTGCTGCTTGCTCTGCGTTAGCTGCTTCGCGACGTTACGCCCAACCTTGCCCAGCTTCCGGGGTTTCGCGCGTTCGGACCGTGGGTCTTTCGGCACCACGACGAGCTGCTCCAGCCGATCTGCAGTCAGGCCGTAGAGATCCGCGAAGTCGTGCACCAGGCCCTGCGCGACCAGCGCATCGATGAGGGACTCCCCGAGCCCTTCGATGTTCATGGCCGAGCGCGACGCGAAGTGCTCGAGCGCACGCCGTATCCGGGCCGGGCATGCGGTGTTCTCGCAGCGCCAGACGACCTCCGCCTCGTCCCGCTGCAACGCGCTGCTGCACGCGGGACACATCGACGGCATCACCCACGGTCGGCTGCCCTCAGGATGCGGCAACATCGGCTTCACGACCTTGGGGATGACGTCGCCGCCTTTTTCGATCAGCACTCGGTCTCCCTCGCGCAGATCCTTGCGTGCCACGTCCTCCGCGTTGTGAAGCGTCGCCATCGAGATCGTCGACCCCGCAAGAAACACGGGCTCTAGAACCGCATACGGCGTCACAGCACCGGTACGTCCGACGTTGACGGCGATCGCCTTCAGCGCCGTTGTTGCCTGCTCGGCTGGGAACTTGAACGCCGTCGCCCAACGCGGGAACTTCGCCGTGCTGCCCAGCCGTTCGCGAAGCGCCAGATCGTCGACCTTGATGACGACGCCATCGGTCTCGAACTGCAGGGTCCGTCGCGCGTCGGCCCATTCCGCGCAAAGGGCGACAACGGCACCAATCCCCTCACAGCGCCGCCAATGCGGCTCGACGGGCAAGCCCCACCCCCGCAAGGCGGCAAGCGTGTCGGCATGGTGCGCAAAGGATGTCTCCTCGCTCAGGAGCTGATACGTGAAGGCCGACAGACCGCGTCTGTCCACCAAGGCCGGATCCAGATTTCGCATCGTGCCGGCGGCGGCGTTCCGCGGGTTCGCGAAGAGTGGCAGCCCAGCTTCCTCCCGTTCCCGATTCGCTCGTTCGAACGACGCCCGTGGAAGATAGACTTCGCCGCGGACCTCCACACGACCTACGGGCCCCCCGTGTAGCGTCAGTGGGATCGCGCGAATGGTCCGGACGTTGACGGTGACGTCCTCACCGGTCGTCCCGTTGCCGCGGGTCGCTCCTCGAATCAGACGTCCACCGTCGTAGGTCAAGGCGATACTGAGGCCATCGATTTTCAGCTCGGCGACATAGGACACCGAGCCGTTCCTCAGGTCCGCTCCCTTGCGCACGCGCTCGTCGAACGCTCGGAGCTCGTCTTCGGAGTACGCGTTGTCCAAGCTGAGCATCGGGACCATGTGATCGACGCTCTCGAATCGATCGATCGGGCGTCCCGCGACACGTTGGGTGGGCGAGTGGGGCGTCACCAGGCCTGGGTGCGCCGCCTCGAGGCGCTCGAGCTCGTGAAGCAGTCGATCGAACTCCGCGTCGGAGATCTCGGGGTCGTCGAGGATGTAGTATCGCTCTTCGTGGTGGCGAACGAGGTCGCACAGCTCGCGATGCCGCGCGATCGCATCGGCTGGAGCGGAGGGGATGGCGGACATCGCCGTCCCGCGGGTCAGCGATCGCGCTGAAGGACGTAGTCGGGCAGCGCGAGCAGCGCCTCTCGCTCGGCGCTGGGCGGAAAGAGCCTCAGCCGCTTCTTCGCCCGCTCGGCGGATTCAAGGGCGCGTCGTTCCGCGTACTCGATCGAGCGCTGTTCCTTCAAGAGGCCCATCAGCTCGTTCCACTGCGACTCGGACGCCGACCGATTGGCCATGACCTCGCGCACGATCTCCTCCCCGCGCGGACTCCCGTGGGCCAGGAGGTGGATGAGCGGCAAGGTCATCTTGCCCTCACGGAGATCTGCCCCGATTGGCTTCCCCAGCGCGACGGCGTTGCCGGTGAAATCGAGCAAGTCGTCGACGAGCTGGAAGGCGATGCCGAGATTGTACCCGTAGTCGCTCAGCGCCTCCTGTTGCTCGGTCGTCGTCGGCCCCAGCATCCCGCCAATCTGTGCGGCCCCCCCGAAGAGATAGGCTGTCTTGCGGCGGATGATCTCGAAATGCTCGTCCTCGGTGATCGCCGCGTCGAAGTTTTTCGTGAGCTGATAGAGCTCGCCCTCGATCATGTGCAAGGTCACGTCGCACAGCACCCGGACGAGCTCCAGCGTGTCGTGCGTGAGCGCCATTGCCATCGACTTGATGTACAGGTAATCGCCGAGCAGTACGGTGATGTCGTTGCCCCACCGCGAGTGGACTGCCAGTCGACCGCGGCGCAACTCGGAGTCGTCGATGATGTCGTCGTGAACGAGGGTAGCCGTGTGGATGAACTCGATCACCGCTGCGTGCAGCACCGCGCGATCCCCGGTGTAGCCGCCCAGCCGCGCGGCCATCAACAACACCGCGGGACGTATCCGCTTGCCACCACTGCCCTGGATGTACTTCCCGATGGTCGGGATCAGGTCCACGTGCGACTGGATGTGACGAACGAACTCTTGATCCACTCGCTCCAGGTCGGCACGGATCGGCTCGAAGATCTGCGACAGGGCGAGGGGAGATTTCTGCACGACACCGACTACCTCATCTGACCATAACTCGTGAAGAGTGTCAAACGAGCAACACGACGTAATCCTCGCGGATACAGGGAGTTATCGATCGTATCGCCGTCATGAGTCGACAGCCTGCCACAGACGCACACCAACGGCGGCGACTCGTGGGCCAGCCGACACCGAAATCCGCAGTAGACGGCTTGGGTCGCCAGAGCGCGTAACGCCGATCAGCCCGCGCCGAAGAGCGCCTCGAAGTTCCGCGTCGTGAGGCGGTCGATCTCCTCGACCGTCACCGCGTGCACGGAGGCGAGTGTGGCAGCGACGCGGGGAACGTGAGCCGGTTCGTTGCGCTTCCCGCGGTGCGGCACCGGCGCCAGGAACGGGCTGTCGGTCTCGACCAGCAGACGATCCAGCGGCACGCCTCTGATGACATCGCGCAACCCGCCGGCCTTTGGGAACGTCACGATGCCGGCCACCGACACGAACAAGCCGAGGTCGAGTCCGGACTGTGCGAGCGCTGAGTCTCCGGTGAAGCAATGGAGCACGCCCCGCACCTGACCCTGTCCGCTCTCGCGCAGGATCGCGATGGTGTCGTCATCGGCTTGGCGCGTATGGATGACGATCGGCAGGTGAAGCTCCCGAGCCAGGTGGACCTGAGCGCTGAAGACATCCCGCTGCACGTCACGCGGCGAGAAATCGTAATGGTAGTCGAGTCCGATCTCCCCGATCGCGCGTACCGCTGGCATCCGCGCACACTGCGCGCGAACGACGGCAACCGCACGGTCGGGGTCGCGCTGGTACTCGTGCGCCATGTGCGGGTGGACGCCGACCGCGAAACGCACGCGATCCCACAGCTCGAGCAACCGAGCGGCCTGGCTCTCCTCTGCCGAATCGCCGGCCGAGAGAATCACGAGCGCGCGATCCAGTCCGGCCGCGCGCGCCCGGTCCACGACCGCGGTCAGATCGGCCCGGAACACCTCATCTGCGAGATGGCAGTGACTATCGATCACGTTGGCAGCGGTTCGGGGTTCCCGCCTTCAAGGGTTCTTGAACGCGCGTCAGCGGACACGCGCGCCTGGCGCCAGCGGTTGGTCGAAGCCGACCAGCACCGGCTCGCCCCCGTCGAGGCTGCCGGCCAACACCATGCCGTTCGACTCGATCCCCATCAGCTTCGCAGGCTGCAGGTTCGCAACCACGACAATCGTCCGACCGACGATCGATTCCGGCTCGTAGGCTTCTGCGATGCCGGCCACGATCGTGCGCTGATCTGCACCCGTATCGACATGGAGCTTCAGCAGCTTCTTCGACTTCGGCACTCGCTCCGCCGTCAGGACCTTCGCGACGCGCAGCTCGACCTTCATGAAGTCGTCTATTGAGATCTTCTCCACCTGAGCCGCCACGCGGGCCGTTCCAGGAGGCTCGGGAGCCGGCGAGGCAGCTATCACTGCTGACTCAACCGTAGGGACGGCGGGCACGGCGCTCGTCTGGGTCGAGACCGCGGGAGCCGACGAAACCGGGGTATCGGTGCTCATCTGTCGTAGGTCCTCCACACTCAGTTCGATTCTTGGGAAGAGCGGCACGGTCTCGCCGAGCACAGTGCCCGCCTTCAGGGTTCCTGGCTCCAGTCCGCGCCACCCGTCCGGCGACGGCGTCAGGCCCAACATGGCCAGTGTCCGCTCAGCCGTCACCGGCATGAAGGGACGGAGCAGCTCCGCCACGATCCGTAACGTATCCGCGGCCACATAAAGCGACGCCGCCAACTCCTCGTGCCGATCGGGCGCCTTGGCGAGTTTCCAGGGCTCCCGCGTGACGAGATACCGGTTCGTCTCGGCGATGACCTCCCAGGTGTCACGCAGTGCCACGCTCAACTGAAAGCTTCGAATGGCCTCGACGACCTGCGTGATGAGCCTCGCGGTCGACTCGCGGAGATGTGCCTCTTCCGGACGCGCGAGAAGCGCCGCGGCCGGGGCCGGCACCCGTCCCTCGCACGCGCGGTGAATCAACGTGGTCGCGCGGCTCACGAGGTTGCCGAAGTCGTTTGCCAGATCGGCGTTGTAGCGCGTCAGAATCGCCTCGTCGGCAAAGTTCGCGTCCTGTCCGAAGACCATCTCGCGAAACATGAAGTACCGCAGCGCATCGAGACCGAAGCGCGCAATGTACTCGTGCGGCCTGGCGACGTTGCCCTTCGACTTCGACATCTTCGCCCCGTCCATCAGCCACCACCCGTGGCTGACGACGCGCCGCGGGAGCGGCAGATCGGCGGCCAACAGAAACGCCGGCCAATAGATCGCGTGCTGCCGCACGATCTCCTTGCCAATGAGGTGCACGTCCGCGGGCCAGTACCGCTCGAACGTCGCTCGCCTCTCCGGCTCGAGGGCGCCGTAGCCGACCGCTGTCATGTAGTTCGTGAGCGCATCGAACCACACGTACATCACGTGGGCGGGGTCGTCTGGCACCGGAATCCCCCACGTGAACGACGTCCGACTGACGCTCAGATCCTCGAGCCCCGCCTCGAGGAACGCGATCATCTCGTTTCGGCGGATGGCGGGTGTGACGAAGTCTGGCTGCCGGTGATAGTGCTCGAGCAGCGCCTGCTGGAACGCGGACAACCTGAAGAAGTAGCTCTCCTCCGAGATTTTCTCGACCGCATTTCCGCAGATCGGGCATCGTCCATTCACGAGCTGCGTCTCGGGCACGAACACTTCGTCGACCGTGCAATACCAGCCCGAGTACTGCCCCTTGTAGAGGTAGCCCCGGTCGCGCACACGACGCCACAGTGCTTGCACCGAGGCGTAGTGCCTCGCCTCGGTGGTCCGGATGAAGTCGTCGTTCGAGGCGTTGAGCAGCGGCAGGAGCGCACGAAACTTCTCGGCCACCGCATCGGCAAACGCAGGAACGCGCAGGCCGGCCCTCTGAGCCGCCCGCTCCACCTTCTGTCCGTGCTCATCGGTGCCGGTCAGGAAGAATACGTCCTCGCCCATCAGCCGGTGCGCGCGGGCGACCGCATCGGCCACCATGGTCGTGTACGCATGGCCCAGGTGTGGTTCGGCGTTGATGTAATAGATCGGCGTGCTGATGTAGAAACGGGTCACCGTTCGCGTCCGAGTTCTCGCTCGCCGTAGCTGCGCACGGCGAGCGCTTGGATGTCCTTCACCGACCGGCCGTGCGTCGCGGCCAGCTTCGCGCAATCCTCGAATTCAGGTGACACGTTCACCACCCGTCCCTCGCGCCGGGCAACCTTGAACCGGATCACACCCAGCGGCGTGGTCACCGGAACCAGCTCCCGCTCCAGCCGCTCGCGCTCCATCTCACTGACCCGCAGGCCGAGCGTTGTGGTCTCCGCGAAGATGATATCCGCCAATGCACGCCGACAGTCAGCCGTCGCCACAACCGTCAGCAGCGTGCCCGGGCGATTCTTCTTCATCTGAACCGGCACGTAGAACACGTCGAGCGCCCCGGCCGCATACAAGCGATCCATCACGACCCCGAAAATCTGCGGGTTCATGTCATCGATCTCGCATTCGAGCACGACCACCCGCTCGAGAGTGGACGCCGCGTCAGACGAGCCGACCTCCCGACCGACCATGAGCCGCATCACGTTTGGGGTCTCAGGGTGGTCTCGTGCACCGGCACCGTATCCAACATGATCGACCCGCATCGCCGGTATTGGACCGAAGCTGGTCGCGTACTCCGTCACGAGAAGTGCACCGGTCGGCGTCACCAGTTCCTTTTGCACCTGGCCGGCGTACACGGGCGCGTCACCCAGCAACCGCACGGTGGCCGGGGCTGGCACTGGGAACACGCCATGTGCCGAGCGCACCATCCCACTGCCCACGTTCAGCGGGGAACAGACGATCCGGTCGGCGTTCCACCACTCCATCGCGAACACGGCGCCGACGATATCGATGATGGAGTCCAGGGCTCCCACTTCGTGCAGATGGACCCGCTCCACGGGCATGTCGTGGATCGCGGCCTCAGCCTCCGCGAGCCGCTGAAACAAGGCCTTGGCCCGCAACCGCCCTGCCGCAGACAGCGCGCTCCGTTCGATCACCCCGACGATCTCAGGGAGGCTGCGGTGGGGGTGGTGATGACCCGCTGGGGTGCCCTGCTCGTGACTGTGGCCGTGCGCGTGCGCGTGATGATGAGTCTGCCCGCGGTCGTGAGGGTGATCGGGCTCGTGGCGTGGGGCGTGGTCCCGATGATGGTGCTCGTGATGTTCGAGGTGCTCGACGACATCGAACTTCGTCGCCGACACGCCGCAGCGCAGCACACGCGTGGCCGACACCGCATACCCCGTCTGGGCTTCGAGCGCCAAGCTGCCCAGCGCCGCCTTCAGCGCTGCCAGCGGCAACCCGGCGTCCAGGCACGCACCGAGCAGCATGTCGCCCGACACGCCCGAAAAACAATCGAAGTAGATCACCCGGGACATCAGAGTCGTCCGTTCTCCTTGAAGCTCCAGTAGCTGACGTCCCCAAGCACGATATGGTCGACGACGTCCACGCCGATCAACGCGCCGGCCGCCACCAGCCGATTCGTCAGTTGCTGATCGTCCTCGCTTGGCGCGGGATCGCCCGAGGGGTGCGTGTGGAACAGCACCACCGCCGCCGCTGACCCGATGAGGGCCTCCCGAAACACATCGCGTGGCTCCACGATGGTCCGGTTCAGCGTCCCGGCCGCGACGACGGCCGTCTTGATCAGCCGGTGCTTCGCGTCGAGCAGCAAGAGCCCGAAGAGCTCGGTCGGTCGCGATCCATAGACCGGCATGAGCACCTGTGCCGCATCGCGCGGCCTGCGAATCGGAAGCCGCGCCGCCGCCGCACGGGTGAGCGACCGCCGGCCGAGTTCGAGAGCCGCCGCCACCTGCGCGGCGCGTGCCCTCCCGATCCCGACGACCCTGGCCATCTCGTCCAGGTCCGCTCACACGAGTCCGTGAAGGCCGCCACACGCCTCGAGCAAGGCGTTCGCCACCTCGAGCGCACCGCTGCCGCCGGCGCCGGTGCCAATCACAAGCGCGACCAACTCGTTGTCGCCCAGCGCCGCCGCACCGTGTCGGCGTAGCTTCTCGCGCGGCCGATCGTCGGGCGACAGACGTTGCATCGTACTACACCGGTCACACTCCGTGTCCCGAGACGCCCCGCGCCTCGCGTGAGCCCGACGTATACTGACGAGAATGTCCCGACTCGGGTTCGTCCTCCTGGGCCCCGCCTTGGTCCTCATCGTGGCGTGCGGCGGTCAGCCGCCGGAAAAGGAGATGCAGCAAGCCGAGGGCGCCATCGAGGCAGCGCGAGCCGCGGGCGCGCCCGAGTACGCGGCCGATGAGTTCGGGGCCGCGGTGAAGGCGCTCGAGCGTGCCAGACGAGCGGCCGTCGATCGCGACTACCGGCAGTCGTTGAACGACGCGCTTGACGCGCGAGACCGCGCAAAGACGTCGGCTCGCCAAGCCGCGGACAACATGGCCGCCGCGCGGGTGGACGCCGACCGCTCCGTGGCCGCGGCTGCCGCATCGCTAGAGGCTGTCCGCAAACGCCTGAAGGACCTGGACGCGCGAAGAGCGGGACGCGGGCCGGCCTCGACGCGGCGGTCGCTCGATGCATGCGCCGAGCGTGTGCAAGAAGCACGCACAGCCTTGAACAAGCGGCAGTACGCGGTGGCCGCCCAGACCGCAAACGCCGCGTCGAAAGCGATTATCGAGATCGGCGCCGAGTTGGATGCGCGGGTGGCGCCGGCGCCGCGTCGCGGCTGCTAGCGATCGGCACGCAGATTTTGCCGCCTGTCGCGCCGCAACGCTGAACGTTACTGCACGCCGACGTGTCGGTTCGGGGGCAGGGCCTCGACCGATGACGCCAAGGGTGTCGGCCGCAGCCACTCCCCTTCACAAAGGACCTCGGCCCAACCCGTCAGGAACACCGTCTCGTCCCCCCACGCGACGCGTTGCGATCCGCCCGGTGCGATGACATCCGCCTCTCGAGCGGCCCCTCCGTGAGACGCTGCGGCCACCAGGGCTGCGCAGGACCCGGTACCTGACGATTGGGTCGGTCCGCACCCGCGTTCCCAGACGAGGATCCGCAGACGGTCTGGCGCCTCGACCTGCGCGAACTCCACATTCGTACGGTCGGGAAACGCCATGTGCCGCTCCAACGCGGCGCCGAGGCGGAGAAACCGATCGCGATCGGGCAGCGGACCCAACACCACGCACTGCGGATTCCCAAAGCTCAAGACGACCGCCTCCACGACCTCGCCCTCGACCTGAAGCGTGGTCTGGCGGACGTTGGACGGCAGGCCCATCGACGCTCGGAAGAGCTGACGCGCGCCGTCGCGCGCAAGGCGAACCAGGTGTTTCGGCCCGGCCGCGGTGTCGACCGTCACCTCGCGATGCGCATCCACTTCACGCAGCAGGACCAACGCGCCGAGGGCGCGAACACCGTTGCCGGACACCTCCGCGATGCTCCCGTCTGCGTTGAGAAGCTCCATCGAGACCCTGGCGCCGTCGCACGCATACACGATGAGCCCATCGGCCCCGACGCCGGTGTGCCGATCGCACATCTCGAGCGCGAGCGCGGAGAGCGACAGGCTTGACACGGCCGATCGCGACACGTAGAGGAAGTCGTTCCCATACGCATGCGCTTTGGCGAACCTCAACGCGCTCATTTTCGACAGAACGCGAGCAAGTGCCATCCGAATCGCCGCGTGAGCGACCGAGGCAGCGCGTTGAACGTGCCTACGAAACACGTGTTGAAGATCATCCCCTTGAGACCCTTGTGCAGGCGCGAGTGCACGGGGAAGCGTTCCGGGACGATGCGAACGTCAGCGAAGTTGCGGACCAAGCGGCGCAGCTCCCCGATTGTGAGCTTCAAGAGCACGGGCGCATCCTCATGCTCGAGCTTCTGCTTCATCACCGCTGAGAGCGCGTTCAGCCACGAGACACGGTTGTAGACCTGGAAGATGGCTTCGCCGCCTGGCTTGAGTACACGTCGGCACTCGTCCACCAACCGTTGGGGGTTCGCGGTGTACTGCACGACGCCGTGCGCGAAGACCAAATCGAACGTGTCGTCCGCAAATGGCAAGGCCTCGCCGTCGGCGACGTGAAACTCGCCGATGAGCCCTTGCTGGGCGAAGTTTTTCCGCGTCAGGTCGATGGCGGACGCCGCGAGATCGACTCCGATGACCCTCGCACCGCCCTTCGCGAAACGCACCAGATCCACACCCGCACCGCAGCCGACCTCCAGCACCTGTTTGTCGGCGTAGCGACCGAACGGCACCAGACGCGGCAGATGGTGCAGCTTCTCGAAATGGTAGTGATCGAGGTCGTCGAAGAAGCCGCGCGAGCCCACTGGATGCCGCGTGATCTCCAGGTCGTGAATGTGCCGGTCCCAATACGCGCGGACGTCGTCGATGGTCGCCACGGGCGACCACTATACTATCCGCGTCCATGACTCGCGACGTCGCGCGACTGAGCGTCGGCACGTACGACCTTCTCGTGATCGGCGGTGGCATTTACGGGCTCATCATCGCGGCGGACGCGGCCATGCGCGGACTGTCGGTCGCGCTGGTCGAGCGTGACGACTTCGGGAGCGGCAATTCGTTCAATCATCTGCGCACCATCCACGGGGGCCTGCGCTACCTCCAGCATCTCGATCTGGCCCGCGCGCGAGAATCGATTGCCGAGCGGCGAACCCTCGCGCAGATCGCCCCGCATTTCGTCAGGCCGCTACCCTTTGTACTCCCGCTCACCAGCCTGTTGCGCGGCCCCTGGGTGATGCGTGCCGGGTTTCTCGTGGATGCGATCGTCGCGCGCCATCGGAATGCGGGACTCCCTACGTCGCACCACCTTCCGGCCGGTCGCGTCCTCGACGCCAACGATGCCAGCCGTCAGATCCCCGAGGTGCGCGGGGGCCGCCATCCGGCGGCTGTCTGGTACGACTACGTCGTGACCGAAGCCGACCGACTCACGCTGGCATGGGCGCTGCTCGCGGCCGAACACGGGGCGACGCTCGTCAACCACGCGACAGCCACCACGCTCCTGCTCGACGGCCGCCGCGTCGCCGGCGCGCAAGTGGTCGACTCAACCGACGGCCGAACCTGGGACGTGGCTGCTCGCGTCACGGTCAACGCGACCGGGGCGGACATCGACAGGCTCCTCGCGCCCGTTCGACTGCCCACCGCCACGCCGATGATCCGAGCGATGAATCTGGTGACGAGTCTCGATGCAGGCGCCTCGGCTGTCGGGGCCACGACGGGCGGGCGGGCGCTCTTCTTGGTGCCGTGGCGCGGACGCGCGCTCTGCGGCACCTGGGAGTCCAGCCGCACCGTCCAGCCGGAAGCGGTCATGCCTGCTGACTGGGAGGCCGATGTCTCCGGGTTCCTGCAAGCGATCACCGCGGCCTTTCCGCGCGCAGGTGTGACACGGCAGCACGTGACGCTCGTCCATCGCGGCGTCGTTCCAGCGCGTGTCGATTCGCAGGGTCGCGTGACTCTGGAAGGACGCCAGCGGTTACACGACCACGCCGTCGGGTCGACGTCGTTGGCGGGTCTGATCAGCGTCGCGGGCACGAAGTACACCACTGCGCGCGCCACGGCCGAAGCGGCGGTGAATCTCGTGATCGCCAAGCTCGGAGGCCGAGCCGCATCGCCCTGTCGGACGTCCACTGAGTCGCTGCCGACGATGTCGAGGCACGCCGTCGGGCGCGCTGGCACCGATGGCCGAACGGCCCCCACCGCGCCAGGCCGAAGGGGCCCCGCCCCCGATGTGCTCGCCGAGTTGGTCGCCGTGTTCGGCTCGGAGCACCTTGCCGTCCTGTCGGCATGCGCGGAACGTCCCGACCTCGCCCATCGCCTGTCAGACACCGCGCCCGTCATTGGCGCCCAGATCGTCTGGGCAGTCAGACATGAGATGGCCGTCACGCTCGCGGACGTCATCCTTCGTCGCACCTCGCTCGGCGCGCTCGGTCATCCGGGCACGACGGCCCTCTCGCGCGCTGCTGCGGTCATGGCGTCAGAGCTCCAGTGGGACTCAGCTCGTGTCGCCCGCGAGATCGCAGGCGTGGAGGGCTTCTACAAGAGTCGGTCAGCCCGGTAAGCCGGGTGGGTCTGGTCGGGTGAAGGCTCTACAGAGAGAAAGCATTGAACACGTACGTGAAGCCGACGCCGACGCCGATCCGCGGGTCGACATCGTGCAGACCGAACAGGATCCGACCATCGAAGCGGATGGCGCCGCGCGTGTAGCGGGCCCCCAGTGCCGCGACCCCGCGGGTTTCCGTGCCTGGGTACGGTCCACCACTGCGGGTCGACACTCGTCCGTTGACCTCGCCCACGATCTCTGACTCGTTGGTGATCGCACGAGCCAGCGAGAGCCCGTACGTCAGCACATCATTCTGCCGATTCCCAACGGTGGGGTCCGCTAGGATCGCGAGTCCGCCATTGGCCACCACCCGGACAGATTGGACCGTCTTGCCGACGATCGCCGACGCGAGGAAGTCCGTCGTGTCGAGCCCGAGACCGCTTTCGTTGGACGCGTTGGGCAACTTGGTGGCCACGCGCAGGGTGACCGCAGGGTTCCCCACTCCTTCAGCCACCAGACGGACCTTGGTACCGATCACCAAGTCGCCGGAGTCGGACGTGGTGGTCCCGGTCGCCGTCACGAGGTTGGCGAGCGGCGCCGGACTCCGTCTCGCGATCGCCAGTCGGTCGTGCAGCGGCATGTCGAGCTGCAGTTCCGCGATCGAACTGATGCCGACGCTCACGCCGATCACGGGGAGGCGCGCCAATCGGCCTTCCAGGCCGGAGACCGGGTATTCCTGCCGGCGAAGCACCTCGATGCCGGCTTCGATGAGCACGCGGCCCGCACCGATCGGCTCCGGGTCCTCAGTGACGAGCGGTCGTTGCTGCGCAAGCGCGGACACATTCGACAGGATGATCGTCGCGGCGACCACGCCCACGAACCTACGCGACGCGCGCCACGCGTTTGACCGGGCCATCGATGATCTGCCGCTTCAAAAGCCTCGTCGGCTGTCCAGTAGGACGGTGACGGGTCCGTCGTTCACGAGGGCGACCTGCATCGTCGCCTGGAACTCGCCAGTCGCCACCTGCACGCCCGCCTCGCGCAGGTCGCGCACCACGTCCTCATAGAGTGGACGGGCCGCCGCCGGAGGTGCCGCCGTGTCGAATGAGGGCCGGCGACCGTAGCGGCAGTCACCCGCCAAGGTGAATTGCGACACCACCAGCACCGCGCCACCTACGTCCACGACCGACTTCGTCATGCGCGCGGCGTCGGCCGGATCCGGAAAGACACGCACGCCTTGGATCTTGTCCGTGATGTAGCGCACGTCTTCGGGTCCGTCGTTCACCTCGACACCCACGAACGCCAGCAGCCCGCATCCGATGCGACCCACCTCTCGGGCCGTCGCTTCGTCGGTCACCGTCACCAATGCGGAGGACACGCGCTGCAGGACGGCTCTCATGCGGGGAACGACGAGCCGACGGGCTCGGTCGCGGTCGGCACCGCCGCGACCGCGATCCGCCGGCGGAGCTCCGCGGGCGGATTCAGGCGCGTATCGAGGAGATGCCGCGGCGCGACGTTGCCCAGCGCGCGCAGCATCGATTGCTTCACGCCTGGATGCTCGATCTCCAAGTCCATCAGCATTCTCTTGATGCGCTGTCGCTGCAGGCTGAGGTCGCCGCAGGCGGAACAGCAGCAGCCGATGATCGGCAGGTCGCACTCCTTCGCGTACTGGCGAGCCTCGTCCTCACCCGCATACACCAGCGGCCGGATGACGACGTGCTTCTTGTCATCAGAGACGAGCTTGGCAGGCATGGCCTTCAGCGCGCCCGCGAAGAAGAGATTGAGCAGCAGCGTCTCGATGAAGTCGTCCGCGTGGTGTCCCAACGCAATCTTGGTCGCACCCACCTCGTTGGCGAGGCGGTACAGGACGCCGCGCCGCATCCGGGCACAGAGCGAGCACGGCGTGTCAGTCGGACTCAAGAGATCGTCGATGATGCCCCCAATCTCCGTCCGCTCGACGCGGCATTCCCAGCCACGCTCGGCGCACGTCTGCACGATCAGGTCGTCTCGGTACTCCTCGTAACCTGAGTGGACGTTCACGGCCACCAGGGAGAACCGAATCGGCGCGCGCTGTCGCAACACGTCGAGGATCTGCAGCAGCGCCCAGCTGTCCTTGCCGCCCGACAAGCCGACCATCACGCGATCGCCGTCCTCGATCAGTTGGTGATCGACGATCCCCTTGGTGACCTTCTTCGCAAGACGTGCCTCGAACTCCGTCCGATACGCCATCGTGTGATCTTACTACCTCCGCCACTCTGCCGCCTCAGTTCAGTCTCGGCGCGGGCAGCCGCGCCAGGGTCGTTCGCAACGCGGCGGTAGGGAGTCGCGCGCACGGGTCGCGACCAGGCCTTCGGCGCGCCGTTAGCGCGCTGGGACGTCGACCGCCAGACAATCACGAATCGCCTCGCGCAGACGATCCTGTGTGGCCGCAGGCACCACAGGCACCGCGGACGCCTGGCACATCGCCAACACCTGACGCACGGACTCGCATGCGGTCCGGCACGAGGGACACCCTTCGATGTGCGCTTCCATCGCGGCGCAGTCTCGAGCCGACAGGTCCCCTTCGAGGTGCCGGGACAACGCCGCCACGACATCGGGGCAGCGATGCCTTCGCGGCGCCGTGGCCACGCCTTCCCGGAGCGGAGCCAGGGCGGCACGCAGCGACACGCGTGCGCGATGCAACCGGCTCTTGACCGCGGCCACGCTCAGGCCCAAGGCCCCGGCCGCCGCGGGGGCGCTCAGCCCTTCGACGTCGCGCAGCAGCAGGACGACACGCTGCGCGGGCTCGAGCGAACGGGTCGCGGCTTCGAGCGTCGTGCGTTGTTGATTTGACAGCGCAGTCACCTCAGGGCTCGGCGCAGAAGACGCCAGTCGGTTGCGATCGGCGCCGTCGAGACGGTCTAGCGAGACGACCTGCCGTGGAGCCGACACGCGCCGCCGCCGTCGCTTCGCGCACGCGTGGTGCGCGATGGCGTACAGCCAGGTCGACAGTGACGAATCCGCCCCGTAGGTCTTGAGCGATCGCACCATCGCGAGCAGCCTGTCCTGGACGACATCGCGGGCATCTTCCTCGTCGTGACACATCGTCATCCCAAAGCGGTACACGTGTGGCGCGAAACGCGTCACCAGCGCCTCGAGTGCGTCGCGATCTCCCGAGCGAGCAGCATCGAGCAAGGTCCGTTCAGCCGGGGCGTGCGCATCAGCCACGTCTCAATCATATCGAGGCTACCCGCGGCACGGCGCCACTCCCGCCAGGTCCGACGATCAGTCCCGCCGGCTCTATCCCCGCAGACCGGCCTTCCGAAGGATGGCCATCATCGGGCACCAGCCGGAGAATGCGGACTGGAACAGATTCAGCCCCACGAAAACCGTGAACTACAGGAAGCCAGTGTGCACGTTGAGGTCGAGAAGCGCGCTGGCCGCCACGAATGCGCCAGCGATCAATCGAAGGGCAGGTTCGACAGTCATGACTCCACATCCTTTCTCGAGGTCAGCGGAACGGACAGCGGAAGATGGTCGCCGCGTACAAGATGCCGCCGCGACGGCTCCGGTCACGGCGCCGGGCCGAGGCCGCAACACGGTCACGCCGACCACGACTGGAGCCGGGAGGGCTACCCAGGCGTGGTGTGGTGATCACCCTGCCACTTCGACCGGCGTGTTCGCAGCCACCGCGTCGGGGCGTGCGTCGCGCCGATGGGCCATGTAATAAAGGACCGGCACGGCCATGCGCGAGAGCAGCAGCGAAGCCGCCGCGGTCAACGCCGTCGGGCGGAAGCGCACGGCCCCCGCGTCGACCACGGCCTGTTCGAGCGAGAGCCCTTCCTTGCGTCGGAGCTCGATGAAATCGACCAAGATGATCGAGTTCCGGACGACGATGCCAGCGCCCGCAATGAAGCCGATCATCGACGTCGCCGTGAAGAAGGCTCCCATCGCCGCGTGCGCGGGCGGAATGCCCACGAGTGAGAACGGGATCGCCGCCATGATGATCAGGGGTATCGTAAACGACTGGAACCAACCGACGACGAGCAGGTAGATGAGCACGAGCACGGCCGCGAACGACAGGCCGAGATCGCGGAACACCTCGATCGTGATGTGCCACTCGCCGTCCCACTTGATCGCGTAGCGCGTCGAATCGAAGGGCTGGCTCGCGTTGAACACCTCGAGGCCATAGCCCTCGGGCAGCCGGATGGCCCCAATCGCCTGGTTCATGCGCGCGATGGCGTACACCGGGCTCTCGTTCTCGCCAGCCAGATCGGCGGTCACATACGTCACCGGCTGCAGGTTCTTGTGATACAGGCTCGCCTTCTCGTGCGTTGGCTCCGTCCCCGTCAGCTCGCCGACCGCTACAGGCGCCCGGCCATGCAGCCGGAGCGCGCGGATGTCGTCCAGGGTCTGCGCCCGTGGCAGGCGGAGCACAATCGGCACATCCTCGCGTGCGGATTCCGCGTGCAGCAGGCCGACGATCTCGCCACCGCTTGCCATCCGGACCACCGCGGCGACCTGCGACGCGGCCAGGCCGCTGGCCGCGGCCTTCTCGCCATCCACGACGAGGCCCACCTTGGGTTGTTCCGCCTCGACGTACCAATCGGTGTCCACCAGCCGGCCGTCTTCTCGAAGATGGCCTTGACATCGGCGGCAATGGCCTGCCGGCGCGTCGGATCCGGCCCGTACACCTCCGCCACCATCGTCTGCAGGACGGGCGGCCCCGGCGGGACCTCGGCCACCTGAATCGTGGCGCCGAGTCGCCGGGCCATCGGCGAGAGTCGGTCGCGCACGCGCCTGGCAATGTCGTGGCTCTGGAGGGACCGGTCTGCCTTCGGCTTCAGACTCACCTGCAGATCGGCCTGATGCGGTGCCTGGCGCAGGAAGTAATGACGGACCAGGCCGTTGACGTTGTATGGTGCGGCGGTGCCCACGTAATGCTGTACGTCCACGACATCCGGATCGTCGAGGGCCGCGGTGGCGATCGTCGCGGTGACACGCGCCGTCTCCTCGAGCGCCGTTCCCTCAGGCATGTCGATCACGACCTGGAACTCACTCTTGTTGTCGAACGGCAGCATCTTGACGCTGACGATGCCGAGCGGCACGAGAGCAGCGGAAGCCAGGAGCAGCACCGTGACGGCGCCGAGAAAGAGCTCGCGCCATCGGCCTGAGCCGATCAGCGGATTCATCACGCGCCGATACGCGCGCGTGAGCACGTCCTCCTCGCCGCGATCGTGGTGCGCGTGCGGCTTCAGCAACCGAATCGCCGCCCACGGCGTGACGACAAAGGCGACGATGAGCGAGAACATCATGGCGCCGGAGGCGCCAACGGGGATCGGGCGCATGTAGGGACCCATGAGCCCGCCGACGAACGCCATCGGGAGGATCGCCGCGACCACGGCCAGCGTCGCAAGAATCGTCGGATTGCCGACTTCGTCGACCGCCACAAGCGCCGTGTGCGCCAGGCTGGTGCCGTCGTGCGCACGCATACGCGCGTGGCGGACGATGTTCTCCACGACCACGATGGCATCGTCGACGAGAATGCCGATCGAGAAGATGAGGGCGAAGAGCGTGATGCGATTCAACGTGTAGCCATACACGTAGAACATGAAGAGCGTCAGCGCGAGCGTGACGGGAATGGCAATCAGAACGACGGCTGACTCTCGGCGGCCGAGGACGAGCCAGATGAGCGCCGAGACCGACAGCACGGCGAGGAACACGTGGTACAGGAGCTCGTTGCTCTTCTCGGCCGCCGTCTCGCCATAATCGCGTGTGACCGCGACCTGCACGTCGCCTGGGACCAGCGTGCCCTTCAGCGTGTCCAGCTTCGCGAGCACGCGATGGCCGACATCGATGGCGTTCGACCCTTTGCGCTTGGCGACGCTGAGCGTGACCGCGGGTGCAGTACCTGATTCGCGCGACTGGAACCGGACATACGACGTCGGTTCCGCGTCGCCGTCGGTCACGCTGGCAACGTCGCTCACGCGGAGCATCCGGCCGCCGACGGACTGCACGACCACATCGGCGACGTGGAACACATGGTTCAGCCGATCGCCGGCTTCGAGACTCGCGACGGTTCCGCCCGAGACGGGGCCGGCGAGGGTCGTCCGGGCGTTGGTCCGCGCGAGGGCGCGCTGGACGGCCAGCGGATCCACCCGTTCGGCAGCCAGCCGTGCGGGATCGAGCATCACCGCGACCTGACGCGGCCGTCCGCCGATGAGCGTGACGGCAGAGACGTCCTGCACCTCGGCCACGCTGTCGCGCAGCTGGGCGGCCAGTCTCCGCAGCTCGTCGTCGCCGTAGCGCATGGACCAGAGGGTCACCGCGAGGATCGGCACGTCGTCGATCGAGCGCGGCTGCACGAGCGGACCAATCGCGCCCGGTGGAATACGGTCGTCGCTCGCCGCGAGCTTCTGGTTGAGCCGCACCAAGGCGGCCTCCTCGGGCTCGCACGCGGGATCAGTCGAGGTTCAATTGGCTGCTCTGTAAGCTGCTCTGCGCGGCCCGCAACGACGTTGACGTGAAAGCCGCAAGTACAGCAAGGAGCACAGTCCGAACAAGATGCGGCGTCATGACAGACCCCTCTGGTGACCACAGTCACCGAAAACCGCGGCGGCGCAGGTCGCGTGCGTGTCAGGCACGCCCACGCCGTCCTAAGTTGTTGGGAAACCGGGCTACTGAGGCCGTGAGGACACGGTCTGGCGTCAGACCGCGACCGGCCCCACCAGAGGTCTAGATCCTGAGGGGCGCGGATAGCGGCCGATCGTGGGTTGGGGGTGCGAGCGCGCGAGGCGGCCCGACAGAACCCATCGTCTTGGACTCACCCGCGGCAGAAGGTGGGACCAGGACGGCGTGATCAGGCGAGCCCGTGCGTCGGACCTCTTCCTTCACGGCCGCGAGGCCGCTGAGCGTCTCGTCTTGACAGTCGCCGGAGGCGTAGACGCTGGCACGGGCGTCGGCGCCGTCGTGATGGCAGTCACTCTTGGCCGCGGCGTACTGATCGCACCAAGCCTTGCAGAATGCGGAGATGCTCGGTCCCGTCGCAAGCGTCAGAACGATGGCGAAGACCGTCGCTCGATACATGACGACCTGCCGTGCACGTCGCAAGAAGGACGCCATCTGCGGAGATCAACTGCTGTCAGCCGGGTTGGTCGGACGTCTCGGCGCGCGGTTGGACCCGTCACCGGGAGTCCGGCAGTTTCGCGCCTGGCCGCCGAAAATCCACGAACCTCGCGGCGTCCAGGGCCTGACCGTGCCGTTCCGACGTTCTCAGGTCATCGGCGTCGAACTCGTGGCCTTGGTCCGCACGAGCCGGCTCGCAGAAGGCGGAGCCCCATCTGCTCCGCCCGACGCATTCGTCAGGCGTCCCTCACGGAGACCACGCGTGCCGGGATGCCGACCGCGACCGCACGGTCGGGAACGGCCTCGCGCACGACTGCGCCGGCGCCTACGATCGCACCGGCACCAATCCGCACACCGTCGAGGACCTTCGCGCCGGCCCCGAGCCACGCTCCGTCGCCCACATCCACGCCCCGGGAGACACGCCCTTGCTCGAGCACGGACACACCCGCGTCCGAGACGTCGTGATCGCCGCCGATGACGTAGGCGTAGGCCGCCATCAAGACCTTCCGCCCGATGCGCACGCGGCTGGCCGAGAAGACCTCACAGTTGAACCCGATGTTCGCGCCGTCCGCGAGCTCGATATCGCCGTTCTTGCAGGACAGAATGCTGTTGCGGCCGACGAAGACGCCGTGCCCGATGCGGATGCCCGTATTCGACTCGCCCTTGGCATCGAGCAGACAGTTGTCGTCGATAACGACGTTGCTGCCGATATGAATCTTGTGCGGATGTCTGAGCACGACGTTCTGTCCAAAGACAACGTGGCGTCCGCACGATCCGAGCAGGAGCGGATAGAGCTTCTGACGCAACGCCAGGCCAAGCGCTCCAGCGCGCGCCTGTGCGACACCAATCACTACCTCGTACTTCAGAAGAGCGCCGAGGCCAGAACGTCCGACCACGAGCGCCGCGTACTTCTCTCGGCTGGACCGACCCGTCGCGAAGAGCTGGTCCTGCACGCGCGGAATGGTCGGCGCGCGGTCGGACTGCGGGGTCACCTCAGAGCCAGCCATGCGTGCGATACCACTTGAGTGTTCTGGTAATGCCGTCTCGCAGCGGCACCGAGGGTGCGTACCCGAGCTCGGTTCGGGCCCGCGTGATGTCGAAGGCACGACTCTTCGTGTAGAAGTCGACGCGACGGCGGTAGATGGGTGGTTCGATGTCGAACGGCGCGCAGATGGCTTCGCAGATGCCGCCGGCCAGCCAGAACGGAAAGACCGGCAGATAGAGCCACGGGGGCCGCACGTTGGCCGCGTCCGCGATGCGCGCGACCAGCTCGTTGAGCGTGGTCACCTCTGGGCCGGCCAGGATGTACGTTCGGTTGGCAGCTCGCGGATGTGTTCCGCACAGAATCAATCCGTCGACGAGATCGTCGATATACGTCAGATGGTAATAGATGCGGCCGTTGCCGAGCATCGGGAATCGCTGGCGCGCGACCCCGCGAAACAGCTTCAGCAGCCGTCGATCGCCAGGCCCGTAGATGCCCGTCGGCCTCACGATGACCACATCCATGTCGTGGCGAGCGGCCGTTTCGCGCGCCACTTCCTCCCCACGGAGCTTCGTCTCCTGATAGCGGTCGCCTGGCCGCAGCGGGGCGTCCTCGTCGGCGGGCGGATGCTCGACATCGCCGTGCACACCCACCGTGCTGCAATGAACGACGCGGCGGACGCCGTGGGCCGCCGCGGCTTCGATGATCTGCTCGACGGCCGTGACGTTGACCGCACGATAGACGTCCTCGGCGACGCCGGCCTGACGGTACACGGCCGCAATATGAAACACCACATCCACGCCACCAGTCGCGCCCACCAGATCGGCGCGCGCCGCCAGATCACCCCTGACGAGCTCGACGCCCGCCTGCTGCAGGTCCGCGGCCTGAGCCGGGTTTCGCACGAGCGCCCGCACAGTCCAGCCGCGTGTCACGAGCGCCCGCGCGAGATGTCCGCCGGTGAAGCCGGTGGCGCCGGTGACTAGAGCTCGCACCGCTCCGCCACGAGCGTCACAGGCGAGCCGAACCACTTGAGCAGACCGATCCGATCGAGCCGCCCCTCCACGGCCAGCGTCGCGCGGGGCGAGCCCAGCGCCTTGTGGAGGGCGATCGGCAGCACGAAGAGGCGGTGCACCGAGCGGACCCGGAAGCCGCACCGACCGAGGACCGCCGCGATCTCCGCGTCGGCGAACACGCGATACGGCTCGGTGGCACGGCCGAACGATGCGGCCACTCGCCTCGTCGCCGATTGAATACGGGCCACGCTCCGCGCGGACGGGTAGTCGAGGATCACGAGCTGATCGGCCACGCGACACAGCTCGCCGATGCACTCGGTCCAGCGCGGCGTGTGCATGATCACTCGCAAGCTCATCGCGACGTCGAACGACCGGTCGCGGAACTCCAGCTTGTGCGCGTCGCCAATCGTAAAGGTGGCCGCCGCGCCCTGATCGCGCGCGCGCTGACGCGCCACCGCCAGCATTTCTTCCGACGCGTCGACACCCACCACCTTGGCACCGCCGCGCGCCATGAGAAGCGCCGCTCGGCCCGTCCCGGTGCCGACGTCGAGGATCGGCCGCCCCCGTATTCGACCGACGAAATTGGCCAACACGCGCGCCTGCGTGGCGGCCACCAACTCGCCGATCGGTCCGCCGAAGCGTCGATCGTCGAACGTACGGGCGGTCTCGGGGTCGGCGTACACCGTGTAGCTGTAGTGATCCCGCGGCGCTGAGTCAGTCACACGGAGTCCTTCACACGCAGGCCGTCGGGCTCGTTGGCGTTGCGTGTGATCGCGGGCGTGGCGGGCCAGCCGAGCGCGGCGCACGCGTGACGGGTTTTCTCGAGATACGCCTCGTAGCTGTACTTCGTCTCGGCGAGGGCACGCGCACGCTGCCCCAACCGCTCCGCGTGGGCCGGATCCTCGATCGCACAGAGGATGCCGCGCGCAAACGGCTCGGCCGTCGGCTCCGTCAGGATCGCCGTTTCATCGGACAGGACTTGCGTGTGCGTCAGCAAGCGCGTCGCGACGATGGGCCGTCCGGAGCGCAGGTACTGATAGATCTTGAGGGGCGTGTTCGTGCCGCGCGAACGAGGAGACACGAGCGCGTCGCACGCGAGCAGGTACGCTGGCATCTCCGACGCGGGGCGCTCGCCTGCGAAGATCGTCGCCCCGCCGATGCCAGCCGCAGCGGCGTTGGCACGCGCCTCCTCGATCTGGGCCGGCTTGCCGCCCGCCAACAGGAGGCGGGCATCAGGACGCGCTCGAGCGACGATGCGCATGGCCGCGAACAGCAGATCCAACCCTTGATACGCCTCGAACGTCCCTGTGTACAGGACGACCGGGGTCGACGCGCTCAGCCCGTGCGCCGCGCGAATGGCCGCAGCGTGCTCCGACGTTGCGATGTCCTCACCGGAACCGGGGGCGTTCTCGATCATGATCACGCGCGCCGCAGGATCGATCGCGCGTACCGTGTCGACCAACGCCGGGCAGATCACGATGGTCACGTGAGACCAGCGGATCATCACACGCTCCATCGATCGAAACGCGGCCGTGAGCAGTCGGCTCCCGCTGAACGCGAAGTTCGAGAGCTGCTGCGGGAGGCTCGAGTGCATGTCGTACAGATGGGGCACGCGCAGGAGCTTGGCCACCAGGACGCCGATGAGACCACCTTCCTCGTGTGAGTGCACGACGTCGTACGACCCGACCGCGGCACGCCGGATGACGCTCAGCGTCAGCACGGCGTCGAGCGGGAGCTTCGCGAACGAGGGACCAATCTTCACCCCTCGGATGAACGGCGGCCGCAGCGCGCGAAAGACCCGCAGCCCGGGCATCGACACCTGGCTCCCGAATGGATACGTGACGAGATCCACCTGATGGCCCAGCTCGGTGAGCGCTCGGATGCGGTGGAATTCGCTGAAGGGCGTCCCGCGCGGCTCGAAGAACGGCTGGGGCGCAATCATGAGAATGCGCATGCGACCGGATGATTTTCGCACGAAACCATAGTACAGTCGCCCTACCGTCCTTCATGCTTGGTGCCGTCCCTTCGACCACAACAACACGTGACCGCTTGACGATGGTCCTTCGCGTCGTTGTCAGCGTCGGCCTGCTGGCCGTGTTGCTCGCGCGCGTGGACCGGGCTGCACTCTGGGAGAGTTTCCGGGAAGCCTCGATCCCCTGGCTGATGGCGGCGCTCGGGATCTACTTTGCCCACATCGTCACCGTCGCGTGGCGGTGGCACCTCTTGCTCGGCGCCCAGAACGTTCGGGTCCGACGACGGACGCTCCTCTCGTCGTTGCTCGTGTCGTACTTCTTCAACAACTTCCTGCCCAGTAACATCGGCGGCGACGTGATTCGCATCCGTGACACCGCGTCTCCGGCCCGGTCGCGCACCATCGCCACGCTGGTCATTCTGGCCGACCGCGTGCTCGGCGTCATCGGGCTCTTCCTCGTCGCCGCGATTGCGTCGACCATCACGTTCGAGATGCGCGGCACGGCGGGCGCACCGATTTTGCCGCACTGGCTGTGGGCCCTGCTCGTCGTGGGCACCGTGGCCGTCGCCCCCGCTGTGGTCGCGCCGGCACTCATGGGACGACTGCTGGCGCCGCTCACGCGGTTCCACCCGGAGTGGGTCGGCAGCCAGATCGAGACCCTCACGGCGACGCTCCATCGCTTTCGGCAGCACCCAGCGATTCTCGCTACCTGCTTCACCGGTGCCGTCCTCGTCCAGACGCAGTTGGTCATCTACTATCTGGCCGTGGTGTACGCGCTGAACCTGCCGGTGGCCGTGTGGGACCTCGCCGTGATCGTGCCGTTGTCGCTCGTGGTGCAGATGCTCCCGGTGTCCGTCAACGGGTTTGGCTTGCGTGAGGCGACGTTTTCACTCTACTTCTCGCGCCTCGGCCTCCCCGTGCACCAGGGCGTGCTCATCTCCCTCGTCGCCGCGGGGCTGGCCATGCTCTTCTCCCTGAGCGGTGCCGCCGTGTACATGGCGCGCGGCCCACAGCGACAGCTCATGGCCGACAGCTGATGCCGACAGCGACGGCATCAGTTCCTCGCCGCGCGTGACGCCTGCATCGTCACGAGGACCGCGAGGTTACGGTGGTCCCTCGATGTCGGATCCAGGAGCCGCGGTGTGAAGCCGCTCGACGAGATCGCGGTCAGCAGGTACGCGTAGCTGTTGAGTCCGCGGACGCCGCTCGCGGGAACGTCGAACGTCACCGGCGTTTTCGGCTGCAGCACACGTGTCACGGTTTCCTTCCCCATCGACATCGAGAACGTCGTGTGGATCGGCGAGTACGCCGTGACCGTCAAGCGATCGATCACGTCCTCGCACCGGACGACGATGTCGGCGCGGCCGTCCCCCGCCACCCACATCCCCGCCGGCTCCGGGGGAAACGCGTGCTGATCGAGGAAGTACAGGATGAGCTGAGGGTCCGCGCCGTACGGGATCCGTCCCCGCAGGCTCGTGTCGAGCATCACCGGCAAGTCGTTGGCCATCGTCAACTCGACCGGCAAGCGCCTCACGAAGCCGCGCTGCGTCGCTTCCCAGGTGAACTTCGCCGACACGAACGGATTCACGATCATCTTCGCCGTGAAGAGTGCGCCTCCGACGAAGGCGAGCACCGCGGATCCGGCCCATGTGAGCGGCGGAACGATGAAAAAGAGCGCCGGATAGACGGACAGGAAGTAGCGATTGCCTGGTGGGCCGCCTCCCCCGCTCCACGTGTACGGCAAGAAGAGCAGAAGCAGCACGGCCGACCCTGCGATCCCGAGCAGATTCAGCAACCGCCACGCCACGAAGCGCTCTCGACTGCGCGCCCAGAGCACGATCGCCACCGCGCCCGGAAAGAAGTACGGGATGAACCCGAAGTGCCGGCCGACGAGGAAGTACTTGACGTTCAGACCGAATCGCGTCGCGAGCTCGGCGGGGTCGAGCACCACGGCCGCGTCCGAGTCGTTGGTGGTGACGAGAGCACGGCGGTCCCATGCGTTCTGGGGTGAGCCGTCGAACGGAAAGCGCTCGTAGAACGTCGCGCGGTCGCCACCCTGGTAGTTGAACTCTCCCGTAATGAGCGCGTTCCAAAGAAAGAAGCCGCTGGTCGCCGCCGCGAACACGGTACCGACCAGCAGCCCCCGCAGCCACTGCCGACGCCACCACAACGCCAGCACCATGGGCACAGCAAGCGGCGCGTTGGTCGGCTTCATGTAGGCGGCGATGCCCAACAGGATCGCCGCCGCGACCTCGGCTCCGACCCCGCGGAGCCATCGCGGCACCGGATTCGCGACTGCCTTGTACAGCCATAGGAAGTACGCGACGAAGACGAGCGCCAGGTTGAAGATCTCGGGGGTGAGAAACACCAGGTAGACCGGCACGACCGACACGCCGAAGAAGGCCAGCACGAACGCCAGCGAGGCGGCAGGGGGCGAGGTGGCCCTCAAGAACAGGTAGCCACAGAGGCAGACCACCGCCAACAGCAGGACGTGGAAGATGAGGAACCCGTTCAGCCCGAAGATGCGAACAAACGGTGCCGCAACGATCGAGTACGCCATCGCCTTGGCGAAGTAGAGCCGGTCCGTCCGCGGGTCCTCGCGGGAGTTGAACACGCGCACGAAGGGCGGCGTCCCACGCACGCGCAGCCGAAACTGCTTGCCCTTCTTCAGAAAGATGCCTTCGGGACCCTGCTTATAGAGCCCCCAGAATCGGTCCAGATCGCGACGCTGATACGACAAATCACCGTCGTACGCCACGCTCAGCGTCATGGCCACGTAGGTCGACTCGTCGCCCTTGACGCCGTAGAGCGATCGCACGACGTCCACCGAAATCGCGGCCGACAGTGCGATGGCCAGCAGCACCAGGCCGACGACCGCTGCGCCGCCGCTCTCGCGCGCGCCGAGCGCCGCGCGCGAGCGCAGGCTGGCCGCTGGGCTCACCGAAGACACGTCGACATCATAACGGCTGTCGCCTACGCGGTACAATCTCGACGTTCATGGCCGCCGAGCCCGCCACCGTCTGCCTCATCGATGACGTGTTCTGGATCATCCTCGGCCGTGCGCCATCGGTGATCGAGGCGCGAGAAGAGTCCCGTTCGCTCACGCCAGACTCGATGCGGACGCTACGGCTCCGGCTCCTGGCGTCGCCCGAGTTCCTGCAGATCCGTGACGCCTGGCGGGAGGGGCGAGACCCGTACGCGGATCCCCACAGAGTCGAGCGCGGGCTGTCGTCGGTGGGCACGCCGACCGAGTTCGTCTCCCGTGCGTACGAGTGCCTCCTGGGACGTCCGGTGGACGCGGGCGGACTCGCCCACTACGTCGACGCGATCGCGGGCGGTGACACCCGCCGGCAGATCCTCCGCGCGCTGGGCTCGTCCGACGAGTTCGACCGCCATCATCTGGAGCTGGCGCCGCAGAGCGATGTGCTGTTGCACGACACGCAGCTGTGCGAGCTCGCGAATCCCGCCAAGTGGGACAACCCCGAGTGGGTGTCCATCCTCCGCAGCCTGGGGCTCTCCGACGACAAACGCTCGATGCATCGCAAGCCGTACGAGTTCGCGCAACTGGTCTACGGCTGTCGGCGACTGGGCGTGTTGCGCGAGGACGCTCACATCGTGAGCGTCGGCGCCGGGCACGAGTTGGTGCTGTACTGGCTCGCGAACCACGTGCGCCGCGTCGTCGCCACCGACATGTACGAAGGCGTGTGGCAAGACGTCCAGGGCCGGGAGGGAGACCCCGACGTCCTTCGTCGACCGGAGGACTACGCGCCGTTCACCTACCGAAAGGACCATCTCGCGTTCATGCGGATGGACGGCCGTCACCTCGAGTTCGCCGACGGCACCTTCGACGTCGCGTACTCGCTGTCGTCTATTGAGCACTTCGGCGGCCTGCCGGGTGCCGCCGCCACGGTCCACGAGATGTCGCGCGTGCTCAAGCCGGGCGGCATTCTGGCGCTGGCCACCGAGTACGTGTTGAGCGGCCCTCCCCACGACGAGACGTTTCAACCCGGGGAGATCGCCCAGCTCATCGACCAACCGGGCCTCGAGCTCGTACAGCCGATCGACGATCGGGTCTACCAGCGCTACACCTACGCCGCGATCGATCTCTACCGCAATCCGTACCAGACGCCGCACATGGTCGTGCGTTTCAACGACACGGTCTTCACGACGGTCATGATCTTCCTCCGCAGGGCGCGGACAGACCGCTAGGAGACGGGTACCGCACCGGTGTCAGTCGCGCTATGCTGAAGACCACGGCATGAGTGTTCCCTTCGGCGAGCGGGGCGGCGCGCTGCGCGGCGCTATCGATCTCGTGTGCGGACGGCTGCCGCGCTTCGTGTTCGGAGGCCCCGTCGGCGCCCTGGTTCCCGTCTTTCACTTTCACGACGAACCGCGCGCGGCGCTCGAGCCCGCCTTGCTGTACCTGCGGGAGAACGGCTATCGGACGCTGGCCGCAGACGATCTGGCGGCCGTGGCCCGCGGCCAGCGCTCGCCGGGCGAACGTGAGGTGGCCCTCTGCTTCGACGACGCCTGGGCGACCGTGTGGACGGATGCGGCGCCGCTGCTGCGTGCGTCTGGATTGCAGGCGATCGTCTACGCCATTCCGGGTCGGATCGCAGAGGCCGTGCATGTCCGGCCCCAGGTGGCGGCGGCAGGCACACAGCCCGCCGAGGCATCACCCTTCATGACCTGGGTCGAGCTCCGCCACTTACACGCCGAAGGCACGATCGACGTCCAATCACACACCTGGACCCATGCGCGCGTGTTCACGTCCGCGACGGCCACCGACTTCGTGCAACCGGGTTGGGAGCGGCTGCCGGCCCTGAACCGTCCGCTCTTGCAGACCTCGCCGGCGCCGCGGTTCGTGGAGCCCTCCGATCTGGGCGCGCCGCTTTACGAACACCGCTCGCGGATGTCCGACGGCCGTCGCCACCGGGTGTCGCTTCACGCGCACGCCGAGTGTGTCAGGACGGTGCGCGCCGAAGGAGGGGCCGCCTTTTTCAGCCGGCCTGATTGGCGGATCCGGCTAGAGGCGATCGTGCAGCGCCATCGCGCGGACCACGACGAGGAAACGGCCGACGAGCAACGGCGCGCCATCGAGGACGAGTTGGATCGATCGCGGAGCGAGCTGAACGCGCGCTTGGGGACCACGGCCGTGCGTCATGTCTGTTTTCCGTGGGGCGTCGCCGGCGCGATCGCATCTGAGGCCGTCCGACGCCTTGGCTTCGACAGCGCCATCGCCAATCGGTGGTCCGGCGTCTTCGCCGTGCGCCCGGGCGACGATCCGTATTGGCTCAAGCGGCTCCCGAATCGCTACATCACCGCGCTGCCGGGTCGCGGACGCCGCACGCTCGTCAAGCGATTGGCGGACCGCCTCTCGCCCGCCCCGGCCGGGCGACACGCGTGAGCACGGGTGGCGTGGTGACCCACGTCGAGGCCAATCCGCCCCAGGGACCGGCGCAGTTCGGCAACCTCGACGCGAACCTGCGGTTCATCAACCAGACCGGGGTGCTTCGGCCCGGCGTCCGCGTCCTGGAGATCGGCTCCGGAACAGGTACACTCCTCAGTCGGCTGCGCGGACGGGGAGTCGATATCACCGGCGTCGATGTCAACGCCGACCTCGTGGCCGAGGCGCGCCGCTGGCACGGCGAGCTTCCGATCCAGCAAGTACAGGGTACCAGCCTCCCCTTCCCGAGCCGTTCGTTCGATGTCGTCATGAGCTTCGACGTCTTCGAGCACATTTCTGACAGTGACGCACATCTACGCGAGGTGCGCCGCGTGTTGCGGCCGGGCGGCACGTACCTGATTCAAACACCGAACAAATGGACGAACGTCGTGTTCGAGACGATCCGGTGGCGAAGCTTTACGCGGTTCCGTGAGGATCATTGCTCGCTCCACTCGCTCGCGGAGCTCCGGGCGCGCCTCGCACGCCACGGGTTCCAGGTTCGCGTCTTCGACGTCCCGGTGGTGAACGAGTTCTTTCGCAGCAAAGTGCAGCGGTACATGGGCTGGCCCGGCACGGCGCTCCTGACGCTCGTCAACCCCGATCGGCTGCCGGCTGCGCTGCGGACGAATTTTTACGTGGTTGCCACGGTCGGCGTGCCCGCTCACGCCACCTCGCCCACACCCGGATCATCATGAGTGCGCGTGCCGACTTCCCCGCCGACGTCGAGGTCGCCATCGTCTCGCACAACAACCTTGAGACGTTGGCAGCGACACTCCGTTCGATTGCCGATGCTGGATGCGCGAACACCGCGATTATCGTGGTCGACGTCGCGAGCACCGACAATACGGGCGCGTACCTGACCGCCGAGTGGCCGGGCGTCCGCGTCATCCGGCTGGAGAAGAACGACGGTCCCAGCCCGGGTCGTAACGCTGGGATCAAAGCCGCACGCTCCCGTTTCGTGCTGTTGATGGACGCGGACGTCGTGATCGCGCCGGAGGCCACGCAACGGCTGCACGCCGCGATGATGGCCGACCCCAATGTGAAAGTGGGCAGCCCGATCGTCGTGCACCAGAGTCGACCCGACACGATTCAGTATGCCGGCGGGGCGCTCCATTTCATCTGTGAGGCGGTGAACCCCTGGTTGGATCGGCCGCTCGCCGAGCGCGGAGCTGAGCCGGCCGACATCGGGGCGGCTCCCACCTGCGCCCTGCTCCTCGACCGGGAGACCGCGATCGACATTGGCCTCTTCGATGAACGCTACTTCATCGGCAAGGAGGACGGTGACTTCACCCACCGCGTGAAGATGGCGGGTTACTCGATTCTCGAGCTCCCCTCGGCCCTCGTGATGCACCGCAGTCGACCGCGCGGCACGTGGCTCTTCTACTACCAGATTCGCAATCGTTGGCACTTCATCCTCAAGAACTACGAGTGGCGCACGATCCTCTGTCTGATTCCACCGCTGCTCATCCATGAGCCGCTGCAAGCGGCGCTGTTGATTCTCAAGGGGCATGGGGTCGTCTACTTCAAGGCACTCGCGGGCCTCTTCGCCCTCTTGCCGTCGCTCCCGCGCGATCGCGCCCTCGCCACGCGCATCCGACGCCGGCACGATCGCGATCTGTTGGTCACCGGTCAGCTCATCGTCCGCGAGGATCTCGCCGGCCATGCGGTGTTGCGTTCCGGCAAAGCGCTGTACGAGCGGGCCTTGAACGGGTACTGGAACCTGATGAAGCGAACGGTGCTGGCCTGGTGACGGACGCGACCACGCCCACCCCGGTCAATGCTCCCAGCGCAACGAGTGCCCCGCGCAGCGTGCTGCAGAACCTGGCGTTCGCCGGAGCCTCCGGCGCAAGCGCGGGACTTCTGCTGCTCCTGTTCGTGATCGCCGGCCGGGTCCTGGGCGACGTGGAGTTCGGCAAGTTCTCGTTTGCACTGGCGCTCGGCACGATCTTCGAAACGCTGATGGACTTCGGCCTCCATCAGGTGACCATACGAGAGGTCGCGCGCGACAAGTCGCGTGCGTCGGCGGTTCTGCACCACACGCTCGGGATCAAGCTCCTCTGGACCGCCGCCGGACTCACCGCGCTTCTCATCACGGCGACGCTCTTGCGACAGGAGTGGGACGTGCGGATGGCGTGCTACCTGATCGGCGGTGCGCTGGTCGCGCGTTCCTTCATGTTCACGATCCGCGGCGTGCTGCAAGGTCTCGAGCGCTTCGGCTGGGACAGCATCGTGGTCCTGGGCGATCGTGGACTCCTGCTCCTGTTCGGCGCCGCAGTCCTCTGGTCCGGCTACGGGTTGCTCTGGCTCTCCGCCGCATTCGTCCTGGCGCGTGGCGCGGCGCTGGTGTTGGGCGCGTGGCTGACGCAGGCGCAGCTTGGCGGCGTCGGCGTGAAGTACGATCGCGACGTCTGGCGAGACCTGCAGCGCAGCGCCGTCCCGTTCGGCCTGTTTCTCGTCGTGCTGAATCTGTACTCCTATATCGACAGCGTGATGTTGGGCGTCATGAAGGGGGACGTCGAAACCGGTATCTACGGGGCCGCGTACAAGGTCTATGAGGGCGTCGGGTACTTGCCAGGGGTCATCGCGTCGGTGCTGACGCCGCGGCTGTCGAGCCTCTATGTGACGGACAAGGCGGCACACCGTCGACTGGTATACGGCGGACTGGCGGGGTCCGTCGGCCTCGCGATCGTGGTGACCGTCGTGGGCTATGCCCTCGCTGAGCCGGCGATGCGGCTGTTGTTCGGCGAGAGCTTCGTCGTGTCGGCGCAGCCGTTCCGCATCCTCTGTATCGGCCTCGTCTTCGTCTTCGCGATCTGGACGCTGCACGCGACGGCGATCTCCGCCAATCGCGAGCGACTGCTTGTCAGGGCCGCGTTGATCGGCCTGGCCGTCAACGTCGCCGTCAACGTGTACACGATTCCCAGCATGGGCGCGAACGGCGCGGCACTGGCCACCGTGGTCGGTGAATTCGTCAGCCTGCTGGTGTTGGTGGTGGGGCTGCGGTAGCCATGCGACGCGGGCTGTTTCTTCTGCTCTTCCTGTCGTACGCGTACTTCTACCAGGCTGGCGGATGGAATCAGAACTCGCGTTTCGCGCTCGTGCGCGCGATCACGAACGACTGGTCTCTCCGCATCGACGCGTACCAAGGCAACACAGGCGACAAAGCCTTCTTCGAGGGACATTACTACTCCGACAAGGCGCCGGGGCTTGCCCTCATGGCGTTACTTGTCGTTGAGCCGGCGCGCCTCGTCTACCAAGCTGTCGGCGGCGACCCAGAGACGTTCAGCGGCCTCGCCCTGCTGTCGTGGCTTGCCACGGTCTTCACGGTCGGGCTCTTCACGGCCTGGGCCGGCGTCGTGCTCTTCGACCTCGTGCAAGAGTGGGGCTTCGGTACGGACGCCGCCCTGTTCTGTGCGCTGGTCTTCGGGTTAGCGACGCCGATGTGGTTTCTGGCGACCATCTTCATCGGCCACGCCCTGTCGGCCGCGTGCCTCGTCATCGCCTTCGCCGCCGCCTACGGCGTCAGCGCCGAGCAGACACGAGCGCCCGTCCGTCCATTGCCGTGGTCCGCCCACTCGGAACAGCGCGACCGGCTACATGGCCTCGTTGTCGGACTCGGCTCGGGATGGGCGACCGTCACCGAATTCCCGGCGGCGGTGCCAGCCGTCATCCTTGCGCTCTGGGTTGCCGCGAGCGGCCTTCGACTCGGCCGAACCCGCGCAACACGGATCGTCGGGTGGATGGCCGGAAGCGCGCTGACGTGCGCTGCTGTGTCGATGGTCTACCAGTACCTCTGCTTCGGAACGCCGTTCCACATCGCCTACTCGAGCGAGCAAGGCGACTTCGGCGGTATGCAGCGGGGCCTCTTCGGCATCACGCGACCCACGTGGTCCGCGATGTCCCAGATCCTCTTCAGTGAGTACCGTGGATTGTTCCCGTTGTCTCCGTTGATGTTCATCGCACCCGTCGGCCTCTGGCTGCTCTGGCGCCGGGGCGGCACTGTGCGCCAGGCGTCTGTTGTGGCCGCCGTGATCGCGCTCTACTACGTGCTCTTCAACTCGAGCTATCACTACTGGGAAGGCGGCTGGTCGCTCGGCCCCAGACACCTCTCGCCTGCGCTGCCCTTCCTCTGCCTCGGCCTCGGGCCGATGTGGCACGGCGCACGCCGCACCGCCCGCTCCGGCCTGCTGGCTGCCGCGATGTTGAGCGTCTTCATCTCGCTGGTGGCCGTGTCGACGATGGTGCAGCCACCAGCGAACGTGTCACGTCCGTTCCGTGAGCTGATCTGGCCCGCGTTCAGAGATGGCGATCTCGCGCTCAACACGCAGACGATGGTGCATCACGCTGTAGATGCGTCGTTGTGGCGCACGCACGAGGATCCGAAGGCGGCGTTCAACCTCGGGATGCAGGTCGGGTTGACCGGTCACACCAGCCTTCTCCCACTTCTGGCTGGCTGGCTTCTGTGCGGCGCATGGATGTGGCGCCACCGCGCGAACCAGGTGGGCGCCGCGAGAGCGCCGACGGCCGATGTCCATTGAGTCTACGCCGATGATTCAGACTCGTCCCATCGGCGTCGATCGCGAGTCAGCGCCGCCACACTCAGCGTCAGGCTCTGGTGCGACGCTTGAGCCAGGACTTCAGAGTGACTGCGGTATGCTGCGAGCATGCTCGCCGGACTTCAGCTGACGACGCTCACGCGCGTTGGAGCGTGCGGTGTGTTGGCTTTGCTGCTGCCTGTGAACGCATCGGTCGCGCAGACGCTCGCGGTCGACGGGGATCACTTCAACGTCGACGGAGTCGCGCGATTCTTGGTGTTCGTGTCCTATTTTCACGGTCTGGATCGGCCCGAAGCGACGCTGTCCGCGGATCTCGACTGGTTCACTTCGAAGGGCGTCAACGGCATACGGGTCTGGCCCAACGTGTCACAGCCGCCTCTCATGAAGGATGACAGTGACCTCAACGCTGCCGCGTTGGCGAAGCTCCGGTTCCTCATGAGCGAGGCGGCAGGTCGGGGGTTGATGGTTGATGTCACCTTCACGCGCGAGCATGTGGCGGGCGAGTTCACGATGGCTGAGTACCGGCAAGCCATCACCGCATCCGTCAGCGCGCTACGGGACCATCCCAACGTCCTCTTCGACCTTCAAAACGAGTGGAACTGCTGGTCCGACCGGTCCGGGATGACCAGTGCGGCACTGTCCGATATCCGAGCCGTCGTCAAGGCCGCCCGCCCGGCGGCGGTGGTCACGGTATCGAACTCATGCCACCCATACGCGGATGCCGGCAAGAACGCGTTCGATGTGCTCTCCTATCATGGGCCCCGCGACTCGGCGGGCACGTGGGCCACAGAGACGATCCGTCTCGTGCGAGATCTGAAGGCGCAACTGGCGCCCACGCCTCGGCCCGTGCGGCCCGTTTATCTCCAGGAACCCAACCGATTTCGGTACGCCTTCGACACGGCCGGCTACTACGACAACAATGCCTCGCACTACTGGACGTCCGTGAAACACGCCAAGCTCGAAGGAGCAGCCGCGTGGACATTTCACACCGCGGCCTGCTTCAACTTGTCCACGGCGACGCCATTTTCGTCGCTGCTGCTTGCCGGCGAACGAACCGTGCTGGACCAGCTAGCAGCGGAGCTGGCCACGCAGCCCGTGTGGGGCGTGCAGCGACCTGGACGGCAGAGTCCGCCCCGTATCGCGCATTCGCCCTGACGGCCCACCGGCGACATTGACGTGGTTCGAGTTGGCGGAGTCAGGGCAGGGCCTCGATATCGGCCAGATCCTTGGGCCGCCCGGTCGCGCGCTTGTTGCGGATGAAGTCTTCTCGACTGATCACCGACACCGCCGCACTTTCCACGTCCACTCGTCTCGGCCACGCGTCGTCGAATTGCACGCCGCTGACGCCGGTCAGGATGTCGACACGCGACGGTGGCACGCCGATCTGAAAGACCGTGTCCGACCTGGTCAGATCGTCGAGCGTGAGATCGTCAAGCGGCGCACCGAACACGGTGAGCGCCTGCATGACGCGACGGGCATTGGCAGGTGTCGGTCTGACCCAGATGTCGAGGTGGCCGGTCGCCCTGCGCGTACCGTGGGCCGCCAGCGCGTGCGCGCCGAGGATGAGAAACTCAGCGCCCGCCTCTGAGAGTGCGGACAACATCTCGGCGAAGTCGCGGTTCACGGAATCCTGGCTCCTTGAACGCCCATGCTTGCAGCGTGAGCTGCCACACCATCGCGACCCGCGCCGATGGGCTCAGCCTATCGAGATAGGGGTCGCGCCGTTCATCGGCCAGCGTCGTCTTACGAACTCGATATTCCGAGCGATCGCGCACCGCCTGATTATAGGCCTCGGAATCGGGGCGCCATCACCGCGTCAACAGCGCCGGCCAGTTCTGCACGATGGTCAGGCCGCCGGCGGTACCTCTGGGAACAATGGCGAGGATGCGCTGCCCGTCCGAGGTTCGGTCAACGCCCTCTGCGGTCGAACGTCTGCCAGCCCCGGACCAGCGTCAGGTTGGTCGCAGCCCCCCGTTCGTCAAGACCCGCACCTCGGCTGTCCCCGGATAGGCACGCTCAAGCGCCGTACGGCGGTCGCGGTTACGGTCAACTCCGATGTTCGCTCAAGCCCATGTATTGTTCGCGACGTTCAGGGTCTTGATGGGTCCATCCATTCGGTCCAGCAATCCCACCACCGACCCGCGAAGACTCCCGTACGCATTCAGAACCTGCGTGACGCGGTTCTTTCCCGGCCCGTGGTGGTTGGCGGCATAGAGTGTCGCGTTCGCAAGCGACATGGGCTCGTGGCGAACCGCACCGGGATTGGCGGCTCGAATCGCATTGGGGGTAGAGATGTAAAAGGCAATCGCCGTTCTGTCGACCAGGTTGTTCATGAGTTCCTCAAAGCTGCCGAGAACGGTGTTCTTCCATGCTCTCGTTGCGCCGCCGATTCTGCGCACCTCACCGGGCGCGAAGCCCGTACACACGATGCCGTGCTACCTCGATCGGGCTAACGCGTTGCCGATAAGCTGCGGGCGCCGCAAACGACCGGCAGCTTCATCGGCCTGTTAGACCGCCTTTGATTCCGCGTTCAGTCATGGCTGCAACCGTTTCTGGGCGCAGACGGGACGCAGGCGACATCCTACTGGTTTTCTTCTTTGGAGCGAGACACATCCCGAGCGCGTCACGCCCACCAAGACGGCGTGCCAGTGATGCGCGCGCGGTGCTGTCGTGTCTCCACAACGAGCCCGCTGCTCGTCGACAAGACGCGACGGAGCGGGTCCTTGGTCTCAACGGAGCCCACGCGCCGCCCCTCCGGGGTGTACCACGTCACCGCGTTCGGCTCGAGCAGCGCGAAGCCGCGGTCGCCGACCACGACGTCGCTCGCCCCGTACACGTCGACGAGTGCCTCGAGGCGGTCTCCGGCGAGGACGTAGAGCCGGGTGTCCGTCAGGATATGGAGGTGCTCCCCGGCGTCGGAGATGTGCCGTGGTACGGAGCCGATGTCATAGACGCGCTCGGGAGTTCCTTGGGGGGAGACTACGACCACCTTGCCCGAGTACCCGGCGAGAAAGGCGCGACCGTCCTTCCCGAGGTTGGCGGCGTAGATCCAATCCGAGGCGAAGCTCTCGCTCACGCCCATGCTGATGGTGAGCTCCATATCGACTGCCCCGCCGCGCCCGTCCGGCACGGAGACGCCGGAGGTGAAGAGCACCTGCTCGTAGCTTACCCGCTCGACCTCGCGGCCGGAGAGCCGGGAGAGATCGGACCCCGTGAGCAGCTCCATCGCGGCGCCCAGCTCCTGGAACCGGGCGGTCGCGCTCGGGTCGCCCGGGTTCCGGTCAGGGTGCCACCGCATCGCGAGCGCCCGGTACTGCTTCGTGATTTCGTCGGGGGTGACCGGGAGCTCGAGCTGCATCAGCTGGAGCGCCGCCTTGACCTCGGCGCTTGTTCCCGTGCGCTCCGATCGGTCGGCGACGACCCGCGTCCACCCCTCCTTGGACGGCATCCGGAAGGCCCACACCACCTGACCGGTCGCGGCGCCGAGACACCACGCCTCGTCCACGACGGTGACGAGGTAGCGGCTCCGGTCGGAGGAGATGGCGACGGTCCGCGTGTGGCTCTTTAGCTCGTGCGGGCCGATGCTGAAGCGGTCTGCCTGGGCGCGGTACTCGGGGAGGTCCGCCAGCGACTCCTCGATGAAGGGCGCGAGCGCCTCGGTGTAGCCGTGGAGCATCCCCTCGCGCGAGAGGAAGAGGATCCCGGTCCCGTCAGCGTTGACGTCCGACCGGTAGACGTCGTGAGCGAGGCCGCGCTCAGCGATCACCTGGCCCTCGCGGTCCGTCACGCGCAGGACGGAGGCGGCGTATTCGAAGCCCTCCCGCTTCCTCTTGGTTGCCCCACCAGCCAGCCCCATGGGCCCGCGGCGACGACTGCACCGGCCGCGCGTTCGACGACGTCGAGGGTGCGGCCGCGCGTGGCGCGTCCCCACCGAGGCCGAACAGGCGCTTGAAGAAGCTCATCATCAGGAAGCCGGATCGAGCAGAGGGGTCGGCGGGAGAGGCGAAACCACAGGGGACGACATCACCGCCTCCCGCGGACAGGCCACATGTAGGGTCCTCCAGACGTTTCGCGGCCCGTGGAGACGCTCGGAGATGTCAGAGGGCGTATCCGTCACGGCTCCAAGAGGGTCGGTCTAACGGATCGGGCCTCAGCTGCGAGAGCCCGGGCCGCCCAGGTCGCACAGAAGCCCGATAGCATCATGCCAGATCGAGATCGTAGGAAGCTTTAGCGGGGGTCCGGGTTAACCGAACGCCCCTTATCGGACCCACCCGCCCCTCCCGCTCCCTCCTGTTCCCCCTTCGACAGCGGCTGGCCTCCTGCTGATTTCGGGCGTGCTGTTCATCGACTGGCGCGCGCTGCTCGGACGCAAGACGCTGCGCGTGAACTTTGCGATCTGGAACCGATGGCGCCGCGGCATGCTACACTTGCAGTGCCTTTCTGACAGCTGCGCTTTCGGTTTTCCGCATCAGATCCGAGTTATCCTCGTCTCTCCTGCGTTCCCGCTGAGCATTCCGCTCGGGCCTGCCATCAGATATCGCGCATCCCTGGGATGCAGGAGTGTTCAATGAGCACAAAGCTCTACGTTGGTAATCTTCCGTACGAAACGACCGAGTCCGATTTGCAGGCGCTATTCGAGGCGTCCGGCCAGGTCGCGTCGGTCAACATCGTCCGCGACCGGGCCACGGGCCAGGCGCGCGGCTTTGCCTTTGTCGAAATGGGTGATGCCGCCGCCGCGCAGCAGGCGGTCAGCGACCTCGACAAGCACGCCTACGGCGGCCGCAACCTGACCGTCAACGAGGCGAGGCCGATGGCGCCGCGCGGCAACGGCGGCGGCTTTGGCGGCGGCCGCGCGCGACGCGAATCGCGCTGGTAAGCCCGGCGCGTCGTTTTGCCTTTCACGAATCTTCACCTGCACCCGGATCTCCTCAAGGGGATCCGGGAGCTTGGCTTTTCTCGCCCTACTCCAATTCAGACGGAGGCCATTCCGCCGGCGCTCGACGGCCGGGACCTGCTTGCCTCCGCGCAGACCGGCAGCGGAAAAACGATCGCGTTCCTCCTGCCCATCCTGCACCGGCTGATGGATAAACCGCGGCGGACGACGCGCGCGCTCATCCTGACACCGACGCGGGAGCTGGCAGCGCAGATCCTCGAGGAATTCAATGCGCTCGCCGTGCACACGCCGCTCACCGGCGCCGCGATCTTCGGCGGTGTCGGCATGGGACCGCAGGAGCACGCCTTCCGCAGCGGCGTCGACGTCATCGTCGCGACGCCCGGCCGGCTGCTCGATCACGCCACGCGTCCGTACGCGAAATTGAGCGGCCTCGAATATCTCGTGCTCGACGAGGCCGATCGCATGCTCGACATGGGCTTCCTGCCGGACATCAAGCGAATCCTGCGGCACATTCCGAGCAAGCGGCAGACGCTCTTCTTCAGCGCGACGATGCCGCGGGAGATTGCGGCGCTGGCGTCGGAGATGTTGAGGAATCCGGTGACGGTTGCGCTGCAGCGGCAGGCGGCGCCGGCGGTGGGCATCACGCAGGCCGCTTACCCCGTACCGCAGCCGCTGAAGCCGGCGCTGCTCGTCGAACTCGTGACGCGCGGCATTATGGCGCAGGCGCTGGTGTTCACGCGCACGAAGCATCGCGCCAACCGCCTGACGGAGAGCCTGGTCCGCAGCGGCATCAATGCCGAGCGCATTCATGGCAACCGATCGCAGGCGCAGCGGACGCTGGCGCTCGCGGGCTTCAAGAACGGGCGCTATCCCGTCCTGGTCGCCACCGACATTGCCGCGCGCGGCATCGATGTCGAGGCGCTGACCCACGTCATCAACTTCGACGTGCCCGCGGCGCCGGAGGATTACATCCATCGCGTCGGCCGCACCGGCCGCGCGGCGATGACCGGCGAGGCGTTCACATTCGTGTCGCCGGACGAGGAATCGAACCTGCGCGTCATCGAGCGGGCCCTGGGCAAGACCCTGCCGCGGGTGACGCTACCGGACTTCGACTACAGGACACAGGCCGCGCAACTCGAGGTGCCGCTCAAGGAGCGCATCGCCGCCATTCGCCAGCGGAAGCGTGAGGAGCGCGAGCGCGCCGCGGTCAACGCGGCGCGGCGTGCGGCTGGTGTGAGGGACTCGCGCGGGCATCAGCACGATGCAGGGGTAGAAGGTGTGAAAGGCAGGACGCCTCCGCGTACGCGGAGCCATCGCGGGCCGAGCTCAGGGCGCTTCCGGCCGCGGGGGCCACGGCGCAGGCCCTGACCCGCGTCGGTAACGTCTCCTCATCGCGCGGGTAATACCTCGTACCGCGCCATCATGCCCGCCTCCATGTGGTCGTCCAGGTGGCAATGAAAGAGCCACAGGCCAGGACTGTCAGGAACCATGTCGACGGTTTCCGTCGCCATCGGCAAGAGAGGAATCGTGTCCCTGCGCGTGCCGTGGGAGAACAAACGCGCCCCGGGGCGCTGCCGGCAACCAGGCGGGCGTCGGGATCTTCATCCTGCGCCCAGCGCTGCGACATGGCCACAGATCTTCGCGCGTGGACGTATCGATAAACGCGCGAGAAACGCGCCCCAGAGGCCTCCAGAGGCGCGACGGCACCGGGCTTGAGGGGTATCCCCGGCCGGCACTCCGGGCCGCCCTAACAGCCGGGAAGGGGGAAAGAATGCCCGGAACGAGTCGCAGCGGACGACGGCCGCAGCCGGCGGCGCTTCGCGCGCTCAAAGGCGCACGGACGCGCGCGGCATAAGCACGAGCCGCACTTCGAGCCGAAGCTCCCGCCGATGCCGTCCTTCGTCGAAGCCGATCCGATCGCCGCGGGGTACTGGCGGCTGGTCCGGCGGCATTCGGACTGCACGTTGCCGCGTGGGCCTACTGCGGCCACCATTTGACCGACGGATCATTATCCCGCAGGTCTTCTTCCGGGCGGTCGCCACTGGACGCGGCGGGCCGAAGAGCCCGCGAAAGATCATCGCATTCGGCAAGACGTGGCGTCGGGCGTGCGTGAGCGCCGGTCAGCCGGGGCGGATCCCCCATGACCTCCGCCGGTCAGCCGTCCGGCGATTTGTTCGGGCGGGTATCACCGAGTCCGTGGCGATGGCGCTCGCCGGCCACAAGACGCGCTCAGTATTCGCGCGTTACAACATCACGTCAGAGGCCGACCTGCGGGACGCGGCGGAGAAGCTCGATGCGATCGACCGTGACAGTATCGTGACAGTCACCGGCCAGGCCGGACCGTGCCGGGGGACAATCGCGAGATTTACTCAGTAAAACTGGAGGCGCCGCCCGGATTTGAACCGGGGGTGGAGGTTTTGCAGACCTCTGCCTTACCACTTGGCGACGGCGCCGACTGAGGACTTGCGGTGGTCCGCTCCGCCTAAGGGCTCCGGCGAACAGCCTTCGCCGGCGTTGTGGACTCGCCAGCCGAAGCTCCCTCGCGTGCCTGGGGAGCGAAGGCTGGAGCGGGAAACGGGATTCGAACCCGCGACTTCGACCTTGGCAAGGTCGCACTCTACCACTGAGTTATTCCCGCTCGACCGAACCACCACGGTACCACACGCGCGGTCCAGCTTCAAGGCGCCGAGACCTCCCCCACACGCCCGCATACGGAACGTGCGGGCGCCACGGTCACCCGCGGACCGGCTCCAATCGGGCATTTCGCAGCACGTCGGCCGCCTCCTCAGGCGAGGTCGGATTGATGTAGAACCCCGTCCCCCACTCGAATCCCGCCGTGCGCGTGAGCTTCGGCATCAGCTCGACGTGCCAGTGGTAGTAGTCGCCGACCTCCTCCGTGAACGGCGCGCTATGGATGAGGAGGTTGTAAGACGGGTGCTCAAGTGTTCGGTTCATCCTCGCCAAGACCGACCAAAGCATCCGTGCGAGACCCTCATACTCAGCGTGCGAGGCGTCCTCGAAGCGCGCGCCGTGGCGCCGAGGCAGCATCCATGTCTCGAACGGAAAACGCGGCGCGTAGGGCGACAGCGCGATGATATCCGCGTCCTCCTGAATCACGCGACGCTCGGCTGCAATCTCCTGCCGCAGGATGTCACAGAAGACGCATCGCTCCTTCGCACCGTAGTGCTGCTTGGCTCCGTCGAGCTCCTCACGCACGAAGTCTGGCACGATGGGGAGCGCAATGAGTTGGGAATGCGAGTGCTCGAGCGACGCGCCGGCCGGCGCGCCATGGTTCTTGAAGATGAGAATGTAGCGAAACCGCCGATCCCGCTTCAGGTCCTGAATCCGTTCGCGAAACGCCCACAGGACCCGCTCGATCTCCCCCTCGGTCATCGTCGCGAGTGTCTTCGCGTGGTCGGGATGCTCGATGACGACTTCGTGCGCGCCGATGCCGTTCATGCGGTCGAACATCCCCTCCCCTTCGCGGTCCAGGGAACCTTCCACCTGCAGCGCGGGGAACTTGTTCGGGACCACACGGAGATCCCAGCCGGGGGTGTTCGCGCCCGATCCGTTCTGTCGAAACGCGAGAATCTCTGGGGGTGTAAGGTCCTCCCGCCCAGGGCAAAACGGGCAATAGGCACCAGAGACGACGGCGGACCGCTCGATGCGGAAGTCGTTGGGACGCTTGCGCCGTCTGGTCGAGAGAATGACCCAGCGGCCAGTGACAGGATCCTTGCGCAGCTCAGGCACAGTGGCGACGGTTCAGGAGGCCATTCTACCCCGCGGCGTCGAATGCATTCCGAATGAGCTCGATGCGCGGCGCGCCACTGGCGATTTCGATGGCCACCACGTCGAATCGACACGGCCGGTCGAGGAGATGGTGGCGCGCGAGGTAGTCGCGCGCGGTCGCGGTGAGCCGGTGTCGCTTGCGGGGGTTGATCGCCTCAGCGCCAGCCCCGAACGCCCCACCGTCTCGCGCCTTCACCTCGACGAACACCACCGACGGGCCATCCGCAGCGACGATGTCGATTTCGCCACTCCGTCGACGGTAGCGGCGCGCAAGAATTGCGTACCCTTGTCGCTCGAGCTCCTGAACGGCCAGCTCCTCGCCGATTTCACCGAACCGAACACGCCCGCGTCCCACGAGCGAATCGCGAAGCAAGCGGCGAGCCACCATCGAACGCCGCCGCGGTTACTGCCGGGCCACCTCGCTCAGGCTCTCGTCGAAAATGGCAATCGCCGCCTCGGCCTGCGCACGCGTCAGGACCAGCGGTGGACAGAATCGGATGGCGTTCTTGCCCGCGCCCAGGATCAAGAGCCCGCGCTTGAACGCGGCGTTGACGACGGCGTCACACTCGGTCGTGGCCCGCTCTTTCGTGACGCGATCCCGCACGAACTCCACGCCGACCATGAGACCGCGCCCGCGGACATCGCCGATGAGCGGGTGTCGCTCCATGAGCACCTTAAGCCCCGCCATCAGGTGCCCGCCGACCTCAATGGCGTTCGCCATCAACTGGTCGCGGAGCAGCTTCAGCGTCGCAAGGGCCGCCACACACGACACGGGATTCCCACCAAACGTCGAGGCATGCGTGTCGGGCGGCCATGTCATGAGGTCCGCGCGCGCGACGGTGACGCCCAGCGGGAGCCCTGACGCGATCCCCTTCGCCATCGCGACCACGTCGGGCTTCACCCCCGGTGTGCTCGATGGCGAACATCGCGCCGGTGCGACCTAGTCCGGACTGGACCTCGTCGGCGATGAGGACGATCCCATGCCGGCGTGTGAGCTCACGCAGTCGTCGCATGAACACATCCGGTCCCACGACGTATCCACCCTCGCCCTGGATGGGCTCGACGATGACGGCGGCCACTTCGTCCGGCGACAGCAGGTGAAGGAAGAGCTGGTGTTCGATGAAGTCGAGGCACTCTGCCGCGCAGGTTTCCGGCTGAAGCTTCATCGGACAGCGATAGCAATCGGCGTACGGCGCATGAAATATGCCCGGCACGAACGGGCCGAACCCTCGACGCTGCACCGTCTTGCTCGCCGTCACCGACAGCGCGCCCATCGTTCGACCGTGAAACGCGCCGAGAAAGGCGATGACATTCGGCCGTCCTGTTGCGTAGCGTGCCAGCTTCAACGCGGCCTCGACGGCCTCGGCGCCCGAGTTCGAGAAGAGCCCTCGCGCCCCACCCTCCACCGGCGGCGCAGCCGCCAGTTCCTCCGCGAGCCGGACCTGCGGCTCGTAGTAGAAGTCCGTTCCCGACATGTGGAGGAACTTACCGGTCTGCTCATGGATCGCGCGCACGACGTCCGGGTGCGAGTGCCCCGTTGAATTCACCGCGATTCCCGCCGCGCAATCGAGAAACAGGTTGCCGTCGACGTCCTCGACCATGGACCCGAACCCGCGCTCGATCACGAGGGGATAACCGCGCGTATACGAAGGCGACACGACTTTCGCATCACGCTCGATGAGCGCTTTCGCCCGAGGACCAGGCAGCGTGGTCTTGATGGACGGCTTATCCATGCTACTTCCTCTTCCACCGCGTCCCGGACGACGAATCCTCCAGGAGCACGCCTCGAGCGGCCAGGTCCTGGCGAATGCGGTCCGCCTCGGCGAAATCCCGACGACGACGGGCGGCATGCCGCTCCTCGATGAGGCGGTCGATCTCCTCGACCGGAATCGGCGGTTGGTCGTCTTCGGCGCGCCGAAGCGAGAGCACGCCGAGCACGCGGTCGAAGCCTCCGAAGGCTTCATGGATCGCGTCGACGTCAGCACGTCCGACCCGCCCGCTATCAATTGCCGCATTCAGCCACCGCACCAGCTCGAACAGCGCGCCCAGCGCGCCGGCTGTGTTCAGATCGCTCCGCATGGCGTCACCAAATTCCTGCTGGGCCTGCGCGACTCGTGAGCCGACCTCGGGATGAGCGCCCTCCGCGGTGACCGTTGCCAAGCGGGCCAGAAAGTCCGTCAGGCGCCGCATCGCTTCTTCGGCTTGCGCGAGGCTCGACCAGGTGAAGTTGAGCGGCTTTCGATAGTGCGCCGACAGGAGCAGATATCGCACCGCCGAGGGCCTGAACCCCTTCGCGATGACGTCGGGGATGGTGTACGTATTGCCGAGCGACTTCGACATCTTCTGCTCGTCGACATTCAGATGCTCGACGTGGAACCAGAACCGCACGAACGGTTTCCCGGTGGCGCACTCGCTCTGCGCGATCTCGTTCTCGTGATGAGGAAAAACCAGATCCACGCCCCCCGTGTGAATGTCGATCGGTGGCTCGCCGAGGAGACGCAGCGCCATAGCCGAGCACTCGAGGTGCCAACCGGGCCGCCCGGGCGGATCCACGACCGTCCAAGATGGCTCGTCGGGCTTGGTCGCCTTCCACAGCACGAAGTCCCGGGCGTCATCCTTCGCGTAGTTGTCGGCGTCGACGCGCGCACCCGCCTTCATCCCCTCATGGTCGAGACGGGCCAGCTTGCCGTAGTCGGGCATGGTGTTGATCTTGAAGTAGATCGATCCGTCACTGCGATAGGTGTGGCCCTTGGCGTCGAGCACGGTAATCAGGTCCGCCATCGCCTGAAGGTTCTCTGGATCCGTCGCTCGCGGCATCGCCTCCACCGGCTCCAGTCCGAGCGCTCGGGCATCGTCGAGAAACGCATCGACGTACTGGGTCGTATACGCTCGCAGATCCTGACCCGACCGCTGTGCTCCAACGATGGTGCGGTCGTCCACGTCCGTGAAGTTCATCACGTGTCGAACGTCGAATTCCATCAAATGGCGGAGGGTGCGGCGCAGAATATCGGTGCAGATGAACGAGCGGAAGTTGCCGATGTGTCCGCGGGCGTACACGGTCAAGCCGCACGTGTACATGCGAACGGTGTTACCGGGACCAGGCGTGAAGGGCTCCTCGGTCCGGCTCAGCGTGTTGTATAGGCGCATCATCATGCGCGCATCAACCGATCGGGCGAGTGGTATGCCATAGCTGGTGGGTGCCGTCGCTGACGGCCACGTCGAGTGAGCCGTCCCGGGCCTGGAATCGCAATTGGTAGTCGCCGCCTCGCGTCCGCCTCTCCGCCTGCGCGACGGCCGCTGCTAATTGACGGGTGAGCTCCGCGCAACGTTCGGGTGCGCCGCACACGTCACAGACGCGAGACACAACGGCGTGCAGAAGCGTCGGAGACACCGGGGGCGCCATGGTCACGGCCACGTAGAACGCTTTCGGTGACACTGAGCAAAATTCTACAGTGAAAGGCGACTGAAGAGCATCCGCGCACGGTCGCCGTCGGCCGCGATCTGGGCTCTCAACGCTTCGATCGACTCGAACCGACGTTCGTCTCGAAGGCGCTGCACGAAGCCAATCCGGAGCGTCTGTCCGTAGAGGTGCTCATCCAGATCGAAGATGTGCGTTTCGATCGACACCCGGCCGGACGTGTCGACGGTGGGCCGCAGCCCGATATTGGTCACCGACGCGTGCACCGCGCTGCCCAACGTCGCCGTCGTCGCATATACGCCATCGGGCGGGAGCAGCTCGTTGGCGGTGGTCAGATTGGCGGTCGGAAATCCCATGCTCCGGCCTCGCTTGACGCCCTCCACGACCACCCCGTCGACGTAGTACTGGTGGCCGAGCAACGCGCCAGCCTCGTCCACTCGCCCCTCGCCCAGGAGCCGACGGACGCGCGTGCTGCTGACCACAAAGTCCTTGTAGCGAATGGGATCGATCTTCTCGGCGCGAAATCCGTAGCGACTGCCGAGCGTCCGCAGCAATGAGAAGTTGCCGGCCCGATCGTGTCCGAAGAGGAAGTTGGCGCCGACCCAGACGTCGGCCACTCGCAACCAGTCGACGAGTACTCGCTGCACGAACGTGTCGGGATCCCATCGTGACAGATCCGGCGTGAAACGGACGATCGCCGCTCCCTGGACACCAGTTCCTTCGATCGCCTCCAGCTTCTGCGCGGTGCTCATGATGAGCGGTGGGGCCTTGTCCGGCCGAACCACACGCGGCGGGTGCGGGTCGAAGGTCATGACGATGGGCGTGGCGCCGCGTTCGGAGGCGACGCGGCAGACACGCTCGAGAATCTTTCGGTGACCACGATGCACGCCGTCGAAGTTTCCGAGGGCCAGCACGGGCTGCGCCCACCGCGGAGGGCGGGGATCATCAGGGAAATGGATAACGTCCATCAGGCCGACACGATCAGCCCATCATAGGCCAACTCGACACCGGCGGGCAGCGACGAACAGGTCGCAGCGTGCGGCAGGTCGTGGCACATGTGCGTGAAGTACGTGCGGCTCGGCGACAGCCTCGCGACCACCGCCAGCGCCTCGTCGACGTTGAAGTGAGTTGGATGCTTCCGGCGCCGAAGTGCGTCGAGGATCAGCACCTCGACACCCTGGAGTAACGGCCACGATGCGTCGGGGATGGCGCTGCAGTCGGTGAGATACGCGAATCGGCCGACGCGAAACCCAAGCACCGGACGTTGCCCGTGCCAGAGGGGCACCGGGACAATCTCGACTCCACCCAGGCAGAACGCGCCGCCAATTCGAAATGCCACCAACCGCGGGATGCCCCCGGCAGGCTCCGTCGACATCGAGAAGATGTAGGCGAACGTGCGTTTGAGGTCACTCAGCGTTTGTGCGTCGGCGAGGAACGGGATCGGTTGCTGTTGCAGCACGTTGAAGCGACGGACCTCATCGAGACCGAGGATGTGGTCGGCGTGGCTGTGCGTGAACAGAATCGCGTCCACCCGCCGGACCCCGTGAGCCAGCGCTTGCGACCGCAGATCGGTGGACGTATCGACCAAAATGGATCGCACGCTGGCCGCGCAGGCGGACCCCAGGGTCTCGTCGGGCGGTGTCTCAATCTCGATGAGAATCGACGGTCTGGTACGCCGATCGCGCGGATCGTCAGATCGACAGACGGCGCACTCGCACCCGATCATCGGGACGCCGTGTGACGTGCCACTCCCGAGAACGGTCACCTTCAGGTTCAACGATTCGCTTCCCCAGCCGCCCGTGCGTAGCGAAGGCGGAGCTCGTAGAGCACCTGATCGAGTACCTGCCGCTCCTCCGCCGAAAGGTTTCCCTTCGTCTTCTGCTCGAGCAGAGACAGGATCTCGATCATCTGCGACGCGCCTTCGAGGTTCGGTTCCGTGCGTGCACCCGTCTCAGGATTCGACATGTCACCGAAATGAATCGCCGCGGAGCTCGCGAGCGAGAGGACGAACGTCGTGAACGCCAAGCCTGCCATGCAGCTTGATAATATGACATCCCACCATGTCGAATGCAGCCGACGAGTTCCAACGTCTCATCGCCATCGTCGCCCGCTTGCGCGCCCCCGATGGGTGTCCGTGGGACCGCGAGCAGACGATCGACACCCTGAAGCCGTATGTGCTCGAGGAGACGTACGAGGTCCTCGAGGCGATCGACGCCCACGACCACGCGGCGTTGCGCGATGAGCTTGGGGATTTCCTGTTCGAGGCAGTCTTCGTCGCCCAACTCGAAGCCGAGGCTGGCCATTTCACGATTGCCGACTCGGTCAAGAGCGTGGCCGACAAGCTCGTGCGGCGTCATCCGCATGTCTTCAAGCGCGAGCAGGGCGAGCCGGGACTCGACACGGCGCACCAGGTCCGCACGCGCTGGGAGGAGATCAAGGCTCAGGAGCAACGCGACCAGCCCAAGCCCAAGACGCTGCTGAGTGGTGTCCCGGAAGGACTGCCCGCTTTGCTGCGGGCCTACCAGATCGGTGTGCGGTGCGGTTCCGTGGGATTCGACTGGGCGAAAGCAGCCGACGTGAGTGTGAAGATCCAAGAGGAGGTCGACGAGGTGCGCGAGGTCCTGGCCACCGCTCCGATGGATCTCGCGAGAGCGGAGGAAGAGATCGGCGACCTCCTGTTTGCGATCGCCAACTTGGCCCGAAAGCTCTGCGTCGAGCCCGAGACGGCCCTCCGGAAGGCTAACGCCAAGTTCACCAGGCGTTTCACGGCCATGGAGACGCGAATCGCGGGCACGGGCCGCAAGATGCCCGACATGAGCCTCGACGAGCTCGAGGACGAGTGGCGGCTCGTGAAAGCCCAGCGAGCCGAGCGTCGCTGATGTTCATCAGCAGCCAACGCCCACCTCAGAGTACACTGTCGAGCCTCCGTTCACCGTGTGGACAACGAGGTCCGCCCCGTCCGTGTCGATGCTGATTCCTCCGTCGCGGTCGGTCCGGTACATGGCAGCACCGACGGACTCATACCGCGCGAGCACGGCCGGAGCAGGATGACCGAACGGGTTGTTGCGACCGGCGCTCACCACTGCAATCGTGGGCCGCAGCTGTGAGAGCCAGCGCTCGCTGCTCGAAGATGCACTGCCGTGGCGTGCAACCTTCAGGACGCGTAATCGAGCTGGCTCGAACTGCCCACCGATCTCGGCTTCAACGTCTCGGCCGATGTCACCAGGCAGAACGATCGACACGTCGCGCCAGCGCAGCTCGATCACGATCGAATCGTTGTTCCGCGGATCCTGACGCTCCCAATCTGGCCGCGTTGGATGGTGCACGATGACTCCGACTCCGTCGATCGAGGTCTCGTCCGCCCGCTGTATGGTGGTCCAGCGGGCACCCACCGCATCCGCCACGAGCCGGATCGCCTGCAGCGTCGGCGAGCGCGGCGCTCTTGACGGAGCCAATCAGCGTGATGCCTCGACGGGCCAGGGCGCGTTCCTCGTCAAGGGCGCCCGCATTGCGGTAGGTCGTCGGCCGCCGCAGCCACGTCGGCATCGCGACGGTGCGACCCGCCCGCCAGTGGTGAGCAGCCGCGGCTGCCAGCTCCCCGGCTACCGCAATCCGTACCCCGCCTCGTACAGCGCGAACCCCGCGGTCCTCCATCCACGCGCTGTGCCGTGCGCTGCCGCGGGCCAGGATCCGGATCGCGGTCACGTCCAGCTCGAGGACCACCGACTCGTCGCCAACCGCCGCGTCGGTGGCCAGCGCCCCGGTGACGATCGCTTGCAGTCCCTCCGCGTCACCCGACGCGACCGTGTCGTCGAACGCCTGCCGTAGGGGCGGTCGTAAGGCGCCCTGCACCGCGTGCACCGCCAACAATCCGCCGCCGCCGACGAACGCCACCGCCACGCCCGCGACGACGACGCGCGCCCATGCGCCCCGCATGCCAGCACAGACCGCCGACAACCCGAGCCAGAGCAGCGCCAGAGCCATGGGCTGCACGAACAACTCGGAGAGCGCAAGTCCACTGGCGATCCCGCCAATCAACGAGACTACGGGAGCGAGCGTGGCCACGCGCATAAGCGTGGCCAGAGCAAGAAATGGAGCACGGGCGGCCTACAGTGTCCGCGCGTGACGCAATCACGTATCGCCCTGATCGACAGCGGGATGCGGCCGAGTCGTCTCGTCTCGCGAGTCGGATCCGCCGACGAAGTCGCAGAATCTGCCGACGCCCTAGGCCCTGCTGGTGGCGATTCCTGCGTGGTACTCCTGCAGCGCACGCGCTCCGACGCCTTGCTGCCGCATCGCACGAATCGCGCTGACGGCGGCCGCCGCACCCGTCAGCGTGGTGATGCAGGGCACACCGTGCATCATCGCAGCGCGTCGTACGGCACGATCGTCGAAGAACGATTCGCGCCCGAGCGGCGTGTTCACGATGAGATCGATTTCCCGGTTGACGATCTCATCGGCGACGTTCGGTCGCCCTTCGTTCACCTTGTAGACGATGTCGACATCAAGTCCGTACGATCGGAGGAACGCCGCCGTGCCTCGCGTTGCCAGGAGGCGAAACCCGAGCTCGGCCAAGTCACGAGCAATCGGCAGGACGTTGGGCTTGTCGTCGTTGTTCACGCTCAAGAACGCCGTGCCAGCGTCGGGCAACCGCTGGCCCACCGACAACTGAGCTTTCGCGAACGCCACACCAAAGGTGTTCGCACCGCCCATCACCTCGCCCGTGGACTTCATCTCAGGACCAAGGATGGTGTCGACGCCTGGGAACCGGACGAAGGGAAACACCGGGCTCTTCACGAAGACACCGGACACCTCGATGTCCTTCGTCAGCCCGAGTTGTGCCAACGTCTTCCCCGTCATGACACGCGCGGCCACCTTTGCCAGCGGCACACCGCTCGCCTTGGACAGATACGGCACGGTCCGGGACGCGCGCGGATTGACCTCGAGGACGTACACCACATCGTCCTTCGTGGCATATTGCACGTTCATCAGTCCGACGACCTTGAGCGACTTCGCGATGCGGCGCGTGTACTCGCGAATCGTGTTCAGGTGTCGCTCGGGACAGATGAACGGCGGGACCACGCACGAGCTGTCGCCGGAGTGAATCCCCGCTTCCTCGATGTGCTCCATGATGCCGCCGATGATGACCTCCCCGGTCGCATCGGCCACGGCGTCCACATCGAACTCGAACGCGTCCTCGAGGAACTTATCGATGAGAATCGGATTCTCGGGTGACGCGTCGAGCGCTTGCGTCATGTAGCGATCGAGCGTCGCCATGTCGTAGACGATCGCCATGGCTCGTCCGCCCAACACATACGAGGGGCGCACCACGACCGGGAACCCGATGTTCGAAGCGACGTTCCGCGCCTCGTCTCGGGTTGTCGCCGTACCGCTGACCGGCTGCGGAATGTCGAGCTCCTGGAGCAGCGCCGAAAAGCGTCGTCGGTCCTCGGCCAGGTCGATGGAATCCGGCGAGGTCCCGAGAATCTTGACACCCGCCGCCTGCAGCGCCAACGACAGCTTCAGCGGCGTCTGTCCGCCGAACTGCACCAAACACGCCACCTCTCCGCCAGCGCTGCGCTCGGTCTCGATGACGTCCATCACGTCCTCAAACGTCAGCGGCTGGAAATACAGACGATCGGCCGTGTCGTAGTCGGTCGACACCGTCTCCGGATTGCAGTTGATCATCACGGTCTCGAATCCTTCTTCGCGAAGGGCGAAGGCCGCGTGACAACAACAATAGTCGAACTCGATGCCCTGGCCGATTCGGTTCGGCCCGCTGCCCAGGATGACGATCTTGTGGCGGCCGGTCGGGTTCGCCTCGCACGAGGGCTCGTAGGAGCTGTACATGTACGGCGTGAACGACTCGAACTCCGCGGCGCAGGTGTCCACTCGCTTGTAGACCGCTTTGAGGTTCTGCGTCTGCCGCCACGTGCGGACCGCGGTCTCCGCTGAGCCGGTCGCCAGCGCGATCTCCGCGTCACCGAAGCCCGCTCGCTTCAGCCGCCGCATGTCCTCGTCCTCGAGACGCGCCAGACCGAGCTTCTTGGCGCCCTTGCGGAGCTCCGCGATTTCAGCGAACTGGCACAGGAACCACGGATCCATCTTCGTGAGCTCGTGGATCTGCTCCACCGCCCAGCCGCGAGCCAACGCCCGGAACACGTCCCACATCCGACGGTCGTGCGGCACCGACAGCCGCTTGCGAAGCGCCGCGTCGTCCTCGTTCGCAGCCGCCCTGGCGGCCGCTCCGCGCGGACGCGGCATGGTGGCCGCCGCGGCCGCGTCCGCCTCGGCGTCCGAGAAGAGTAGGCCACTCTTGCCCAACTCGAGCGAACGGATGCCCTTCATGAAGGCTTCCTTGAAGGTTCGCCCGATGGCCATCACCTCCCCCACCGACTTCATCTGTGTCGTCAGTGTGCGGTCGGCCTGCGGGAACTTCTCGAAGTTCCAGCGGGGGATCTTGACCACCACGTAGTCGATCGTCGGCTCGAAGGAGGCCGGCGTGACACGTGTGATGTCGTTGGGGATCTCGTCGAGGTGATAGCCCAGCGCGAGCTTGGCCGCGATTTTCGCAATCGGGAACCCGGTGGCCTTCGAGGCCAGCGCAGACGACCGCGACACGCGCGGGTTCATCTCGATCACGATCATGCGACCGTTAACCGGGTTGACCGCGAACTGGATGTTGGAGCCACCGGTCTCGACGCCAACCTTCCTGATGATCAGCCGCGCCGCGTCCCGCATGCGCTGGTACTCTTTGTCGCTCAACGTCATGATCGGCGCCACGGTGATGCTGTCGCCCGTGTGCACACCCATGGGGTCGACGTTCTCGATCGTGCAGATGACCACGAAGTTGTCCGCGACGTCGCGCATCACCTCGAGCTCGAATTCCTTCCACCCGATGACCGACTCCTCGACCAACACCTCGTGCACCGGGCTCATGTCGAGACCGCGCTGCACGATGTCTCGAAATTCCTCGACGTTGTAGGCGATGCCGCCACCCACGCCGCCCAGCGTGAACGATGGCCGGATGACGAGTGGAAAGCCCAGCGACTGAGCCAGGACGTTGGCTTCGTCGAAGGTCTTGACCACGCCGCTCTGCGGGACGTCGAGACCGATCGACCGCATCGCGTCCTTGAACAGTTGTCGGTCCTCCGCAATCTTGATCGCTTCAATCGACGCCCCGATCAGCCGGACGTTGTACTTCTCCAGGACGCCGGCCTGTGCTAGGTCGACCGCCAGGTTGAGCGCCGTCTGGCCTCCGACCGTGGGCAGCACCGCGTCGGGCCGCTCGCGCGCGATGATCGATTCGAGCACCTCCACCGTCAGCGGCTCGACGTACGTCCGGTCGGCCAGCTCGGGGTCGGTCATAATCGTGGCGGGATTGCTGTTGACGAGCACCACCTCGAGTCCTTCCGCACGCAAGGCCTTGCACGCCTGCGATCCGGAGTAGTCGAATTCGCAGGCCTGACCGATGACGATCGGGCCCGACCCGATCACCAGGACACGCTTGATATCGGTTCTCCGTGGCATCGCTCAGCCGCGCCCCTCAATCAACTCGATGAAGTCCGTAAACAGGTAGTCGGCGTCGTGCGGACCGGGCGACGCCTCCGGGTGATACTGCACCGAAAAGGCCGGCCGCGACCGGTGGCGCAAGCCCTCCACCGTTTCGTCGTAGAGATTGATGTGCGTCACGGCCACGTCCTCCGGCAGGGTCGACGGGTCGACCGCGAAGCCATGGTTCTGGGAGGTGATTTCGATCCGCCCGGTCTCCAGCTTCTTGACCGGATGATTGGCGCCACGATGGCCGAACTTCAACTTGTAGGTCGCGCCTCCCATCGCCAACCCAAGGATCTGATGCCCCAGGCAGATGCCGAAGGTCGGGACATTGGCCGCAACGATCGCCCGTGCGTTCTCGATCGCGTATGACAGCGGCGCAGGATCCCCGGGGCCGTTGCTCAGGAAGACGCCGTCCGGCCTGGTCGCGAGGACCTCGGCCGCCGGCGCTGTGGCCGGGTACACGCGCACGTCGCAGTTGTGAGCCGTCAGCCGCCGCAGGATGTTCCACTTCATCCCGTAGTCGTAGGCGGCGATCTTCAGGCGTCGCTTCGCGAGACGGCCAGGCTCGACAGTGAACTCTCCCACGTCCTCACGGGGCCAGTCGAACGCCGCCTCGGTCGTCACGCCTCGGACGAGATCCGATCCTTCCATCTGCCGGACACCAGCCGCACGGGCCACCAACGTGTCCGGATTGAGACCCCAACCGGTCGCGATCACACCGCGCATCACGCCGATAGATCGCAGCCGCCGTGTCAGATCCCGCGTGTCGATGCCCGCGATCGCCACGATGGCGTGACGGATGAGATAGTCGCGCAGCGTCCCATCGGCTCGCCAATTGCTCGCCACCGGGGATTCCTGGCGGATGACGAATCCGGCCGCCCGCACACCTCGCGACTCGACATCTTCGTCCGACACACCGTAGTTCCCGATCTCCGGGCACGTCATGGTCACGATCTGTCCGGAGTAGGACGGGTCGGTGAGAATCTCCTGGTATCCGCTCATGCTGGTGTTGAACACCACTTCACCCTGCGCCTCGCCTTCAGCGCCAGCGGCGAAGCCGCGGTACCACGTGCCGTCCTCTAGGGCGAGCACGGCTTCCGTATGGTTGTTCGTGCTTGGTCGTGGGTATTTGGTCACGTTGTCGATGGTTCCGGGTCAGTGGTCGTTGGTCGCGCGCTACTGCTCGAGTGCGGCTGACACGCGGCGGTTCTCGCCTGCGGCGAGCTCCACCAGCCGCGACCATCCGCGGAAGCCCTCGAGCTCCAGGAATAGGGTGTGCTGGCCCACGCGCACGTTGTCGATCGTTGCGGGCGTCGTGCCGACGCGTCGGCCGTCGATGTAGATGGCGGCCCCGGAGGGACGCGAATCGACAATCAACACGCCGGCCCCACCGGTCGTCGCCGGCCGCGCCCCGACGACTTCGGCTCCACCCTCCGGCGTCGGACGTCCGCGCGGCGGCGTGAGATCGACCACGATCGACTGCGCGGGCTGTGAGGCGGACACCGTGACGCGACGTTCCTCCGGCCCATAGCCGGTCCGCGTCACCCTGACAGTATGCGATCCGAACGCGAGGGCCCGGAGCGTGAGGGGTGTCGCCCCCACGTCCTTGCCGTCGAGCTGTACCCGCGCTCCCGCCGGCGAGCTGCGTACCAGCAGCCGTCCCGATCGTCTGGGCGCCGATGGCGACGCGGCCGTTGCGGTTGCGCTGGACCGTGCCGGAGCGCGGTCCGCGCGTTTCGACGTGCCCGTGGACTCCGCACCACGGCGCGACTCCGCAGCGTTCGCCGTACTCGCAGGCGATTCGACACGGTCGGGGGCCAGTGTCGGCGCTGGCGCCGCGCCCGTGGTCGCGGTAGCAGCGGCCACTGGAGACGCCACACTCGGACTGGGCGGCTGCGCGGGTTGTGACGCGACGGTCGGCGCCGGCGGCGCGGACGTGGCGGTCGTGGTCTCTGCGGCCGGCGTCCGGGCCAGAACGTCCTCCCCACTGTCACGGCTGCTGAAGATGAAGAAGCCAACCGCGATGCCCATGATGAGCCCCACCATCCACGCGAGCGGGATGGGCCAGACCGAGGAGGTCGCCGGTGTCAGGCCTGCCGGAGCCATCGCCGCTGGCGCACTCTGGGGACCGAGCGGGACGTCTGACAGTTGGCCGACGGCCGTGGCCCCGCCTGCCGTGCCGGCGGTGAGGGCCGTGCCAAGCGACGCCCGATGCCTCCCCCGCTCGCGGCGATCGGCGGTTGCGACCCGCCGGTCCGACCCATCTGCGCGGTGCGTCTCCAGACTTCGCTCCTCCCTCGTCACGACCGTGGCCTCCACGCTCGTGTCGGCCTTGAGGGCACGGTCAAGTTCGACGTCGACGTCGATGTCGGCCGCCGTCAGGCGATTGGCCGGAATCTTCCAGTCGGGGTTTGGGCGATCGCGGCGGCTCGGGGGCGTGGCGAGCGTCAACTCGCTATCGTCCTCGGCGCTGAAGGCGATCAACGGCCCGTCCAACGTGGCGGAGTCGCTCGACGCAGGGACGTCGCCAGGCAGCAGTGTCTCAGCCACGCCGCGGACTGGCTCGTCGAGCGGCAGACGGGCCTCGACCGGTGGCGGTGTCGGAGCTGGCGTGGACACGGCGTCAGGCGTGCGCAGAAGGTCGGCCACAGACTTGAGCGCTTCGGCAAACGCCGCGGCCGTGTCGTACCGGTCCTCGGGGCGCTCAGCCATCGCCTTCCTCAGAACCTGGCCGAACGCGTGAAGCTCTGCCTTGGACCCGCCGAGCAGCGCGTCGAGTGCGGCCGGTCCTGCTGGCGCCCGGCCCGTGAGAATCTCCGTCGCGAGGAGGGCCAAGCTGTAGATGTCGGCACGACGGTCCCAGGCCGCCCCGTTCACGCGCTCGGGTGCGGCGTACGGCGCACGGGCCGGAGACGCCAGGCCGATCACCTCCAGGGCTTGCGCGACGCCGAAGCCAGCGACACGCGAATCGTCGGCGGTGAGCAGCAGATCGCGTGGATGGAGCGAGCCGTGGTACACACCCTGGGCCGCAGCGGCGTCGAGGGCCCCGGCGACCTGCGTCACGACGCGCGCGGCGTCTGGAGGCGAGGTAGCGCCGAACTCACGTATGACCGCGTCGAGCGAGTCAGCCGCGGCAAAGTCCTGCGCGAGGTACGGTAATCCGTCGGCCAGGCCGGCCGCGACGGGCGCAGCCACCCCCGGATGGGTCAGGTCAAGGCCGACAAGATCCTGGAGGCGAGCGACCAGCGCGTGTGCCTGCGCGGGCTCCAGGTTGAGTGCAAACACTTTCACCGCGACGAGTCGACCCTGGTCTGGATCGTACGCGCGATACACCGGCCCCAGCGCGCCTGACCCTGTTTGATGCAGCACGCGGAACGGGCCGAAGGCATCGGGCGATGCGGCACCGGTGTTTTCAGGCAGTTCAGGTGCTCCTCGAAGGAAGGCGCACGCATCGTAACACCTGCCCGCGGCGCATTCAATGCGTTCGCGCAGGTTTCGCGTCGCACTCGCACACCTTCGCGACAACCACGCCCAACCAGCCGAACGTGCGCGCGGCTGTGACCGACTCCGCTCGCTTAACGCTGACCAATCAAGCGCATAGCGGTGCCTTGCGACCTTGACAGTCCCATAATCGCTCTGCGAGAGTAGGCCATGGGTGCGGTCCAACTCAAGCGAAGCAACCGCAGTGTCGGGCGTCGCGCCGACTCGCGTGGCAGTCGATGTCCGCCGGTTCCCGTGGGTTCGCCGGTTTGCGACCGACTATACCTACGACTTTCGCGCTGTGGCGCCGTTCTTCGCCGGCGACCCGGCCGAGTTCCGCGCCTGGTCCGAGGCCATCGGGCGGACGCAAGCCCATCCACGCCGTCCCGCTGACATCGCCGCCATCATCGCCGCGCAGCAAGCGCGACGCGGCGCTCCCGACGCCGCCAGAGCGGCGGCCCGGTTGTTGAGCAACCCACAAACCGTGGCCATTCTCACCGGCCAGCAAGCGGGTCTCTTCGGCGGACCACTCTTCACCCTTCTGAAGGCGCTGACGGCGCTGAAGCTCGCCGCGCACGTGACGCGAGAGCATCACGTGCCCGCTGTGGCCGTGTTCTGGATCGACGCCGAGGACCACGACTGGAACGAGGTCCGGAGTTGTACTGTTCTCGATGAGGCGCTCGAGGCCAAGACCCTCTCGCTGCCGTCCCGCGCCGGTGACGATCCGACGCCGGTGGCTGCGATCGAGCTCGACACCGCCGTAGTGACTGCCCTTGACGAGCTCGAACGGACGTTGGGCGCCACCGAGTTCCGTTCCGAGATCCTCGCCGGTCTGCGCCGCGCCTATGCGCCAGGCGTCAGCATGACGGACGCATTTGGCACGTGGCTCGAGCACGTCCTCGGACCGCGCGGGCTGATCGTCTACGACTCGTCGGATCGCAACGCCAAGCCGCTCGCCAGCCGGATCTTCGCGCGCGAGCTGGCTGCCCCGGGCGAAACCGCCCGCCGCGCGGCCCAAGCTGGAACGGACCTCGTGGCCCGTGGCTACCATTCCCAGGTCCAGTCGCAGGCCGACACACTCGCCCTCTTCCATCTTGGCCGCGGGCGGCGCCCGATTCGCGCGCAGGGCCCGGACCTGCTCATCGGCGACGAGCGCGTGACCAAGGCGCAGCTCGAACGAGAAGCCCGTGAGCGGCCTGACGGCCTCAGCCCCAACGTCCTCTTGCGCCCCGTCGTTCAGGACACGGTCTTCCCGACTGCCTGCTACGTGGCCGGTCCGAACGAGCTGGCATACCTCGGTCAGTTGCGCGGGGTGTACCAGCACTTTGGGGTGCCCATGCCGCTCGTGTATCCGCGCGCGAGCGCGACGCTGCTCGATTCAGGCGCGATGCGCTTTCTTGCGAGGTACGGGGTCCCGCTCGAAGGACTTCAGCCGCAGGACGACTCGGCACTGAACGCGCTCTTGGCGGCGCAGATTCCGGCCACCGTGGAGGCGGCGTTCAGCGCCGCCTCCCGCACGGTCGACGCGCAGATGGGGCATGTGATCGACGCGATCCCGGTCATCGATCCCACGCTGGAGCAAACCGCCCGCACGACGCTCGGCAGAATGCAGAACGATCTGCACACGCTCCACAACAAGATGATCAACGCCGCCAAACGGCGCGATGAGACGCTCCGACGGCAGTTTGCCAGCACACGCGCGCGCGCCTTTCCTGGTGGTGACGCCCAGGAGCGCGCGATCGGGTTCGTATCGTTCCTCAACCAGTACGGTCCGTCGCTTCTCGAGCGCCTGGACGCTGAGCTGCCCCTCGATCTCGGTCGCCACTGGGTCATCTCAATCTGAGCCATGGCACGAAGGCCGGCCGGTTCGCGGAAATGGGGCCTACGGGTCCGGATCGCGGCCGTCTGGAAGCGCCGATGGGTGCGCGTCGCCGCCGTGCTGCTGACGATTCCGCTCGTGATCCTCGGAGCTGCGCTGACCTACTCCTACATCACGATCGCACGCGTGATCGACGCGCGCCTGCATGGTGAGCGTGAGCGTGTGCTGCCCCGGGTCTTCGCGCGCCCACTGGAGCTGCGTGTCGGCCAGTCCCTTAGCGGCGACCAGCTCGTCGATCGACTCAACGAGCTCGGGTACGCGGAGCGGGAGATGCCGGCGAAGCCTGGCGAGTTCGCGGTCACGCGGGAAGCCATCACGATTGTGGGGCGAGCCGAGGCGCTGCAAGGCAAAACCATTACGGTCTCCTTCGTGCGACCCACGCCGGCGTCCCGCCAGCGCCCTGGGCGCAAGCCTCCCCCTCCACCCAAGCCCACCGATCGCGTGGAGTTCCTTCAGCTCGGTGGGGGCCGGCAGGAACGGATCGTGCTGGATGCGCCCATCCTGACTGCGCTCATCAGCGGCGAACGCGAGAAGCGGCGACCGGTCGCGCTCTCGGCCATTCCCGACCGCGTCACGCAGGCCGTTCTCGCCATCGAGGATCGCCGGTTCTACGATCACCCCGGTGTGGACATCATCCGCAGTGTGGGCGCGATCGTCACCAACCTCCGCGGCGACACGCCGTATCTGGTCGGCGGCAGCACGATCACGCAGCAGTTGGTCAAGAACTTCTTCTTGACCTCCGAGAAGTCCTACAAACGCAAGCTGATGGAACAGTTCATGGCGCTCGCCCTCGAGCGCCGGGCGTCGAAGGACGAGATTCTCGAGCTGTACCTGAACGACATTCCTCTCGGCCAGCGCGGCTCGTTCTCCATCCGCGGCGTTGCCGAAGCGTCGCGCCTCTTCTTCGGCAAAGACGTCAGCAACGTCTCGCTCGCAGAGGCCGCCACGATCGCCGGTGTCATCCAGCGACCGTCGGCCCTCAACCCGTTCAACAACCCGGACGAGTGCCGCGAGCGGCGGAACGTCGTGCTGCAAGCCATGGCCACCGCCGAATACATCTCTCAGGAAAGCGCGGATCAGGCGATCAAGGAGCCGCTGGTCATCGTGCAGCGGGCTCTGGAATCCGAAGCGCCCTACTTCGTCGATTACGTCGGGCAGCAGCTCGCCGAGCGGTATCCAGGCTTGACGACGACGACCGACGAGGCCGTCGATGTCTACACGACGCTGGATCTCCACTATCAGCGCCTCGCGCTCGACGCCGTCCGCGATGGTCTGGCGAACGTCGACAAGCTGCTCGCGCGCCGCAAGCTGAAGGAGCGCGCCGAAGCCGCGCTCGTCGCCGTCGATCCACGGACGGGCGACATCCTGGCGATGGTCGGCGGCCGCTTCTACAACCGCTCGCAGTTCAACCGTGCCGTCACCTCGCGCCGGCAACCCGGATCGGTCTTCAAGCCCTTCGTGTTCCTCGCGGCATTCGAGCGTGCCCAGGAGACGGAAACGACCGACATGTCACCGGCCTCCATCGTGGACGACAGCCCCTCCATCTGGGAGACCAACGAAGGGCCGTGGGAGCCGGCAAACTACGAGGACGAGTACGACGGTCCGATCACATGGCGCCGCGCACTCGCCCGCTCACGTAATCTGGCGACGATCAAGGTTGCCGAGCAAGTGGGGTTCGATCACGTCTCCGCCTTGTGGCGGCGCATGGGACTGGGCACACCCCCTCGCACGTATCCGTCGATTGCGCTCGGCGTCTTCGAGGCGACGCCGCTGGAAATTGCCACCGCGTACACCGTGTTCCCCAACCAGGGCACGCTCAGGCCCCTGCGGTCACTCTGGCAAATCACCCGCGCCGGAAAGGCGCTCGGGCTGAAGCCACCTGCGCCGAGGCCCGTCGTCCGACCCACGAGCGCGTACCTCGTCACGAGCATGATGCGCAGCGTACTGAACGAGGGCACCGGCGCCGGCGCACGCGGCCTGGGTTTCACGCTCGACGCGGCCGGCAAAACCGGAACGACCAACGATCTCCGCGATGCGTGGTTCGTCGGGTTCACGCCGGAGCTGCTCACGGCCGTCTGGGTCGGGTTCGACGACAATCAACCGCTCGGCTTGTCGGGCGCGAGAGCCGCCCTTCCGATCTGGGCCCAGTTCATGCGTCGAGCGCTCGCCGGGCACACGAGTCAGGGGTTCCACGTACCCGACGGCATCGCCTTTGTTGACATCGACCCCGAGACCGGCAAGCTCGCCAGCACCGATTGCCCGAGGGTAATCGCGGAAGCCTTCCTCGAGGGCACCGAGCCCACGGAAACGTGTGATCTGCATCGCCGGTCAGCCACGTCACCGGCTTGGCTCACCGACGGGCTTGGGCGATAATTCCTGATATGAATCAGGAAGTGTTCGCGGCGGTGGCGGAGGCGCTCGAACGCGGCGAACCCGCGGCGCTGGTGACCATCGTGTCCACGGTGGGATCGACACCTCAGCGGATCGGCGCGAAGATGTTGGTGTTCGGCGACGGACGGACGGTCGGAACGATTGGCGGCGGCTGCTACGAGAACGACGCCTTCTGGAAGGCACGAGAAGCCATCGGTCACCGCCAACCCCAGATGGTCCGCTACGAGCTGTCGGATGACTTCGCGCAGGAGACCGGGCTGATCTGCGGAGGCCAGATGGAGGTCTACATCGAACCGATCGAGCCCTCGCCGGCGCTGTACGTGATCGGGGCCGGCCACGTCGGCTATCAGCTCGCCCACATGGCGCAAACCGTCGGGTTCAAGGTGCACGTGATCGACGACCGGGAGAAGTTTGCGAGCCGGGAGCGCTTCCCGGACGCTGAAGAGGTCGTGGCTCAAGACATTCCGACCTGGCTCGGACAGGCTTCGATTCCCGCTCACGCCTACGTCGTCGTCGTCACGCGGGGGCACACCAACGACCTCGACGCGCTGCGCGCGCTCGCCCCGCGCGACTTCCGCTACCTGGGCCTCATCGGCAGCCGAGCCAAAGTGGCTCGAATCTATGACGCCTTGCGGGACGAGGGCATGCCCGCCGATCGACTCACTCGCGTCCATGCCCCCATCGGGCTGGACATCGGTGCGGTGACGCCTCAGGAGATCGCCGTCAGCATCCTCGCGGAGCTCATCGCGGTGAAACACGGCAAGATTACGAGCCGCGACGCGACCGACCTGTCGATGCAGTGGAACAATCTGAAGGTGAAGGCCGGCTGAGCCTAGTCGCGGTATAATGCCTAGCAGTCGTCGTCGCGGACTGCTAGCGCGGCCGCACGTAGACGGAAGGTGTTGACGACCTCAGGATGATGGACAACGACCGCGCCAGCCGCATTCTGGCCGCCCTCGTTCGGGAGTACATCGCCTCTGGCGAGCCGGTTCCCTCATCGCTGCTCGCGAGCCTGGCCGGCGTCGGCGTCTCTTCGGCGACCGTTCGAAACATCCTGGCACGTTTGGAGGACGAAGGCTTCGTCCAGCAACCGCACACGTCGGCCGGCCGCATTCCGACCGACCGCGGCTATCGGTTCTATGTCGACCTGCTGCTCGAGACCCGTCGGTCGGCGCGTACGAGGCAGGCGGTCGAGGCACAACTGCGGCGTGATGCCGCTAATGGCGTGCTCGTGGACGACATCCTCACGCACGCGTCCCACGTCGTGTCGCAGGCCTCTCGCCACGTCGGGTTCGCCGTGCGGCCCGCCCACGTGACGGCCGTGTTCGATCGGGTGGAGTTCGTGCCGCTCTCCTCGACGCGCGTGCTCGTCGTGCTCATCGCGCGTGGCGGGCACATCGTCCAGAAGGTCATCGACATCCACAAGCCTCTCGGAGCGGTCGAGCTCCACCAGGCGGCCAATTATCTCAACGACGAGTTCCGCGGGTTGCCTCTCTATCGGGCGCGTGAAGCGGTGCTCGCACGAATGACGGAAGAGCGGCTCCTCTACGACGAGCTCCTCGAGCGTGCGCTGCGCCTGGCCACCTCGACGTTCTCCGATCTTCCCGCCGAGTCGGGTTTCTACGTGGACGGTGCGGCCTCGCTGCTCGAGCAGCACCACGGGCTCACGCTCGAAACCTTGCATACGCTGTTACAGATGATTGAAGAGAAGCAGCGCCTGATCCGGTTGCTCAACGAATACATCGACGGCCAGGGTCTGACGGTGGTGATCGGCGCCGAGCATCTCGAGCCGAGCCTGCGACCGTTCAGCCTCGTGGCGTCGACCTTCGAGGCCGCCGCCGGCACCGGAACGGTCGGCGTGATCGGACCGACGCGCATGCGCTACTCTCGCGCGATTACTGTCGTCGATGCCGCAGCGCAGGCAGTCACCCGCGTGCTGCGCGCGCAGAACTAGACACGCACACCATGGCTCAAGAACCCAATGAAGCCCCCGCGGGTACGCCCGCGGCCGACGATGCGTCGCTCGCTCGGGATCCGGTAGATGCCGCGGCTCACGTCGCGCTGAAGGCCGAGCGGGACGATCTCTACGATAGGCTGCTCCGGAAGACCGCGGAATTCGACAACTACAGAAAGCGTGTCGAGCGCGAACGGCGCGACCACGCCGACCAGTCGGTCACCGATCTGCTGCTCGAGCTCCTGCTCGTCGTGGACGATTTCGACCTGGCGGTCGGTGTCGAGACGGCGGACTCGTCGTACAAGAAGGGCGTCGAGCTCATTTATGCCAAGCTCGGCGATCTGTTGCGTCGCCAGGGCGTCACCCCGATTGAAGCCGTCGGTACGGACTTCGATCCGAACATGCACCAGGCCGTCGCCCACGACGGGAGTCCCGAACACCGAGATGGCGAGGTCATCGCCGAGCTTCGCCGCGGCTACCGGCGAAACGCTCGGCTCCTGCGTCCGTCGATGGTAAAGGTGGCCAAGGCGTGAGCAAGCGCGATTACTACGAGGTCCTCGGGGTCCCTCGCAACGCGAGCGATGCGGACTTGAAGAGCGCGTATCGCAAGCTGGCGCTGAAGCACCACCCGGACCGGAACCCCGGCGACAAGAAGGCCGAGGAAGCGTTCAAGGAGGCCGCCGAGGCGTACGGCGTCCTCGCGGACGCCGACAAGCGTGTTGCGTACGATCGGTTCGGACACGCGGGGGTGCGGGCGAATGCCGGCGGCGGTCCCGGGTTCGACCCGTCCGTGTTCAGTGAGTTCGGGGACTTCGCCGACATCCTCGGCAGCATGTTCGGATTCGGCGATGCGTTCGGCGGTCGCCGTCGTGGTGGACCACAGCGCGGCGCCGACTTGCGCTACGACCTCGAGATTTCCTTCGAGGAGGCCGCCACCGGCACCGAAACGGCCATCCAGATCCCACGGCAGGAAACCTGCGACACATGCGCGGGTTCAGGCGCCGCGCCGGGCAGCGCGCCGTCCACCTGCGGGCAGTGCCGAGGCCAGGGCCAAGTGCGCTTCCAACAAGGGTTCTTCACCGTGGCTCGGACGTGTCCCGCGTGCCGCGGCACGGGAACGACAATCTCGAAGCCTTGCCTGTCGTGCCACGGGGCAGGCCGTGTCACGAAGGAGCGCAAAATCACCGTCAAGATCCCTGCGGGAATCGGGACGGGACAGCAGCTTCGACTCCAGGGCGAGGGCGAAGCCGGCAGCGCTGGCGGGCCCTCAGGGCATCTCTACGTCGTCGTCCACGTGCAAGAGCACGAGTTCTTTCGACGAGATGGCATCAACCTCTACTGTGAGATTCCTGTCAACTTCACCACGCTCGCGCTCGGCGGTGAGATCCTCGTTCCCACGCTCGACGGCCAGGAGGTCGTGAAGGTGCCGGAAGGGACCCAAACCGGCACGACGTTGCGCATCAAGGGGAAGGGGCTCCCCGAGATCGGCGCGCGGCAACGAGGCGATCTTTACGCAACCGTGCAGGTCCAAACGCCCAAGAAGCTCAACAAGGAACAGCGGCATCTACTGGAGCAGCTTTCCAAGCTTCTGCCGAAAGAGCGATTCGAGCCCCGCGCGCAGGACAGCGAGGACGAGCGCAACCTCTTCGACCGCGTCAAGGACATGTTCGGATAGCGCGGCCTGATGGCGCTCCCGAGGCTCTCACCTGACACCAGCCTGGGCTTGACCATTGTTGGTCTGTGGCTCGTCATCGCGCTCGTTGTCGGCGCGTCAGGGGTGCTGCCACCCATGCATCCACCCGTTGCCGTCATCATCATCTGTCTCACGGTATTCGCATTGGTGCTGGCGCTTCGCGTGTCGCCCGTGCGCGAGTGGGTCGCGGCCCTCGATCCGCGATGGCTCGTGTCCTTTCATCTGACGCGCTTCGTTGGTTTCTACTTTCTCGTGTTGTACGACCGCGGCGAGCTGCCGCGAGGCTTCGCCCTCTACGGCGGCTGGGGCGACATCATCGTCGCGACGCTGGCTGCGCTGCTGTTGCTCTTCGTGCCGGGCCTCGCCACCGCGCGCGATCGCGGTGTGGTCGGTGTGTGGAACGCGCTCGGCCTGATCGACATCCTGGCCGTGGTCGCGACCGCCGTGCGGTCGGGAATCGCTGATCCGACGTCCATGGCGGCGCTGCTGCGCTTGCCGCTCAGCCTTCTCCCGACCTTCGTCGTGCCGATCGTGATCACCACGCACGCGCTGCTCTTCTTGAGGCTGCGCTCTGCGCGTCCGGTCCGCTGGCGCGCGGCGTGAACCGTGGCGCGCTATCCCGCTCTTCGTGTCTCCGGCCTCGATGAGGGCCTGGCACTCGCAGTCTCCGACGACTACTCGCCGGTGGCGGCGCAGTCCTCCAACGACGGGTACACGATCTTCTTCGTGACGAGCGCCGCGCGTGACGCCGCTGCCACCGCGATGGCGTCCCTCTTTCCCCAGACCAGCGTCGAGTCTCTCGAGGTGGACGATGAGGACTGGGCGCGACGGTCGCAGGAAGGGCTCCCGCCGATCACCGTCGGGCGCGTGACGATCAGGCCGGCTCGTGGGGACGGGATGACCGAGGCGAGCCAGCAGCGACCCGGGGCGCCCGGATCGTTAGAGCTTGTCATCCTGCCCTCCATGGGCTTCGGGACCGGGCACCATGCGACCACGCGCCTGTGCCTGGCGGCTCTGCAGCGCCAGCCCCTTCGCGGCAAGGACGTCCTCGACCTCGGCACAGGGTCCGGTGTCCTGGCGCTTGCCGCGTGCGCGCTGGGCGCGAATCGGGCCATGGGGGTGGACTCCGATCCGGATGCCATTGCGAGCGCGATCGACAACCTGGGGCGCCATCCGCATTTGGACCGTGTTTCTTTTCAGCTCTCGGACCTCACTCGCGGGCCGCTCCCTCGCGCCGACCTCGTGGTGGCCAACTTGACAGGGGCCTTGCTCTGTCGCGCCGCAGACCTCATCATGAACACAGTGACCGAGCGCGGGTCGCTCGTTCTGAGCGGCGTGCTCCAACCGGAACGGGAGATCGTCATCTCTGCCTTCTCTCGCATGGTGTTGACCTGGCTGGCGCGAAAAGACGAGTGGGTCGGGCTCGCGTTCAACCGCAGGACCTCGTAGCTGTGGCTTCCAGCTCATTGAGCAGGGCTCATCACGTCGCCGCGCTTCTCGTCGCCTTCGCCTGCGCGACCGCAGCCGATCTCTCCGCGCAGCCGGCGCGCGACACTCCGGCACAGGTGCCGCGCGGCGCCGCAGCGACGCCGTCCGGCCGTATCGCGGGTCGGGTCGTGACCGCCGACACCGGACGCCCCGTTCAGCGGGCGCGCGTGCGACTCAGCGCGGCGGAGTTGCCGGGAGGACGCGGTGCGCTCACGGACAGCGACGGGATGTTCGATTTCACCGAGTTGCCGGCAGGCCGGTACACCCTCACGGTGTCGAAGAGCGGGTTCGTGAACATCTCGTTCGGCCAGCGCCGTCCCCTTCAGCCGGGTACTCCTCTGCAGCTCAACGACGCTCAGCAGCTGCAGGGCATCGAGCTGCGACTGCCACGCGGCAGTGTGATTGCGGGCCAGATCCTGGACGAGGTCGGTGATCCGTTACCTGGTGCGTCCGTCCGCGTGTTGGAGTATCGGTACGCACAAGGCTCGCGACAACTCGTTCCCGTCGGCAGCGCGATCACTGACGATCGCGGCGCCTATCGCGTGTGGGGGTTGAATCCTGGGGAGTACTATGTGTCGGCGGCCGCGCGCAACTTCGATGTGGGATCCCGCGGATTCCCCGGCGGCGGGCGCGGCCGCGGCGGCCCGCCGAGAACGCCGAATGTAGGCGTATCCGGGCCCGATGCGACGGCGCCAAACGAAAGCCCAGAACAAACAGGGTACGCCCCCACCTTCTTCCCAGGGGTGGAGTCGGCCGCCGAGGCCCGACCGATCGCGCTCGGGCTCAGCGCCGAAGTTCCTGAGGTGACGTTCTCCGTGCTGCTCGTCCGCAAGTCTCGCGTGTCCGGGCGGGTCATCTCATCCGACGGCGAGCCGGTCTCGACCGGCAACCTGGTGCTGATGCGTGAGGGCAGAGCGCCGGGCGCCCGAGCCTAGGCGCCGGTTTTGCCAATCGACTGCAGTGGGACGGCACGTTCTCGTTTGCTAACGTCCCGTCAGGCCGCTACATCCTGCGCGTGCGGGGCGACGACTGGGAGGTGCCCCGCTTCGCGACGATGCCGCTGACGGTGACTGGTGGAGAGCTGAGCGGCGTGAGCGGCGTTTTGCTCCCGAGTGCGATGATCGAGGGCAATGTCGTATTCCAGCGGACACAAGGTCTGCCCCCAGACCCCACGCAGTTCAGGGTTGGCGCACCGAGCGTGGATGGCTCGAACCTGGGCTCGCCTCAGAACGGACGCGTGGAACAGGACGGGCGCTTCACGCTCGACGGCGTCGCGGCTGGGCCGCACTGGATCCGCACGCAGTCGCCGCGCGGATGGATCCTCAAGTCGATTGTCTCAAACGGGCGAGACATCACCGATACGCCGATTGAGCTGCGGAGCGGCCAGGGGCTCAGCGGCCTCACGGTCACGTTCACCGACAGACTCTCCGAGATCAACGGACAAGTCCGCGACAGCCGCGGCACGCCAATCACCGAGTACACCGTCCTGGCGTTCCCGACCGACTCGTCGCTGTGGTACTCCCAGTCGCGGTTCATCATGACCGCCAGGCCCGATCAGACCGGGCTCTATCGCATCCGCGGGTTGCCCCCCGGCACCTACTTCGTCGCGACTGTCGATCCCATCGAAGCGAACGAGTGGTTCGAGCCGTCCTTTCTGGACGAGCAGCGCGCGAACGCCGTCCGGCTCCAGCTCGGTGACGGCGACGTCAAGACGCACAACGTGACGATCGGACGGTAGACGGGAGCCGCCGACCACCTCTTCGGGCCAGACCTCGCCGGACAACATCCTTGGGAAGATGGCCACTCACGCTCGATCCCATCCACACTCGGCAGGTTGCGAACGGTCCGCAACGTCGGCATGCTTGTGAACGATGGGGGACGGATTCAAGAACTACATGACGCCTGCCGGGTACAGGCGGCTGCACGAGGAGCTGGCGCGCCTGTGGAAGGTCGAACGCCCGGCGCTCGTCACGACGGTCGCATGGGCGGCGGGAAACGGCGATCGGTCGGAGAACGGCGACTACATCTACGGGAAGCGGAAGCTACGCGAGATCGACCGCCGGATCCGCCATCTGTCGAAGAGCCTCGACAGTGCGGTGGTTGTCGACAACTCCGGAAGAGCACCGGACCGGGTGTTCTTCGGGGCGACCGTGACCATCGCGCACCCGTCCGGCGACGAGCGCAGCGTGACGATTGTCGGCGTCGACGAGCTGGACTCCGGCGACGAGCGCGTGTCCTGGCGCTCGCCACTTGCCACCGCGCTGATCAAGGCCAGGGTCGGCGAGACCGTCACCATCCGGACCCCGCGCGGCCTCGACCGCGTCGAAGTCGTTGCGATTCGGTATGACAGGCTGACGTGACGCAACGGTCCTCGGCTCACGTACCCATCGCGGTCGGTTCGTCGCACGCGGCGTCTGGGTCGATGTCATCGCCCTGCTGCCACTGGCGTGACGCGCACGGTACACCCGCGCTCACTACCGCCTCGCGAACCAGAACGTCGACTTGAGCGCGAAGATGTTGGTCCCGCGCGCGCCGAACGCATCGAGCAGGTCTCGTCCCGAGACGTGCTCCCCGGTCGGCAGCGTATCCAGGCGGTTCTGCTGCCACACGAGATACAAGATGCTCCCGGGACGCCACTCCCACCGCAGCACGACGTTGCTCCGATACGAACGGCGGTTGAAGTCTTGATTCGCGAGCGTGAAGGTCGCTCCCCCCTCGGTGATCAAGTAGCTCAAGTCGGGCTGCCGCGTGATCGTCGTGCTATCGGTGCCGTAGGTCCGAAGGTGCGGTTGGCGTGGTGCGGCCATCTCACCGATCGCGCTATACTGCCCGCTCGCCGCGAACGGCTCCATGTAGACGTCGAGCGTGAGATCCGGCTTGAAGGTGTAGTTCACGCGAAACTGTGTCGAGAGCGTCGTGCGATCGACAGCGCCGAAGATGTACCGGTTGCCGTACGTCTCAGGCCGCCCGCCGCTCAGCACAGTCAGGTACTGACGGTTGATTGGACCGCTGAAGGTCGCAGACGTACCCTGCTCGAACAGATACGTCGGCGCGAACGTCACCTGAAACGCGGAGCGGGGGCGGAACGCGATGTTCCCGGTGAGGCTCCACGTGTAATCCCCCAGCTCGTTGGATCGACGATTGCCGTTGACGAGCCACCGCGTGTTCGCGCCGCTGGCGTTCCGGAGGGTATACGTGAGCTGGTTGCCTAGCGGAGAGGCCATGGCGGGACCGCCTCGCGTCAGCTGTGCGTCCTGACCACGGAAGTACTGGTTGTAGTTGACGGTGGCGACCCAGAAATTGCTGAACGTCACGCTGTTCGTGCTGGTGAGCCCGTTCCGAATGCCGAGGTCCAGATCGTAGTACCAGTAGTTGTTCAGGGCCAGCTGCGTCGAATAGGCGCGGACATACTTTCTGGGCCGTGTCTCGCGGTAAGTGACTCGAGGTCCTCCCTGGAAGTCGCCTGCGTAGTTCAACCGTCCGAAATCCAGCGTCTCGAACCCTGGCGACTCGATCATCATCTGCGCGCCCCAGAGCCAGTGGCGGCCCGCGATCTTGTTGAAGCTGCCCTGCAGCTGATAGCCGTCCATCTTCCGCCGCCCCGGATCGAACCGGATGGTGGGCTGATCCAATCGCTGCCAGAAGTGCCCGTTCGCCCGCTGCACCCGGGCGATCGCAGCCGGCTCACCGTCCACGTGCGTGATGCCGACGTTCGCGGCCAGCTCGTACGTCCGGTCGGCGAAACGGATCCGTGTGTCGGCTCCGTACGTGATCGCGTTCCTCGACAGGACCGCGGCCAGCGGATCCGCAGCGTCCATGTAGCGATGGACGAAGGTCACGTGTGCGCCCGCGGTGTTGCGCTCACGTCCCCACTCCTGGATGACGCGCGCGACACTCCAAGACGCGATGGGCGCGACGGGCACATCGGTGCGGACGAGCCCGTTCGAGGTCCGCGCCTTCGCACCGTTGGTCACCGCGCTGAGGAAGCCCACGGAGGTGCCGCGCCGCGAGCGACCGGTCAGCTTCGCGGCACCCAGAATGTTGGTGGCCTGTGGATAGTCGACATAGCGCCCGATCGCGGGCGCCAGGGGACGCGCCCCGACACGGCGCGAGTAGTAGAAGTTGCCCGTCGCGGCTTCGATGACGCTGTTGCCTTCGATGAAGAACGGACGACGCTCGTCGAAGATGGTCTCGAACACGGTCAAGTTCACCTCAGCGGGGTCCAACTCGACCTGCCCGAAATCCGGGTTCACGGTCGCCTCGAGGGTCAGGTTCGGACCGAGGCCGATCTTCAGGTCGGCGCCCATGCGTCCGGCTGGATGCAACCCGCCGTCGAAGGGGTTCATCGGATCGGGATTCCCGACAATCCGCGACGAGCTCGCCACATACGGCATGATCTCCAGGCGCTGCTTCGGCCGGACACTCTCGATGCCGCGAAGGTTGCCGAACCGAGAGGCCCACCCGCGTCGCGTTCGTCCGATCAGCACCCAGTAGATTTGCTCGTTCAACTGTGGACGATACCGCCGGATATTCAACCCCCAGACCCGATCCCGCACATCGTTGAAGCGCAGTTGCGAAAAAGGGATCCACAACTCGGCCGTCCAACCTTTGTCGTCGATGAGGGTCTTGGCCGACCATACGGGATCGAACTGCTCGTCGATGTCGTTTTCGTTGTCGCTCGGGTGATAGTGATCCTGTCGCACGCCAGATGCGGTCACACCAAACATGTACGCCGTGCGACGGTCGAGGAACGTGTCCAGCTCGACTTGGAGATACTCGGCCTGCTCCACATCGTCGCGTCGGCTCATCGGCGCCTGAACGGTCCCTGGCGCACCAAACATGCGCGCGCCGACATACAACGAGGTTTCGTCGTAGACAAACCGTACCTCCATGCCTTCGCTTGGCGGCCCGCCCTCGCTCGGTTCTTGCTGCACGAAGTCAGTCACCGGTTGTGCGCGTTGCCAGATCTCCTCGTCCAACCGCCCGTCGATGCGAATGGGTGTCGAGGCCCGGACGGCGCGTGCTTCCTTTCGCACCTCGGTCTGCGCCGACGCGTCGCGTGTGGCGATGATCGAAGCGAAGAGAATCGCGAGGGCCACACACGCGCGAATCGCGGCTGCGCAGGCGCGCACCGCGTCAGCCGAACCAGACCAGATCATGAAGTGACAGGGAGAGCCACATCGTAACACGCGCGCCGGAACACGGGCGCCGTGGTCCGACGGAGCGGGCGTCACACATTCTCAGGATTCCCAGAGGAACTGCAGCACACTCAGAGTGGCAATCGGCACCGCGTCGGCGCGCAGCGTACGAGGACCGAGTGAAATCATGCGGACGCCACGCTCCATGGCCAGTGTGCACTCCTGGACATCCCAGCCGCCCTCGGGCCCGACGAGCACCCCAGCATCCACAGGAACGGAGAGGGATCGCAGTGGCGTCAGCCTTGTCGGATCCATCGGCGCGGACGGCTCGACCAGCATCAGCCGAAGCGCCGCCGGTTCATCGAGGTAGTGCTCGAATGTCAGGGGCGTTCGGATGTCGGGCAGCGTCGCCCGTCTCGACTGCTTGACCGACGCCAGAGCGACCCGTCGCCATCGCTCCATCCGCGCCCCGCGCAGCAGTGCCCCCACGGTCGTCTCCGACCGCTTCGCGACGATCGGCTGAATCGCGCTCACGCCGAGCATCACCCCGTCCCGGATCACGTCGTCCATCCGTTCGCCCTTGAGAACGGCCTGGGCCAGTGTGATGGCCACCGTCGGCTCCGCCACCGGGTCGACCCGCGACAACACCTGGACGCGCACGTCTCGCCGCGCCGCCGCGACGACGCGACCGACGAATTCATGGCCGCGGCCGTCGAACACGGTCACCGAGTCACCGACGCCAAGACGAAGGACACGGACCAGATGCTCGCCCTCATCTCGCGGCAGCGTGACGGCGTCGTCGCCGGCATCGAGCGTCGGCGCGAAGAAGCGATGCAGCATTAGAGGGGGATTATACGAAGACGTCGAGAAGGCCACAGGCGCATGGATTCCACGGTTCCTTGCCCTACGTACGCGAACGCGTACCGGTGTCTGTGCTATCCTCCGCCACCGGATGTTCCTTCGCGGTCAGATCGTTGGCAAGTACAAGATCCTGTCCACGATCGGCAGCGGGGGGTTCGGCACCGTGTTCCTGGCCGAAGACATCTGGATCGACAAGCGCGTCGCCCTCAAAGTGCCCCATAAGCAGGGCCTCGACTTCTCCGAGCTGCTCCGCGAGCCGCGTCTGCTCGCCACTCTGAACCATCCCAATATCGTCACCATCCTCACCGCGGAGAGGCAGGACAACGTCTTCTTCATCGTCATGGAGCTGGTCTCAGGCGAGAACCTGGAAGCGATCATCGCTCGCGAGGGCGCGATTGACCTATCGCGCGCCCTGGATTACACCTGCCAGATCGCGAACGCGTTGGATCACGCGCACCGCCAGGGTGTGCTCCATCGAGATCTGCGGCCGTCGAACGTCCTCGTCGCTGACAGCGGCCTGGTCAAAGTGGCCGACTTCGGCACGTCGCGCTTCCTCGAGATTGCCGCGCACGGGACAACCATCATTGGCAGTCCGCCCTATATGGCGCCTGAGCAATTTCACAGGAAGGCGGTGTTCGCCAGCGATGTCTACTCGCTCGGCGTGACGATGTACCAGATGCTCACGGGCGTGCTGCCCTACAACACGCCCTCGCCCGCCGACCTCGACCGTCTCGTCCGGGGCGAGCTTGTGACTCCGCCCAGAGTCAAGAACCCGCGCATTCCCAAAGCCGTCAACGACATCGTGATGCATGCGATGGCGCCGGACGTCGCGCACCGCTATCAACGTGCCGGCGAATTGCTCGCGGATATCCTCGCCCTCCGGGACGCTCGCACGGCGGCGCGCCCAACGCCGACACCTGCCGAGGCACATCCTGACGCCGTGCAGGACATCCAGATCCGCCTCCGCGCGCGCGACACGCCTCAGGCGCGCTTCTGCTGGCACTGCCGCAAGCCCCTTCACGCTCGGTCGAGCCGCTGTCCGTTCTGTGGAGAAACCCAGTAGCCGACAGGGGCCCGCTCCTGCCCGCCTACCACCGCAGCTGCCTCCCTGCCTGATAGAATCCTCCTAAGGAGCACCCGATGGCGTTTCCGGGCACGGGCAAGATCTGGATGAACGGCAAGCTGGTCGAGTGGAAGGACGCGACGATCCACATAGGTTCGCACGTCATCCACTACGGGAGTGGCGTGTTCGAAGGCGCGCGCTGCTATGCGACGCCGAAAGGGTCAGCCGTCTTCCGGCTGGACGAGCACATGCGGCGGCTGCAGCACTCCGCCAAGATCTACCGCATGGAATATCCCCTCGACCTGGCTGGCTGGCGAGAGGCGGTCCGCGAGACGATCCGAGCCAACGGAATGGCCGCCTGCTACATCCGTCCGTTGATCTACCGCGGGTACGAGACGCTGGGCGTCAACCCGCTCAACAACCCGGTCGATGCCGCCATCATGGTGTGGGAGTGGGGCGCGTACCTCGGCCCCGAAGCACTCGAGCAGGGTGTAGACGTGAAAGTGGCCACGTGGGCGCGGATGGCTCCGAACACCCTCCCCGCTTTGGCCAAGTCCACGGCAAACTACGCGAACTCGCAACTCATCAAGATGGAAGCGCTGTCGGATGGGTATGCCGAGGGCATCGCGCTCGACGTATCCGGAAACGTCAGCGAAGGGTCTGGACAGAACATCTTCGTCGTGCGCAACGGTGTGATCTACACTCCGCCGCTCGCGGCATCGGTGCTCGGCGGCATCACCCGAGACACCATCATGACGCTGGCGCGCGATCGCGGGATCGCCGTCGTCGAAACCAACGTCCCACGCGAGTCCCTGTACACCGCCGATGAGGTCTTCTTCACCGGCACCGCCGCCGAAGTGACGCCGGTTCGCTCGATCGACAGGATCACGGTCGGCGCCGGCCGCCGAGGCCCCATCACCGAGGTGCTCCAGCGCGCGTTCTTCGCCGTGGTGAACTGTGAAGTTCCGGATACACACGGCTGGTTGACGTGGGTGTATCCGGAGGACGCCTCGCGGCGCGAACCCCTGCAGACGGCCGCGGGCAGGAGCCGATAAGTGATCTCGAGGCGGAGGGCCTTGAGATCACGCACGTCAACGACCTGCTCAAGATTGCCGTCGATCACAACGCGTCAGACCTGCACCTGAAGGTCGGTAGCTTCCCGATGATGCGCGTGAGCGGCACGCTCGTGCCGGCCACCGAGGAGCGCCGACTCGATCACGAGGACGTCGTCGGCATGAGCGCGGCGGTGATGTCCGCCTCCCAGCGACAGAAATTCAAGGACGCACAGGAGGTCGACCTCGCTTACAGCGTGCCGGGTCTCGGCCGCTTCCGATGCAACGTCTTTCAACAGCGCGGCACGGTCGGGATGGTCCTTCGCGTGATCCCGATGACCATTCGGACCATCGAGGAGCTCGATCTGCCGAAGGTCCTGCGCAAGATCGGAGACGAAGAGCGCGGCCTCATCCTCGTCACGGGCACCACGGGCAGCGGAACGTCGACGACACTCGCAGCGATGATCGACCACATCAACCGAACGCGGAGCTCGCACGCGATGACGGTGGAGGATCCGATTGAGTTCCTCCACCGGGACTACCGATCCATCATCAACCAGCGCGAGGTATCCGTCGATACGCGCTCGTTCGCGCAGGCCCTACGCAGCGCACTGCGACAGGACCCGGACGTGATCCTCGTCGGCGAGATGCGTGACTTCGAGACCATCGAGACGGGTCTGCTGGCCGCCGAGACCGACCACCTGGCGCTGTCCACGCTCCACACGCTCGACGCGACCGCAACGATCAACCGCATCATCGCCGTCTTCCCGCCCCATCAGCAGAAGCAGGTCCGCCTGCAGTTGGCCAGCGTCCTGAAAGCGGTGATCTCTCAGCGCGTGATCCCCGCTGTCGACGGTAAGCAGCGGGCACCGGCCGTGGAGGTCATGATCACCACACCGCTCATCCGAGACTGCATCGTCGACAAAGAGAAGACGCACCTGATTCCGGGCGCCATCGCGGCCGGCACGTCGCAGTACGGGATGCAGAGCTTCGACCAGTCGATCTTCGGCCTCTTCGTGAAGGTATGATCACGCACGAGGAGGCGCTTCGCTGGGCGTCCAACGTGGACGAGTTCAAGCTGAAGGTGCAGGGGATCGCGACCACCGCCGACCTGAGCCGGGATCAAATGGTCGCGGCCGTCGTCGGACGCGGCACCCCGGAGATCACGAGGTTTGGCAGGTAGCGAGCGACAGGCCACCGCAGCCTACGTCGCCGGGCTCAGACTCCTGGCCCGGCGTGAACTGTCCGAAGCGCAGATCCGGCAACGGCTGCTCCGCCGCGGTCATACTCTTGGCGACGTCGACGTTGCCATCGAGCGCCTGAAGACGGAGCGCGCACTCGACGACGCCCGTGTCGCCGACGCCCTGACCCGAACGGCAATCGTGGTTCGCGGTCGGGGGCGACTCCGCGTGAGCCGAGCGCTCGCTCAGGCGGGCATCGACCCCAAGGTCGCCGACCGGGCGCTCGACAGGGCGTACGGGGACACGGACGCCGACGCGCTGCTCGCGGCCGTGCTCGACAAGCGCCTTCGCGGCCGCACGACCATCGCCGACGAGCGCGAGATGCAGCGCCTCTACCGCTATCTCCTCGGCCAAGGCTTCGAATCCGACCGGATTCTGAGCGTCCTCAAGAACCGTCTAGCCCCGGCCCGGCAACGAGATGAGCCGAGCGAATGACGCCCTCGCTCGGATCTCCGTGCCGTGGGCGTCGCCGCAGGCGCTCCCGGCCTAGCCCGCCCAGCCTACCCGACCTACAATGAGCGAGCGATGACATCGAACGAGATCCGTACGTCCTTTCTGAGGTTCTTCGAGAAGAACGACCATCGCGTGGTGCCAAGCTCGCCGCTCGTGCCGGCCGACGATCCGACGTTGCTCTTCACCAACGCCGGCATGAATCAGTTCAAAGACGTTTTCCTCGGCCGGGAGCGCCGCGACTACGCCAGCGCCGCGACGTCGCAGAAAGTGATGCGGGTCAGCGGCAAGCACAACGACCTCGACAATGTCGGGCCGTCGTTGCGGCACCACACGTTCTTCGAGATGCTCGGCAACTTCTCGTTCGGCTACTACTTCAAGGCAGCCGCGATCGAATTCGCCTGGACGCTCCTGACGGACGTCTGGAAGATGTCGCCCGACCGCCTGGTCGTGTCGGTCTTCAAGGGCGAGCACGGAATCCCTCGCGACGCCGAGGCGTACGACCTCTGGCGCAAGTTCGTCCCATCCGATCGCATTCTCGAGCTGGGCGCCGACGACAACTTCTGGCAGATGGGCGATACGGGCCCCTGCGGGCGTTGCTCTGAAATCTACTACGTCCGCGGAACCGGCACGGATCCCGAAATCGAGATCTGGAACAACGTCTTCATGGAGTTCGAGCGGAGCTTGGACGGGACGCTGACGCCCCTTCCCGCGCCGTCCATCGACACGGGCATGGGCCTCGAGCGCATCACGGCTGTCATGCAGCGGAAGGACTCGAACTACGACACCGATCTCTTCATGCCCCTGCTCCACCGGGTCGGCGAACTGGCTGGGGTCACGTACGGTGATGATCCCGAGCGCGACATCTCGATGCGTGTCGTCGCCGATCACGCGCGGTCGACGACGTTCCTGATTGCGGACGGCGTGATCCCGTCCAACGAGTGGCGTGGATACGTTCTGCGGAAGATCATGCGCCGCGCGATGCGGCACGGCAAACACCTCGGGCTCACGGGTCCGTTCTTACACGAGATGGTCGCGGTGCTCTCCCGTGAGATGGGAGATGCCTACCCGGAGATCAGGACGAACCGCGAGATGGTCGAGCGGACCATCATCGCCGAGGAGAACCGGTTTGACGCCGTGCTGACGGAAGGCCTGCCCAGGCTCGAAGCCGAGATCGCGCACGCATTGAACCGACCAAGCCGCGTGCTCGCGGGAGCGGTCGCGTTCCGGTTGTACGATACGTTCGGCATGCCGTACGACTTCATCGAGGACACCGCCGCCACCCAGGACGTCCGCGTGGACCGTGATGGCTTTGATCGGGCGATGGAGACGCAGCGCAACAGGGCCCGGAAGGGGAGCGCGTTCGTTGGCGGCTCGACGAAGGAACGGCCATTCGTGTTCGAGACCGAAGTCGAGGGCGATGGGTTCGTGGGGTACGACGCCACGACGCGCTCGGGCCTGTCTATCACGGCCATGTGGAACGAGGCCCGCGAGCCGGTTCAGACGCTGCGCACCGGCGAGACCGGCTTCGTCACGTTGTCCGAAACGCCGTTCTACCTCGAGGCTGGCGGCCAAGTGTCTGACACGGGCCTCCTCGCCAATGCCTCCGGCGCGATGGCGATTGTCACGGGCCTCCTTCGGACCGGCCCTGGTACGCCCCGCGCGCATCGCCTGCGCGTCGACAAGGGGGCCATTCACACTCGCGACATCGTGACCGTTGATGTCGACGTCGAGCAGCGAGACGCGACGCGCCGGCATCACACGGCTACGCACCTGCTCCACGCCGCACTCCGGCAGGCGCTCGGCACCCATGTCAAACAGGCGGGCTCACTCGTGGCACCGGATCGGCTGCGTTTCGACTTCGTTCACTACCAACCACTGACCCGCGACGAGTTGGACCAGATTGAGCGCATCGTGTACGAGCAGATTCTGAAGAACACCACCGTCGTCACCACGGTGCGGTCCACGGAGGAGGCGATCGCCGCCGGCGCGATGGCGCTGTTTGGTGAGAAATACGGCGATACGGTTCGCGTGGTGGCGATACCCGGCTTCAGCCTCGAGCTCTGCGGTGGCACGCACGTGCGCGCGACGGGAGAGATCGGGCTATTCGTGATCGTTTCGGAGAGCGGGGTCGCCGCGGGTGTGCGGCGGATCGAAGCCCTCACGGGCATGTCCGCGCTCGCGTGGGTGCATCAGCAGCGAAGCTCGCTTCACCGACTCGTGTCAGCGCTTCAGGTTAGCGAAGACCAGGCATCCGATGCCATCGAACGTCTTCAGGCCGACGTCAAACGCCTCGGCCGGGAGGTCTCCCACCTCAAGACGAAGCTGGCCATGGCCGGTCGAAGCGGCGAGGGCGGCGGCTATGACGTTGTGGAAGCTGGCGGCGTCAAGCTCGCGCGCGCCAGGGCCACCGGATTGGACAAGGACGCCTTGCGCGGCCTCGCCGACTCGATGAAGGCGGCGATCAAGAGCGGCGTCGTCCTGGTCACCTCTACCGGCGACGACAACAAGGTCTCGATCGTCGTCTCGGTCACGCCCGACCTGACGAAGACCATTGCCGCCGGCAGACTCGTGAAGGAGCTGGCACCGATCGTCGGGGGCGGTGGCGGCGGGCGTCCTGACTTCGCGGAGGCCGGCGGCAAGGATCCGTCGAAGATCGACACCCTGCACGAACAGGCGCCACAGACCTTGGCGCGATTGCTACAGGCCTGAACCGATCTCGCCCGGCTCCCTCGCCCTGGCCCCACAGGCTCACGTGGCCGAGAGAGTGCGCGCCGCTGCGCGCCTGCGCACTCATTTCGCGCGCGGGACCTCTTGCGGGCGCACGAGAGCCCGATACCAACAACGGGCGTGGATTCGCCAGCGGTGTATCAGCGTGCTGCGACCTGATCGTATCCTCCTCCATCTCGCCGTCGCCCTGGCGTTCGTTGTCGGCGCCGTGGCCGTCGCGCACGAGCAGATCTACACCTGGCGCGACGCGAACGGTAATCTTGTGCTGTCGAACCGGCCCCGGAAGGGCGCGGACGTCCGCACATTCGACGTGCCGAAGACGTCGACGGTTCGCGACACGCGCTCGATCTCCGCTCGAGCGGACACGTACGAGGATCTGATCGTCGGACACGCGACCGTCAACCACGTTCGGCCCGAGCTCGTGCGCGCGGTCATTCAGGTCGAGTCGGGGTTCAACCCACACGCCGTGTCTCCGAAAGGTGCGATGGGGCTGATGCAACTGATGCCCGCGACGGCGCGCAGGCTGGACGTGCGCAACCCGTTCGATCCGGAGGAGAACATTCGGGGCGGTGTTGCCTATCTCCGTCAGCTCCTGGACCGGTGCGAAGGAAACGAGGAGCTCGCCCTCGCCGCGTACAACGCAGGTCCGCAAGCCGTCGACCGGTACGGCCACACCGTCCCGCCTTACCAGGAAACCCGCAGTTACGTGTCGAAGATCAGCGGACTCGTGGATACGACCACGACACGGGTGTCGACGACGTCCGGGATCTACCGGGTGGTGGAGATGGTCGATGGCCGCGAGGTCGTCAGGTATACGAACAAACGACCCGGTACATAGCGGCGCCGGCTGCGCCTGGAGCGACAGACGACCCACGCCTACTCGCGTCCCAGTCCCCTCCGTAGGGTGCGCCAGCCGGGTGATCGACACGACTCGACCAGGCCATCCACGTCGGTCGTCGCGATGAAGCTCGGGGCCTCGTAGCTGTGAGCCGCCCCTCCACGCATTAACGGTTCCACCCGCAGGCGCCGCAGGGTCCAACCGAGCGCGAAGAGGTGGTACCCGGCATCTCGCAACCGCTGGACCACGGCGCTGCGCTCGACGTCGTGATCCTCGAACACAATGTGCCGGATGCGCTGGCTCGCGATGGCGCGGTCGGCGCCGGCGAGGACCTGGGCCTCGAAGCCCTCGACATCCATCTTCAAGAGGTCCACATGCACCTCGCCAATCGCGTCATCGAGCTTCATCAGTGGCACCGCGACGGTCTGCCCTGACTGTTCGGGGCTCTCGACGACACGCGCGGTCCCGTCGTTCGAGGCGAACTCCTCAGGCAGCAGCAACCTCGCGGTACCCGTGCGATCGCCGAGCGCGGACGCGTGGACGGTGATTGGCGCAGACCGCCCACCGTGCGCGGACGCCGCCGCGTTCAGGCGGAGCACCGACAAGAGGGCCGGATGCGGCTCGAACGACTCGATCCGGCCCCTCGGGCCAGCCGCCATCGCGGCGAGGACGCTCATGTACCCCACGTTGGCCCCCGCGTCGACGACGATGCCCGCGGATGGAACCAGGCGCGCAATCGCCTCTGAGACGGCGAGGTCGAACATGCCGGTCGTCGAGATGCTGTGGCTAATGGTCCTCGTGGCATCGGCCAACAGGGTGCCGCCCCACGCCGTCTCGATCGGATGGAACCCGGCCACGGGCGGATCGTTCGATCGCACACGCCGCACCAGCTGGGATGGACGATAGACGAACCACGGCTTCCAGGGGCGGCTAATCATTGCAGCGCACGTGCGTGCCTCCGGAAACGCGAGCCACGTGGCTGATGTCTCCGCGGTGCAGGCGCATCAGACGTCGGCTTCCGGACCCAGGACGTTGACGGTGAACTCGACGCCTTCGGTGCGGATGGCGTGGCCCGCCGCGGCCACGAAGCGCTCGGCTTCACCAGTCGGCGCATCCACGCAATCCAGGTGAATGCACACCGGCTTGCCGACGTACTGAGGATAGTGTTGCCCCAAGTGCCCGTCGAGGACGTACCCGAGGTAGCGATTGATCTTCTCCTCAATCTGTCTGAACTGGAGGGAGTGACTGCCCCACGGCCGCCGTTCGATCATGGTCAGGATCACGCGCGCGGACGCCGAGTCCCAGGCAATGAGGTCCACGATCATCGGATTCTGGACACCGGGCTCGCCAAACTCGGCGATCATCTGTTCTCGGGTCATCGGCACCATGGTGACCGTCCTGGGTGTGCTAAGATTACAGATTCTAGAGGAGACTTAACGACGTGGCATCGCACGAATCCGCGCTGAAGGCGCACCGACAGAGTGTCAAGAACCGGGATCACAATCGACAGTTCCGTGCCCGTCTGCGGGGCGCGCTGAAGACGATCCGCACCGCGATCGACGCCAACGACCTGACCGCCGCGAAGACTGGCCTCAAGGCGACCATCTCCCTCATCGACAAGATGGCGAGCAAAGGAATCATCCACCGGAACGCGGCCGGCCGCTACAAGTCTCGTCTGACGGCGCGTCTCGCCTCTAAGAGCTCCGCCGCCTAGTCGCCCGGAAGGTACCGATCGACCGCGTGTGTCGGCCCTCACCACCGCGCGCCCGGGTTCGCGGCCCGCGCCCTCCGCCCCGCACAAAGCTCGACCACGAGTCGCTCCAACAGGATCCGTGGCTCGCCCACCGAGCGCTTGAGAGCCATGTCCGTTCGGAACACCGAGTCGACTGCGCTCTTGACGCTCGCTGGAGCCATCGTCGGAAACTTGGTCCGGACCAGCCAGCCGATCTGACCGAGGATCTGGAGCGGCGCGGCGCCCGCATCCAGCATCAAGGCGAGCAGGCGCAACGCGACCTTCGCGTCGCCTGCCTCGATCGCGTTGGCCATGCCCCAGTCGTCGTGCAGCGCCGCGGGCCCGGCAATCTCCCGTACGTCAGCCACCGTGACGAGCTTCTGCCCCAACGCGTACAGGAGGAGGCGGTCGACTTCGTTGCGCAGCCGCTTCACGTCCGTGCCGCACCGCTCGGCGAGCAGGCGGGCGGCGGCCGTTTCGATCTCCACACCCACAGCCGCGACGCGCGTCCTCACCCAACGCTCGGCGTCGGCCTGATCGGCGAGCGCGCCACACTCCACGAGGGTCGCCTGCCTGGCGAGCGTCTTGTACACACGCGTTCGCTTGTCCAAAGAGCCCGACACGAGCACGAGCGTCGCGTGCGTGAACGGGGTGGCAATGGCCTCCTCGAACCGCTCGAGCGCCTGCGTCGCGGCCGCGCTTTCGCGCTTGGGAATCAACACGTCCTTCGCCTGAAACACAATGACGACGCGCCGTGGCGCCATTATGGGTAGCGTGCGCATCGCGTCGAGAACGTCGTCGATGACCGTCGCCAGCCGATCGCCTGACGAGACGTCGCCGGGATGGACGGTCTGGACGTTGAAGGCGCGCAGCCCGTCTTCGACAAGCTCCTCGAACTGGTGCGCCAGCGCGGATTTCTCGACCTCGTCTTCGCCGAGGATCACATACACAGGATCCGGTGTGCCGGCTGCGATGTGCCTGCGGACGGCGGACGGCGTAGCGGCGGGCATCGGCGGAGATTTTACTCGCTGGTCGTCGTCGGTTCGCTCGCCTGCGGCTGTCGGCTCGCTGGTGCGCGGGAGCTAGAACGCTTCCAAGATCGCGCTCACGATCGTGCGCGCGAAGTCGTTCGTCATTCGGTCGAGGGCATTCAGATCCTGCCCCAGAAACGCCGCCGGGTCGATCGCGCCACCGGCCTGCTGTGCGCCTGGGGCGTCGTACTCCTGCCGAAACACGAGACTGGGATTCTCCCAGAGTACCTCGTTGGCCTTGACGTCGCGAAGCACGACGCTCGCGCTCATCGTGATGACGTAACGCGACGCGATCTGGTCGCCCGTGAACGAGGTCGGCTGCATGCTGACGCTCGTGACCTCACCAGTCAGCACGGCGTCCACGCCCGTCGCTTCGGGGAGAATCTGATACCTCCCCCGCCCGATGAACTCCGAGCGGACCTTCTGGGTCAGCTGCGTCTCGAGGTTGAAGATCGTGGTGCGATTGACGAAAGGCGGCACACCGATGATCTTGATCTCGGGCGGCAGGAAGGACCCGCGTCCGGCCAGGGAATATCCGCACCGACTCGCAAGCACGGCGCACACGAGGACGAGCAGGCCGCGACGGGCGTGCTTCACGACGCCACCACGCTCACGAGCGGCCCCTTCGCCATCACCACCTTTCGGACGGTCTTGCCGGCGAGGTGACCCTGCACGGTCGAGTCTGCGAGCGCGCGCGCCTCGAGCTCCTTTTCGCTGAGCCCAGCCGGAACCGTCAAGCGAGCGCGCACCTTGCCGTTGATTTGCACGGGCACCACCACCTCCTCGGGGGCGGCCACGACCGCATCATACGATGGCCAGGGCTCCGACCGAAGACCACCCGCATGACCGAGCATCTCCCACAGCTCCTCAGCCATGTGCGGTGCGAACGGCGAGATCAGCATCACCAACGCGTGAATGGCCTCTCGGAGCACAAAACCCGTCTGCGCACGGCCGACCACGCCGGTCGCAGTGTCCACCCGCGAAGGTCCGCCGCGTGGCGTCGCGTCGCTGAAGGCGTAGAGCTCGTTCACCAGCTCCATCAGCGACGACACCGCCGTGTTCAGGTGCATGCGCTCCTCGATGTCAGCGGTCACACGCTTGATCGTTTCATGCGTCCTCCGGCGAAGGGCCTTCTCCGCATCGGTCCACTCGCCCACTGGGACGGTCGAATCGACGGCTCGCACCACATCGGTCCAGTGATCGACCAGCCGCCAGACCCGAAGCAGAAACCGGAAGCTCCCTTCCAACCCCGAATCGCTCCACTCGATCTCCTTTTCCGGAGGTGCCACGAACATCACATACAGTCGAAGCGCGTCGGCCCCGTACTTCGAGAGCATCGAATCCGGGTCGACAACGTTGCCCTTGGACTTGGACATGACCGCGCCGTCCTTCAAGACCATCCCCTGGGTGAGGAGGCGCTTGAACGGCTCGTCCATCGCGATCAAGCCGACATCGCGGAGGACGCGTGTAAAGAAACGCGAGTACAGCAGATGCAAGATCGCGTGCTCGATGCCGCCGCTATAGAAATCGACCGGCATCCAGTACGCCGCATCTCTCGTCGCAAATGGCAGCTCCGTGTTCGTCGGATCGCAAAATCGGAGGAAGTACCACGACGAATCGACGAACGTGTCCATCGTGTCGGTCTCACGCCGCGCGGGCCCGCCGCACGACGGGCACGTGCAGTTGACGAACTCCGGCACCGACCCGAGTGGCGAGTCGCCCCGGCCGGTGAACTGCGCAACCTTCGGCAGCTCGACCGGCAACTGGTCGTACGGTACCGGCACGATGCCGTCCCTCTGGCAGTAAATCATCGGAATCGGCGTCCCCCAGTAGCGCTGGCGCGAAACGCCCCAATCCTTGAGTCGATACTGCACTTCCCCCTTCCCGATGTCACGCGCCTCCGCGTCCCGGATCATCCTGGTGATCCCGGTCGCTGACTCGAGTCCGCTGTACTCCCCCGAATCGACGAGCGTGCCGTACGCGCTCGCGGCCTCGGTCATCGTCTCGACCGAGGGCACCGTTCCACCGGGATGGATCACCACACGAATGGGCAACGAGTACTTCCGTGCGAATTCGTAGTCGCGTTGATCGTGGGCCGGCACCGCCATGATCGCGCCCGTTCCGTACTCGGCCAGAACGAAGTTCGCCACCCAAATCGGCACCGCTTTCGTCGTAAACGGATTGATCGCCGTTCGGCCGGTGTCGAAGCCTTCCTTCTCGATCGCGCCTGTCAGGCGCGCCTCGCGATCGAGCGCTCGAAACTGTCGGACTTTGGCGCGTAACGCCGCCGGATCAGGGCTCTCCGCGGCGAAGCGCTCGACCAAGGCATGCTCAGGGGCCAACAGCACGAAGGTGGCGCCGAAGATCGTGTCGATGCGCGTCGTGAAGATCTCGACGGCGTCCGCAGTGCCCGAAACGGGGAATGTGAGCCGAGCGCCTTCCGAGCGCCCGATCCAGTTCCGTTGCATGACGGCGACTTTGTCGGGCCACTCCTGCAGTGTCCCCAGCGCGGCCAGCAATTCCTCTGCGTACGCCGTGATACGGAAGAACCACTGTTCGAGATCCCGGGCCTCGACACTCGAACCGCACCGCCAGCACAGGCCATCGATGACCTGTTCGTTCGCCAGAACCGTGTTGTCCTTGGGACACCAATTGACGGTCGACCTTCGCCGATAGGCGAGGCCGCGCTCGTACATCTTCAAGAAGAGCCACTGGTTGAACTTGTAGTACTCAGGCCCACACGTCGCAATCTCGCGCTCCCACGCGTAGCTGATGCCCAGCCGCTGGAGCTGTCCCTTCATGTGCGCGATGTTGGAGAGGGTGGATTCTTCTGGGTGCATCCCCGTCTGGATGGCAGCGTTCTCGGCCGGAAGCCCGAACGCGTCCCACCCAAACGGATGCAGTACGTTGTAGCCGCGCATCCGCTTGGTGCGGGCCATGATGTCGCCAATCATGTAGTTCCGAACGTGCCCGACGTGCGCATGGCCGGACGGGTACGCGAACATCTCAAGGCAGTAATATTTTGGCTTGGCCGGGTCGGTTTCGACTTCGAACTCGCGGTCGGTCGTCCACCGTTCTTGCCACTTCTTGTCGAGGTGCTGTGGTCGGTACTCGGTCATGGGCGTTGGCCGATCATTGTACCTGTGCCGGCCGGCTGGACCTGCTGCCCGAGCCGGCGGTCCGGCGCCTGACGGATTCCCGGCAGCGGCGCCCGAGGAGTCTCTGATCGGTTTCGCACATCCGTGCTCGATAGACAGCTATCCGGCCGCAAGAGAGGGACGTGCGCCGCCCGGCCGTGGGTTGGCGAGCGGTTTGCCTGAATCCGCGGACGATGGAGGGGGCCTATCGTGAAAGAGCCTGCACCAGCGCGCCCGAAAGGAACCTTGTACGTTGTTCTCATCTTCGGCGCAGCCGTGGTCCTCGGGTGGCTGGCGCTGTACCTGGGCCTTTTCCTCCAACGCGTTACGCCGTGAAGAACGCCTCCCCGACCCACTGCCATGGACATTGACCGTTACGAGCGCTACTGGATGTGGGCAGCGACCGGCATGCTGGTGCTCTTCGCCTCCGCGATCGTCGCGCGCGCCTTGGCGGAGTCGGCCCACCCACCCAGTCACACCGAGACGGTGGATCCCGAGACGCTGACCGTCAGTGGCGAATTCGCATCGCCGGGCGTCAGGCGCGCCCCTGACGGCGGCGTGACGGTGTCGATGCGTGCCGAGCTCTACGTGTTCGCCCCGGACATCGTCCGCGTGCCGGCCGGAGTGCCCATCACGTTTCGCATCACGAGTCCCGATGTCCTCCATGGCTTTCAGATCGTCGGGACCAACGTCAACGCGACCGTGGCTCCGGGTTACGTCAGTCAGGCGACCGTCACATTCGAAACCTCTGGCCGGTACCTGATCGTGTGCAACGAGTATTGCGGACTGGCCCATCACCTCATGCAGGGAACGGTCATCGTGGAGCCATCTCGATGAGCGCGATCAGCGCGACGCCAGCGGCGACGCGACTCACGTTGGCCAATGTCTGGGTCGCGGTGGCGGCCTTCGCGCTCGGCTCGATGATGGCCGTGATGCAAGCGTTGGCGCGAGCCGGCTTCGAGCTGCCCTTCGGTACGGCCCGGCTCTACTACGTGTCGGTGACGGCGCACGGCGTGCTCCTGGCGCTCGTCTTCACGACTTTCTTCATCATGGCGCTCGGCTACCTCGTGGCAGACACGACGCTGGGCCGCGTGGCTGGACTCCGGTGGGCTTGGGCCGGATTCTGGATCGCGCTCGTCGGCACCGTGATGACCACGCTCGCGATCCTCTCGGGCACGAGCACGGTGTTGTACACGTTCTATCCTCCGCTCCGCGCGCATCCCGCGTTCTATCTCGGCGCCACGCTGCTCGTGATCGGCTCGTGGGTGTGGTGCGGCGTCATCATCGGCAGCTATCGCGTGTGGCGAGCGGCTCATCACACGGAGCCGTACCACTGGCGGCACACGGCATGTTGGCCGCCGTCATCATCTGGATCCTCCCAACGGCTGGCCTGGCGGTCGAGGTGGTGGTCTTCATTCTGCCCTGGTCGATCGGCCTCGTCGATCGCATCGACCCGATTGTGGCCCGGACCTACTTCTGGTGGTTTCGACACCCGCTCACGTACTTCTGGCTGGTCCCCGCCTACGTCCTCTGGTACGCCGTGATCCCTCGCGTCGCCGGTGGACGGCTCTTCAGCGACGCCATCACTTGGGTCGTCTTTGTGCAGTTCATCCTGTTCTCCACGCCAGTCGGGTTCCACCACCAGTTCACCGACCCGGCGATCTCGAACGCATGGAAGCTCGTTCATACGTTCACCACTTACGCGATCATGTTTCCGAGCCTGGTCACGGCGTTCACGGTAATCGCCTCGCTCGAACATGCCGGCCGAGTCCAAGGCGGCCAGGCACGTTCGGCTGGATCGCCAAACTCCCATGGCGGGATCCGTTCTTTGCCAGCGTTGCGCTGGCCATGGTGACCTTCGCGCTCGGAGGGTTCGGCGGGGCCATCAACGCCGCCTACGCGATGAACGCGATGGTCCACAACACCGCGTGGACACCGACGTGAATCACGCAGTCGTGACGCTCACCAGTCTCGAACAGCGACGGGAGGCTATCGCCGACACCGCCGACGCGAAGCGGAATCGGATGAAGCAAGTCTGTTCGACGTGTCACACTGCCGACTACATCAGCCAGTTCTACCGGCAGTACGACGACGTCGTGATCAACTACAACGAGAAGTTCGCGAAGCCAGGTCAGGCGATCATGGCGGCGTGGCCGCCAACGGTCTTCTCACCAAGACGCAATACGACGAGAAGATCGAATGGACGTGGTACTACCTCTGGCATCACGAGGGTCGGCGTGCGCGGATGGGCGCGTCGATGATGGCGCCTGACTACACCCAGTGGCACGGGATGTTCGAGGTCGCCGAACGCTTCTACATGAAGCTCATTCCTGAGGCCCGTGAGGTCACGGAAAAAGCGCTCCACGCGGGGCGAGCCGAGGCAGCCCGCAAAGCGAACCAAGTGATCGACGACATCATGGCTCGGCCCGAGCACCAGTGGCTCCAGCGGGGCGCGGAGGAACAGGCCGAAGCCATCGCGCGCGAGATGCAGCGACGGTACGGTCAGGCCGGCAACGAGCGATAGACCGCGATCGACGTTGAGAGGCCACATCGGTCGAGGGCTGACCATGCGGACGGCGGCCGGGTTCGGCTCGAGTCAGAGGGGATGTCGAGGGGCGCTTCAACTCGGCCTGCGTGTGGCCCTGTGGATCGGATGCGCCGCGACGGGAGCCACCCAGCCGCAGTCCTCCTCCACGCCCTCCAAGGTTCCAACGTGGCGTGTGTCGGCGGTCAACCTGATCCGAGCAGAATCGTGGCGGTATTTCGAGCCGAGGCCAGGGGGAGGCGATCCCGAGTACACGTTTCTGGCGGACCGGTTCCGCCTCGACGTTCGCGGTCGTTGGCCACGCGCAGAGCTGACCATCGGCGTTCAATACGTCGACATGGCGGGCCTCCCAGATGGCGCGATCGGTTCCGGGCCGCTCGGCACCGGAGCGTTGTGCTTCGATCAAGGCGGGCGTCAGGTCAACTCGAGCGAAGCCTATCTGCGGTTCGCGAACGTGCGATTCGGCAACCTGCGACCAGGGATCGGTCTCCAGGTGGGACGCATGGGTTACACCTCGGGTGCTGAAGCGCCTAGTGGCGTGCCCAAGCTCGAAGTCTTGAAGCGGCAGCGCCTGGACGCACGACTGGTCGGCGAATTCGAGTGGTCGATTTACCAGCGGGTCTTCGACGGCGTACGCGTCGACGTCACCAAGCCCGGATGGCGCGCGACGGCGGTTGTCTTTGCGCCCACACAGGGCGGCTTCGCACGAGCGGGGAACACGACCATGGTCGACGTCCTCGTGGCGGGCGCCACCCTCAGCTCTCGCCCCGCTTCGGGGGCCGGCGCGCGGACGCAGTTTCAGGGCTTCGGCTGGCAGTATCGCGATCGGCGCGATGTGACGCAGCGACCAGACAACTCGGGTCTCGTCTCGGCAAACGGTGTGGCGATCGACGTGACGGCGCTGGGGGGCACCTTGCTGGGTGCGTACCCGGCCGGCCGCGACGAAGCCGATCTTCTGCTCTGGGGCGCCGCTCAGGCCGGCCGCTGGTACGGGAACGACCACCGGGCCTTGGCCGTGGTGGGCGAGGCGGGCTATCAGTGGACCAGTGCCCCGTGGCGTCCATGGATCCGATCCGGACTGTTTCACGCGAGCGGCGACGGCGACGCTCGCGACTCGACCCACGGGACGTTCTTCCCGATGTTGCCGACAGTCCGCCGCTTCTCACAGACCACCGCCTACGGCACGATGAACTTGCGCGACATCTTCGTGCAGGCACAAGCGCGACCCCGAGCGACGCTCGCGCTCCGCCTCGACGTGCGGCGTCTCGATCTCGTGTCTGCAGCCGACCTCTAGTATGGCGGCAGCGGCGCCACGCTCACACGCGGCGCCGTCTTCGGCTTCACGGGTCGCCGTTCGAACGGAAGCCGCCGATTGGGCACGGCGATCGAGGTGTCGGCTGACTACGCGGTCACACCCCGAGTCTTGGTCAACGGTTTTGTGGGGTCGGTCCGCGGCGGTCCTGTAGTGACCGGCACGTTCGGAGGCCCCGCATTGTGGTTCACGTACGTCGAGAGCGCGGTCGCGCTGGGATCGAACTAGTTGGTCCGCCTCGTTCCACCAGCCACGGTGACCGCGCGACCGCCGCGGGTGCCGTGGAATTCACGCACGAGACTCGCGGTCGCGTCCCCCGTTTGCGGTCATCTTGGCGGTGCGGTACACTACGCAGTCGGTTGCCGCCTGTCCGAGCGGGCGCCTAGCTCAGTTGGTTAGAGCGCGTGCTTCACACGCACGAGGTCATAGGTTCGAGTCCTATGGCGCCCACCAAACAATTCGTAGAGGTCAACCTTCCACCGTGGAGGCGGCGCAGCAGCGGTCTCGTGGCTTCGTGGGGCTTCCGCACCTCCGTCGAGCCGACGATGTGCCACACACGCGCGGCCGAGTGAGGCGAGGTCGTTCCTTTGAACCCGCGAACCTGTGGACCCAAGGAACCTGCGGATCCTGTCACTCTATTTGCAGAACCGCTCGGAAAAGCGGTCCAATGACGGGTTCTCGGCAACATCCAAGCGAGCGATGCTATGGGCGCGTTCAAAACTGTTCTCTGCCCGATCGATTTCTCCGACACCTCCGGTCATGCGGTCCGTTATGCGCGGCAGATTGCAAGCCGGCACGGTGCGCAGCTCGTGATTCAACACGTCTGCGCTCCGCCGGCACTCCCGGAGGTCGCCTTCACACTGTCGACCAGCGAGCTGGACCGGCTCAGCGAGGAGACGAAAGCATTCGCCCATCAAGCCGGCTGCACTGACCTGATTCTGAATATCGCCATCGACGTGGGACGCGCCGCCGATGAGACCGTCGGGCGGGCCGCGCGCGAGGGCATCGACCTCCTGGCCATGGGCACCCACGGCGCCAGCGGCTTCAAGCGGCTCGTCCTCGGCTCGGTCACCGAGACGGTCCTACGTCGGGTCCAGTGTCCCACGGTGACCGTCCCGCCCGGGGCGAACGAGCCGCACACCGCCTTGCCGTTTCGCCACATTCTCTGCGCGATCGATTTCAACGACTGGTCGCTCGCGGCGCTCGACCTTGCGGCGACGCTTGCGGCCCCGAGCGGAGCGACAGTCATCGCGTTCCACGTGATCGAGTGGCCGTGGCCGGATCCCCCCGCACCCACGTTCGCCGATCTTCCGGCAAAACAGGCCGACGCGCTCCAGGAGTACCGGCGCTACGTCGTCGCGCAGGCCACCGCGCGCCTACGCGCAGCCATCTCCACCGTCGTCGACGAACGCTGCCCGGTGACCATCGAGGTTGCGCATGGCAAACCCCACGTCGAGCTGGTCCGCGTCGCGAACCAACGGCAGGTCGAGTTGATCGCGCTCGGCGTTCACGGGTGATCGAAACTCGATATCGCGGTCTTTGGTTCCACGACACGCCAGGTCGTACGGCACGCCGAATGCCCGGTGTTGACAGTACGGCGATAGCGCAACGGCTTGTACGACGTCGATGACCCGGGCCCGTCATGTATGCTGGGTCACATGGTCGCAAGGCTAATGTGGGCGTGGTTCCTGGCGGCGAGGTCGGGGCGCTTCCAACCGCCTCGGTAGCCCGCCCGCGCGTGCGCGCAGCCCTACTCGAGGCTCATTCCTTCGAAGGACCGAGCGAGCCGATGCGTAACAGCTTCCGCCCCGGCCAGCGCTGGGTCAGCGTCAGCGAGCCGGAGCTGGGCCTCGGCGAAGTACGCGCCGTCGGAACACGGACGGTGACGATCGCGTTTCGTGCCACGGGCGAGACGCGTCACTACGTGCGCGACGACGCCCCGCTTCGACGAGCGGCGTTTCGAGTCGGTGACGCGATCGCAACCGCCAGTCGACGCGACCTGGTCGTCGACGCCGTTCAAGACGACAACGGGCTGCTCCCCTACCGCTGCAAACAGCTCGTCGTGCCAGAAACCGAGCTCAGCCCTACGCTCGGGTTCAGCAATCCGTTGACACGGCTTTACGCCGGAGCCTTCGATCCACCCGCGCACTTCGAGCTGCGCACGCGAGCGCTGGAACACCAACATCGGATCCGTCAGTCGCCGGTTCGCGGATTCCTCGGTGGCCGAATCGATCTGCTCCCGCATCAAATCGGGATCGCCGCTGACGTCGCCGGCCGGATGCTCCCAAGGGTGCTGCTGGCCGACGAAGTGGGCCTGGGCAAGACCATCGAAGCGGGTCTCATCCTTCATCGACTGATCCTCACTGGCCGCGTCAGCCGCGTGCTCATTCTCGTCCCGCCGTCGCTCGTGCACCAGTGGTTCGTGGAACTCCTCCTTCGCTTCAACCTGTGGTTCAGCATCTTCGATGAGGGACGATGCGAGGCCATCCAGGCGGCTCGCGTGGATGCCAATCCCTTTCTCGATAGCCAGTTGGTGCTCAGCTCGCTCGACTGGTTGGCGCGCACGCCTGATCGGCTCACGCAGGCACTCGACGCCGGCTGGGACGCGGTGGTCGTTGACGAGGCGCATCATCTCCGATGGGCGCCCGGCGCGTCGAGTGCCGAGCACACCGCCGTCGAGGCACTTGGAAACCGCGTTCCGAGCCTCCTGCTGTTGACCGCCACGCCCGAGCAACTCGGTCTCACGGGGCATTTCGCGCGTCTGCGCCTCCTCGATCCGGATCGGTTTCACAGCCTCGAAGACTTCCGACGGGAGCCCACCGACTACCGCGATGTCGCACGGATCGCTGGGCGCATGAAGGCCTGCAGCGCACTCTCAGATAGCGATCGCGCGAAGCTCGCCACATGGTTGGGCGAGACTCGCGATCAGGTGAACACTGCCTCCATGCGGATCGCGGCCGGCGACGCGGCGGCAGCCACCAGCTGGGTCGACGCGCTCCTCGACCGGCACGGCACGAGCCGCGTGATGTTTCGTAACACTCGCGCGACGGTAGCCGGCGTCCCGGAACGCGTGCCCCATCTCCACGCATTGGCTCCGGCCGCGATGAGCCCAGACGTCTCCCCTGCGCTCCGGCGGGAGTGGACGGCCGACGCCGAGGGCCGCAAGGACGTTCGCCAGCCGCAGCTACGAAACGACCCACGCGTCGACTGGCTGATGAACCTCCTTCGACGGCTCGATGTTTCCGAGAAAGTCCTTCTCCTCTGCCGCACTCCCGAACGCGCCCTCGCGATAGACGCCGCTCTGAAGACCCGCTCGGCCACCCTCAGGATGGCGGCTTTCCATGAGCACCTGACGCTCGTCCAGCGCGACCGGGCTGCGGCCTGGTTCGCAGATGCAGGCGGCGCCCGGATGCTCATCTGCTCCGAGATCGGGAGCGAGGGTCGCAATTTCCAATTCGCCCATCATCTGGTGTTGTTCGACTTACCACTGGACCCGGCCCTGCTCGAGCAGCGCCTCGGTCGACTAGACCGCATCGGACAGCGTGCGCAGATTCACGTCCATGTACCCTTCATCGCCGGCAGTCATCTGGAGGTGTTGGCTCGCTGGTATCATGAAGGAGTCGACGCGTTCGCTCGACATCTGCCGGGCGGACGGGACTTGCTCGAGATCTTCGAAGGCCGTTTGCGGGAGCTCGCCGATCACATCCATGATGGCCGATACGCGTCCGCCCCGAGTCTCGCACAGCTGCTCCAAGATGCGCGGGACGCACGGCACACGATTGCGACTCGGCTCGAAGAAGGGCGGGACCGGCTGCTGGAGTGGAACTCCTACCGCCCTGGCGCGGCGACTCGACTCATCGAGGCGATCCATCAGGAGGAGCGCTCGCGCGCGCTCGATGACTTTCTCCTGGCGGTCCTGGACCTGTTTGTCACCGAGGTCGAAGAGCTGGCGCCACGGACGTATCGACTCGGCTCCGCGGGCGTGCTCGTCGATGACTTTCCCGGTCTTCCCTCTGCGGGCCTCACGCTGACGGCCGATCGCGGGCGGGCCCTGGTTCGCAAGGAGCTGCAGTTCCTGACCTGGGATCATCCCCTCGTCACAGGGGCGCTCGATCTTCTCCTGGGATCCGAGCGTGGCAACTGCAGCTTCGTCCGCGTGTCAGGTCCGGATCACGTAGCGCTGTTGCTGGACGCGATCTTCGTGCTCGAGTGCGTCGTGCCTCCCGATCTCCATCTCGATCGCTTCCTTCCACCGACACCTATTCGCGTTGTCGTCGACCACAACGGGCGCCTCGCGCCGGACTCGGACCCGCCGATAGACGAGGCCCCACTGACCACGGCCGGCACGGCCGGGGGTCATCAGCTCCTGAATCGTCAGGATGTTCGCGATGTCGTGCTACCGCGGATGATCGTCGCCTCGACTCGCTACGCTGAAGAGCAACTCGCGCCTCGCGTAGAAGAGAGCCGCGCTCGTGTACGTGAGCAGCTCGAGTCGGAGATACAGCGCTTGGTCCACCTGCAGAGGATCAACCGTTCCGTGCGCGATGCGGAGATCGCAGGCCTTCGCACCCAGCAGGCTGCGCTCGATCACCACTTGTCCGAGGCCCGCTTACGGCTCGATGCCGTGCGGCTGATTCTCAAAGGGGGCTAGGCTGGCAGGCAGGGCTCTCGGACGTTCCTGCTCCGACCCGCGACCTGCCTACCCGCCTCCATGCCTTAGTCTCCGGCCAGATAGATCTCACCGGTCGGCGCGGGAACGCCGCCGTCCGGCTCATTCGACATCGCGAGGCCGACGGGCACGATCCCGGCGGGGACATCGGAGAACTGCACGGTGGCGCTCCCTCGTGCGTCTGGCTGCACGAGCCCGGCACTCACTGGCGTCGATCGGGTGAGATACCACAGCTGGTACGTCCGACCCGGCGGGAGCGTCGGCAAGTTGCTCGCCGTCAGCAGGAGTCCACGCGATCGACTGAGATACGCGCGGCCGATGGCGGACGGTGCCACCGGCTGCCCTTTCAGCGTGAACGTCCTCGCATCCGGGGCGGTCGCCGCCGCGAACTGGACGCGGACACGATCCGTGTCTCGCGTTGCCACCTCAAGCCGGCGTTCGGCGTCACGCCAACGATCGAGCGCCTCCGCCACTCGACTCTCCGCGTCCTGAAGCCGTGAGCGGAGCCCGGACGCCTGCACCCACAGTCCTGCCGCGACGACCAGGCTTGCAGCCGCCGCCATCCACCCGGTCCACAGTGGCCAGGACCGAGTTCGCCGAGGTAGCGGCGGCACGGTGGATTGTCCATCTGCGATGTGGGGTTTCGGCACCTGAACCTGCCGCGTTGCGGCTGCGCCAACAGACGCCAGGATTCGCGCGCGCAGTTGTGGAGGAGGGTCGACAAGCGGCACCATTTGGTCCAGCGCCTGGGCAACCTCCGCCAGTGACGTCACCTCTGCGGCACAGAGAACGCAGGTCTTCAGGTGCGCCTCGAACAGCTTGCGCTCCTCCGGGGCGAGCGAGCCGAGGACGTACACGCCGGTTGACGCAGCGAAGGCGTCGTGCTCGACCGTCATGATGTCGTCCCCATGAGGTGATCGCGCAGCTTCAGGAGCCCTTGTCGAACTCGCGTCTTGACCGTGCCCAACGGCAGCTCGAGCTCTGAAGCAATCTCCGAGTGCGTCAAACCATCGAAGAAGGCCAGCTCGATGGCCGTTCTCTGCGACGCCGGCAATCGATACAGGGCCCCCTGAATCGATGCCGCCTGCTCCTTGGTCACCAATCTCAGGTCCTGCAACGGCGCCTCGTCGGACAGCTGCCGCGGCGGTTACTCATCCGATAATGGTGGCCGAACTTGTCGCTTCCTCCACAAATCGATGGCACGTGTTCGCGTAAGGGTCACGAGCCATGCCGCGACCGTGCCGCGCGACGCCTGGAAGCGATCCGCCTGGTTCCGGGCCTGTGCGAACACCTCCTGCGTCACGTCTTCCGCGTCGCCTGCGTCTCGAACGATCCTCAGGGCCAGGGCGTACACCAGACGGCCGTGGCGGTCGTAGAGCTCCGCGAGTCCAGCTTGTCACCGCAGGCCATGCGCTCGAGCGCCGCACGATCGTCAGTCGCCGATCGCGCGACTTCGGTCGTCGGTGTGGCGATGATGCCCCTCCCAGGGTCCGGTCGTCAGGACCTGGCCCTGACCGTTCTACGGCCGGCGAGGGCGATCGGATGTGGGCCCGTCAGCGGTTGAGCGGACCTCGTGCAAACGTGCGCAGATCGTCCAGCCACGCCTGGGGTACCTCGAGGGCTGGGAAGTGGCCACCCTTGGCACCAATGGTCTGGTGGATCACGTTGTAGCGGGTCTCGGCGGTCTTCCTCGCGACCGACGGGTCGCGGTTGAGGGTCACCCCACGGTTGTCGAACTGCGACGGAAAGGCACCACACCCGGTCGGCACCGAGACCCTTCCTCGGCTGACCGGCGGCATGAACGATCCAAAGAAAGTCGGCTGCAAGCGGCCGTCGACGTGTCTGGTTTCGTAGTACAGGCGGGCCGACGACGTCCCGGAGTTCGTCACCCAGTAGATCATGATGTTCGTGAGCAACTCGTCCTTCGTGTAGACCTTCTCCAGGTCGCCGTCGTGATCGCTCCAGGAGTGCCACTTGTCGAGGATCCAGGATGCGAGGCCCACCGGCGAGTCACTCAGACCGTGCCCGAGGGTCTGCGGTTTTGTCGTCTGGATTTCTTGATAACCGAGGTTCGACGACACCGGCGGCAGTGGCGTGCCGGGAGGCGGCGGCGCACCGATGGCGGCCCCCGGACAGCCAGACAGGTGGAGCCCGGAGATGTGGGGCGCGTCATTCAACGCCAGGTAGGTCGCCACGGCAATCCCCCAATCGCTGCCGTGCACGATGTACCTCGAGTACCCGAGCCGGGCCATGAGCGCGGCCCACACCTGCGCCATACGCTCCGGGTTATAGCCGCGCTCGCGCGGCTTGTCCGAGAAGCCGTAGCCGGGCATCGACGGGACGACCACGTGGAAGGCGTCACTCGCCTGACCGCCGTGGGCGGCCGGATTGGTCATCGGCTCGATCACCTTGTCATATTCGATGATCGAGCTGGGCCAGCCATTCAATAACAGGACTGGTGTCGCCGTCGGCGTGCTCGAACGCTGGTGAATGAAGTGAATGTCGAGGCCAGCGAGGTTGGTCTTGAACTGCGAGAATCGATTGAGGCGCTTCTCCTGCGCGCGCCAGTCGTACTTGTCTCGCCAGTACGAGATGATCGATTGCAGATAACCCAGATTGGTGCCGTAGTCCCAGCCGACGCCCGGGAATTCGTCGGCGAATCGAGCGCGTTGTAGGCGTGTTCTCAAGTCGGACAGCACCGCGTCCGGCACCTGGATCTTGAACGGCACCACCGCCTCTGCGGCGACGCTACCGTTCGCAGAGGGCCTTGACTGTGCGCGCATCGGAACTGCGCTCATCAACGTCGACAGGACCACCGCCACCGCGAACCCTCGGGCGACGACCTTGATCGCATGGCTTCCGCGCTGCATACATGCCTCCGAGACCGTGTTGCGCCGTTCGAACCCTGGAACCCGTGCACTCCGGAACTCAAGCTTCGGGGAATGATAATGGTTGGGGCGGGTAGCCCCAAGCACTTCGCCGTCGGTCGCCGACGGGCGGGGCTGGCGGCTGTCGTGGTGCTCGGAGCACAGCTTGGCCGGCGCGGGAGTCTCCAACCTGAACCGGCCGCGCGACCGCGGATCGCCCCTGGACCGAAGATGGCGGCGATTGTGTCACTGTTCATGTGGGCGGTCGCTCATCTGGGAGCCAACGCCTCGGCGGTCAGCTCACAACCTTGCCGTCTTTCATGACGAGACGGCGCGTCGCGACCGCGCCAGCGAACTCCTCATCGTGTGTCACGATCAACAGCGTTCGCGATTGGCCGGCGACCGACAGCACGAGGTCCGCCAGTTCGAGCCGACGAGATGGGTCGAGCGACGCGGTTGGTTCATCCATCAGGAGCACGGGCGGGTCCGTTGCCAGCGCACGGGCGATGGCCACCCGTTGCGCTTCGCCGCCCGAAAGCTCGCGCGGGAGCGCGGCCACCCGATGCTCGACCCCGAGGGAGGTCAGTAAGCCCCGAGCCCGTTGCTCTGCCTCACCGGCTGACATCTGGTGCACGTGTACCAGTGCCAGCGTGATGTTCTGCAGCACCGGCACGTGCTCGAAGAGACCGTGGAACTGGAACACCATGCCCAATTTCTTGCGAAGGTCGCGTAGCGGATCTCGAACCGATCCCCTCGGCCTCACGACAACCCCCTCGACGTCGATCAAGCCGGAGTCGAAGGGCTCCAGACCGGCCATCGCGCGCAGCACCGTCGTCTTCCCGGAACCTGATGCCCCCATGAGGACGACCACCTCGCCTCGCCGGACGTCGAGGTTGACATCGTCGAGTATTTGGCGGGTTCCCCGCCGCAACGCGAGATCGCGAACCACGATCGCCTGCTCGAACATTCCAGCGCGCCGGGCGAGCACATCGGCCTCTCGTCCAGGCTCTACGCCGCCTTCCACTTGGCCTCCAGGCGACGCGCGGCTGCCGACAGCGGCAAGGACATCGCGAGATAGAGTGCCGCACACAGGAGTCCCGGCACGACCCAACTGCCGATATTGGTCGCAAACACCTGCGTCTGCTTCGTGAGCTCCATGACCGTGAGCACCGACACGAGCGACGAATCCTTGAGTAGCGCGACGAAATCGTTCGTCATCGGCGCTAGGGCCAGCCGGAACGCCTGTGGTCCGCGAATCAGCCAGAGCACCTGCGCCTCAGTGAACCCCAACGTGCGCGCAGCCTCGAGTTGTCCTTTCGGCACCGCCTCGAGCGCGCTGCGATAGATCTCACTCTCGTAGGCCGCGTAGTTCAGCGCCAGGCCGAGGAACGCGGCGACGAACGCCGGCAACCTGATGGCGGCTGCAAGGCCGTAGTAGAGCACGAAAAGCTGCAGGAGCACGGGCGTGCCACGCATCAGCTCGACGTATCCGATGAGCAGTGCGCGCAGCACGCGTCTGCCGTAGACGCGACCGCTCGCGATCGCCATGCCAAGCACCACAGCCAACACCATCGACACAAACGACAGGAACAGCGTGACCAGCGAGGCGCGAATCAAAGAGGGCATGTAGGCGAGCGTCGATTCCCACCACGAGCGACGACTGCCGATCACCAGCCCGTCACTCGTCGTCACGGGATCGATCGCGTGTCCCGCTAGCACCTCTTGAAACAGTTCCGGCTGCGCATCGTTCCAGACGCCCCATCTCCGAAACACCCGCTCGAGCGTGCCGTCACGCATGGCACCGCGAAGAATCTCGTTGACCTGGTCTCGCAGGGCTGCATTGGTCGGGGCGAAGACGCCGACGTAGTGGCCGGTCGCCACGCTTGCTGGCTGGATTGCCAGATCGGTCGACGTCCTGAGACGCCGTTCTGCCAGCACATGGTCCAACAGCACGGCATCCACGCGCCCCAGACGCAAATCGTCGTACGGGTGCACATCATCGTCGTACGAGACGGCCTCGAGACCGTACCGTCGTTCCGCGTCCAGGAGGATCTCGTACGCGATGGTGCCGCCCAAGGTCCCCACACGCCGACCGCCGAGATCCGCGAGCGTGCGAAGGTGATCTTTGTCCTGGCTACGTACGGTCAGCACCTCGCGGAACTGGTAGTACGGGACCGTGACCGCCATCGACGCCCGTCGCCCCGGCGTGTCCTCGATGCCGCTGAGGCCGACCTCGGCATCGCCACGTGTCACCGATTGATCGATCGACCGGTACTCGACGAACACGAACTCCGGCGTTCGTCCGAGGCCGCGCGCCAGCAGGTTCGCGATCTCGACATCGAAGCCAACGAGCTCTTTCGGACGATCGGGATTCGCCTCCACATACGGCGCGCCACCCTCAGGATCGCCCGCCCATCGCAAGAGGGAGGTGGACTGGGCGGTCGACGGCGCAGCCGTGAGGAACACAAGGAGGGCGAGGAGAACCCAGACGGGCATCGACGTCAGATCCGGTTGTACCAGGGGGGAGGTCGCGGCGCAAGTCGGCTCGCGGCCGGCGTCGTCGCAGCGTTGAAGCCGGACTGCTGTAGTACGCTGCCCGGACCAGATGAACATCGCCATCGACGCCCGGTATGTCCGGGAGAAGCCAAGCGGGATTGGCACGTACGTCCAGGCGCTGGTCGAACGGCTGCCGACCCTGGCGTCACACAGCCGCTTCCTACTGTGGACCCACCCGCTCGGGCCACGTCCGCTGTCGCGGGCGGACAATGTCCGTGAGGTCGTCGTGCGGCCTGGTCCCAACTCGCCCCTGCCTATTTGGTGGCCTGCTCGGTACACGCCCTTTGATGGGGTGGAGCTCTTCCACAACCCGCACAACCTGCTGCCGCGCGGCGTCCCGTGTCCATCAGTCGTCACGGTCCACGACGTAATGGCGATCGAGCGGCCGGATCTCCACCTGCCGGGCATCGAGCGGCTCGCGAAGCGCACCTACTACCCTGGCGCCGTCTGGCGCGCGCTGCGTGAGTCGACGCTCATCATCGTGCCGACCGAAGACACCGCTCGGCGGGTCCTCGCGCTCGAGCCATCGGCGCGCACACGGGTACGCGTGATTCGCGAGGCGGCCGAACCGATCTTTCGACCCGCCTCCGACGTGCATCTGCCGCGTCAGCACGCCGCCGTGCTCACCGAGAGCGACGCACCGTACTTCCTGGTCGTTGGGGCCAACGCGGCGACCAAGCGCCATGAAGACGCCGTCACCGCGTTGGCATCGCTTCCCCTCCGTGGCGCTTGGTGCTCCTGCAACGGCGAGGATCCCGCCGCCGCCGTTCCCGCCTTGCGGCGCTTGCCGAACAGGTCGGAGTCGCCGACCGCGTCACCTGGCTGCCCAGAGTCAGCCGCGAGGACGTGGTCGCGTTGATGCAGGCGGCTGAAGCGCTCGTGCAACCGTTGGTGTACGAGGGGTTTGGACTGCCCATCGTCGAAGCCATGGCCTGCGGCTGTCCGGTCGTGGCGAGCGACATACCGGTGTTTCACGAGGTCGCGAATGAGGCCGCCGTGTTCGTCCCACCGCGCGACGCGGGTGCACTCGGTCGTACGCTCGCGGAGCTCGCGCGTTCCCCCTCGCACCGCACGGAACTCTCATGGGCCGGTCTCCAGCGGAGCCGACAACTCTCGTGGGACCGGACTGCGGCCGCTACGCTGGAGGTGTATGACGAGGCGCTGAGGTGTACTCGGCTCCCGGCGGCACCACCACCGTCCGCGGCACGCAAGCGTTCCGTCTGAGCAGCACCGCCAGACTCGCGCTCGTCACTGCGGTGGCGGCTCAGATGAACAATGCGTCTTCGTCGTCCCCGCGCGGGCGAGCGGGTCGGGGCGGAGGATTCCTGAACGCGGCGAACGCCGCGCGGAAGGCACTAAACAGGGCAGCGCCCTCGCGCGCGGGTAGCTGCATGGCCGATTGCACTGTGTCGAGCCCTTGTTCGACACGGCCTGTCACGTCCGCAAACAGGCGGTCCGCTCGCTCGACCTGCACGGTGGCCAGAGCCGCCGCACGCGAGGCCTCCCGGCCAATGGTCTCGAGGTGGCCGAAGAACGGCTTGACCTGTTGGTCGAGGTCCCGGGAGAGACGCGCGACCCGACGCGCGAGCACCCCAGCGACGATCAACACGCCGATCTGCACAACGGCGATGAGCAGCGTGGCGACGGCGATCACGCCGAGCCAGGTGCTGGGCGAGTCGCTCACGAGTTCTCCCGTGCGCGGGCCTGCTGGTAAGCTTCCCGTCCTCGCTCGACTGCGTGGGCGAGCGTCTCACGGCTCTGACTCAACGCCTGCCGACCGCGCTCGGTCGCCTCCGTAGCCTTCTCACGACCCTCGCGGGCCTTCTCGCCGAGATACTCACGAGTTTCACGGCCCGTCTCCGGTGCGTACAAGAGCGCCACCGCAGCACCGCTCACGGCCCCAAGAATGGACGCCAACAGAATGCTGCCGGCCCCGGCTCCATCGTCTCGCGCCATGTCTACTCCTACCGCTCTGTGAAGCTCACGACGGCTCAGAAGAAACTGACCCTCACGTTCAGGTACTTCTTCGGGTTCTTCCTGATCTCCGTAATCAACGCGGAGAGGTCGTTCGTGACTTTGTTCATGTTCTCATACAACTGCTTGTCTTTCAGCAACTGTCCTGCCGTTCCCTCCCCTTCGTTCAGTCTGGCGACCATCGAGTCCAGACGCTGGGTGAGCGCCGTCAGTCGCTCGGTCGCGGCATTCAGCCGAGTGTAGAGCTCCGGATCCTTCGCCAGCTTGCCGAGCGTGCCTTCACCCTGGTTCATACCGGCCACGAGCTTGTCGAGGTTTGCGGTCGCGGAGGTCAGCGATTGCGCAAACCGATTGTCTTTGATCAATTGGCCCAGACTTCCCTCGCCGGAGCCGATCTGACGGGTCAGCGATTCGATGTTCTTCAACGACGCCTCGAGAGCGTTGGCGGTCGCGGGATCGTTCACAAGTCTTGCCAGAGTGCCGCGACCGGACTTCATGCTCTCGGTCAGTGTTGTCGCCGTTTCCACGAACCGACTCAGCTCGACGAACAGCTGATCGTCGGTTATCAGTTTGCCCACCGTGCCGCGTCCGTTCCTCATGTCTTGAATGAGCGCGGTGAGCTCACTGATGCCCTGGCTGGCCTGGTCGGTGACGTCGGCCAGCGCTGCCGCGGTCTTCCCTTGTGGGACGTAGCCCCAATCGGGAATCGGCTCACCGGTCGAGGACGGCGTGATGTCCACGGCGCTCTCGCCCAAGAGCGACACCGAACCCACCCGGGCCTGCGATCGAGACGTGATCAAGGGACGATACGATTCCCGCACACGAAAGATGACGTCCACATCGTCGCCGGCGAACTCCACGGCGCTGACGCTGCCCACCTCGACACCGGCCACGCGCACCGGCGAACCTGGGGCGAGCCCGGCCACGTTGCTGAAGCGCGACTTGAGCGGATACTGCTGCCAGGGAAACCCCTTGCTACCTGTCAGACTGAACACCAACAGTGCCGCGATCGCCACCGAGACGATGAACAGCACACCGATTTTCAGTTCCGACCAGGCGAGGGAACGGGTGCGTGGCATATCAGAGCACCTTCTCAGACGTTCGTGGGCTCACGAGTTTGTGAACCGACGAACTCTTCATGACAGAAACGTCTTGATATACGGGTCAGTGCAGTCACGCAACTCCCCGGCGTCGCCCTCGAACACGATCATGCCATCTCGGAGCATCAGAAACTCCGCCTCCTGCGCCTTCTCCGGCGTGGCGTTCACGATCCGGACCGTCCCAGAGGCGTCTCGCACGGCCATGTGCGTGGCCACGTAGAATGCGTCCCGCAACTGATGTGTCACCAGGATCGAGCTGACTCCCTCGAGGTCACGCAGCTTCACGATCTCATCATCCACAGTGATGGCGGTGATCGGGTCCAGCCCCGTGGTCGCCTCATCGTAGAGCAGGATGCTCGGCTTGAAGGCCATCGCCCGCGCGATCGCCACGCGTCGTCGTTGCCCACCCGACAGCGCCGACGGCATCCGGTCGAGCTGCTCGGACAGGCCGATGAAGCCGAGGACCTGCTCCACGCACCGATCAACCTCATCCACGGGCACCTTGGATTCCTCGTACAGCTTATACCCGACGTTCTCGCGAACAGTGAGCGAATCGAAGAGCGCCCCCTCCTGGAAGATCATCCCGAGGTCGGCCCGCACCTCCATCATCGCCGTTTCCGTCAGGTGATCGATCCGCCGACCGTTGACGTACACCGCGCCGCCATCCGCCTTCAGCAGGCCTGTGATGATCTTCAGGGCCGTCGATTTTCCCGACCCGCTGGCCCCGAGGATGATCTTCGTGTGCCCTTTCAGAAGCGTGAAGCTCACGTCGCGCAACACCACTCGCTCGTCGAACGCCAATTGCACGTGATCGAACACGACCACCGGCTCGGGACGATCGGCGACGGCAGTCGAATCTCTCTCCAGAGGGCGTGACGCAGCACGAGCGGGCAGGCCGGGCGAAGGCATCACCAGTCAGTAGAGCAACTCGATCAAGAGCTGGCCCACGAAGTAGTCGACCGCAATCACGGCGACAGACCCCGCCACCACGGCCAGCGTCGTCGCCCGCCCAACGCCAGCGGTCCCGCCGGAGGTGCGAAGACCGACGTGACACGCAATCGACACGATCACGAACCCGAAGATGACCGGCTTGGCCAGCCCCATCCAGACGTCTTCCAGATACAGCCCTTTGACCACCGATGACCAGTACAGCCCGCTGTTCACCTGAAGTTGGAATCGCGCCACGACCCAGCCGCCGATGATGCCCGCCGTATCGGACACGACCGTCAGCAGGGGCGTCATGAAGATTCCGGCCATCACGCGAGGGACGACGAGCTTGCGGATGGGGTCGGTACCGAGCGCGCGGAGCGCATTGATCTGGTCGGTCACCATCATCGAGCCGAGCTCGGCCGCGATGCCCGATCCCACCCGGCTGGTGAGCATTAACGCTGCGAGCACGGGGCCCAGCTCTTTGACCATCGACGCGCTGACCAATCGGCCGACGACGGGCCGTGCGCCAAATTGATCGAGCGTCAAGCCACTCTGGAGCGCGAGCGCGGCGCCGGTGAAGAATCCAGTCAGCAGCACGACGGTCAGCGAGCCGATGCCGATGACGTCGAACTGCTCGACCAGGTCGTGCCCGTAGAAGGGTCTGGTGACGAATCCCCGAAATGCGGCGAGCGAGAGGCGCACGTACTCCTGCGCCTCGAGCGCGGCACCCTTGGCCCACCGATCGACGGCTGCGACCACCGGGGCTCAAGCCCTCCGCGCCGGCCGCGCGTCCCCGAGCTCGGGGCTTCGCAGCTGCTTGATCTCGTCCCGAAGCGATGCCGCTCTCTCGAAATCGAGGTTCGCCGCCGCCGATCGCATCTGCTCCTGGAGCGTGGCGATGTGGGCATCGAGCTCGGCCTGGGAGGCGAAGCGATCACGCGGCCCACGTATCAACGCCGGCGTCAGGTAATCGCGCTCGTAGATACTCGACATCACGTTGTCGATGCTCTTGACGATGGACTGCGGTGTGATGCCGTGCTCTTCGTTGTACGCCGCCTGCAACGCGCGCCGACGCTCGGTTTCGCCAATAGCCACGCGCATCGATTCGGTCATCGTATCGGCGTACATGATGACACGGCCGTTCACGTTTCGGGCGGCGCGGCCGGCGGTTTGGATGAGGGAGCCCGACGATCGAAGGAAGCCTTCCTTGTCGGCGTCAAGGATGGCGACCAGCGACACTTCCGGAAGGTCGAGGCCCTCACGCAACAGGTTGATGCCCACCAGGACGTCGAATGCCCCCCGTCTCAGATCTCGGAGAATCTCCACGCGCTCGAGCGTCTCGACATCCGAGTGGAGATAGCGGACCTTCACCCGCAGCTCCTGGTAGTACGTCGTCAGGTCCTCGGCCATCCGCTTCGTCAGCGTCGTCACCAGCACGCGCTCGCCGCGCGCCGCACGGTCGCGGATCTCACTCAGGAGGTCGTCCACTTGCCCCTTCACCGGCCGGACGTCGATCGGCGGATCGATGAGACCGGTCGGCCTGATGATCTGTTCGACCACGACCCCACGGGACTGCGCGAGCTCGTATGGGCCGGGCGTCGCGGACACGAAGATGAGTTGTCCGGCGCGAGCCTCCCATTCCTCGAAGTTCAGCGGGCGATTGTCGAGCGCCGAGGGCAACCGGAATCCATACGCGACCAAGACCTCCTTGCGGGACCGGTCACCGAAGTACATGCCTCGGATCTGCGGGATAGTCTGGTGGCTCTCGTCAACGATGATCACGGCATCGCTGGGCAGATAGTCGAGGAGCGTTGGCGGCGGCTGCCCTGGTGCCCGTCCGGTGAGGTGTCGCGCATAGTTCTCGATGCCGTGGCAGTACCCGATCTCCTTGATCATCTCGAGATCGAACATCGTACGCTGATGGATCCGCTGCGCCTCGAGGAGCTTCCCGTCGTGCTCGAGGAAGCTGCGGTACTCCTGGAGCTCGGCCTTGATCGATTCCACCGCTCGTTTGGTCTGCTCGCGCGGCGCGACAAAGTGCGTCTTCGGATAGATCGCCACGTTGTCGTGCCGGCGTCCGGTCTTCCCGGTCAGCGGATCGAATGACACGAGCGCATCCACTTCGTCGCCGAACAACTCGATCCGTACGCCGGCTTCTTCGTACGACGGGTACACCTCGACGATGTCCCCACGAACGCGAAAGGTGCCGCGGCCGAAATCGTGATCGTTCCGCTCGTACTGCATCTCGACGAGTTTGCGCAGGACCTGGTCCCGTGAAATCCGTTGGCCCCGCTCGAGCGGCAGCAGCATCCCGTAGTACGCCTCGGGGGACCCGAGGCCGTAGATGCACGACACGCTCGCCACGATGATCACGTCGCGGCGCTCGAAGAGCGAGCGCGTGGCAGACAAGCGCATCCGATCAATCTCGTCGTTGATCGTGGCTTCTTTCTCGATATACGAGTCCGTCGCCGGAACGTACGCCTCCGGTTGGTAGTAGTCGTAATAGCTGACGAAGTACTCGACGGCGTTGTCTGGAAAGAACCGCCGGAACTCCTGGTACAGCTGGGCAGCCAGCGTCTTGTTGTGCACCATCACGAGCGCGGGACGATTCACCCGAGCAAGCGTCTGGGCCATGGTGAACGTCTTGCCCGATCCGGTGACCCCCAGCAGGGTCTGGGCCTTGTCGCCGCGCTCGAGCCCTTCCACGAGCTCACCAATCGCCCGTGCCTGGTCGCCGGCAAGGGAGAAATCGGACACCAGGTTGAAGCGGTCGTACGTCGAGGGCATGGGAAACCGTGATCGTACCAGAGCGCCACCCGCGTGGAAAGGCACGTCGTCCACATCGACCGGCGTATAATCGAGGTTTGACAATCCCATGCGGTGCCTAGCCGTCTGTCAGGACGAGCTCGTCATCAGGATGCTCGACGAGATCCTGTTGCCCGGCTTCGAGGTCGAGTTCGTCGTGGAAAACCGCCCTCTCGCCCGCCGCCTCCACGAGGCGGGCGTTCGCGTCACGGCCGGCGATCCACGTCGGACCGATACCTTCGTCAAGGCGGACCTCGGCCCGAGCACGTGCGTCATCATCGAGGACAACGGTCGCCGCAGCCCCCGCAAGGTGCTCGAGGCCGTGACCGACGCCGGTGGCACGCTCGTCTACGTCCTTGGCATCGGCACGGAGGCAAGCGAGAAGCGCGCCGACGAGCTGCACACCGACTTCCCGGATGTCTCCTATCTGTCACTCTCCGAGCTGTGCGGTGGAGCGCTGGTCACGGAGTTCGGCCGGTCGTTGACCAAGGCCCGTGTGCAGCAGTATCAGCGGTACTTCACCGACGCAGACCGCGTGCTGATCATGCTGCACAACGACCCGGATCCGGACGCCATGGCCAGCGGCCTCGCCCTGCGCAATGTGTTGCACCGGACCAAGGCCACCGCCATCCTCGGCGCCATGCAAGGGGTGACACGTCCGGAGAACCAGCGGATGGTGAACCTCCTCGACATTCACGTCGAGCCGGTGACGGCGTCCACCCTGCGGGAGTTCGACCGCATCGCGATGGTCGACGTGCAGCCCCACTACTTCGGCGGCCTGATCGATCGCGTGGATCTCGTGATCGATCACCATCCTGAGCAAACCGGGTACACCGCGATCTTCAAGGACATCCGGGCCGACTACGGTTCAACCTCGACGATCCTCACCGAGCACCTCCGGGCCGTCGACGTGAATATCTCGGAGCGCACCGCGACGGCGATGCTCTACGCCATCAAGTCCGATACCCTGTTCTTCAACCGACAGACCAACCGCGTGGATCTCGATGCGTTCTCCTATCTGTATCCGCTGGCCGATGCCACGATGATCCGCAAGATGGAGGGCGCGGAAATCACCGAGGAGCGCCTCGATGCCGTCATGACGGCGCACCACAAGGGCCGGCTCGAGGATCAGGTCTTCTGCGCGTTCCTGGGCCCGATCGCGCGCGAAGACTTCATTCCGTACGTCGCGGACTTCTTCCTGCAGCTCGAAGGCGTGAGGTGGACGGTCGTGGCTGGCCTGGTCGATTCGACCCTCAGCGCATCGATCCGCAACCTCGGGTACACGAAGAATGCGGGCGAGCTCGCCCGCCGGTACTTCGCGGATATCGGCAACGCAGGCGGCCATCGCGCCATGGCGAAGGCCGTCATGCCCATCAACGCGTTTCGCGCGAAGTACCACATCTCCGATACCGAGGAGATCATGCCGAGGCTGCACGACCTCGTCGCGCAGTTCCTCCGGGAAGCCCCGACCAGGGACGTCCGAACCAAGGCCGAGGACAAGGAAGAGCTCAAGACTCGCTGAGCGCCTGATCGAGGTCTGCGATCACGTCGCGCGCGTCCTCGAGCCCCACGGACAGGCGCAACATCCCCCGGGTGACCCCAGCCGCACGCAGCTGCTGGTCTGAATACCCCAGCTGAGACGTCAGGACCGGCAGGCTGACGAGGCTCTCGACGCCACCGAGGCTCGCGGCACGCGCAATCACCTTGAGTCGGTCGAAGCAAGAGGCCGCCCGGTCGTAGTCGCCGCCCAGGTCGAAACACACCATGCCGCCGAACCCGGTCATCTGGCGCCGCGCAAGCTCGTGATCGGGGTGGGACGGCAGGCCTGGATAGTAGACGCGAGACACCTGGGGATGCGACGCCAGGAACTCGGCCACCGCCTGCGCCGTCCCGTTCTGCCGTGCCACCCGCACCGCCAGCGTCTTCAACCCACGCCCGAGCGCCGCGGCGGGCATCGGATCGAGGATGGTTCCCAGCAACCGCCGAACGGACGCGATTCGGCCGACCAGCGCGTGCGGTCCGGTGATACACCCCGCGGTCACGTCACTGTGGCCATTCAGATATTTCGTGGCGCTCTGCATCACGAGGTCGACGCCCAGACGGAAGGGCTGCTGGTTGATCGGGCTGGCGAACGTGTTGTCGATGACGGACAACACCCCGCGGGCCCGGCACACGGCCGCAATGGCTGCGATATCGACGCACCGCAGCGTCGGGTTGATGGGCGACTCGAACCAGACGAGGCGCGTGCGTGCGCCGATGACCGCATCGAGGTGGTGCAGTTCGTCGATGGAGACAAATCGCGTCGTGATGCCAAACCTCGACAACAGGTCCTCGAGCAGGTGGAGCGTGCCGCCGTAGATCCCGGCAGAGCAGATCACTTCGTCGCCCGCTGTCGTCAGCGCCATGAGCGCCGTCGAGGTGGCGGCCATACCGGACCCGAACAGGAGCGCCGCGCCAGCGCCGTCCAGCGCCGCCAAGGCCTGCTCCACCGCCACGACCGTGGGATTCCCGTAGCGTGAGTACAGATACTGCGTCGACCGGCCTTCGTTGTAAGCGACGACATCCGCGGCGCTCCCGAACACGAAGGTCGACGTCTCGTAGATCGGTGTGACCAGAGGGTGAGGATGATCACTCATGGCTCGAAGGTTCAGGTTCCTGGTTAGGTCGCTCGATGCCCGACGCGATCGCCACTGGGCGCCACCAGCGCTTCGACGAACTGCTTGTACGCGTCTTCGTAGCCTCGTGCCATGAGCTCGGTGAGGGAATAAGGCCGGTCCGAGCGATCGTCGAAGGCTCCGTCGAAGTCGAACGGGCCGACCGGATTGTGCTCCGGGTGAATCACGAAGAGACGCACCCCGCCCGAGCGACCGGCGGTCAACACATCGTGAAGCGCAGCGACCTCGGCTGCCTGGACGTACTCACCCATCCGAGCGCGACCGTCCAGGCGCGGCGGGATCAGCTCATGCACAGCCGGGCGCTCGGGCGCAGCGGACACAAGGAGCACCTGCTCGACATCCAGGTCCACAAGCTCACACACCAGACGCTGAAGGCTGCCGGGCCGATCGGTCAGGCGATGGGTCTCGCCTCGCCAGTAGCCGTCCGTGGGCAAGGTCATGTCGTGCCACGCTGTCGCGAGCGGCACGGTCAACGCCGCGGCCACGATGTCCCCAAGGCGGTCCCGGCCGAGCGCGGTCAGATCCACCACCTCGGTGTGGCGGGCGTCCACCTCGGCTTGGGTGGGACGCGCCATCAGGCCTCGCCGCCGCATGTCGGCCACGACCGTGCACACGAGGTCTCGTCGCGCGTCCAGGTCGTGGACCGAGATGACCAGCTCGCGGAAGCCGGGTTGACCGAGGTTCTCCGACAAGAGCTCCGCGTACCGGGTCGCCAACTCGGAAGACGAGGGCTGGCGGATGTTGGCCGCTCCCCGGACCAGGTCCCAGATGGCGGTCCAACAGTGCTCGACGGTCCGTTCCGCAGTCAGTGGCGCTGGCACCATTCGCCACCACAGCGGCCCTCGTTCCCGGCGGCGCGCGGTCCTGACCACGGCAGACGCCGCGACCAGCGCCAATGCCCCACCGAGCGCGAGGACCACGAATCGAGGCAACCACGTCGGGAATCCCGTCGGGCCGAAGGCAGCGGCCACCACGGACACATAGCCTTCGGTCAAGCCCTGCCCCGACCATCCCAGCATCCGCAGGACGAAGTCGATGGGAAATACGATCAGCCCGGCGACGATCGCGGCGATCGGAAACACCACCAGGAAGACGGCGAGCGCCGAGGCCCAGCCGAACAAGCGGAGCCAGGGGTGCCAGGGGTACAGCTGCGGCACGACCGGCGCGTGCCAGAACCCCCGCGAATCCCACAGGCGGGCGCTGCCGTCGACCGCCGCGAAGAGCGCCGTTACGGCGCCGATGCCACGGCCCGCGACCACGTCGATCTTGACACCAGCCTCGTGCAGCGCGCGAAGCACGCCCGCGTGATAGACGCCAGCCGTCCCGACGCCGGCGAACAGCACCGCCGTCCGGCGATGGGGTGCGTACGGCTCGGCGTGGGCGGCGGAGCGATCCCCGCGTCTGGTCATTCGCGTGATTCGTCGTGGATGGTGGCGAGCCTGGTGATCTCGAACTCGCGGGTTCCACCGGGCGTGACCACCTTGACCGTGTCGCCCGGCTCTTTGTTCAGAAACGCGCGGCCGATCGGTGAGGTGGTCGAGATGAGCCCCTTGGCGGCATCGGCGTCCTCGGGCATCACGAGCTGGAAGACGAGCTGGTCGCCGTTGTTCTCGACGACATGGATAGTCGAACCGAATCCGGCACGATCGGCAGGAATCCGTTCGATATTGATGAGCGCGATCTCGGAGACGCGCTTCTTCAGCATGCTGATCCGTGCTTCGACCAACCGCTGCCGCTCTTTTGCCGCTGCATACTCGGCATTCTCGCGGAGATCACCGAGCTCTCGGGCGCGCTTGATCTCCTTCGGCAACTCCAGCTTGAGCTCACGGTCCAGTGCCTGAATCTCGTCCTCGAACTTCTTGATCAAGCGCTCTTTCATGGTGGCGACTGTGGCGACGACACACTCACGTCGGAATCGGCGTATGGTACCACAGTGCTATGCTTCGACCAGGCAGCGCCACGGGCCATGCAACACGTCACTAGCCGCCAGAATGCACTCGTGTCTCGCTATCGTGCGCTCGCAGGCGGCACGGACCGATCACGGTTGCTGATCGACGGCGTGCACTTGCTGACCGACGCCGTCGCGGCACAGATCCCTCTCATCGAAGCGGTGGCGCGCCTCGACGCGCTCGAGGACGGCGACATTCGGCTGCTTCTCGATCGCCTCGCCGCACTGGGCGTCGACGTGCGCTCCGCCTCGCCACGCGTGATGGAGGCCCTGAGTCCGGTGCGCTCGGCCAGCCCGATTGTCGCCATCGGACAGCGGCCTCCCGCCACCGGCGATGTCTACGCGCCTGCACCCGCGCTGGTGGTCTGCGCGGTGAACGTGCAGGATCCCGGAAACGTCGGCGCGCTGGTGCGTGTCGCCGAGGCAGGGGGCGCTACCGGTGTCGTGCTCGCGGGGCAGTCGGCCGATCCGTTCGGTTGGAAGGCGCTTCGGGGCTCGATGGGAAGCGCGCTGCGATTGCCGATCCGCTATCCGGCCCATCCGGCGCGCGCTGTCGACGAAGCACGACGAAGGGGCTGCCGAGTGTGGGCGACGACACCGCTGGGCGGACGCCCCTTCGAGGAGGCCGACCTCGGCGAGCCGACCTTCCTCCTCGTCGGTGCCGAAGGGCCAGGCTTGCCACGCCACATTTTGGATAGTGCGGACGCGCTGATCTCGATTCCCATGGCGCCGGCCGTCGAATCACTCAACATCGCCGTCAGCGCGGCGTTGGTGGTGTACGAGGCGCGACGGCAGCGCCACTCGAGCCTGGTCGGCCGGTCGTCGGGTGGGCAGAGAGATGGTCATGGACTCGCTGTTCCCGGTCGATCCTGAACCCGCACCGGCCGAGGGTGCAGACGCCACTCGGTTGGCGAACCCGCCGTTGGCCGAGCGGATGCGACCGCGGACGTTCGACGAGTATGTCGGACAGGACGAGATCCTTGGCGCCGGACGGCCGCTGCGCCAGGCGATCGAACGCGACCTGCTGCAGTCGATCGTCCTGTGGGGCCCGCCGGGCACCGGCAAGACCACACTGGCCCGCATCATCGCCGAGATGACCCGCGCGCGGTTCGTGTCGTTCAGCGCGGTCCTCTCCGGCATCAAAGAGATCCGCGAGGTCATGACGGAGGCCGAGCGAAACAAGCGCCTGACGGGTCGGCGGACGATTGTCTTCATCGACGAAATTCACCGGTTCAACAAGGCGCAGCAGGACGCCTTTCTCCCGCGCGTGGAGGCCGGGGACATCGTGCTGATCGGGGCCACGACCGAGAATCCCTCGTTCGAGGTGAATGCGGCTCTCCTGTCACGCTCAAAGGTCTTCGTCTTGCGGACGCTCACGGTGGAGGAGGTCGAAGCGCTCCTGCGGCGCGCGCTCGACGATCCGGTGCGTGGGCTCGGCGCGGACTCGGTGCGCGTGGATCCGGATGCGCTTCGAGCGATCGCGGCAATTGCCAATGGCGATGCTCGAGTGGCGCTGAATCTGCTCGAGCTGAGCGTCGGCGCCGCGCCAATCGTAGACGAGGCGCGCCACGTCACCGCGGCACGTGTCCAGGAGGCGGTCCAGCGGCGCACGCTGCTCTACGACAAGAGCGGCGAGGAGCACTACAACCTCATCTCCGCCCTCCACAAGTCGATGCGCAACAGCGATCCCGATGCGGCGGTGTACTGGCTCGCTCGCATGATCGAGGCGGGCGAGGACCCGCTCTACATCGCTCGGCGTCTCGTGCGTTTCGCCTCAGAGGACATCGGCAACGCGGATCCCCAGGCGTTGTCCATCGCGATCGCCGCGAAAGACGCCGTCCACTTCATGGGGATGCCGGAAGGCAACACCGCGCTGGCACAGTTGGCAATCTACCTGGCGACCGCGCCGAAGAGCAACGCCGTGTATCAGGCATACAGCGAAGCCGCCCGTCACGCTCACGAGCAGGTCGCAGAGCCGGTACCGCTTCACTTGCGCAACGCGCCAACCCGCTTGATGAAGCAGCTGGACTATGGAGCGGGTTACCGCTACGCGCACGATGAACCGGACGCCGTCACCGACATGTCGTGCTTGCCACAGTCGCTGAAGGGTCAGACGTTCTACAGACCCACCGAGCGCGGATTCGAGAAGGAGATCAAACGACGGCTGGACGGCTGGGCGCTGCTCAAGCAGAAGCGCCGAACGACCGACTGAACAACTCGGCGATCGCCGCGCGACCGTTGTCGCGTAGGGTGCGCGTTCCTGTGCCGGTGAAGTGGATGTGGCGGATCACCGGGAGGTCGGTCCCGCAGGCCCGCCAGTCCGATCCCGTTCACGCGAACCACCCGTCCTGTTCCTGGTCGAACACGCACAGGGGTTTGTTACAGAGCTTCGCAAACTCCGCGCCCCACCCTGTGCCGCCTCGCACGGTGCCATCCTGGAGGATGACACCGATGACATAGATCTCCTGGCCGTTGTTCACCTGATACCAGATGGTCTGCAGGACCTTCCGGATGGTCGGCGCGTCCGAGTAGCGCCGCCTCATCAGGCGCGACACGTACTCCAGGCTGACATCGCCGGCCTGGAGCTCTTCGTGATTGAGGACCCTGACGCCGCGTCGCCTCAGCTCCGTGCGTCCCTCGAAGGTGAAGTTGACTTCTTCGACGCCGTGGCGCTAGGCACACGCACCGAATTCCGCCTCGGCGCCAGTCGCACCTCCACTGAACAGGAGACACTCGCGGGCGTTCATCATAGGAGCCTCGTCTTCCGATTCAGAATCCGCTGCGCTACCGTGATTTGAGTGCGTCGCGGATCTCGTGCAGCAGGACCACGTCCTCCGGCGTCGGAGGCGGTGGTGCCGGCGGGGCCGGCACCGGCTTTCGTGCGGCGTTCACCGCACGCACGAGCGCGAAGAGAACGAAGCCCACGATGATGAGGTTGACGATGGTGTTGATGAACAGTCCGATGTTCAGCGTGACCGCGCCAGCGGCCTTCGCCGCCTCCAACGAGGCATACGGACCAGCGGTCGCACCCTCCTTGAGCGTCAGGAACATGTTCGAGAAGTCGACGCCGCCCAGGAGGAGGCCGATCGGCGGTATCAGTACATCTCCGACAAGTGAGTTCACGACTGCGCCGAACACCCCGCCGATGATGACGCCAACCGCGAGATCGAAGGCGTTGCCCTTGACAATGAAGTCCTTGAACTCTTGGAACATACCATTCCCCTTCTGTGCCACACGGACACCCGTTGGTGGTGCGTTGTCCTGGACGAAAGACCACGAAGCCTCGAACTCGGCTCTTGGTCAGGGGGCCTGGAGATTATAGCGAAGGTCGGACGGCCGGCACGCGGCGAAACATCTCGGGCCGCAGCGGGAGTATGAACGCGAAGCGAAAGTCACCCTGCATACGGCCGACAGGGATGCCGACCAGATCCCCATGCCGGTCGAGCACGCCACCGCCGGACACTCCGGGGTGGCCATCGGTCAGCGCGCTGACCAGGCCATTGGGCATCCGCTGACCCACGTAGCCAGTCGAGACGATGATCCCCTTCGAATAGTCGTTGCCCAACCGGAAGATGGGTTCGGCAAAGTCGTAGGCGAAGGCGATCTTGAGGTGGACGGGCGGCAGTGGCAGCGGACGCGTTCGGATGATAGCCCAGTCGCCCGTATGCACTTCCTCGCGCGCGTTGCCCGTGTCTATCAGATGAGCGGGCACGTCCTGCCCGTTGTAGCGCACCGAGATTGTGGCAATCCCCCGGCCGGCCTCTGGCCGCGGCTCGCCATTCGGATCGTCGAGCCGGACGACGGCGTGTCTGACCGTGATGAAATAGCCGTCGCCGAGGTAGCCTGCGGTCCCGTAGTGGGTACTCCCGCGTTCGTCTTGGCTGTTCTGACCTGCCTGGCGATGTGCGGACCAGCTGAAGCTTGAGAGAATGGCGCCCTCGGGCCACGGAGGGAGCCATGAAGAAGCCCGATTCACCGAAGAGCAGATGGTCACGATTCTCCGGGAGGCGGA